>WBZM01000019.1_pt1 | contig 335426 bp, 296 predicted proteins | sample 5204271 | NCBI WGS metagenome assembly WBZM01 (sample SAMN12344346, study PRJNA552823) | activated sludge metagenome | biome: Activated sludge suspended growth; feature: Nitrification reactor; material: Wastewater; isolation source: activated sludge from nitrification reactor of wastewater...
CTGATGGACCCGAAGAACCGCTACCGCTGGGCGGCCGACCTCGCCGGCATCGCCAGCATCGAGGCCACCGGCCCGTTGGAGGTGACCTTCAAGATGAAGGCGCCTTCGGCGCATTTCCTCGCGGTGCTGGCCGACACCTCCGGGATGGTGGTCTCGCCCACCGCGGTCAAGAAGCACGGCGAAGCCTACGGCTCGAACCCGGTGGGCACCGGCCCGTTCGTGTTCAAGGAATGGCGCCGCGGCTCGCAGGTGGTCTTCACCCGCAACTCGGCCTACTGGAAGGGGCCGGTGCACCTGGACGAGGTCGTGCTCAAGCCGCTGCCCGACGAGCAGACGCGCGTGGCCAGCCTGAAGGCGGGCAACCTGGACATCGCGATGAACGCCCCGGCCAAGGAGGTGATCGACGCACGCACCAACAAGAAGCTGACGATCCACGATCCCGGCAGCCTGGGCACCGTCTTCGTGATGATCAATCTCGATCAGCCCGACGTGAGCGACCCGCGGGTGCGCCTGGCGCTGGCGCACGCCCTCGACCGCGAGACCCTGAACAAGGTGATCAGCAAGGGCTTGCCGAAGATCGCGAACACGCCCTTCGGCACCGGCCTGGCGCCGCACGAGCAGGTGGACGGCTACCCGAAGTACGACCTGGCCAAGGCGAAGAAGCTGCTGGCGGAGTACGGCAAGCCGGTCAAGGTGAAGTTCTCGGTGAACGCCGCGCCGCTGTCGCAACAGACGGCGCAGCTGCTGCAGCTGATGTGGCGCAAGGCGGGCGTCGAATCGGAGATCATCCCCACCGAACAGGTGCAACTGATCCGCAACGCGCTCGCGCGGCAATACCAGGTGATGCTCTACCGCTGGCAGGGCGGGGTGGACCCGGACCGCAACGTGTACGCGATGTTCCACAGCAAGGGCACCGCGAACCGCACCGGCTACAAGAACGCGGAGATGGACAAGCTGCTGGATGCGGGACGCGCCACGATGGACCCGGCCGAGCGACTGAAGATCTATCGGCAGGTGAACAACCTGCTCGCGCGCGACCTGCCCTATCTGCAGTTGAACTACTTCAACAACTACAGCATCTCCGGCGCGAACGTGAAGGGGATCGTGCCGATCCCCGATGGCCTGATCCGAGTGCGCGACGTCTGGAAGGAGCGTTGATCAGCGCGGCGGCGCGCCCCGAAGGCCGCCGCCAGCCGGCGCAGTGCCCCGAGGCTCACCGCGCGGTGTAGTCCTGGTCCGAGACCGCCTCCGCCCAGGCGGTCTTGCCCAGCGTGGTGGCGGTGTGGATCATGAAGCTGCCCACGTCCGCGCCGTGCCAGTGGCGCTCGTTGGGCGCGATCCAGACGATGTCGCCGGTCTGGATGCGCTGCGGCTTCTCGCCATCCTTGCAGACCCAGCCCGAGCCCGCGAGCACGGTGAGCACCTGGCCGCGTTCGTGCGAGTGCCAGTGGGTGCGCCCGCCGGGCGAGAAGAACACGTTGCCGATCATCACGCCGTCGGTGGCGGGCAGGATCGGGTCGGACCACACGGTGCCGGTGAAGGTTTCACCGCGAAGCTCCGAGGGCTTGCCCTCGGTGCGGGCGTGGAAGACTTGCATGCGACCTCCTGGGGCGGGATCAGGACAGCAGCCAGCCGCCATCGACGTCGATGGTGGTGCCGGTGACGAAGTCGTTCTCGATGACGAACAGGATGCCCTTGGCCACCTCGTCGGCGGTGCCGGCGCGGGGGATCAGGTTGTTGGCCGTCATCTTCTGGTAGAGCTCGGTGCGCTGCGCGCCCTGGGCCGCGACCATCGGCGTGTCGATGGTGCCTGGCGAGACGACGTTGATGCGCCGCGGCTTGAGCTCGGGTGCGATCGCCCGGGCCAGGGCCTCGACGGCCGCCCCCACGCTGGACAGAGACACCTGACCGGGCCGGGGCTTGCGCGCCGGCGAGCCGCTCACCAGGACGATCGCGCCCTTCTCGGTGAGGTGCCGGGCGCCGAAGCGCACCACGTTCGCATAGCCCCAGAGCTTGTCGAACGAAGCCTGGTAGCCGTCCATGTCCATCTCGAGGAACGGGCCGAGCGAGCGCGTGCCGCCGGTGGCGGCGCTCACCAGGATGTCGAAGGGGGCGAGCGACTCGAACAGCGCGGTCAGCGCCGCGCGGTCGCGAACGTCGCACTTGGCGGCGGTGATGCCGGCCGGCAGCGTGCCCGCGCGCTCGGGATTGCGGCTGACGACGGTGACGGAGACGCCGCGCTCGGCCAGTTGCCGGGCCGCGGCCAGGCCGATGCCGGAGGTGCCGCCGAAGACGACGGCCTTCTTGCCAGGGAGTTCCATGAGAGGTCCTTGGGTAGGGTCAGCGAGGCGAGGAGTATGGCCGAAGTTTCGAATCCCCCCACGGGCGCGGGATTCGAATTCCCGCGGGCGCCCGTCGGGACCCCCTGCTAGACTCCCCGTCTCCCCGCGTCAACCCCCTCCCCCGCCATGCCCGACAGCCCCGCCCGCCCGCCGGTCGACTCTTCCGTCATCCGCATCCGTGGCGCGCGCCAGAACAACCTGAAGAACCTCGACATCGACATCCCCACCAACGAACTGGTGGTCGTCACCGGGGTCTCGGGCTCGGGCAAGAGTTCGCTGGTGTTCGACACGCTGTACGCCGAGGGGCAGCGCCGCTACGTCGAGACCTTCTCGGCCTACGCGAGGCAGTTCCTGGATCGCATGGACAAGCCCCAGGTGGACCGGATCGAGGGCGTGCCGCCGGCGATCGCGATCGACCAGACCAACCCGGTGCGCACCTCGCGCTCCACCGTGGGGACGATGACCGAGCTCAACGACCACCTGAAGCTGCTGTTCGCGCGCGCCGCCACGCTGCACTGCCGGCGCTGCGCGCGGCCGGTGCGCCGCGACGACACCGGCTCGGTGCTCGACGATCTCTCGCGACGCGCCCGCGACGCGGGCGATCCGCGCGTGGTGGTCACGTTCCCGGTGCCGGTGCCGGCCAACTTCACCGATGCCGAAGTCGAGCAGCACCTGCTCGCGCAGGGATACACGCGGGTGCACAGCCGCGGCCAGGGCGTGGACGCCAGCGGCGCGGCCTCGCCGGTGCTCTCGGTGGTGCAGGACCGCTTCCGCGTCGGCAACACCGAGCCACAGCGCCTGGCCGAGGCGATCGAGGCCGCCTTCCACCGGGGCCACGGGCGCCTGTCGGTGCACGTGCTCGATGCCGAGGGCGTGGACCAGGCCGTCTGGCGCTTCAGCAAGGGCCTGCACTGCGCCGACTGCGACATCGCCTACGCGGACCCGCTGCCCAGCCTCTTCAGCTTCAACTCGCCGCTGGGCGCCTGCGAGGCCTGCCGCGGCTTCGGCCGGGTGATCGGAATCGACCTCGGGCTGGTGATCCCGGACGAGAACAAGACGCTGGCCGAGGGGGCGGTCAAGCCCTGGCAGACCGAGAGCTTCAAGGAGTGCCAGCGCGACCTGAAGAAGTTCGCCGCGCGCGACAGCATTCCGATGGACGTGCCCTGGCGCCAGCTCACGCCCGAACAGCGCGCCTGGGTGATCGACGGCGGGCCGGAGTGGACCGGCAAGTGGCAGTCGCAGTGGTACGGCGTGAACCGCTTCTTCGCCTGGCTCGAGAGCAAGGCCTACAAGATGCACATCCGGGTGCTGCTCTCGAAGTACCGCTCGTACTCGCCCTGCGCCACCTGCCACGGCGCCCGCCTGAAGCCCGATGCGCTGCTGTGGCGGGTCGGGCGCGCGCCGTGCCCCACGCCGCCCTTCCACCCGGCGGGCGTGCAGTGGACCGAGGCGCAGCGCCTGGCCCTGCCCGGGCGCTCGATCCACGACCTGATGCTGATGCCGATCGACGCGGTGCGCGACTTCTTCGCCGACCTGGCGACCGAACTCGCGGCCCGCGGCGGTGGCGGCGCGCAGCAGGAGGCGCTGGACATGCTGCTGGTGGAGATGCGCGCGCGGCTGGGCTACCTCTGCGATGTCGGCCTGGGCTATCTCACCCTGGACCGCCAGTCGCGCACGCTGAGCGGCGGCGAGGTGCAGCGCATCAACCTGACCACCGCCCTGGGCACCTCGCTGGTGAACACCTTGTTCGTGCTGGACGAGCCCAGCATCGGCCTGCACCCGCGCGACATGGGCCGGGTGATCGGCGTGATGCAACGGCTGCGCGATGCCGGCAATTCGCTGGTGGTGGTCGAGCACGACCCGCAGGTGATGTTCGCCGCCGACCGCATGCTCGACATCGGCCCGGGCCCCGGCGAACGGGGCGGTGAGATCGTCTACTGGGGCGCGCCCGACGGCCTGCGATCGGCCGACACGCTCACCGGCCAATACCTCGGCGGCCGTCGGCAGGTGGATCAGACGCGGCCGCAGCCGGTGCTGCCCTCCACCCCGCGCCTGGTGCTCGAGGGCGCGCGCGAGCACAACCTGAAGCGCCTGGACGTCGAGATCCCGCTCGGGCGGCTGGTCTGCGTCACCGGCGTGTCGGGCAGCGGCAAGAGCACGCTGGTGCAGAACGTGCTGTTGCCCGCGCTGCTCAAGATCAAGGGCAAGCCCACCGAGAGTCCCGGCGCCTTCGACCGGTTGCTGGGCGACGACTGGATCGGCGACGTGGTGTTCGTCGACCAATCCCCGATCGGCAAGACCGCGCGCTCGAACCCGGTGAGCTACGTGGGCGCCTTCGACGGCATCCGCAAGCGCTTCGCCGCCGCGCCATTGGCGCGCGAGCGCGCCTACACCGCGGGCACCTTCAGCTTCAACTCCGGCGAGGGCCGCTGCCCGAGCTGCGGCGGCAACGGCTTCGAGCACGTCGAGATGCAGTTCCTCTCCGACGTCTACCTGCGCTGCCCGGATTGCGACGGCAAGCGCTTTCGCGCCGAGACGCTGGAGGTGACGGTGGCCGGCAAAGGCGGCCAGGGCGGCATCGCCGCGGGCGAGCTGAACATCGCCGACGTGCTGGCGCTCACCGTCAGCCAGGCGCTGCTGTTCTTCGCGGGCGACCACGAGATCCGCACGAAGCTGCAGCCGCTGTCGGACGTGGGCCTGGACTACCTCAAGCTCGGCCAGCCGGTGCCCACGCTGTCGGGCGGCGAATCGCAGCGCCTGAAACTGGCGGGCTTTCTCGCCCAGGCCGCGAGCCAGGGCCTCACGCAGGACACGGCCCCCGGGCACGCCTACGCGAAGGCGGGCCGCAAGGGCACGCTCTTCCTGTTCGACGAGCCCACCACCGGCCTGCACTTCGAGGACGTGGCCCGGCTGCTGCGCGCGCTGCGCAAGCTGCTGCAGGCGGGGCACTCGCTGCTGGTGGTGGAGCACAACCTGGACGTGATTCGCGCGGCCGACTGGGTGATCGACCTCGGGCCCGAGGGCGGCGAGCGCGGCGGCACGCTGGTGGCCGCCGGCACGCCCCAGGACCTGATCGACACCCCCGCCTCGCACACCGGGCGCGCGCTGCAAGACTACCAGCGACAGCTCGCCGCCCGGGTGGTCAACGGTGCGGCGCACGTGGCGGAACCCGCGGGCGCGCACGCCTCGTATTCGGACCACGCCTCGGCCGACAGCGTGGGCCAACCGCTGGCCTCGGCGCTGCGCGATCGCGGCCGGCGCAGCATCTTCGTGCACAACGCGCGCGAACATAACCTGAAGAACATCGACGTCGAGATCCCGCGCGAGAAGTTCACCGTGATCACCGGCGTGTCGGGCTCCGGGAAATCGACGCTCGCCTTCGATGTGGTGTTCGGCGAAGGCCAGCGCCGCTACCTGGAGTCGCTGAACGCCTACGCGCGCCAGTTCGTGCAGCCGGCCAGCCGACCCGACGTGGACGGCATCTTCGGCATTCCGCCCACGGTGGCGATCGAGCAGCGCACCAGCCGCGGGGGGCGCAAGAGCACGGTGGCCACGCTCACCGAGATCTACCACTTCCTGCGACTGCTCTACGTGAAGCTGGGCACGCAGTTCTGTCCCACCTGCCAGGTGCCGATCGAGCCGCAAAGCTTCGACACCATCGTCGCGCGCCTGATGTCGCAGTACAAGGGGCGGCACATCGGCCTGCTGGCGCCGCTGGTGGTGGCGCGCAAGGGCGTGTACACCGACCTGGCGAAGTGGGCCAAGGCCAAAGGCTTCACGCACCTGCGGGTCGATGGCCAGTTCCTGCCCACCGACAAGTTCCCGCGCATCGACCGCTTCATCGAACACCACATCGAGCTGCCGGTGGCCGACCTGACGGTGCGCGCCGACGACGAAGCCGGCCTGCGCGCGGCCTTGCGCCAGGCGCTGGACCTGGGCAAGGGCCTGGTGATGGTGCTCGAGCCGCTCGATGCGCTGCACGCGGCCAGCCAGGCCGGCGACGCGACCGCGTACGCCGGCGCCAGCGCGGCCTTGCGCACGCAGCTCTTTTCCACCAAGCGCGCGTGCTCGTCCTGCGGCACCAGCTTCGCCGAGCTCGATCCGCGCCTGTTCTCGTTCAACTCGCGCCTGGGCTGGTGCCCGCATTGCATCGGCACCGGCGTGACCCTGCCCTTCATTCCGAAGGTGGACGAGAAGAACCGCTCCGACGAGGACAGCACCAGCGAGTCGATCGGTTACCTCGCCGAGCGCCTGGCCGACGCCGCCGCGCGCGAGGGCGCCGCCGAGGAGGCCGAGGGCGCCCAGCCTTATGTCCCCACGCCGTGCGGCCACTGCGCCGGCCAGCGCCTGAACCCCACCGCACTGGCGGTGCGCCTTCGCGATCGTTCGATCGCGCAGCTCACCGCGCTGCCGGTGGGCGAGTGTCAGGCATGGCTGGGCCAGGTGGCCTTCACCGGTCGCGAGGCCGAGATCGCCCGCGACCTGCTCGCCGAGATCGCCTCGCGGCTGCGCTTCCTGGGCGAGGTGGGCTTGGGCTACCTCAGCCTCGATCGCGCCGCACCCACGCTCTCCGGCGGCGAGGCGCAGCGCATCCGGCTCGCCGCGCAGCTCGGCTCGAACCTGCAGGGCGTGTGCTATGTGCTCGACGAACCCACGATCGGCCTGCACCCGCACGACAATCAAGTGCTGCTGAACACGCTGGAGGCGCTGCGCGACAAGGGCAACACGCTGCTGGTGGTGGAGCACGACGAGGACACCATCCGCCGCGCCGACCACGTGATCGACATCGGCCCGGGGGCCGGGCGCCTGGGCGGACAGATCATCGCCACCGGCCGGCACGACGAACTCGCCCGCCACCCCGAGAGCCTCACCGGACGCTTTCTCTCCCACCCGCTGGCGCATCCGCTGGTGGCCGTGCGCCCCCCGGTGGCGCCGGACAGTCCGCGCGTGCGGCTAAAGCACGCCACCCTGCACAACCTGCGCGGCGTGGACGTGGACATCCCCTTGTCGCGGATGACGGTGGTGACCGGGGTGTCCGGCTCCGGCAAGTCCACGCTGGCGCGCGACGTGCTGCTGGCCAACGTCGCCGCCCAGGTGAGCGCGCGGGGTCAACGCAAGCCCGCCCCGCCGCTGGCAGGCGTGGAGCGCATCGACGGCTGGGAAGGCATCACGCGCGTGCTCGAGGTCGACCAGACCCCGATCGGCAAGACTCCGCGCTCCTGCCCGGCCACCTACGTGGGCTTTTGGGACGCGATCCGGCGCCTGTTCGCCGACACCGCCGAGGCGCGGCTGCGCGGCTACGGGCCGGGGCGTTTCAGCTTCAACACCGCCGGCGGGCGCTGCGAGGCCTGCGATGGCCAGGGCGTGCAGACGATCGAGATGAACTTCCTGCCCGATGTGAAGGTGCTGTGCGACCTGTGCGGCGGGCGGCGCTTCAACCGGGAGACCGAGCAGATCGAACTGCGCGGCAAGAGCATCGGCGACGTGCTGACGATGAGCATCGACGAGGCGGTGGGCTTCTTCGAGGCGCACCCGGGCATCCACCACCCGCTGCGGCTGCTGCAGGACGTGGGCCTGGGCTATCTCACCCTGGGCCAGCCCAGCCCCACGCTGTCGGGCGGCGAGGCCCAACGCATCAAGCTGGTGACCGAACTGGCCAAGGTGCGCATGAAGGGCGAAGGCATGGAGGACGACCCGCGCGTGCTCAAGGCGCGGGCCAAGGCCCTGGCCGAGGGCCGCACGCCGGCTCCGGCGCCGCACACGCTGTACGTGCTCGACGAGCCCACCGTGGGCCTGCACATGGCCGACGTGGAGAAGCTGATCCGGGTGCTGCACCGGCTGGTGGCGGCCGGCAACACGCTGGTGGTGGTGGAGCACAACCTGGACATCTGGGCCGAGGCCGACTGGATCGTCGACCTCGGCCCGGAGGGCGGCGCGGGCGGCGGGCAGGTGGTGGGGGTGGGCGCACCCGCCGATCTCATCGGCCGCGGGATGACCCACACCGAGCGGGCCTTGAGGGCGTTCTCGCAGGGCGATCGGGGCGTGGCGGGGAACATCGAGCCTCAACCCTGACGTCCCGGCCTCGCCCAACGAGGCGGTTCCCGGCCGAATCGACGAAGTTGTGAGGAAATCGATCCCACGACGGCCGTTTCCGAGGACACGATTCGTGACATGCGAACTGTGTCCTCACGGACGGTGTTCGCCCTGACCGCACTCGTGCTGGCGATGCCGGCGATGCGCGGGCTGTCGGTTTTCAACGAAGGGCTGATCGCCACCGGATCGTTGGCTGTCCTGAACGGCGCGTTGCCGTATCGGGATTTCCACACGCCCTATGGCCCCGGGACGTTCTATCTGCACGCCCTGCTCTTCCGGGTCTTCGGCGCGGATCTGCTGGTGCTGCGTGTCGTCCACGTGCTGTGCCTGAGCGCCATCGTCGCGCTGATCCACCGGATCGCGCGGCAACTGAGCCCGAAGGACCACTGGGCGGCATCGGCCGCTGCCTTGCTCGCCATCGGGGCTGTCCTGGCCTGTCGGCCGTCGGCGGGCTATCCCGCGTACCCGGCGGAGGCCTTGCTGCTGCTGGCGGTGGCCTTGCTGCGCCCCGCCGAAGCCGACGCGAGCCACCCGATGCCGATGCAGCGATTCGCGATCGCCTCGGCGGCGGTCGGAATGACCGGCGTGATCCGGTGGGATCTCGGCCTCTTCGGCATCGCGGCGCTCGGCCTCACGACCCTGCTCGACCGTCGGGCCGCCGGCGCGTCCTGGCCGGTCACAGGGCGCAGTGCGGCGCTCATCGGTGCGCCGGCCGCGCTGGTCATGACGATCGGCTACGTGCCCCTGCTGGCGCTGACACCGCCTCAGCACTGGGTTGACGACGTCCTGGGCTACGTCTTTCTGGAGATGGCCAAATGGCGCGAGATCGAGTTCGTGCGGCCCATGCTGGCGACCTTGTCGGACTCGGTCCGTGAGGGTCGCCCCGTCGCGTTCCTGAACGCGCTGTTCCGGTTCGCCTTCCTCGCCCTACCGGTCGTGCTGCCGGTGGCCGCGTTGCTCCAGGTCGCCAGACGCACCCGCGATCGGGTTGGCTGGACCCGCGGTGACACGGTGATCGTGTTGCTCGCGATCACTGTCGTGCTGCAACTCAACCAGATGCGCGTCCGTCCGTCGCTGTGGCAGGGCTTGCCGGCCTTTCTCTTCGCACTGCCCCTGCTGGCGGTCACGGGTCCGGCGGTCCTGTCCTGGCTGCGTGCACGGCCGGGCTGGCAGTGGCCGGTCGCGAGCGCGACCGCGCTGATCGTGGCCGCTGTCTCGGTCAGCGCCGGCGTCTCCGTCCACAAGTCGCTCGAGGGTCGCGGGGTCGGCCTGCCCGCCGCCCACGCCACCGGCATTCGCCTGTCGCCCGAGCCCGCGGCCGCGTACGACGCATTGCTGCGCTACGTGTGGGCCAACACCGAACCGGGTGAGCCGGTGTATTCCGGCGTGCGAGACCACCGCCGTCTCCTGATCAACGACGTCGCCTTCTATTTCCTGGCCAACCGCCCGTCGCCCACCCGTTTCGCCGAACTGGTGCCGGGACTCTCGAACACCGAGGCCGGGCAGGCGAGGATCATCGAGGGCCTGCGACGTGCCAGGGTGCGCATGGTCGTGCTGCTCGACATCGCCAGCGAGGAGCCGAATCTCTCGTCGCGCGCGGTCGTGCCGGACACGCTGGACAGGTACCTGAGCGAGAACTACCGGGAGGTTCGGCGCTTCGGGAGTTATCGCGTGCTGCTCGATCCGGTCAGCGCCGCCAGGCTCGACAACCCGCTGCCCACCCTGTCGCAACAGCACTGAGTCCATCGGATGTCCGCCACGACCGAATCCCTCGACCCCACGCTCGCGACCTCGCGCAGACGCCTGTTCCTGCTTCTGGCCGCCTGGCTGTTGATCCACGCGATCGCGTTCCGACTGGGTTGGGCGCTGGGGGGCAACGATTTCTCGTCCACGGGCGTCGAGCGCTCGCTGCGAAACCTGTTCTACGGCACCTTCATCGGCCTCGGGCAGTGGCTCGTGCTGCGAACGATTCCCGCGTTGCAAGGGCCGCGCACCCGCTGGTTGCCGCTGGCCACCGGCCTGGGGTTCGCCATCGGTGTGTTGGTGGGCACCCAGCTGGTGCCGCTGCTGCCCAAACTGCCGGTCGGCGTTCGCGGGGCCTGGTACGGAGTGACGATCGGGGGTTCGGTGGTGATCGCACAGTGGCTCTGCCTTCGTCCTCGATTGTCCGACCTGGGCACGCGGCTGGCGGTGCGCTGGTGCGCCAGCCACTGGGTGGGCTGGCTGCTCGTGGAGATCGCCTCGCCGACCCTCGGCTATTGGGGCCTGCGCATCGCGGTGGTCGGTGGCATCCTGGCGGTGTCGACCGCACCGGTGCTCGCGACCCTCGCGGCGAGGCCGCCCCCCCGACGCTGAGCACCCGTCAACCTCACTGCCAAGCCCGCGACGAGTGCGGGACGCCCGACACTCACCACTTCTCCACCCAAGGCCGCAACACCACCTCGAAGGCCCAGGTCGATCGATGCTGCCGATGCAGGTGCAGGTAGGTCTCGGCGATGCGATCCGGGTCCGCCATGTTGTCGTTGACCGTCGTGCCCGCCCTGCGATGGGCCCGCGTGCCATCTTCCTGCGTGAAGCCGATCGCCGCGTCTATCGGCACGTTCACGACGTGGATGCCCTCGGGCATCAGTTCGCGCGCCATGCTCTGCGCGAGCCCCGCTTTGGCCTGACAGGCCATCGCGAAGGCGCCGCTCTTGGCAAACCCCTTCAGCGCCGCGCTGGCGTTCGTGAACACGATGGTGCCCTTGGCCCCCTGCGCGTTCGCTTCGCGCGCCTTCATCAGCCGCGCGGCCTGCTGGCCGATCAGAAAGGCGCTGATCGCCGCGTTGTGCACGGTCTCGATGACCATGGCGGGATCGGCGTCGGTGATGCCCTTGCCGAAGATGCCGGGCACCCGGCCATCGATGTTGTGCACGACCAATGAGGGCACGCCCAGGTCTTGCACGACCCGTTCGAACAAGGACCGCACCTGCGCCGGATCGCTCGCATCGCAGGCGAATCGCCGCACCCCGTGCGATCGCTCCAGTGCAAGAAGCACCGGCTTGTCCGGACTGCGGGCCGCGACAGCGACCCGCATGCCGCTGTGGGCGAACAGTCGCGCACAACTCGCGCTGATGCCGGGGCCGCCGCCCACGATCAGTGCCACCTCGGTCGCGCCTTGGGTGCCGTCGTTCGAGAGGGATTCGGTCATGGTGAGAACTCCTGACGGGTGATTGTGGGAATGGCCGCCTGCCGGTGGCGTCACGCGTGGCGGGCCGCGATCTGCTGACGTGCGGCGCGCAGCAGGCGCGCCGACAGTTTCGGATCGTCGACCGCGCGCGCCAGGGTCAAGGCGCCCACCATCGTCGCGAGCATGGCCAGGGCCTGGTCTTCGGACTCGCGCGCGCCGGGCTCCAGCGCAGTGATCTGCCGCACCGCCGCCCGGACGGCTCCGGTGAAGGACTCCCGGATCGCCTCGCCCTGCCTCGGAATCTCCGCGGCCAGTGCCGCCATCACGCAGCCATCGCCGGGCCGGTCGCGATGCGCGGGGGACAGGTACCGGGCGACATAGTCGTCCAGATCGCGGGCGTCCCGCAGACGCGCGGCGTTGATGGTCATGGCATGACTCAAGGCCTCGGCTGCCAGTCGCTCCTTCGAGCCGAAATGACTGTACAGGCTGCCGTGGGTCAGGCCGGCCGCCTGGGCCAGGGCATCGACACCCACGCCCGACAGGCCCCGCTCGCGGAACAGCTTCGCGGCGGCGCTGACGATGCGCTCGCGATTGTCGGCCGCCTGTTCCTTCGAAACCCGCATGGATCGCCCCCGCAGTCATCGGAATCGAGATCCTGACACTTTTGATTGCGATCGTCACCATTAAAATTCATCATGACGCTCGTTATCAAACACCCACGAACAGTTGGAGTCTCCCGATGCAGAAGTCCAGTGCCGCGACATCCAGAACGACCACACCCGGGCAGGTGCTGCTGATCGTCTGCGCCGGGGTCGTGCTGGCCAATCTGGACCTGTTCATCGTCAACGTTGCGCTGCCCAGCATCGCCCAGGAGTTCAACGAACCGGATCTGGGCCATCTGTCGTGGATCCTGAACGGCTATGCCATCGTCTACGCGGCGCTGCTGGTCTTCTGCGGCCGGCTGGCCGAACGCTTCCCGCGCAATCTCAGCTTTCTGGCCGGCATCGCCGTGTTCACCGCGGCCTCGGCCGCGTGCGCCCTCGCCGGCAGTGTTCCGGCACTGATCGCGTATCGTCTGCTGCAGGCGGCGGGCGCCGCCTCGCTCACGCCCACGTCGGTGGGACTGATTCTCGCCACCTTCCCAGCCGAGCGACGCGGCGGCGCGGTGCGCGTCTGGGCAGCCGTCGGCGGGTTCGCCGCCGCATTGGGGCCGCTCGTCGGCGGGCTGCTGGTCACGGCCAATTGGCGCTGGATCTTCCTGGTCAACGTGCCGATCGGGCTGATCGCGCTGGTGGCCGGCTGGCTCAAGCTCCCGCAGGTGCCCGGTCACGACGTGCGGGCGCCGAACGTCATCGCGGCCATCGAGGTCACGGTGGGCATCGCGGCACTCGCTTTCGGCATCGTCAAACTGAACGACGGCAACCCAATGGTGGTTGCACTGAGCTTCGTCGTCGCCCTGGCAACGCTGGCGCTGTTCGTCGCCCACTGCCTGCGATCGGGCAACCCGTTCATCGATCCCGCCTTGTTTCGAATCCGGGACTTCAGCCGGGCGACATTGACGATGGCGCCCTTCTCCACCGCGTTCGGCGGCTTCCTGCTGTCGCTGGTGCTCTGGCAGGAAAGCGTGTGGCATTGGTCCGCGATGACGATCGGCCTGGCGATCGCGCCCGGCCCGTTCATGGTGCCGGTCACCTCCCTGCTGCTGTCGGGACGCCTGATCGCGCGTTTCGGCGCCGAGGCGGTCGTGGCGGCCGGCCTGGCGGTCTTTGCCGCGGGCGTGATCGTGTGGGCCGTGTTGGCGGGGCCGACGGCCGACCTCTGGTTCGCGGTGCTCTGCGTGATCCCCTCGGGCATCGGCGTCGGCCTGACGGTGCCCACGCTGATGGGACTGGGCACGGGGGCGCTGCCGGCATCACTCTTTTCCACCGGCTCGGCGGTGATCAACATGGTCCGACAGATCGGCTTCGCCATCGGCGTGGCCGTCCTGGTGGCGATCGTCGGCGCGAACACATCGTCCGATGCGCACGAGGCAGCGTTCCGCGTGGCCTGGTGGACGATGGCGGCGATCACCGCGCTGGGCCTGATTCCCTTGCTGCGGCGGCGCCCGTCATCCGAGCCCGCCGCGAACTCTCCGAGTTCGCGCTGACCATCGCCGCCTGCGCCAGGAGAGGCACGCTGCGCCACGCCTTCCACGCCGGCCCCCTCGGCCGAATCGCGCCTCGTTGACTCGGTTATCCTCACCCGACCCTCGCCACTTCCCGGTGCCACCCATGCCGCCACCCACCGCCGTCCTGCTCTGGACCGACAACCCCGCCCCCTACCGCGACGCGATCCAGGAAGCCGGACTGGCCGACCGGGTCGACGCACAGGCCCTGGCGCGCAAGTTTCGCCCCACCGACACCCTGCTCGCGACCACCGAGGTGTTGATGGCCTTCGGCGCGCCCGCCGGGCTGCTGCCGGCGATGCCTCGGCTGCGCTGGGTGCAGGCATTGACCGCCGGCGTCGAGGGCTGGCTGGCGCTGCCCGATCTGCCCGCGGGGATCACGCTGACCTGCGCGCGCGGCACGCACCGCGAGTCGATGCCCGAGAACATCCTGGGCGCGCTCTTCCACGTGGCCAAGCCCTACGCGGTGGCCGCCGAGAACCAGAAGCAGCGCCGCTGGGTGCCCACGATGGCGCAACCGCTCGGCGGCAAGACGCTGGGCATCCTGGGCCTGGGCGCGATCGGCCAGGAGGTGGCCCGGCTGGCCAGCGCGCTGGGCCTTCGTGTGATCGGCACGCGACGCCACGCGCAAGCGATGGAACACGTCGCGCAGGTGCTGCCGCCGGAACGCACGCCCGAGGTGCTGTCGCAGGCGGACTTCCTGCTGCTGCTGCTGCCGGCCACCCCGCAGACCAACCAGCTGATCAACGCCGAACGCCTGGCGATGATGAAGCCGGGCAGCTGGCTGCTCAACTTCGGGCGCGGGCACCTGATCGACGACGACGCGCTGATCGACGCGGTGAGCCAGCAGCGCATCGCCGGCGCGGTGCTCGACGTCTTTCGCCAGGAACCGCTGCCGGCCGAGCACCCGTTCTGGAGCACCCCGGGCATCGTGGTACTGCCGCACATCGGCGGCCCGCACCCGCAGCGCGATGCGATCGTCGCGCGCCTGTTCGCGGAGAACCTGCGCCGTTATCTGGACGGCCAGCCGCTCAAGGAAGTGGTGGACCGACAAGCGGGGTACTGACATCCTGCCGGGGCGGCGGCGGGTGCACAATCGGACTCCCACCCACCCCGCCCCTTCGACCACGATGCCCCACCCCGCCCGACGCCTGCTGCTCGGCCTGACCGTGTTCGCCGTCTCCGGCCTGGCCGCCGCCTTCCCCGACAAACCCGTCACCATCGTCGTCCCGGCGCCGCCCGGCGGAACCGCGGACACCGTGGTGCGCACGATCGCGCCGCGGTTGTCGGCCGCGCTGGGGCAGCCCGTGCTGGTGGAGAACAAGGCGGGCGCCAGCGGCGTGATCGCCTCGCAGGCCGTGGCCGGCGCCGCGCCCGATGGCCACACCCTGTTGATGAACTACACCAGCCATGCGATCAATCCGTGGCTGATGGCGAAGCTGCCGTACGACAGCGCGCGTGCGTTCGCGCCGGTGGCGTTCCTGGGCAAGGTGCCGCTGCTGCTGGCGGTGCCCGCCGATGGCCACCGCAACGTGGCCGAGCTGATCACCGACGCGCGCACGAATCCCGGCAAGCTGAGCTACGGCTCGTCGGCCACCGGGGGCGCCTCGCACCTGGGCGGTGAGCTCTTCTCGCAGCTCACCGGCGGGCGCCTGGTGCTCGTGCCCTACAAGGGCGGCGCGGCGGCCGCCACCGATCTGGCCGCCGGGCGCATCTCGATGCTGCTCGACAGCCAGCTCGCGCTGCAGGGCGTGCAGCAGGCGGGCCGCGTGCGCTTTCTCGGCGTGGCCAGCGAGAAGCCCTCGGCGGTGTTCCCCGAGCTCGAGCCGGTGGGTCGCGCACTGCCCGGCTTCGAGGCCACCGCGTGGTTCGGCGTGATGGCCCCGGGCGGCACGCCCGCCGCGACCCTGGACAAGCTCAATGCCGAGATCAACCGTGTGCTCGCCGATCCCGAGGTGAACCGCCAACTCCTGTCGCGTGGCTTCGAGGTGCAGGCGATGAGCCCGGCGGCCTGGCGCGCGTTTCTTTCGGCCGAGACCGCCCGCTGGGGCGACCTGATCAAGCGGGCGAACCTCAAGGCGGAGTGAACGCCGGTGGGTGAGCCACGCGTTTCCCGACGAGCCATGCTGCCCATGCTGGGCGCGGGCTGGCTGCTCGCCGGCCTGGGCCGGCCGGCCACGGTGATGGCCGCCGCACCCTGTGCCGCGATGGGGCGTTCGCCGCCGGGCGAAGCGCCGTCGTCCGGTTGGGAACGCAGCTACCGATCGGGCTGTCGCGACGACGCCGGACGCCTGGCCGGTGGCAGCGAGGTGCTGCACCTCGTCGCTCACCAGGGGCGGCTGTACGCGGCCAATGGTTACTGGATGGACCCGCGCAACCCGCTGTACGGCACGCCCGCCCAAGGCGCCCCCTGGGCCCAGGTGCTGCGCCTGGATTCGCCCGAGGCCCACTGGCAGGTCGACCTCGAGATGCCCCGACACCTGCGCGCCGAGGCCTTGGTCTCGGCCACCTGGCGCACCGACGGCCAGGGACGCCCGCTGGCCCGGCCGCTCACCCGGCTGCTGGCGGCGGCCTACGCGACCGACACCACCCGCGCGGGCGGGGGCAGCCCCGCCATCGACCTCTTCACGCGCGATGACGAGCGTGGCGAGTGGACGCGCAGCACGCTGCTGGCCGGCCCGACGGGTCGCGCCGGTGAACCGAACTCGGTGCGAGTGCTGCGCGTCTACCGTGATCGGATCACCGGCGCCGATCGCCTCTTCGTCACGCTGGGCGTGCACGGCGTGCGCTCCGCGGTGGTGGACCCGGCGGCCCCGAGCCAATTGCGTTGGGATGAGAGCCTCGAGCTCGGCGATCTCACGGTGCGTCCGCTGTCGATGGCCGAGGCGGGCGACGCGCTGTACCTGTCCAGCGGCGCGCGCATCCTGCGCCGGGTGGACGGGCTCAGCCCGCGCTGGGAGACGGTGTTCGACATGAGCGCGCTCAGCAACGCCCCGGTGTACTCACCGGCGGGCGGCATCCGCGGCCTGAGTCGCGTGCCCACGCCCGACGGTCGCGGCGACGCGCTGCTCTTCGTCTGGTCGCCGGGCCCCGATTCGCCCTCGTGCGTCCATCGCATCGACCTGCCGTCGCCCGTCCCTTTCGTGCCCGTCCAGGAAGTCTGCCTGCGCGACCTGGTGCGCGATCACCTCGACGGCCATCCGGTGCGCTCGGTACTCGCGGCCTACAACGACATCGTCGCCGTCCCCGATCCGGTCACCAGGCACCCCTGCCACCTGATCGGCCTGGAGGCCTGGATCGCGGGTGGCCGATGGCCGGTGACGCAGACCCGCGACGGTCACGGCTTCTACGCGGGGGCGCTATACGCGGTGCGCGAGTCGGCGCAGCGCTACCGCCTGCGGGAAGTGAACGGGCCGATCGCCGCCGACGCCCCGCCCCTGGTGGCCCCGCGCTGCTTCGCGCCCTCGCCCTTCGGGTCCGAGCGCGGACGTGTGCTCTATGTGGGGGGCCACGACTGCAACTTCCGGCGCAGCACCGATGCCGCCTGGGTGTTTCGCGCCGACCTGCGTGCCGCGCTCGCGCCCGCGCCCGCGACGATGCCCGCCCCCATACCCCCGTCCCGATGACGCTGCGCATCGCCGCCGCTGTCGTGCTGCTCGGGCTGACATCCAGCCTGGGCGCTGCCTCGTTCGATTGCGCGCGAGCGCTCAGCCCGGTGGAGACGCTGATCTGCGCCACACCCACGCTGTCCGCGCTCGATGACGAACTGGCGGCGCTGTACCGGTCTGCGCCCCCCGCGCTGGCCGGTTCGAGCGAACGCCGTCAAGCGCAGCGCGCCTGGCTGCAGCAACGCGACCGATGCACCCAGGCCGAATGCCTGGCCGCCCTCTACGAGCAGCGCATCGCGGTGCTCGCCTGCGAGGACGACGCCGCGCTCGGCTCCGCGATCGGGGCGGCCACCTGCGCGACGGCCCGGCTGCGCCAGCGCGAACGCGAGCTGGATGCGCGTGACGCCGCCAGCCCCGCCGAGCGGGCGGCCTGGCGCCAGGCGCGAGACCGGCGCTGCCGGCGCGACGCCCAGGCCCAGGGCGGCGCACCGGGCTGGCAGGCGGCCACCGAGCTGCAATGTGAACTGGCCGCCACCGAGGCGCGGCTTCGGGGCAAGGCCGCGACCCCGGCACGCTGAGGGCCACAGCCCCCGGGCAGGCCCTCGCCACGCCCGATTCGCCGGAGACGGAACGCGCACGGCGCCCGGCGCGCGCCGGCCCCCTCGCACCGGCCGCCTTCACGCCTACAATCGATCCACCCTCAACCCGGGAGCCGCGATGGAACCCATCCGATATGTGGACCTGCTGAACCGCCGCTACGCGGCGGCGGGCTTTCCGCCCTACGAGTGGTCGGTCAACGACGACGCGCCACTCACCCCGCTGACCAAGCCGCTGGCCGAGTGCACCGTGACGATGCTCACCTCGGGCGGCGTCTCGAAGGTGGGCGTGCCCGGCTTCGACCCGTACGCGCGCAACGACTTCCGTCTCGACGCGATCGAGATGACGGCCGACTCCAAACACTTCGTCATCAACGACAGCTACTACAACCACGAGGACGCCGATCGCGACATCAACTGCATCTTCGCGATCGACCGCCTGCGCGAGATGGCCACGCGCGGCGAGATCGGCGGCGTGGCCCCGCGGCTGTGGAGCGGCTTCATGGGCCGCATCTACAAGCGCCGCGAGGTGATCGAGAACGCGGCCCCCGCGTTCGTGCAGAAGCTCAAGGAAGACGGCGTCGACATCCTCGTGGCCGTGCCCGCCTGACCGCTGGATCACCAAACCGTGGGTTTGGTATCCCGTGTCGTCGAGCAGGCCGGCATCCCGACGGTGTGCATCTCCACCGGCCGTGATCTCACCGCCAAGGTGAAGCCGCCGCGCAGCCTCTTCCTGAACTTCCCGATGGGCAACACCTTCGGCCGATCGGGCGACGTGGCCACGCAGACGCAGGTGCTGCGCATGGCGCTCGACCTGGTCGTCAACGCGACCGAGGCGGGCGTGCTGGTCGACGCCCCGCTGCAATGGCACGAGCCCTTCACGCTGGAGCTCAAGCCCGCCGATCGCGAAGCGCAGTTGCGCAAGTAGGCGCAGCCCCCGAACGCCCGGCCCCGCGCCGGGCGTTGCGCTTCCAACACCCCCCGAGCGCGTCTCGCACCCCCGAACCGGAGCCGTCCGTGACCGACACCCTGCTGTTCTCGCCGCTGACGCTGCGCGGCGTCACGCTTCGCAACCGCATCGTCGTGCCGCCGCTGCACCAGTACGCGGCCATCGACGGCTTTCCCACCGACTGGCACCTGATGAACGCGGGCAAGTTCGCCGCGGGCGGCGCCGGCCTCGTCATCGTCGAATCCACGAAGGTCGAGCGCCGCGGCTGCGGCACCGTGGGAGACCTCGGCTTGTGGGACGACCACTTCATCGAACCGCTGCGCCGGCTCACCACCTTCATCCGCCAGCAGGGCGCCGTGCCCGGCATCCAGCTCGGGCACTCCGGGCGCAAGGCGCGCGCCAGTCGGCCCTGGGAGGGCGACCGCAGCCTCGAGCGCAGCCCCGAGATCGCCGACTGGGACGCGTGGCAACCGGTCGCCCCCAGCGCGATCGCGCACAGCGAACGCTGGGCCGTGCCGCACGCGCTGTCCACCGCCGAGGTGCAGTCCCTGGTGCAGGCCTGGGGACAGGCGGCGCGGCGCGCCGACGCGGCCGGCTTCGAGGTGCTGGAGATCCACGCGGCGCACGGCTACCTGGTGCACCAGTTCCTCTCGCCGCTGGCCAACCAGCGAACCGACGCCTACGGGGGGTCTCCGGAGAACCGGATGCGCTTCGCGATCGAGGTGGCCGAGGCGGTGCGCGCGCATTGGCCCGAGCACAAGCCACTCTTCATCCGGCTCTCGGTCGAGGACAACGCCGGCTGGGGCCCCGAGCAGAGCGTGGCGCTCGCGCGCATCCTGAAGACCCGGGGGGTCGACGTGGTCGACTGCTCCTCGGGCGGCATCACCGACCGCGCCCCCATCCTCGGCACCGAGATCAAGTACGGCTACCAGGTGCCGCTGTCCGAGCGGGTGCGCCGCGAGGCCGACATCGCGACGATGGCGGTGGGCCTGATCATCCACGCCGACCAGGCCGAGGCCATCCTGCGCTCGGGCAAGGCCGACCTGGTGGCGATCGGCCGCGAGATCATGCACAACCCGAACTGGCCGATGGACGCGGCGCAGAAGCTGGGCGTGGAGAGCCCGTTTCGGCCCGTGCCGCCAGCGATCGGCTTCTGGCTGGCCACCCGGGCGCGCCGTGGCTTCGGCACGCAGCCCTCCACCTGGCAGCGGGGGCTGGAGGACACCGCCGAACGGGCGAGCTGACCGGGCCCGCCGGGCTCAGCGCCCCTGCCAGTGCAGCACGCGCCGCTGCACCGCCGAGAGCGCCAGCTCCCAGACCAGGCCGATGATCCCGATCAGCACGATGCCGATGAAGGTGGCCGGGATGTTGAAGTACTGGGCCGAGTCCAGGATGATGAATCCGAGCCCGGCCTGCGCGCCCAGCAGCTCCGAGGCCACGACCAGCGTCCAGGAGATCGACGACGCGGCGCGCAGCGCGGTGGTGATCGCCGGCATCGCCGCGGGGATCACCACCCGGAAGAAGAGCTGGCGCTGCGTCAGGCCCATGCTCTGGCCGGCGCGGATCAGCATCTGCGGCACCGCGCGCACCCCGTCGGCACAGTTGAGCACCACGTACCAGAACGCGGCCATGAAGATCAGCCCGATCTTGGACGCCTCGCCGATGCCGAAATAGAACACGAACAGCGTCACGAAGGCGATCGGCGGAATCGGTCGCAGGAACCCGATGATCGGCGCGACCAGCGCGTTGGCCACCTCGTGGCGGCCGATGAAGATGCCGAAGGGCACGCCGATCAGCACCGCCAGCAGGAAACCCGACACCGCGCGCATCACGCTCATGCCCACGTGGCGCGCCAGCGGCGAGCCGCCGTAACCCTCGCCCACCATCGTCCAGAACGCGCCCACCACCTTTGCGGGGCTGGGCAGGAACTCCGGGCGCACCCAGCCCGAGGCCGACACGCCCCACCAGATCGCCACGAAGGCCACGATGGAGCCCGCGCTGATCCAGCGCAGTCGCGCGGCGCGGCTCACGGGTTCACCCCCGCCCACTCCTCGCGCAGCATGCCGACGATCTCGGCGCGCATCGCCGCGAAGCGCGCGTCGCCGATCAGCTCGTAGCTGCGCGGGCGTTCGAAGGGCACCGCGATGCGCGCCTTGATGCGCCCCGGCCGTCGCGACATCACGTGGATGTTGTCGGCCAGGATCAGCGCCTCCTCGACATCGTGGGTGATGAAGAAGATCGTGGGCCGGTACTCGGCCCACACCCGCAGCAGCACCTCGTGCATCACGATGCGCGTCTGCGCGTCGAGCGAGCCGAAGGGCTCGTCCATCAGGATCACGTCGGGACTGGCCACCAGCACGCGCGCGATCTGCACCCGCTGGCGCATGCCGCCGGAGAGCTGGTACGGGTAATGCGATTCGAAGCCCGCCAGGCCCACGCTCTCGAGCACATGGCGCGCGCTGGCCGCGAGCTTGCCCGGGTCCACCCCGCGCAGCTTCGGGCCCATCACCACGTTGTCCCAGACCGTCAGCCACGGAAACAGCGCGGCCTGCTGGAACACCACGCTGCGCTCGGGGCTGGGCCCGGTGACCGGCTGGCCGCGCACGGTGAGCGTGCCGGCCGAAGGCGCCTCGAAGCCCGCGATCAGGTTCAGCAGCGTGGTCTTGCCGCAGCCGCTGGGGCCCACGATGCAGGCGACCTCGTGCTCCTGGACCGACAGGTCGAAGTGCTCCAGCGCGACCGTGGGCGGGTCGGTCTCGAGCCGCCCGGGGTAGGCCTTGCGCAGGCCGCGCGCGATGATCAGACCGGCGGCCTCGGAGCCGTCCGGCGCGAGAGAGCCCGCCACCGTCTACTTGCGCAGCGCGAGCTTGAGCGCCCGGTTGTCCAGGAACTGCGTGATGTTGCCGCGCTGCGTGATCATCTTGCCCCAGAGCGCGGGCTCCTCCACCCGGTCCTTGAGCACCTGGCCCGCGCCCTTCGCGTGATTGGCCGGATCGGCCATCGACAGCGCGTGGTTCGGGTCGAGCTGGTCGGCCGCCGTGTACCACTCGACGCCCTTGATGATCTGCTGCTGAAGCGGCAGCTCGATGCCGGTGATTTCCTTGATGCGCGCCAGCGTGGGCGCTGGATCGGCCGCGAAGCGCTTGTGCCCCTCGCCCATCGCGCGGATCAGCCGCGCGAGCCCCTCGACGTTGCGGTTCTCGGAGAGCCACTTCGTGGTCATCGCGAAACCGAAGGGGTCGTAGGCCCCGAGCTCCTTGTTGTTGACGATGCGCGTGGCGCCCTTCTCCACCGCCTGCGAGACGAACGGATCCCAGAACCAGCCGGCCTCGACATCACCGTTGAGCACCGCGGCCAGGCCCTGCGGCGGGGCCAGCGGCACGATCTCGATGTCACCGACGTTCATGCCGGCGCGTCTGAGCGCGTACAGGTGCGCGAGGTGCTGCGAGGACGCGTTCGGGTAGGTGACCTTCTTGCCCTTGAGGTCCTTGAAGTCGCGCACCTTGCTGTTCTTGTTGACGACCAGGCCCTCGATCGGCGAGTAGTCGCCGTAGGTGTAGACCCAGCGGATGTCCAGGCCGCGCGTGGTGGCCATGTAGTAGGTGCCCAGGCCGCCCTGCGCGGCATCGATCGAGCCGGCCTGCAGCGCCTGGAAGGCGGCCGGCCCGGAGGTGAACTTGACGAGCTGCAGGTCGATGTTCTCCTTCTCGAGGAGATCGTGCGCCATCGCCGCGTACAGCGGCACGGTGGGCACCGGCAGATAACCGTAGCGCAGCGTGATGCGTTCCGGGCGGGCCTGGGCGCGCGCCAGGCGCGGGGCCAACCCGATCAGGGGCGCGCCGACCAGGGCGCTGACGACACGACGGCGAGCGGCATTCGAACGCATGGATTCTCCTCCAGCGGGACATCGGGCCGCGGGCCGCGGCGCTGCGTGCCCCGTTCTTCGGGCTGAGCCCTGACGCCCGATCATATCGGGCACACGCGGCAGGCGATAGACGGGCCGCTTCCGACGGAACGCCGGCCGATCGGGGTGAAAGTGGAACCGCCCGTCACGCGAACCTACAACTTCGGTGGGATTACCCGCCCGCCGCCCTGGGCGCAGACTGGCCTCACGCAACCCCTCGGAGAGCGGCCATGCCACAGAACGTCACCTTGAACGGCTGGGTCGGCGTGCGCCGCGCCAGTGGCCAGAACTGCGAGAACCAATCCATCGACATGATCAGCGTGGCCGAGTTGCTGGGCGGCATCTCGCCAAACCAGGGCGGTCACGGCGGGCCGATGCCATTGCCGCCGCTGCGAGACGGTGTCCTGCCACCGGTGCTCGAGCAGGCGATCCTCACCTTCCAACAGGCCAATCCGCGCCTGTGCCAGGGCTGGGTCGATCGTCTGGTCAGCCCCACCGGCGCCACGCTGCGCGCGATGAACCAGTTGTGCACCGGCCGGGTGAAACCGAAGCACGATGAAGCGGACAACCAGCTCTGGGCCTACATCGGTGTCGAGTACGCGCCCGCCCTGGCCAATCCCGACTGGAACGACTTCACGCTGCAGATCCGGCGCGTCTATGCCAACGAACACAAGGCCCTGCCCTGGCGCTCCGAGTTCCAGGTCGATCGCGACCTGGACCGCCACGGCAAGGTGCTGCTGGCCACCACCACCAACGACTTCGGCCGTGCCACGGCGAAGGTGCCTGCGTGGGTCTTCGACCCTACCCTGGTGCCCCAGGGCGTCACCGGCGTGATGCGGCTGACGGTGCTGCGGGCGGTGCCGAACCCGATCGCCGCCGAACAGGGCACCGAGCAGTGGTGGGGGCTGATGTCACTGTCCCTGCAGGCATCCGATCGCCCGGACTTCTTCCGCATGATCGACCAGACGGTGTTCGGGTTCGGCGGCGGCCTGTCCGATCGGCTCATGCGCGGGCCGATCGCCGTCGAGGGCTTCGTGCACCGCGGCAGCACGATCGGCGGCGACGATTCCCCGGGCCCGACCTGGGCGTCGCTGCCGTCGGATCCGGCACTGAAGCGGGCCGTGCGGCGCTGATCGGCCGCCCCCGCCCTACCCCCGAAACCGCGCCTCGTCCGGCTTGGTCAGCGCCACCACACCGCCCTGCGCCACGCACGCCGCGAGGCGTTCGCCCAGCGGGTTGGCCGCCCGCACCGCGGCCAACGCCTCGCGCGGGGTGATCGGCTGCTCGTCCAGCCGCAGCAGCGGCTTGTCCATCAGACCCTGCGGCAGACTGTCGCAGTAGGCCTGCAGCCGCGACACGGGATCCGGACCGGTGTCGCCCCAGTGGTCCATCAGCGGCGGCTTGAGCGTCTTGCCCGCCGCGTTCGTGGGCAGCGACTGCGTGAAGACCACGTACTCGGGCACCTCGTAGGGCGCGAGCTGCGCGGCACAGTGCGCGCGGATCTCGTCGGCGCTCACGGCGTGACCCGGCTTGAGCACCAGCACCGCCTTGAGCCGCTCGGAGAACAGGTGGTCGGGCACGCCCACCACCGCGGCGCGCAGCACCGCCGGGTGCAGGTACAGCTTGTTCTCGACCTCGATGCAATAGACGTTCTGGCCGCCGCGCACCACCATGTCCTTCTTGCGGTCGAGCAGCCAGAGGTAACCCTCCTCGTCGATCTTGGCCCAGTCGCCCGAGAGCACGAAGCCGTCGCGCCGGAAGACCTCGGCCGTCTTGGCGGGCTCGTCCCAATAACCCGCGTTGGTCTGCTGGCCGCGGTAGGCCACCTCGCCGATCCGATTGGGTTCGGTGAGCTCGTTACCCTCGTCGTCGAAGATCGCGATGTCGGTGACCGGCGTGGACAGACCGCAGCTGGTGATCTTGCGGATCGCGTCCTCGGTGGGCAGCGCAAAGCCGAGCGCGGTGCTCTCCGACACCGAGCCCCCGTTCACCATCGCCACCGGCGCGAAACACTCGTGGAGCTGGTTGATGAAGGTCTCCGAGGCCGCGTGGCCGCCGAACAGGATCTTCTTCAGCGTGGAGACGTCGTGCTCGCGAAAGCGCGGGTGGTTCATCATCATCCACAGCATGATCGGCGCGGCCACCGCCCAGGTGACGCGTTCGGACTCGATCAGCTCGATCGCCTCCAGCGGGGCGAAGGCGCGCATGATCACGCACTTGCCGCCGGTGAGCAGCGCCGGCATGAAGTCGGTGTACACCGCGGTGTTGTGGTAGAGCGGCGGCATGCACAGGTTGATGTCGTCCACGCCCAGGCCCTTGGCCGCGTGCACGATGTTCTGCGCGCAGCCGGTGGCGTTGATGTGCATCGCCATCGTGCCCTTGGGCACGCCGGTGGTGCCCGAGGTGAACGAGATCGCGCAGACGTCCCACTCGTCCACCGCCTCGTGCACCGGCGCCTCCGTGCCCGCGCGGTTCAGTTCGGCGAAGGCAAGCGTGCCGGACGCGGGCGGCGCGCCGCCCGTCATGAACACCACCGAGACGCTCGAGCGGCCCTCGCGCACCGCTGCGAACTTCTCCTGCCAGACCTCCGGCGAGACCACGATGCCCTTGGCGCCCACCTTGTCCACCTGCGCGGCCAGGCCGTCGGCGGTCAGGCCCAGGTTCACCGGCACCGCGATGCCGCCCAATGACACGATGGCCAGGTAGCTGATCACGTACTCCGGGCAGCCCAGCGTCATCAGGCACAGCCGATCGCCCTTCACGAAGCCGTGCTCGCGGCGCAGGCGCGCGGCCACGCGCCGCACCTGCTCGCCCACCTCGCGCCAGGTGAGGCGTTCGCCCCCCGGGTGAAAGACGTAGGCCTCGCGTTCGGGGTGGCGCTCGACGTTGGCCGCGAGCAGCGCGCCGATGTTGGGCGGGCGCTGCCGGTACGCCCAGATGCCGGTGCCCTCCCAGGCGATGCCGCGCCCGATCGGCGCGGTGATGCGCGTGACCTGCGCCTCCAGTTCCGGATAGACCTCCCGCCAGGACTTGCAGGTGCCCCGTGTCGGTCCCTTGATCTCCCATGCGCCCATACGGCCTCGTGCGTGGCGACAGCGTGCGCTGTCAGGGTGAATCGTTCCCGTCGCCTTCACCGTTGCCCGAACGCTCGCGCTCTCGTCGATAACGCTCCAGCGCCACCTGCACCATCGGCTGGCGCTTGCCGCCCACCGGCTTGGGCAGCACGAAGCCCGGGTCCTCGCCGCCCAGTCGGCGCACGATGTAGGTGGACAGCGCGTTGTGGATGTGCGCGCTGAAGCCCTGCGTGTCCTGCGCCTGGTTGATCGCCAGCTTCGTGGTGCGCAGATCGAAAGGATCGTTGGCCGCGACGTCGGCCGCATAGGCCAGCGTCTCGGCCACCAGCCGATCGGGGGCGATCACGCGGTTCACCAGCCCCGCCTCCTTCGCCTGTCGGGCGTCGATGAAGCGGCTCTGGAAGAGCAGTTCCTTGGCCATCCGGGGGTGAATGTCGAAGGGAATCGAGAAGTACTGGAAGGCCGAGCCGAGGAACAGCGCGTCTTCCGCGGCGAAGATGATATCGGCGGTGGAAGCCACCATCCAGCCCCCGTAGATGCAGTAGCCCTGCACCGCGCAGATCACCGGCTTGGGCAGGTTGCGCCAGCGCAGGTGCATGTCCACGTACAGCCGCCAGTTGCGCTCGAACACGCCTCGCGTGCCGGGCTCGATCGGGAACTGCTCGCGGTGGGCCAGCTCCTGCGCGGTGCCCAGGTCATGCCCCGCCGAGAAGTGCTTGCCCGCGCCGAACAGGCAGACGACCCGCACCTGCGGGTCGGTGGCGGCCGCGTCCATCGCGTGGTCGATCTCCTCGAGCATCGCGGTGCTCTGCACGTTGACCTGCTCGGGGCGGTTCAGCGTGATCCGCGCGATGCGATCGGCCACCTCGTAGCGGATGTCGCGGTAGGCGTGCGGGGCGTCGGGAATGTGCTGGTAGCGGCTCATGGGGGCTCGGGTTCAGTCGTCCAGTGCGTCGATGCGGGCCTCGGTGCACACCTTGCCACCGACCACCAGGCCGATCGCGCGCCAGCGGCCCTCGTGTTCATCGGCCACCACCTCCACCGTGTCGTCCCAGAACACCGGGCGACGAAAGCGGATGTCCAGGCTCAAGGTCCGCGGCGAGAAGCGGCGCCACAGCGCGTGCGTGAGAAAGCGCACCCCCTGCCCGCCGCCGATGATCGGCGCCCGAAAGCCCTTGGCGCGCGCGGCCTCGGGCACGGTGTGGATCGGATTCTCCGGGCCGGTGTAGGCGATCACGCCCTCGGGCGTGAGCGTGGCGCTGCCCAGCCGGGCGAGGCGGGTCGGGTCGGCGATCACCGGCTCGGGGCGCTCGCCCGCGCCCTTGGCCTCGGTCATCGCCGGGCCCGGGCGAAGCGAGTGCCGCCCGGTGGTCATCGCGCGCTGGCCATCCTCGCCGCAGTACCAGGTTTCGCTCACCGCCACGTGCCCGCGCGGCACCGGCTGCACGCTGAGAATGCGCCCGTGCACGGTGAGGGGTTCGCACAGCTACAGCGGCCGGTGTTGGATGAGCCGCTGGCCCAGGTTCACCGTGCCATTGGCGTGGATGCGGTTGCGCACTCCCTCCTGGATGGCGAGCGTGATGAACGCGGCCGGATCGATCGTGTCGCCGAACACCGACGGGTCCAGGCCGCACAGGCGCAGCAGGCGGTCCTGTTCGTCGGCCTCCACCGTCAACGAGCGTTGCGCATAGACCAGCCCCTCGTAGGGCTCGATCCACCGGGGTTCTTCGTGAGCGGACATCGCCTCTCCTGTTCGCCGACCAGGGCCTGTTCACGCGATGGAAGGGCTCGCGCAGCACCCAGACAAGCCCTCGCGTTGCGTCGGGGTCAACCGATCGGGATCGTCGAGAGCACGCCAAGCGTCTCGAGCTCGGCCACCTCGTCAGCGGACAGCCTGGCCATCTCGCGCAGGATACGGTGTGAATCCGCGCCCAGGCAGGGCGAGGCCCGCCGCTGGGCGCCGGGCGTTCCGTTCAGCCGAAACGGCAGGCTGAGGTAGGCGTGCGTGCCGGCTTGCGGATGCGTCATCTCGACGAAGCCGCCACGTGCCATGAGATAGGGATGGCCCAGCAGGTCGTCCGGCCGATTGACCGGCGCGGCCCGAATGCCCGCGCGCTGCAGTCGTTCGGCCACGTCGGCCTTGGCTTGCCCGCGCGTCCACCCGGTGATCGGCTCGCGCAGCAGGTCCTGATGCCGCCAGCGTGCGTCGAAGCTCGCAAAGCGGGCATCGTCGGCCAGCGAGGGCTGACCGATGAGTTCGCAGAAGCGGCGCCACTCCGAGTCGGTCTGAACCGCGATCGCCACCCACTGGTCGTCGCCGAAGGTTCGATAGACGTCGTGAGGCGCGGCCCAGCGCACGCGGTTGCCCTGCGGTTGCGGATCCACCCCGGTGGCGATCGCGTGCAGCAGCTCCTCGCCGATGAACTGCATCGAGGCCTCCACCTGCGAGATCTCGATCGCCTGGCCCTCGCCGCTGGCCTGGCGGTGCCTGAGCGCGAGCAGCACCGCGGCGGCGCCGTGATAGCCGCCCATCGGGTCGGGATAGAACTGGCCGGTGGTGGTGGGCGCGCCACCGGGGTAGCCGATCATCGCGCACATGCCCGCGCCCATCTCCATCGTGGTGCCATTGGCCGCCGCCTTGGCGAGCGGACCCGAGTTGCCGAAGCCCGGCATCTCCACCACGATGATGTCGTCCTTGATCCGGCGCAAGGCCTCGTAGCCCAGCCCCATCCGCGACAAGGTGCCCGCGGTGAAGTTGCAGATCACCGCATCCACCGTGGCGGCCAGCCGGTGCACCGCGGCCAGCCCCTTCGGGTGCTTGATGTCCACGCACAGACTGAGCTTGTCGTGGTTCTGCGAGTTGAACAGCGCGCAGCGGTTGTACGGGCGCTCGCCGGGCTCGGCGCCGGGGTAACGGCGCGGCTGGATCGGCGCGGTGGCCATGCGCCAGATGTCCGGGTTGGAGGCCGACTCCACCTTGATCACCTCGGCGCCCAGGAACGAGAGGATGCGCCCGGCCATCGGCCCCGCCCAGGCGGTGCTCAGATCGAGCACCCGGATGCCCGCCAGGGGGCCGGGCGCGGCGGCGGCGGGGCGTGACGTGTCGGTGTCACCGCGCGGGCCAGCGCCCGCCGACCGATCGACCGCGGCTTCGTGAGTCTTCGCCGCCGACGCGGCCACCCCACGCCCCACGCGATCGGTCACCGGCTCCATCTCGCGTTCGCCGGCCGTCTCCCCCAGCCTCGGCGCCCCGCGCGCGGTGCCGCCTGGCGTGACGCCCAGCCGGAACTGCGGGCCCAGGATCGGGCGCGGTCCGAGCGCCGTGGGCACGGCGCGCCAGTAGTCGCGCACCGCCAGGTGGGGAGTGCCGGACCAGAGCTGGTTGGCGGTGTAGGCCTTCGCGCCGGCGATCCGCTCGGCCAGCAGCCGGTCCAGGAAATCGTCGCCGCGCCAGTCGCGCACCCGTGCCTGCACCTGCGCGGTGAGTTCGGCCCAGTGGTCCTGCCGCTCCTTCACCGCGGCAAAGCGCGGGTCGTGCTCGAGCTCGGCGATGTCGGCCACGCGACAAAAGGCCGACCAGACGTAGGGGTGCACCCAGATGCTGACCCAGCCGTCGCGGCAGCGCACCACCATGAAGGGGCGGCGGGCCTCGCCGCGCGCCTCCTGCAGGCCGCTGTAGGCGTACTCCACCACCGCGGGCGGCGCCATCGCGATGGTGTTCTGGGCCACGTCGAGCGCCACCGCCTGGCCGCGCCCGTTGCCCTCGCGCGCGTGCAGCGCGGCGAGCACCATGATGAACACACCAACCCCGGCCGCGTACTGCGCGCGGTGGCCCACGCCATACAAGGGTTCGCGCCCCGGCAGGCCGTTCTCGTTCATCATCCCCGAGAGCGCCTGGAAGATCATTTCGCTGCCGCGCCAGTGCCGCAGCGGGCCGTCCTCGCCGAAGTCGGACGCCCGCGCGATCACGCACGCGGGGTTGGCGCGCTCGAACGCGTCGCTGTCGGCCTGCGTGGCCACCACCACCACGTCGGCGCCGCGCACGGCCTCGAGCAGCCGCGCCCGATCGGCGGGCGCCGAGCGGTCGAGCACCCACGAGTCCTTGCCGAGGTTCAGGTGGAAGAAGAGCTGCGAGCCCACGCCCTTCGGGTCGCGATCGAAGGGCGGCATCGCGCGGATGACCGAGCCGCCGGGGGGCTCGATCAGCGTGACCCGCGCGCCGTGGTCGGCGAGCATGCGCGCGCCGAACTGCCCGGCGATGCTCTCGCTGAGGTCCAACACGCGCAGCCCGGTCAGGGCCCCGCGCGCCTCGCGCCCGATGGTGGCAGGCTGGGTCGTCATGCGCTCTCCGCGGGGCGCGTCGCTGGCGCCGATCGTTCCGACAGGCCGCTCAGGGCTTCTTCATTAGCAGGCCCAGGCGCCCGAGCAGTTCCTCCTCGAGGCGGATCTGCTCGGCCACCGCGGCCCGGTAGTCGGCGGTGTTCTTGTAGTTGGGCAGCATGTCGAAGCGGGCCAGGGTGTCGATCACCGGCGGCTCCATCAGCGCCTTGCGAAAGGCATCGTGGATCTTGGCCACCACCTTCGGGTCCATGCCCTTCGGGCCGGCCAGGCCCCAGGGGGAATCGATCACGAAGGGATAGCCCAGGTCCTTCAGCGTGGGGATGTCGGGCAGGAAGGACACGCGCTTTTCCGTCCACACATTCAGGAAGCGCGCCTTGCCGGCGTCCACCATCGGCTTGATGCTGGTGCCGCTGGATCCCATCATCACGTGCCCGCCCACCACCGCGGCGTTCACCTCGGCGGCCCCCTTGAAGGGCACGTGCAGCAACTGGATGCCGGCCTTCTCCGCGATCATCTCGGTGCCCAGGTGCAGCGAGCTGCCGGTGCCCGGCGTGCCGTAGGTGAGCTTGCCCGGGTTCTTCTTCGCGTACTCCACCACGTCGGACCACTTGCGAAACGGCGTGTCGGCCCCGGTGAACATCGCGAACACGTAGCCGGTGAGGTGGATGATGTAGGTGAAGTCGTCGGCCTTCCAGCTCGTCTTTTGCATCATCGGCAGCCGGTACACGGTGATGGGCATCTGCGCCAGCGTGTAGCCGTCGGGCTTGGCGGTGGCCGCCATCGAGGCCGGGCCGATCGTGCCCGCGCCACCCGCCTTGTTCTCGATCACGATCGACACGCCCAGGTGCCGGGAGGCGGCCTCGGCGATGGCGCGCATCGTGGCGTCGGTGGGACCGGCGGCCGTCCAGGGCACGATCAGCGTGATCGGCTTGCTGGGGTACTCCTGCGCGCGCACCACGAGGGGCATCGGCAGCAGCCCGGCCGCGGCGGCACCGGCGGTGAGTTTTCGTCTCGTGTGGTCCATCGCGTTCTCCCCCTACCGGCGCACGATACTGCCGATGCGGGACGCCAACGCACGGGTGCGCGGGGAAATCGGAATTGGTACGCAGGGCGGAATGAATCGGCCGCAGGCCCGCTCTGTCGCATCGACGGTGCGAGCGCCACGCGATGGGCCCACGGGGTGACAACGAGTTCTCCGTTGTCCGTCTCCTCGCCTTGTGATGAGACCATAAAAAGTCTAAATTTAGTCTTACTTGAGTTTGGAGCACGGCCATGCGGTACTCATCACGAGTCAAGCCCATCAGTTATCTCAAAGCCAACGCTGCCGAGGTCTTGACGCAACTCACGGAGCAGCGTGAACCCATGGTCATCACGCAGAACGGGGAAGCCAAAGCCGTGCTGCAAGACGTGGCCTCCTTCGAGGAAACGCAGGAGACCCTGGCTCTGCTGAAGATCCTGGCATTGGGGCAACAGGATGTCGAAGCCGGTCGGCTCAAGCCGGTCGCCGATGTGGTGGCGCGCCTGCGCGCGAAGCGGGCCACGGCCTGATGGTGAACAGGCCGACGCGCTACGAGGTTCTGCTCACCCATGGCGCAGAGCAGGACCTGGAGTCCATTCACGACTACATCGCCGAGTTCGACAGCCTGGCCAACGCCAGCAAGGTTCTCGCCCGCTTGATGGAGGTCGTGGAGGGGTTAGCCCAGTTGCCTGAGCGCGGTAGCTACCCCAAAGAGCTCGTGGCGCTGGGCATCAAGGAATACCGCCAGACGTCGTTCAAGCCCTATCGGGTGATCTATCGCGTACTGGCCGGCCAAATCGTGATCTACCTGATCGTTGACGGGCGCCGAGACATTCAATCCGTGCTGGCGCGTCGGCTTTTGGGCGCCTGACCCTCAGCACTGCGTCGGCGCTCTCTCCCTCACCCCGCCTTCGTCCCCACCACCCGCGACAACGACCCCGGGATGAATTCGTGCACCGCCACCTCGGCAAACCCGGCCGCGCGAAAGTAGCCCACCACATCGGCCTCGCTGTGCCCAAGCCCCAGGGAGTCCGACACCGCCTCGCGCAGCCCCCAGTAGGCCGGGCCGATGGGGCCGGTGCGCTCGTCGTTGGTGGTCTCGCCGATCAGGTGCATCTGCCCGCCCGGCAGCAATGCGTCGTGCGCCTTGCGGATCACCGTCGCGATCATCTCGCGACTGTACATCGGCAGGTTCGAGGCCATGATGGCCACGTCGCAATCGGTGGGGAAGGCATCCGCCGTGAAGTCGCAGGGCTGCGCCTGCACGCGGTCGGACACGCCGTTGTCGGCGATGAAGTCGCGCGCCACCACGCACACCGCGGGCAGGTCGAGCACCACCGCGCGGATGCCCGGATAGGCCTTGGCCGCGGCGATGCAATAGGCGCCTGATCCGCCGCCGATGTCCATGATGCGCCGACGCCCCGTCAGGTTCACCTGCTTGGAGAAGCGACGCCCCGCGCCCATGCCGATGGAATAGGTGGCCGCGTGGTAGCGCCGCGCATCGGCCTCGGTGAACTCGCGGTTGGTGCCCATCACGCTCAGGTTGGGGTTGCGGATGTGCTCGCCCAGGCGCCCCCACTCGTTCCACATCGGCTTGGTGAAGGTGATCCAAGGGCCCATGTACGAGGGCGAGCCCTCCACCAGGAAGCGCTCGACGTCGGCCGCGTTGTGATGACGCTCGCCGCGCTTTTCCAGCAGGCCCATCGCGCACAGCATCACCATCAGCCGCTCGGCGTTGGTGAGGTGGATCTTCAGCGAGGCCGCCACCTCGGCATAGGTGCCCGCGCCGCGGCTCACCGCGGTGAACAGGCCCACCTCCACCGCAGCCATCAGCGCGGCCGATTGCCCGTAGGCGGTGGCGATGTCCTGCAGGCGAACGGTGGTGACGGGGGCACTGTTGCCCGCGGCGGTCGGTGTGGTCATGGACGAAGCCCCCGGGGATGGTTGGGGTGAATGGGATGACTTGGAAAGCAAGCGATGCGCCCGGCCAGCGCCTACGCGCGCGCCATCGTGGGCAGGGTCTGCACCAGCGTGGCCGCGCGGGCGATCAGCCCCTCGATCAACTGCGCCACGGTGGGCACGTCGGTGATCATGCCGCCGATCTGGCCGGCCGCCGTCTGGCGCGCGGCGGACTTGTCGCCCACGGCCGCCGCGCGGGTGCCGCGCAACTGGCGCTTCAACTCGGCGAGCTCGTCTTCCGGGGCGTGACGCGCCAGCGCCTCTTCGTACGCGGCGATCTCCGGCGTGCGCAGGCAGCGCACCGTGGCCCCGGTGAGCGCCCGGGTGACCAGGGTGTCGGTCTCGCGCATGTGCAGGAGTTGCTCGCGCCCCCAGTCGTTGAGGTCGGACTCGCGCGTGGCCATGAACCGCGTGCCCATCTGGATGCCCACCGCGCCCAGCGCGAGGGCCGCGACGAAGCCGCGTGCATCGCCGATGCCACCCGCGGCCAGCACCGGGATCTTCACCGCGTCCACCACCTGGGGCACCAGCGGCAACGTGGCCACCGTGCCCACGTGCCCGCCGGCCTCGGTGCCCGAGGCCACCACCGCGTCCACGCCCTCGGCCTCCATGCGCCGCGCGTGCTCCACGGTGGGGATGACCGACACCACCTTGATGCCGGCGGCCTTCAGGCGGCGCACGATGTCTGGCCCCGGGTCAGCCCGGCCGGTGGTGACGATGGGCACACCCAGCTCGATGCAGGTGGCCGCGGCCTGCTCGGTGACGCCCCGCCCCATCGGCATGATGTTCACCCCGAAGGGGGCGTTGGTGCGCTCGCGCACTTGGGCGATGTAGCTGCGCAGCCGTTGGTCCGGCCCGCCGTAGGTGGGCAGCACGCCCAGGCCGCCGGCGTTGCACACCGCCGCCACCAGCTCCACCCCGCCGCCGCCCTGCATGGCGCCTTGCAGGATGGGGTAGCGAATGCCGAGCAGATCGCAGATGGGGGTATGGAACATGGTGAGGGCATGCTGGCACCGCGTTGAGTGGGGTGTCAACGTGGGGGGCTTCGAGAAACTGGGATTGGGCGACGAAGTCGCTCAGCGTGGTCCCTGCTCTTCAAGCAACCGCCCCTTCCACCACCTAAATGACTTCACGCCACCGAATGCTCAACCCGTATCCGAATAATGTCCCAAGAACACCCGCTCAAACTACCGGAGGCGATGACTACGAGACCGATTCGCAATCAATACCTCGCACTCCCATCGCAACGGAGTTCGGCGGCATGTAAGCCCTGATCCGAAGATCAATCAACCCTCCCCCCAACGAAAGCGCCAATGCAGCGAGGAAACCAAGCCTATCCGATCAGAGGAACTTCCCCTAGAGCACTAAGACAAAACGCAAGAAAAATACAAGCGAGAGCCTGCCTTCAAGAGCGCTCGCCACTCAAAGTGTTCCTCAAGAAAATTCGACCCCTTAAGGCCAGCACCACTCCAGACCAATCAAATACACTCAGATCACTCCAATAACCCTAGAGGCGGGCAAAGCAGACTAGGCGCCCAAACAAGATCGCAAGCATCAATGGAGCACTACTCGGAGAAATAGCCTAGCCACCACGGCCTATTGAAGGCCGTCTCGGTCTGTGCTAGAAGTCTAACCAGCAACTTCAGCGCATAACAAGCACTTGTTGCAACCACTTCGGACGGTGGCAAATGGCATCAGACTCGACATACCGCTCATCGACCGACGGAGGCAAGAACTCCGCTCGGAAGAGTTCCTCCAAATTCTTCGCGCACTGCACAACCGCTTCTCTGACAAGTCAAACCTGCAATCCGCGATTAAATGCCTTGACCAGCCATTTTCTCGCAGAATACCAAACCGCAGGCATCGTCAGCTCAAGCTACGCCGCAGTAGGCCTCAGCACCCTACTTGGCCTATTCATTGTCTTTGGCGAGCTCTCCAACAAAACCACCAATGAAGCAACAACGATTCGCATAGGCATGCTTTGCATACTTTTGTTCTATTTCGTCGTAGCTCTCAAGGCAAGAGAATTCCTCACGAGAAACTATGTTTGGATCGTCGCAGGAACCGCCTCTCTTCTGCTAGCGGGCTTGCTAGCAATCCTCACGCACCCAAACATTGAAGCGCAAAGCCAAGGCTTTAGCACGCTCCCTGCACTCTATTTTTCACTCTTCTTGTTATACGGATTCCTGAGAATCCCGATTCGGGTTTCCATACTAATTGGATCTTTGTTCTCTATCGCATCACTATGGGTGATATCGACGGAATTCAACGAGACAGGAGAAGCAAGGGCCATGCTCTACCTGCTCTCGTTCAATGTAATGGGCGTCGCGCTAGCCCTATCCATTGAACGACGAGAAAGAAGACTTTTCGATCAACGTGAAGAGCTTCAGATCGCTCACGAAACAGCGCGAAAACGTGCCAATGAATCTGAGGCACGGTACATAGAAAAAAACCAGCTTGTCGCAGCAATCAACCACGATCTGCGGTACCCGGTCACGGCCGCGGCATCTGACATCCACGAACTGCATGAACTCGTAGCAAATCAAAGCATCTCACTTGCAGCACAAGATATTCTTTCGCGACTTTCGGAAAAGATTCGATATATTTCCACGAGCCTCGACCATCTTCTCGCAGTCGCGAGACATGACGGCAACCAATCTCTCGTACACATCGAAGAAATTGAACTTGAACCCCTACTAACCAGCGTAATCGACGCGTGCGAACATCACGCAAGAGAAAACAATGTGCGAATCCACCTAATAAAGCCAGATCATAGAGTAGTAGCAGTCTCCGACAGGGGACATTTGGCACAGATCATCCAAAATCTACTGACCAACGCGATCTCCGCAGTCAGCAGCTCTGCTTCGGGATCGAAGAGACTAGTTAGAATAAGATTCGGCTCGCCGGGCGGCTTTGCCAGAATTATCATACGCGACACGGGCGGAGGCTTGGCGGGCCCTGTCGCCTTTCCTCCAGGTGATTCGCCACGTACGGAAAAACTAGGCAGACAATCTGGAACCCACCTAGGCATAGGACTAACTCTCGTTCACTCCGCCATAAGAAGACTCACCGGTCACAAACTTCGCGCATTCTCAAAGCCTGCTGCGGGGTGCGCATTCTCCCTCACGCTGCCTGGACGAAGATTGCATGGAGAGGACGACATCGAGTTCTGTTCTACGCCACTGTCGCTCAAGTTTCGCGAAGCGCTAGAGTCTGCGTATATTCTATTGATCGCGGAAGACCCAGTCAGATTAGGCAAGATCAGCGACCTTCTCAGGGACTGGCAAGTCACAGTGTGCGGAGGAACAGACATCGCGGAAGTACAAGCGAACTTCGCCCAAGATGGCCGACTCGCTGACGCCATCATAGCCTACTTCCGAAATCCCCTACCAGAAAATCTAATTCAATCGCTCAAGGCAATCGTCGATGACTCCCCTCCGATAGTCATGATCTCCGAAATCAACACTTCAATCGAAGAATTGGCTCACGCTGCTGAGCTTACAAGCTTACACCCCCCGTTTCCTTCAGAGACAATCGCCATGAAGATTATTGAAGGGATTCGACGCAATAGAGAGCGCGAAGAATCCGCATCAAGCTGACTTCGCTTCGCCCCACCACCTTTCCAGGCATGTTCTTTGGCTCAATAAGGTCACTGAAACACGGTTCGGGTCGTCACAGCCTTCGTCGCCAATCACCAACATTTCTTGCCAAGGGCCCTAGAATGCGCGTCACAGCTCTCACTTCGACACATCGATCCAACTTCAAGGCCTATCGCCGCGAGGGCAAGACCACTCAAATCGCAAAGACCTCCCTTCCGTTTCGCGTGCGCATTGTTCGCAATGAGGAACAACTTGATCGAGCAGTGCAAGTGCGCGCAAGCGCCTACGCGAGACACTTTCCAACATTGAAAGAGAGCCTTCAAAACCCTGAACCTGATGACTGGAATCCAAGCTCAGTAATCTTTCTCGCAGAATCGAAAGAAGATTCACGCGCAGTCGGCACAATGCGAGTGGACACGAACCTGTACTCACCACTCAAGATACTTCAATCAATCGCCCTACCAGAACACATTCTTACGAAACCCTTCGCTTACGTTACCAGACTAGGGGTAATTCAAGGGCACATCGGATCTCTCGCAAAACTGGCGCTCTTCAAGACGCTTCACCGATATTGTCTTGCGAAACAAATCTCGAACATAGTTGTCGGCGCACACCCGCCAACAGATCGCGACTACGAGCGATTAGAATTCTCAGACATCTTCGAAAAGCGCCATTTGCATTCAATACCCTCTTCATTCGGAATCCCCCTGCGATTCATGTTCTTTGAAACAAACGGAGCCGAACGCAGGTGGCGCACCACGGGCAATCCGCTATACACGTTTATGTTTGAAACCTTTCATCCAGACATCGAAATATTTCTATCAGTGAATGGCATGTGGACAAACCCGAGAAACGCAGATTCAATTCTAGCGCAACAAACAGGGATAATTCAGCCAATGGGAATTCCATTGATCTAGCCGCCCCTGTGCAAAGGCGTCGCTTGCACTCCGTTCACAACGACAACTTGCCACTGGTAGGACTTCGCCGTCCATTCGTCGGACACGCACCTCCCTATCTACAGGCCCGGGAGATGATGCCGCATCCACATACTAGTCAAGAGACTGTACGTCGAGATGCAAACCGACGAACCTTCTGGTTCTACCGCATCGCTTGGCGGCTATATAACCAGGCTTTTCCTGGCCGGAGTAGTGCTCACACTGCTCACGGTAGTGGCTATTGCCGTATCAATTGGTTCTCGAGGGCAGACGATGCCTTCGGCGATTCGGCACGATCAGATCACAATCTTGCCGGCGGACGCCTCACTTCTCAATGAGCGCGAAGTCCTCGAACGCCATCGCATCGCAACTCGCAAAGCCACAAGCTCGGTAGACACACTCCTGTCTGGAGGCCTGTGGGTGTGTCTAACTCTTGATTCGAGTGACACGAAATCGGAGCGAGTCCTTGAACTTCGCACACTACGTCTGTCTAAAGGCCAGTTCCAGCTCTTTGACTCGGCCGGCAACAGCGTCGTGGCCAACTTGGAGTTCGCCAACGCCAAAGGTGGCCTCGCGATAAGAATACCTCCAACTGACGCACGGACACATTACGTCGTTGGGCGAATCACCCCCCACGGGGTTAGTCGGCCTCGCGCCATGCTATGGAATTCACCCGACTACCAAGACTCTGAGCTCTTGTTCGAACGCTCAGGTGGTGCGCTATTGGGATCCTTTCTGGGCCTCGCCTTTCTCGGCTTGATGATTGGTGTCCTAAACAGAGACTGGTCCTTCTTTCTATTCGCAGGCTGGCTTGTAACCAGCCTTCGAGTGACCTTTATCAATGAAGGATGGGATTTTCATTGGATCGGACTTTCGCTTGACCCCGAATCCACCCTTCTCGTCTTGAGACTAACTCTGTCCGCGCACCCGCTACTAACAACTGCACTCTTCGTCTCTCTACTTGGACAAGAACTCGAGGGACAGCGCGTTAAAGCCCTTCTTGAATACTCAATCCGGGTCTTCGCGCTTGTAGTTGTTGCATCACCTTTTCTTCCTCACGGAACCCTACTGAATATCGTTTGGGTGCTTTCTGCGTTAGGTATCTGCCTGATTATGTTCGCCCTTAGTGGGGTGGTTCGGAGAACACGGTCGACAGTTTCATACTGGTACGCAGGATCGTGGGGAGTGACGTTCGCAGGGGCTCTGCTCCAAGTTGGCTACGCCTCGGGCGTCTTTGTTGAGATCTCTCGACACTTTACTGTGCAATTCACTGGCGTTGCATCTGCACTACTGACAGCGGTTGCGTTGGCGGAACGTCTTCGCGTAGAAAGGTCAGCGCGTGTTGAAGCACAGAAAGGGCGTCTAGAAGTACTCGAAGAGCTTCGCAAGAACTACGATGCCACCCCAATTGGACTCTTCAAGATCGATCAAGCCGGCGAAGTCCAGCTTTCGAATCCCGCATTTCGAGAGATGTTTTCGATCCCGAACAATGACCTTAACGGGGGACGATTCCCTTTGTCCGACGCCATCGGACCAAGTCATCTAAACAAATTCTTTGAACACTCAAGAACGTCGAAAGATGATCTTGAGTTCAAGATCGACGGAGAGCGCGACGAGGACTCACGTTGGTTCTCCGCCAGGATGATATCCAAGGGTGCGTACATTGAAGGATCGATTCAGGAAATTACGACTCGCAAGATCGCTGAATCCCGCTTGAGGCATCTGGTTGATCACGACTCACTTACTGGGTTGCTAAATCGACGAGGGCTAGAGCAAGCCATGCAAGAAGCCAACGCTCTTGTCAAAGGCGGAGTGAGTTGCGCTGTCGCGCACGTGTCTATCGATCGCTTTAAGCTCGTCAACGATCTCTACGGTCACGCGACTGGAGACGCGATGCTGATGTTTGCTGCAAGTCAGTTGCAGCGAGCTGTCAGAACCGGCGATCGAATCGCACGCTTAGCTGACTCATTCGTTGTCGTCTTCCTCGAATGCCCTGATTTCGCAGTCATGGGATTAAGTGAAAGACTTCGCGAGGCCATTGGTGACTTTCCGTTCGAACATGACGGAAAGCGTCTCGACATGACCGCGAGTGTCGGCGTGGTAGGCTTCGATTCAAAGATGACAGCCGTCGACACAATGGCTGCCGCGGGCCGTGCATGCGCCGAGGCGAAGGCCAGAGGGAGGAACTGTGTTGTTCGACTGGACGACGGCGATGCAAGACTAAAAGGGCACCTCGAGGAACTGAAGGTAGTTGCTGATCTGCAAAAGAAGATCATGACTGACCGCTATTTTCTCGACTTTCAACCTATAGTAGCGCTGAAGTCACCGGAGAACTCGCTGAACTACGAAATACTTCTGCGAATGCGAGACGAACGAGGAAATGTAATCCCACCAGGAAGATTCATTGGTGCCGCCGAGAGAAACGGCCTGATGTCAGATATTGACCGATGGGTACTCAGAAGCACTCTCGAATGGCTAGATAGTCACCCTACTCATCGAGATCGATTGAATTTCGCAACCCTCAATATATCAGGCGCTTCACTAAATGATTCGAGATTCGTTGATGACGCATTCTCAATGATTGCCGATCATCCACTAGCAATGCCAAAACTTTGCTTCGAAATTACCGAAAGTGTCGCGCTAAACGATATCGGGTCAACCCGTCGATTCATAGACCGAGTCCGCATGTATGGAAGCAAGCTTGCACTAGACGACTTCGGCGCCGGATACACTTCATTCAACTATCTGAAGGAGATACCGGCAGATTTAATCAAGATTGACGGCTCTTTCGTTAGAGACATTAATTCTGACCCAGCAAACTACGCGATAACGCGAACAATCGTAGACCTGACGCATGAATTGGGCATGCGCAGCATCGCCGAATGGGCGGAGACCGCTGACACTGTCGCCTCGCTGATTGAGCTTGGGGTCGACTTCGGACAAGGCTATGGACTAGCCCGCCCGATGGACAAGAGAATTGTGACTGACGCAAACTCCTGCGCCGATCTAGTAAAGGATCCAGTTGTACTTCGCTTAATTACCACAGCGGAGCGCGCCTCACTTTCCGCACACTAGTTAAACAGGCTCCTCCATAAGGGGATGGGACTTGCGCTCATCTGAATCTGAGAAATGAATTCAAAGTACGCTTCCACTGCCCCCGAAATCACCAGCATACTTGACGGACTTGAGCACGAGAACTTGGACTTACCTGCCCCTTGTGCACAAGACTGATCTTTCGCAAGAAAAGGTCGCGAAACACAATTGAAATTAACTCTAATAGTCTAACAATCTCCTTTTATCAGAAGTACCTGAAAGCATTTCGGCCTCTCCAAGACGAAATCGGTACGGCCCAGCCACCCCCACCGCATCCGCCGTTAGCGTAACCCACCCCGCCCGAGTCTCGGGAAACCCCCGCCGCACATAGGTCAGTTCGAAGCGCCCGCTGCGCCGATGCCGAGGGGCCTTCAGCACCACCACCAGTTGGTCCGCCTGCGGGTGCGCGTTCGCGGCATCGGCCAGCAGCCCAGCCAGAAATCGGCTACTGGGGCGGAAGTTCTCGAAGCCCTCCCCTTCGCCGCGCAGCTCGATCCCGAAGCCGGTGGACACCAGCTCGCCCGGCATCCAGCCATGATCCACCGTCACCACCTCGCCGCGCCCGGGCAGGCGGGCACGCGTCACCACCGGCTGCGCGAAGCGCTCGCGCACGCGGCGCTCCAGCGCACGCAGGCCCGCGGGCTGCGTCATCTGTCGGCGCAGCGCCGCGCCCGCCCGCTGCTTCAGGCTGGCCAGCACCGCCGGAGTCACGGGCGTACCCACCGGATGCCAGCGCAAGGCCTCGTCCAGGGCCGCGCCCAATAGGGCGGGGTCGGTGAGCACATAGGCCGCCTGGCCATCGAGCGCCAGACGCGGGTCTTTCAGGTGATCCAGCAGCGCCTGGCGCACCGCGGCGGCATCCATCGCCGGCTGGGCGCGGGCATCACCCGCGCCGCCCATCGCCAGGGCCAGCCACGCCACACACGCCACACACGCCAGGACGCGGTGCCGCGCACGCGGCGCGGGCGCCGGCGCCCTGGGGCGCGGCACCGCGCCATTCACGCCGGGTTCACCCACTGGCGCACCTCGTCCTCGCGGCGCGGGCACAGCGCCACGCGCCCGATCACCTCGCGCGCCTGGATCATCGCCAGCGCGTCACGAAAGGCCTCCAAGGCGAAGACCTGCCGGGTCTCGGGGCGCAGGCTCCCCTGCGCGCACCAGCCCAGCAGCTCGGCCATCGCGGCGCGCACCCGTGCCTCGTCGCCGGGCAGCGAGGCCTGCCGCCCCCAGCCCAGGTACTGGCCCCAGTACAGGCCGATCACGTCCACGTTCTTCACCAGCACCAGGTTGGCCGGCACCGTGGGCACCTGCCCGCCCGCGAAGCCGATCACCAGCAGCCGGCCATCGGGCGCCGTGCAGCGCAGGCTCTCGTCGAACACCGCCCCGCCCACCGGGTCGAACACCACGTCGGCACCACGCCCGCCGGTCTCGGCCAGCACCACCTCCCGAAACGACACCGCGCGGTGGTTCACCACCACGTCGGCCCCGTGGCGCCGGCAGGCCTGCGCCTTGTCTTCGGTGCTGGCGGTGGCGATCACGCGCGCCCCCAGGCACTTGGCCACCCCCAGCGCGGCCAGGCCGCTGCCGCCCGCGGCACCGTGCACCAGCACCGTCTCGCCGGGCTGCAGCCGGGCACGCCAGGCCAGCGCGCCATAGGCGGTGCCGTACAGCGTGGGGAACTGCACCGCCGCCTCGTGCGACACGGCGTCCGGCACCGCGAACACCGTGCGCTCGGGCGCCACCACCTGCTCGGCGTAGCCGCCGTGGCGCACCGCCGCCATCACCCGCTGCCCGGGCGCAAAGCGCGTGGCCCCCGGCCCGCAGCTCAGCACCACGCCACTCACCTCGGTGCCCGGCGAGAAGGGCAGCGCCGGCCGGTTCTGATGCGTGCCCGCCAGCACCAGCAGGTTGGCGAACGCCACGCCGGCCGCGCACACGCCGATGCGCACCTCGCCCTCGCCCGGCACGGGGTCGGGCACTTCCTCCACGCGCACCGCGGCGTCGTTGCCGCGCTCGCGGCAAAGCACCGCGCGCATCAGCGTTTTCCCGTCGGCGCGGCCCCGGGCAACGCGCCGTGGCGCCCTGCCCCCTGCGCGAAGCGCGAGGCCCCGGCCACTGCTTCGCGCTGGCGCGCCTCGGTGGCCAGCGCCAGCTCGCGCGCGATCGCCTGCGCCTCGTCCAGCCCCGCCTGCGCGTACACCGAGGCGCGGTCCGAGCGCATCGCGATCTGCGGAAACGCGGCCATCTGCAGCGCCAGCGCCTGCGCCTCGGCCAGCGCCGTGCCGTCGTCCACCACACGGTTGGCCAGGCCGATGCGCGCGGCCTCCTCGCCGCTCACCGAACGCGCGGTGAGCATCATGTCCAGCGCATGGCTCATGCCGATCAGCCGTGGCAGGCGCACCGTGGTGCCATCGCTCATCGGCACACCCCAGCGGCGCGAGAGCACCGCGAACGAGGCGCTGCGCTCGGCCACCCGCAGGTCGCACCACAGCGCCACGCCCAGCCCGCCCGCGCAGGCGTGGCCGGCCACCGCCGCGATCACCGGCTTGCTCGCCGGCCGATGCAGCGGCCCTTGCGCGCTGCCCGCCCAGGGGATGTAGTCGGTGCCGCCGGCCAGCTCCTTCAGGTCCGCCCCGGCGCAGAAGTGGCCGCCCGCGCCGGTGAGCACCGCGACGCGGGCCTCGTCGTCGGCCTCGAAGGCACGGATCGCCTCGGCCAGCCGCACCGAGGCCTCGTGATCGAGCGCGTTGCGCGCGTGCGGCCGGTTGATGATGAGGGTGGTGACGGGGCCCTCCCGCTGCACCAGGATCTTCTCGCTCATGCTTGCGCCTTCCGGCAGAAACGCCTCGGGCCGGCCGCACCCCGTGGCGGCGGACCCCGCTGCTCGAGGCAGTCTATGCCAGCACCCGGCCCGGCCCGCGCAGCACGCCGGGCACGGTGTTTCGCATTCGCGGGCGAAGCGCCTGCGCGCGCTCGGCGCGATCAGCCCCCGGGGCCGTCGGCCATGATGTAGCCCATCAGGTCGCCGACGTTGCGCTCCATGTCGTCCATCAGGTCGTAGAGCAGGTAGCGCAGCGCCAGCATGCCCACCAGGGCGCCGCGCTCATCGAGCACCACCAGGTGGCGGATGTGCTTGTCGCGCATCAGCGCGGCGGCATCGGCCACCGAGGTGCCCAGGCCCACGCTGTGCACCGGGCTGGACATGATGTCGCGCACGCGGGTGGTCACCGGGTCTTTCTGCGCGGTGACCAGGCGCTGCATCACGTCGCGTTCGGTGATCACCCCCACCACCTCGCCTTGCTGCACGACGGTGGCGGCCCCGACGTGGCGCTCGGTCATCGCGCGGGCGGCGGCCAGCACCGATTCCTCCGGGCCGATGGTGAGCGGGGCCTTGTTGCCGAGACGGATCTGTCGCATCGCGCACTCCTTTGCTCGGGTAGCGCACCCATCGTACTGCCGCGTGCGTTCCACGGAAAGGTCGACGGCGGCGTCACGACGTACGCGCAGCGGAACGCCGCTGGCGCGGGCGACGGGTCTCGGCATATCCTCCCCTGCGCATCACCCAACGACAACACCGGAGCGAGACATGACCCAGGAGTTTTCCAAGGCCGACACCAGCGTGCCCGTGGCGAGCGACGCCAGCACGGCGCCGGCCAATCCCGCGCGGCGCAAGGCCCTGGCGCCCATCGCCGGCGTGATCGCCGCGCCCTTCGTGATCGGCGCCGAGGCGCGTGCCCAGGCCACCTGGCCCAACCGGCCCATCCGTTACATCAATCCCTTCCCCGCGGGCGGCGCCACCGACACGCTGTCGCGGCTGTACTGCGCGAAGATGAGCGAACTCACCGGTCAGCAGTGGGTGGTGGAGAACGTGGGCGGTGGTGGCGGCGACATCGGCGTGCAGACCTACGCGCGCGCCGCGCCCGACGGCTACACGCTGGGCCTGGGTGGCGTGGCCTCGCACGGCATCTCGCCCACGCTGAAGGCGGGCAAGCTGCCCTTCGACGCGGGCAAGGATTTCACCTTCATCTCCACGCTGTGGTCGCTGCCGAACTTCCTGGTGCTGAACCTGAACGTGCAGGCCAACACCGTGCCGGAGCTGATCGCGCTGCTCAAGCGCAACCCGGGCAAGTTCAACTACGCCTCGGCCGGGCTGGGCACCACGCTGCACCTGTCGGGCGAGATGTTCAAGCTGATGGCGGGTGTGGAGATGACGCACGTGCCCTACCGCGGCGCGGCCCCGGGCATGACCGACGTGATCGCCGGCCAGGTGCAGATGATCTTCGACAACATCCCCGGTGCGCTGGCCCAGTACAAGGCCGGCAAGGTGAAGGGGCTGGCGGTCACCAGCGCCCAGCGCAGCCCGGTGGTGCCCGACATCCCCGCGATCGCCGAGTTCCTGCCCGGCTACGACATCAGCTCGTGGACGACGGTGACCGGCCCCGCCGGCATCCCGCAGCCGGTGGTCGACCGCATCGCGATGTTCACCAAGCAGGCCCTGGAAAGTGCGTCGCTGAAGAAGGACTTCTTCGATCGCGGCGCCACCGCCGTCTGGAAGAGCCAGGCCGAGACGATCGCCTACCGCGAGAGCGAAGAGAAGCGCCTGGGCGACGTGATCCGCAAGGCGAAGATCACCCTGGATTGAGCGCGACGCGCCCGCGCCTCGCGGGCGCTCTCACGACCGGGGCACGGCACGGGCCGATGCCCCCGTCGAACCTGGGCCCGCGGCCCGGGAATACCCAAATGGCGTCTCGGCGAGCGATTCCACTCAGTGGCTCTTTGTCTCTTCTATTGGAACTTTAAAGAGCTAAAAGAATTTTTGATTGCCCTCGGCACGCTTTATATTCCTTCGTTTCCATGATCCCCCACCACACCCAAGGGGTCACCAGCGGCACCCGCCCCCGCGCCGTACACTTTTCCAGCCTCGCCGAACCGGCCGGGTGGTCGGCCTCCCGACCACGTCGCCGCCGGCGCCCCAGCGTCACCGCCACGGCAAAGCGCCCGCGCCATCCGGAACGCCCACGTCATCCACCAGGAGCCAGAATCCGATGATCACCGTCCTGCACGAGCAGCGCGCCACACCGCTGCCCGGCGCGACAGCCCAGGGAGAATCCCTGTGGCTGGATCGCGCCGCGATCGAGACCGCCACCGGCTGGTCCTGGAAGCCCGAGGGGCTGTGCCAGGGCGAGGTGTGCGTGCCCCTGCCCCGTCAGACCACCCCGCCCATCGTCCAGGGCGATCGGCTGGACATCGCCGCGCTGTGGCGCCACCGCGGCGCCCCGGTGGTGCACGACGACGCTGGCCAGACCTGGGTGCTGGGCACCGGCACCGACGAGCGCGCGCAGGCGCTCGCCACGCTGCAGGCGCCGGACTTCGAACTGCCCGACCTGCAGGGCCAGCGCCATCGGCTCTCCGACTTCCGCGGCAAGAAGGTCTTCCTGGCCACCTGGGCCTCGTGGTGAGGGTGTCGACTGGACCTGTCCGTGTGGCAGGCACTGTTCGACGAACTCTCCGCCCAAGGCTTCACCATCGTCGCGGTGGCGCTGGACACGCCCGAGGGCGCGCGCCCCTGGATCGAATCGGCCAAGCCGGCCTACCCGTGTCTGATCGACACCGAGCACCACGTCGCCGACCTCTATGGCCTGGTGAACGTGCCGCAGGCGGTGTGGATCGATGAGCAGGGCCGGCTGGTGCGCCCGCCCGAGACCGCCGGCTCCACCGACGGCTTTCGCAAGATGGACCGCGAGAAGTTCACGCTGCCCGAGGACGTGATCGCCGAGCGCAACCGCGTGAAGAGCGAATACCTGGGCGCGCTGCGCGACTGGGTGTCCCAGGGCGCGGCCAGCGCCTACGCGATGTCGCCCGGCAAGCTCGCGGCGCGGCTGCGTCCGGCCGACCCGGCCATCGCGCGCGCGCACGCGCTGTACCGGCTGGGCACCCACCTGCTGGGCCAGGGCGCGCAGGCCGAGGCCGAGCGCCACTTCGCCGAGGCGATCCGCCTGCACCCGGACTCCTGGGCGATCTGGCGCCAGACCGCGCCGAAGGACGCCCGCGGCCTGGCCGCCGGCCCCGCGTTCTGGGCCCGCGTGGACGCGCTGGGCGATCGGCCGTATTACCAGCCGGTGGATCTGGGCGCGTAGGCGCTGCGGACGGCGGTGGGGCGACGCGAGTCGCCGCCCCCCGCCGCGCGCACCCGCTCAGTTCAAGGGCACCGCCCCCGTCAACGGGCGCTTCTCCAGCGTCCACTGGTGCAGCGATCCGTCGTACAGCCGCGCACGCGAATTGCCCAGCAGCTCCGACATCACGAACCACGGGCCCGAGGACAGGTGCCCGCTGTTGCAGTAGGTGATGGCCGCGGCATCGGGGTCGATGCCCTGGGCGCCGAGCAGCCCGCGGTAGGTGGCGGTGCTCATGAACTTCAGCGCGCCGCCGCTGGGGCGCAGCAGCAGCTCGGTGGGGTACAGGCGCGCGCCCTCCAGGTGCCCGAACGCGAAGACGTAGTCGCGCTTGGCCAGCCCGTGGTACTGGCGCGCATCGCGCGAGTCGACCAGCGTGGCCGAGCGCTCCTGCATCGCCTTGGCGACGTCGGCCGAATCGGCGAAGTACCGCGCGCTGCGATCGGCCCGGGACACCCAGTCGCCCGTGCCCGGGGTGGGGGCGTCCACGCGGTGCGCACGCCCCTCGGAGAGCCACGCCGCCATGCCGCCATCGAGCACCGCGATGTCGTCCTCGCCGTACACCTTGAACTGCCAGTAGACGCGCAGCGCGTCATCGACGTCGGCCACGTCCACGCCCAGCGGCACCAGCACGATCGGCTTGCCCGCGCGCACGCCGGCGGCCTGCACCGCCTTCTCGAAGTCGGCGCGCGTGGGGATCATGTACTTCACCTTCAGGTCGCCGAAAGTGCGCTCGGTGCGCATCGTCTTCATGTCGATCAGCCGCGAGCCGCCGATGTGCCCGCCGGCCTCCACCAGCGTCTTGCGACCGGTCTTCGGATCGGTCTCGAACTCGGGCGCGGTGATGTAGCTCTTGGGGTTGCTGCGCACGTCGACCACCTGCACCTTGTCGAGGTTGGCGGCGAGCCACTGGGTGTCCACCAAGGGCCCGGGCAACGAGCCGGCCAGCGCGGGGCCGGTGAACAGCATCATCAGGAACAGGAAAACGCGACGGGTCATGACAGGGGCTCCGGGTGGGGTCGACGATCAGGAGGAACGGGCGCGCGAACGCCCGCGCGGAGGGGCGCCCGCCTCGCGCAGGCGCGCGACGAGATCGATCGGGGACTCGGCGATGACGTCGATCGCGCGGTCCTCGAAGTAGGTCTCGTCGTCACGGCCTCGCAGCGCCCGGGTCTTGTGCGCATCACGCTGTTGCAGCAGGCGCGCGAGCGCGGGCTGGTGCAAGGCGACCATCGCCCCCAGCCAGCGGGCCACCGGCGCGAGGCGGCCGGCCACGCGCGGCTGGAAGCGGGCCAGCAGAGCGGTCACCGCGGGCGCGTCGCACCAGGTCTCGCCGGTCACCCAGCGGTTGGTGGCGAACCAGCGGATCGGCCAGCCGCGCGCATCCAGCGACAGCCCCGCGAGGTGCACATGCCCCCGCCCGTCGGGCGCGGGCATGAAGAGGTGGAAGTGCCCGTGCTCGTTGGCCGGACACCGGCTCGAGGCGTGCGCGTGGTAGTAGAAGCGCGCGCCGTTCTCGTCATCCACCGCGTCGTGCAGCGGATGGTGTCGCCAGGCCCGCAACTCGCGCGCGCCGGCCATCGCGGCCTCGGCCATGCCGATCCCGCGCCGCGCGAGACGCTGGGTCTCGGCCACGATCACCTCGGCCGCGTCGGCGGGCATCGGGTCCATCCAGGGCTGCGCGGGCTCGGCCGCGAGCGCGCCGCCCGTGCCGAAGGCGGCCACGCCGGCATCCAAGGCCGCCTCAGCCTTTCTTGGGCGCACCGCCGCCAGCCGGTGCGCAGGGGTTCTCGCCGTCCTTCTTCTTGCGCTTGCGTGCCGGGCCGCAGGGGTTGGCCGGTCCGCAAGGGTTGGCGGGCTTGTCGGCCGAAGGCGGCGACTTCGGCGGATCGGCGGCGTGCACCGAGGTGGCGGGCGCCACCATCGCCATGGCCAGCAGCAGCGCGGCGGCGGGATCGGTGAAGCGGGAACGGCGGGAGCGACGCACGGTCATGGAAGGCTCATCCTCGAATGAAAAACACCTCGGCGGATCCGGCACGATGGCTGGCCGCGAGACGAACGACATCAACGCACGACCGGGCTGACGGGAGTGCCACCCTCGGTACGACGCTCACCGGGTGAGCGCCTCGTCGGCCCCCGCCACCGCTTGCGCCGCACTGACGGGGCCCGGGCCCTGACGCTCCAGGCGCCCGCCCAGCACGAACACCCCCACCAGCGCGAGCACCAGCCCGGCCAGCAGCCACGGGTCGGCCAGGCCGAAGGCGTCGGCGAAGGTGTCGCCCGCCTGCAGCTCGCCCGAACCCATCAACGCCTCGATCGCCGGGCCATACAGGCCCGCGAACGCGAACGTGCCGACCATCAGGCCCACCAGGAACACCAGCGCATCGAGCCGCCCGGAGGCCAGGCCCACCACCGAGGTGCCGGGGCAGTAGCCGCCCACCGCGAAACCCACGCCCACCAGCACCCCGCCCACCGCGGCCGCGGCGAGCAGGGCCGGGGGCACGAAGAGCGCGTCGGCCGGCATCAGCCCCGCGGCCTGCAGGCCCCACAGACCGACGGCGGCCACCACGATGGCGGTGAACATCACCTTGAGCACCGACCAGTCGGTGAGACGGAACTGGCCGGTGAGCTTGCACGGACTGCCGAAGCCGGCGTTCTCCAGCACGACGCCGAAGAGCACCCCGCACAGCAGGCCGGACCACAGACCGGCGTCGTTCAGGGGCAGGCCCATCAGATCCCCCGCAACAGGCGGCTGGCGACCAGTCCGGCCAGGAAGAACGTGCCCAGGAAGACGAAGGCGGCGACGCCCAGCGTGGCCGCGCCCGAGAGCCCCAGGCCGCTGGTGCAGCCGGCGGACACCCGCGCACCGAACCCGGCGAGCACCCCGCCGACCAACGCCGCGAGCGTGCGGCGCGAGACGCCCACACTGCGCGCGCCATCGAGTTGCCACCGGAAGCGCCGGGCCCACAGCGCCGAGGCCACCGCGCCGAGCGCCACCCCGATCACCTGCCAGGTGATCCACGAGGACAGCACCCGGCCGTCGCGCACCATCGGGCCCAGGTAGGCGTTCGTCTCGACCGCGCCCGGAGCCACCTGCCAGCCCAGCCAGGCGGCCAGGCGGGTGGACGCGCCGGTGGCGCCCAGCCCGTGCCCGGTGAGCACGAAGGTGAGCAACAGCACCAAGCCCAGCAGCACCCCGGCGAGCAGCGGATGCCAGTACGGGCGGGGCGCTGGCGTGGGGGCGTGGGAATCGCGGGTCGGCATGTGGCTTTTCGAGGAACGGTGACCTAATACCCCTAGGAGTATATATTCGACAACCTTCGTACGCAATCCGCCCGCCACCGGGACGGGCCGCGGCGTGACCCACCCCGGTCCTCGGCAGGGTTGTCGGAAAACGGCGACAATGCGCCGCAGGCGCAGGCGTTGGCCTTGCCCGGGGAAGGCCGAACATGACCACCACCACCACCAAGCAAGACAAGAATCGAGCCGACCTGATCAACCGCCTGAAGCGGGCGGAGGGTCAGTTGCGTGGCGTGCAGCGCATGATCGAGGAAGGCGAGCCCTGCCTGTCGATCGCCAGCCAGCTCGCCGCGGTGCGCAAGGCGCTCGACAGCGCCTACGTGCGCATGACCGTGTGCCACATGGAGCAGGAGCTCGAGACCCGCGCGGGCGACACCGCCCACCCCCGCCGCGACCTCACCGAGGTGCTCGACGAGGTGCAGACGCTGCTGGCCAAGGTGCGCTGAGCGCCACGCCCCCGGCGGCCAGGCGCGCCCGTGTCGGCAGGCGCGCCGCGGCCGGTGATCAGAACAGGGTGGCCAGCGCCGAGCGGTCGAAGCTGCCCAGTTCGTCCCAGCGCCCCTCGCGCACCTTGCGCGCCCAGGCCGGATCGGCCAGCAGGGCGCGACCCACCGCCACCAGGTCGAAGTCGCCTCGGTCCAAGCGCCGCACGAGCTCGTCGAGCGACGCCGGCTTGGACACCTCACCGCCATAAGACGCCACGAACTCGCCGCTCAGGCCCACCGAGCCCACGGTGATCGTGGGCAGCGCGGTCAGGCGCTTGGCCCAGCCCGCGAAGTTCAGGTCGCTGCCCTCGAACTCCGCCTCCCAGAAACGCCGCGTGGAGCAATGGAAGAACGCCGCACCCGCATCCACCATCGGGCGCAGCCACGCCTCCATCGCCTGCGGCGTGGTGGCGAGTCGGGCCGGGAAGTCCTGCTGCTTCCACTGTGACAGCCGGATGCCCACCGGGAAGTCGCCCCCGGTGGCGGCCCGCGCCGCGGTGATCACGTCGGTGGCAAAGCGCGTGCGCTCGGGCAGGCTCGCACCACCCCAGCGATCGGTGCGCTGATTCGTGCCGTCCCAGAAGAACTGGTCGATCAGGTAGCCGTGCGCGCCATGCAGTTCGGCGCCATCGAAACCTGCCCGCTTCGCGTGGGCCGCGGCCTGCGCGTACGCATCGATCGTGGCCTGCACGTCGGCCTCGCTCATCGCCACGCCCGAGGTCTTGCCCGGGCGGCTCTGGCCCGAGGGGCTTTCGAAGGGCGCGGGCGGGCGCCAATCGGAGCCGGCGCTGCGCAAGGCGCCCACGTGCCAGAGCTGCGCGAAGATCTTGCCGCCGGCCGCGTGCACCCGCCGCGTCACCTCGGTCCAGCCGGCGATGGCGTCGTCGCCGTGCAGCCGCGGCACTCCCGGCTCGTTGGCCGCGGCCGGCCGCTCGATGCGGATGCCCTCGGTGATGATCAGGCCCACGTCCTGGGCGGCGCGCCGCTCGTAGTAGGCCGCGGTTTCGGCCGAGGGCACCCCGGTGGGCGAGAAGCCTCGGGTCATCGGGGCCATCACGATGCGATTGGGCAGGCGCACGGCGCCCAGGGTGAAGGGACTGAACAGGGATGAGGCGATCGAGGACACGGTGGCTCCGACGGGGTTGGGTTCAAACCGGCGTCGGAAAGCAAGAGCCCCGCCGAAGCGGGGCCCAGGACCGGGTGATCGGAGGGATCACGCGCGACGCCGGCGGGCGAATCCCAGTCCGAACGCACCGGCCCCCAGCAGCAGCAGGCTGCCGGGCAGCGGGGTGCCCTGCACGGGCGGCTCGGTCGAAGCGGCCGGACTGTAGATGACGCTATCGTAGGCCACATGGTCGTCGCCTGCCGAGCCGTCGAACTCGTTCAGGATCCTGTCGGCGAATGGTGCGATCGAGACCACCCATTCCACGACCTGGGGACTTGCCACCCTGGACGAGTGATTTCGAAACCACCCACGTCAGACGCTTCGCAGCCCCGCCCCGATCCCTGTGTCGATTTCATCGACATCGCCACTCTCGGCTCGCCCGGGTTCCGAACCCTGGCACGGCCAGCGAGCCCACCGTTCCGGACCATCGGTCGCACGAAACCGTGCATCTCCGAGTCGCCGCACAATCGGCCATCCACCCCCGAAGTCGGCGCGCGAGCGCGCTGGCGCCGCCCCTGCCGATGCCGCCGGAACTGCCCGAGGAGACCCTGTGTTCAAGAAAGTCCTGATCGCCAATCGCGGCGAGATCGCCATCCGGATCGCCCGCGCGGCCGCCTCGCTGGGCATCGACACCGTCGGCGTGCACGCCCCGATCGACGCCCAGGGCCTGCACACCCGCCTCGTGGGCAGCGCGCGCGAACTGCCCTTCGATCCGGCCCAGGGCAACGACCCGGTGCGCGCCTATCTGGACATCGACGCGATGATCGCGATCGCCCGCGACACCGGCTGCGACGCGGTGCACCCGGGCTACGGCTTCCTGTCCGAGAACGCGCGCTTCGCCGAGCGCTGTCAGACCGCAGGCATCCGTTTCGTGGGACCCTCGCCCGACGCGCTCGCGCTGTTCGGCGACAAGGTGAAGTCGCGCACCTTCGCGCAATCGCTGGGGGTGCCGGTGGTGCCGGGCGCCGGCGCGCCGCTGGCCTCGGTCGACGAGGCGCTGACGGTGGCCGGCACGCTGGGCTATCCGGTGATGCTCAAGGCCTCGGCCGGCGGCGGCGGGCGCGGCATGCGCGTGGTGAACGCCCCCGAGGAGATGGCGCAGGCCTTCGCGCGCTGCCAGGGCGAGGCGCAGGCGGCCTTCGGCGATCCCTCGGTCTTCATGGAAAAGCGCGTGGTGCGCCCGCGGCACATCGAGGTGCAGGTGTTGGGCGATGCCCAGGGCAAGGTGGTGCACCTCTTCGAGCGCGACTGCTCGGTGCAGCAGCGCAACCAGAAGGTGGTCGAGGTGGCGCCCGCGCCGAACCTGGACGCGTCGCTGCGACAGCGCATCCTCGAGGACGCGGTGAAGCTGGCCAGCGCGGCCCGCTACGAGAACGCGGGCACCGTCGAGTTCCTGGTGGACCCCGCGTCCGGGCGCCACTACTTCATCGAGTGCAACCCCCGCATCCAGGTCGAGCACACGATCACCGAGCAGGTGATGGGCGTGGACCTGGTCGAGGCGCAGTTCCGCATCGCCGCCGGCGCGAGCCTGGCCGAACTCGGCTGGCCCGACCAGGCCAGCCTGGGCAGCCCGCGCGGCTTCGCGATCCAGGCCCGCCTGGTGGCCACCGGCGAAGGGCGGCTCACCGCCTATCGCGAACCCACCGGCCCGGGCGTGCGGGTGGACGCCTGCGGCTATCTCGGCCTCACGCCGCCGCCGCAGTTCGACCCGCTGCTGGCCAAGCTGATCGCGCAGTCGGGCTCGGCGCGCAGCTTCGCCTCGGCCGTGGACCGCACGCTGCGCGCCCTCGACGAGTTCCACATCGCCGGGGTGCCCACCAACGCCGATCAGTTGCGCGCCATCCTGGGCGAGGCCTCGTTCCGTTCGGGCGATGCGCGCACCACGCTGATCGAGGAGATGGCGGCGTGTGGCCCCGCGGCCGCGCCCGCCGCGCCCGCCACGCTGCGCTTTCTCGACCAGCAGGCCGCCGCGATCGGCCACGGCGCCGCGCCGGCGGCCGCCGCGAAGGCCACCCACCACGTCTCGCTGTCGGTGCCCGATGACCAGACCGGCGTGGAGTGCCCGCAGGCCGGCTCGGTGATCGAGGTGTCGGTGAAGGCCGGCGACACGGTGCGCGCCGGCGACACGCTGATGGTGGTCACCGCGATGAAGATGGAGACCACGATCGCCGCGCCGTGCGGCGGCACGGTCACCGAGGTGCTGCCGCTGGCCGCGGGCGACGCGGTCGCGCCCGGGCAGGTGGTGGTGACGATCCGCCCCGACACCCGCGCCTCGGGCGCGGTGGTGGACGCGGCCGCCTCGCCCAATGGCTGGGGTCCGATGCTGGCCGAGGTGAACACGCTGCGCGCGCTGGCCGCCGCGCGCCTGGGCCCGGACTCCAAGGAACCGGGAGTCGTGCGCCAGCGCCAGCGCGGCAAGCTCACCTGCCGCGAGCGCATCACGTTGCTGCTCGACGAGGGCAGCTTCCGCGAGATCGGCAGCATCGCGGGCTTCGCGTCGTATGACGACGAGGGCCGCATCGCCGAGTTCACGCCGGCCAACCAGATGGGCGGCACCGGCAAGATCGCCGGGCGCACCAGCATCGTCTGCGCCGACGACTTCACCTCGCGCGGCGGCCACGCCGATGGCGCGATCGCCGCGAAGAGCCGATACCTCGATGCGCTCTCGATCGAGCTGCAGGTGCCCTCGATCCGCCTGCTCGACGGGTCCTCGGGCGGCGGCAGCGTGGCCGCGATGGTGCCCAAGCAGGAGAACCCCGCGCAGGGCGCGGTCAAGGAGAGCTCCGGCGCGATCCAGTCCGGCCGCCCGCGCGTGACCGGCGGCGGCGGCTCGTTCCTGCCCGGGCACCTGGCCTCGACGATGTACACGCAGCAGCTGGCCACGGTGCCGGTGGTCAACGTGCTGTTGGGCAGCGTGGTGGGCATCGGCGCGGCCAAGGCGGTGCTGGGCCACTTCTCGGTGATGGTGCGCGACATCGCGCAGCTCTTCGTCGCGGGCCCGCCGGTGGTGGCGCACGCGATGGGCTACGAGGTGACCAAGGAGGACCTCGGCGGCTGGCACATCCACTGCCGCAACGGCTCGGTGGACAACCTCGCCGAGACCGAGGAGGAGGCGATGGCGATGACCCGCCGTTTCCTGTCCTACCTGCCCCCCAGCGTGCACGAGGCGCCCCCGGTGGCCGCACCCAACCCGGCCGACCCGCCGGATCGCCGCGACGAGGAGCTCTTCACGCTGATCCCGCGCAAGCGCACCACCACCTTCGACATCCGCCGCGCGATCCGGCTGATGGCCGACCGCGACTCGTTCTTCGAGGTGGGGCCGCTGTGGGGCACCGACCAGGTCACCGGCTTCGTGCGCTTCAACGGCTACCCGATGGGCGTGATCGCCTCGGACAGCCGGCACGTCAATGGCGGCGCGCTCACCGCCGACGGCTGCGACAAGCTGCGCCGCCATCTCGACCTGTGCGACCTCTTCCACCTGCCGGTGCTCAACCTGATCGACAACCCGGGCTTCGCGGTGGGCATCGAACACGAGATCGCCGGCACGATCCGCAAGGGTGGCGAGTGGATGGTGGCGTTCGCGCAGGTGGGCGTGCCGATCTTCTCGGTGCTGATGCGCCGCAGCTTCGGCGTGGCCGGCAACAACTACGCGACCCCGCGCGCGCAGGCCTCGATGCGGGTGTGCTGGCCGGCGGCCGACGTCGGCGGCATCCCGCCCGAGGGCGGCATCGAGGCCGCGTACAAGCGCCAGCTCGCCGAGGCCGCCGACCCGGCCGCGCTGCGCGCCGAGATCAACGCGCGCATCGAGAGCGCGCGCGGGCCGGTGGGCCCGCTGAACCGCTTTCAGGTGGAGGAGATGATCGACCCGCGCGACACGCGCCGGCGTGTCTGCGAGTGGGTGGAGGACGCCTACCGGATCGCCACGCAGCCCTCGCGGCTGGTGCCCCGGGCGTTGCAGTTCCGCCCCTGACGCGGTCCACGGCGCACGCGGCATTTAGTTACTAATAATAACCAAATGCTAGAATCGGGGCATTGTCCCGGGGTGTGGCGCACGCCCCGGCCGCGCCCTCACCCCACCCGTCCAGGAACCCGCCGATGAACACCGCCGACCTGATCGCCATCGACATGCACACCCACGCCGAGGTGTCGTGCTGCCAGCCGCCCGACCTCTTCGTGAAAGCCTTCGACGAAGCCTCCGACAAGTACTTCGGCTCGGTGATCAAGACCGCCTCGGGTCGCCGCCCCACCATCCCAGAGACCATCGACTACTACCGCGAGCGCAAGATCGGCCTGGTGATGTTCACCGTCGACTCCGAGGCCAACGTGGGTGGCCGCCGCATCCCCAACGAGGAGGTGGCCGAGTTCGCCGCGAAGAACTCGGACATCATGATCCCGTTCGCCAGCATCGACCCGCACAAGGGCAAGATGGGCGCGCGCGAGGCGCGCCGGCTGATCGAGGAGCACGGCGTCAAGGGCTTCAAGTTCCACCCGACGATGCAGGGCATCTTCCCGAACGACCCCTTGTGCAACCACCTCTACGAGGTGATCGCCGAGTACAAGCTGCCCGCGGTGTTCCACAGCGGCCACTCGGGCATGGGCACCGGCATGCGTGGCGGCGGCGGACTGCGCCTGAAGTACTCGAATCCCATCCACCTGGACGACGTGGCCGCCGACTGGCCCGACATGACGGTGATCATCGCGCACCCGTCGTGGCCCTGGCAGGAGGAGGCGCTGTCGGTGTGCCTGCACAAGCCGAACGTGTACATCGATCTGTCGGGCTGGTCGCCGAAGTACTTCGCGCCGTCGCTGATCCAGAACGCCAACACGCAGTTGAAGCGCAAGATGCTCTTCGGCTCCGACTTCCCGCTGATCACCCCGGATCGCTGGATGGCCGACTTCGACAAGGTGGGTTTCCGCGACGAGGTCAAGCCGCTGATCCTCAAGGAGAACGCGATGCGCGTTCTCGGACTGGACAAGACCTGAATGGACCACCAACGCCTGATCGACGAACTCGCGCAGCGCCGCGCCAAGGCGCAGGGCATGGGCGGGCCGGCCAAGCTGGCCGCCCGCAAGGCCCAGGGCATCCTGAACGCGCGCGAGCGCATCGCGCTGCTGTGCGACCCGGGCACGTTCACCGAGGTGGGCGAGTTCGCGGTGTCGCTGCGCCCGGAGGATGCCGAGCGCACGCCGGCCGATGGCATCGTGACCGGCTTCGGGAGAATCGACGGGCGTGACGTGGCGGTGGCCTCGTTCGACCTCACCACGCTGGGGGCCTCCTCGGCGGGCAACAACATCACGAAGCTGAGCTACCTGCGCCGTCAGGCGGTGGAGGCCGGCATCGCCTGCATCTTCCTGGTGGAATCGGCCGGCGCGCGCATGCCCGACATCCAGGGCGCGCGCGGCATGGGCCGCATCGCGATGACCGGCGAGCGCGGGCGCGAGCGCCATTCACCCTGGATCACCGCCATCCTGGGCCCCAGCTACGGCATGGGCACCTGGTACGCGGTGCAGTCCGACGTCGCGATCATCCGCAAGGGCGCCTCGATGTCGGTGTCCAGTCCGAAGGTCACCTCGGTGGCGCTCAGCGAGGAGATCACCGCCGAGGAGCTCGGCGGCTGGGAGGTGCACGCGCGCACCACCGGGCAGATCGACCTGGTGGTGGACAGCGACGAGCAGGCGCTGCAGGCGATCCGACGCGTGCTGGGCTACCTGCCTTCGCACATCGACGAGGCGCCGCCGCGCCGCGAGCCGGTGGCCGCGCCCACCAGCGACGTCGAGGCCCTGGTGCCGGTGGCGCGCAACAAGGTCTACGACGTGCGCAAGGTGATCGCGGCATTCGCCGATGCCGATTCGCTGCAGCCCTGGCGCGAGCTGTACGGCCGCCCGCTCTACACCGGCTTCATCCGGCTGGAAGGGCAGCCGGTGGGCGTGATCGCGAGCAACCCGATGCACAAGGGCGGCGCGATCGACGCGGATGCCTGCGACAAGTCCACCGAGTTCATCGTGCTGTGCGACACCTTCAACCTGCCCATCCTGATGCTCGCCGACACGCCGGGCTTCATGGTGGGCCTGCAGGCCGAGCACCAGGGCGTCGCGGGCAAGATCATGACGAACCTGCAGGCGCTGGCACTGGCCTCGGTGCCCAAGCTGGGCATCGTGATGCGCAAGAGCTATGGCCAGGCCTACATCAACATGGGCGGCGGCTTCGTCGACGTGATGGGGGTCTGGACGACCGGCGAGATCGGCTTCGTCGACCCGGCGGTGGCGGTCTCGGTGGTGCACAACACCCGGCCCGACCAGGCCGGCGCCGACTATGCCGAGAGAATCGAGCAGATGAGCGTCGGCAATTCGCCCTACGACCTCACCGCCATCTTCGCGGCGCACGCGGTGTTCCGGCCCAACGACACCCGTGCCTGGCTGCTGCGCATGCTGTCGGTGTTCGCGCGACGCCCGGGCAATGGCGTCTCGCGCCATGCCCTGCGTCATTGGCCGGTGAGCCTCTGAGGATTGGCGGGGCGCCACCCGGGCCCGCCAGGCCCGGCGCGGCGCGCACGGCTCAGGCCTTGGCCAGACCCGCCTTGATCAGCAGCGGCTTGATCGTGTTGAAGTAATTCTCGGCATAGGCGCGGTACTCGGCCGGATTGCGCCGCCACGGCACCTGGATGTAGCGATCGAGCAGCGGCTGGAGGCCGGGGTCGTTCGTCGCCTCGGTCACCGCCTCGTGCAGGGTCTGCACGATGCCCGCGGGCAAATCCTTCGGACCCACCAGGCCGTAGGGGCTGTGCGCGATCACGTTGATGCCGCGCTCGCGAAGCGTGGGAATGTTCGCGTACTTCGGGATGCGCTGCTCGGTGGCCATCGCCAGCAGCCGGAATTGCCCGGCGTCCACATTGGGCGCCCACTGCGCGGCGTCGGCCAGGAAGTGCACGTGCCCGCCCAGCAGCGCCGGCACCCACTCCGCGCCGCCCTTGTAGGGCACGTGCGTGAAGCGCGCCCCCAGGGTCTGGTCGACCTCGATCATCATCAGGTTGCCGCTGCCGCCCACGCCGCTGGTGCCGTAGGTGTACTTGTCCGGCTCGCGCTTGCCGGCCTCGAAGAGGTCTTCGATGGTCTTCCACGGCGCGTCGCTGCGCACGACGATGCCCATCGTGTACGAGGACAGCCCGCTGATGTAGGTGAAGTCGCGCAGCGGGTGCCAGGACACCTGCTGGTAGTGCGGGTAGCGCAGGCTGTTGATGCTCATGCACGCGAGCGCGTGGCCATCGGGGCGCACCGTCATCAGGGCGGCCGGCGCCAGCGTGCCCGCCGCGCCCGCCTTGATCTCGACCACCACCTGCTGGCCGAGCATCTTGCCCATCTTCTCGGCGAGGAAACGCAGGTGGATGTCGGTCGCACCGCCGGCGGCAAAGGGGTTGTAGATGGTGATCGGCCGATCGGGCTTCCAGCGGTTCTGCGCACGCACGTAGGCCGGTGCGGCGGCGGCGCCAGCCAGGCCCAGCAGCAGGCCGCGTCGGCCGGAGTGGACGGGGGAATCGGACATTGTCTGACCTCGACGAGGGGAACCGGAAAATCGGCGGGCCAGTGTGTTGCCGAACGGCGGGCGCGTCAATCGGATGGGTTTCGCTGCAGACGGCGCGTGGCGCGCCCGTCGGTGGCACTGGCCTCCCGTCGGCGCATGGCAATGGCCGAGAGCACGCCGATCAGGCACAGGCTTCCGGAACCGGGAATCGGCACCCCGATCGGCGGGACGATCCCACCCGACCCGCCGCCGCCCCCGCCCGAACCCGGATCGCCGCCCACCGGGTCGCCGATCGGCACGCCGTTCGCGTCCAGCAACTGGATCAACCCCGCACCGCCGAGCCCCCAGGAGACGTTCTGCAGCATGCCGATCCTGCGATCGCCCGTGTTGCCGTCGGACTCCCAGTCGGAGAGTTGCGTGAAACGCCAATTGAACGTGAAATCGTCGAAGTTGGGGATGGGCAGATTCGACAGCACGTCGAACGTGCCATCGTCTCGAACACCGACCAGCTGCGTCCGGAAATCGGCCTCGAAGCCGCGGTATAGCAGGTTGGGAACATCCTGGAACTGGCTGCCGAAGTTCCAGGCCTGCCAGCGGAAGTCGGGGCCACCCGGCACCAGGTTGCGCGCAGCGTTGGCTTCGTCCCAATACAGCGCAGAGAGATCGGTGATGTCTTCCGGGGCGCTGCAATCGCGAAAGGCCGGGTCGAAGTAGCACCCGATGCCGGGATCGTACCCGGTACCCCGTCCGAGGATCCGCGAGATCTCCGCGAGATTGCCCGCGGCGGTGCTGTAGGTCACCCGGTCGAAAGGCGGCCCGAAAACGCCAGTGCGGATCTCGAGGATCTCCTGCAGCCAGTTGAAGTGCGAATAGCCGCCCAGCCGAGCGGCTTCCTGGACGGTGTACCCGAAACGCGGTTGCACGTTCACCGATATCCGCGAGGCCTGCCCGTCGCGATCAATCACCGGGCGCACGCGATCGGCCAACAACTCGGTGACCGTCCATGGCCGCTGCGCGATCGAATAGTTGATCGTCGCCTGCGTGTCCTGGGAGTAGGAACTCAGGCTGCCGATCACCGGCTGCAGGACGTTCGGAAACCCGGGACGGTTCGAATTGTCGAATGCGCTGCTGACCGCCAGCTGGCCCGACAGGCCGAACGATGTGGGGTGATATGCGTCGGGGGCCATCACGTTGAAGCGAACGGGTTCGGGGATGGATTCCCCGAAGTTCAGCGTACCCCCCTGGTAGTTGCGCACGTCCACTTGGCTGTTGCACGGCGCTGCCGTGCCGCCCAGGCAGTTGACCTCCGCATAACCGAGGTACTGCTGCCGGAACTGCGTCATCGACCAGGTGTCGTACACGCGTCCCACCAGCCCGGTCTCGAACGGATTGTCGATGGTTCCGGTCACGCTGAACCGGTAGGGAATGCTTGCCCCGAGCGTGTAGCCGGTCACTTCGCCGTTCTTCAAGTCCACCGTGGAAGAAAACGCGTACGGGACGGCGGTGCCGCCGCCCGCGCTCCAGCGCATGGGCTGGACTTGCGTTTGAACGCCTTGCGCGTGGATCGTGCTGGACAGAGCCAGCGACACGAAGCCCAAAGCCCACGACGAGATACGCATGGATCACCCCCGATCTTGGATTCGTCGGACCCGACCGCGCTCGGAATCCGGACGAGCAATCTACGCCGAACCGAAGAATCGGCGGGCCAGTGTGTTGTTGATCGGCGGGCGCGTCAATCGGATGGGGTTCGCCGTTCGCGTTGGGTCGAGCGTCGCGCACCGGCGCGCCGGGTGGCCGCGCCGAACGCCAGGGCGCCGATCAGCAGCAGGCTCAGGGACGACGCGGTCGGCACCTCGCCCGGTGGCGTGTTGCCACCGTTTCCACCACCCGTGCCGCCGCCCGTCCCACCGCCATTCCCAGGCGTGGTGATCGGATTGCCGTTCGCGTCGAGCAGCGTGATCACCCCCATCCCGCCGAGCAGCGGATCGATGTTCTGGAGGATGCCGATCGCGGAGCCGCCGGGCTGATTGGGATTCACGTAATCCGCGGTCTGAAGAAAGCGCCAACGAAAGGTGAAGTCGTCCGCGTTGGCGATCGGCAGTTCGGACAGGACATCGAAGCTCCCGTCGGCGTTGACGCCGACGAGTTGTGTGATGAAGTCGACCTCGGTGCCCGCGCGCAGCAGGTTGGGTCGATCCTCGAAGCGAGCGCCCATCTGGAAGCGCTGCCACCGATAGTCGGTGGCACCCGGAACGAAGTTGCGCGGCGAATCGAACTCGTCCCAATAGAGAGGCGTGAAGTCGGTCATGTTGATCGCGTTATTGCAGCGCGGATCGGCCAGGTAGTAGTAGCACCCCAGGTAGGGGTCGAGGCCCAGGCCGCGCCCCCACAGGGCATCGAGCTGCGCGAGGTTCGAGCCCCCTGGCGCGTAGACCACCTGGGAGGCCACCGGGCCGAGCATGCCGGTGCGCACGACCTGGAGTTCCTGGCGCCAGTTGAAGTGGTCGTAACCGCTGAGCGCGGCCGCCTCGGTCAGCGTGAATCCGAAGCGCGGCGTGATGTCCACCGTGATGTACGCCTGGCCCTGCGGCGTCAGCGAGATGACGGGGGTGACCCGGTCGGCCAGCACCTCGGTGGTGGTCCAGGGGCGCTGGGCCATCGAAAAGTTGATCGTGGCTTGCGTGTTCTGGGAATACGAGGTGAGGTTGCCGATCACCGGCTGCAGCACGTTGGGAAAGCCGGGGCGATTCGAGTTGTCGAACGCGCTTTGGACCGACAACTGCCCGGACAGACCGCCCGGCGGGGGCGAGTAGGCGTCGGGGGCATTGACGTTGAAGCGCCGCGGCTCGGCGATGTTCTCGCCGAAGTTGAGCGTGCCGCCCTGGTAGTTGCGAACGTCCACCTGGCTATTGCAAGGGGCGCCCGGGCCCCCCAGGCAGTTGACCTCCGCGTACCCCAGATACGGTTGGCTCAGGTGCGTCATCGTGAAGGTGTCGTAGACGCGCCCGACCAGACCGGTCTCACGGGGGTTGTCGATGACACCGGTCACGCTGAACCGGTAAGGGATGCTCGCGCCCAGCGTGTAGCCGGTGACTTCACCGCGCTTGATGTCGACTGGCGAAGCGAACGCAAACGGCACGGAGGTTCCGCCGCCGGCGCTCCAACTCATCGGCTGGACCTGTGACTGCGCGCCTTGCGCGTGCAGTGCGCTGGACAGCGCCAGCGAGACGAAGCCCAAAGCCCAGGACGAGATGCGCATGAATCACCCCCGATTCGGTTTCGTCGGATCCGCGTGCGCGCGGAAGCCGGAGGAGCAATCTACTGCGAACCGGGTGCGTGTTGGCAGGCTTCTTGGATGAACATTCCTTTTTTTCAGGAGGCCCCGCGAGTGTCAAGCGAGACCATGAGTCATTCGACTCATGCTGGCCGTCACCCGGACGCGCGACGACGGATCACCCCCGGAATCGCCCCGCCCGATACGGTCGGGGATCCGCCTGCGGGGCGCGCCCGGCGATCAGATCGGCCACCAGACGCGCGCTGGCCGGCCCGGCGGCCAGACCCACGTGGCCGTGGCCGAACGCGTGGAAGACATCGCCACAGGCCTGCGCGGGCCCGAGCACCGGCAGACCGTCCGGCGTGGACGGGCGATGCCCCAGCCAGCGACGCGGCGCATCGGCCCCCTGGTGCGTGCGCAGGCCCGGATAGGCGCGGCGCGCGTGCCTGAGCAGGATGTCGGCGCGTCGCCAGTCGGGCGGCGCCGAGACCGCGGCCAATTCCACCTGCCCCGCCACGCGCAGCCCCCCGTGCGTCATCGTGTTGGCCATCTTGCCGTCGGCCGGCTGCACCGGCACCGGCACCTCCACGCCCGGGCGCGGCAGCTCGACGTGGTAGCCGCGTTCGCTGGCCAATGGGATCGGATCGCCCACCGCGCGCGCGAGCGACGCCGACGCGATGCCCGCGGCGATCACCGCACGGTCGGCGGCGATCTCGCCGTCGTCGGTGAGCACCGCGCGCAGTCGACCGCCCGCTTGCGCGAAGCCACGCGCCCGCGTGCGTCGCCACTGCGCACCGCGTGCCGTCGCGTGATCGAACAGCGCGCGCACGTAGGCGCCCGGGTCCCGGCAGTGCCCACCCGCGGGCACGAACAGGCCCAGCGTGTAGCGCGCGTCGAGGTGCGGCGCCTTCGCGCGCAGCGCCTCGCCCTCGAGTTCCTGCCAGACGATGCCGTTGACGCGCCTGAGGCTCCAGCCCAGCGCATCGGCCTCGAACGCGGCACGATCGACATAGGCATAGAGCAGGCCATCGCGCGCGACGAGTTCAGGCACGCCGGCTTCGGCGGCCAACGCCGCGTGGCGCGCGGGCGCATCGTGCAGCAGCGCGGCCAGCGCGTGCGCCGTGGCCTCCACCTTCGCCACCGTGAACCCCGCGCGCAGGAAGCGCCACAGCCAGGGCATCAGCGCCGGCAGCGAGGCCCAGCGGATCGTCAGCGGACCGCTGCGATCGAGCAGGTAGCCCGGCACCTGGCGCCACAATCCCGGCATCGACATCGGCACCACCGAGGAGGGGCTGAACCACGCGCCATTGCCGTGGCTGGCCGCCTGCTCGCCGCCCGGCTCGTCGGGTTCGACCACCGTCACCCGGTGCCCGTCGCGCAACAACTCGATCGCGCACGCCGCGCCCACGATGCCCGCGCCGACCACCACCACGTGAAGTGTCATGCCGCTCGTCCGGTGAAAGCGGGCATTCTACCGAGGGCCGGTACGCGCCGAACCGACCCGATCCGATCCCGGAGCACCGTCGCCGGGGCGGGTGTCCGCCCGCACTAGAATCGCCCGATGCACACCGCCCTCGCCCGCCCCGATCTCGCCCGGCTGATCGACCACCGCCCTGCCGAGGGCGTCTTCCAGGTGCACCGCGACGCCTACCGAGACCCCGAGGTCTTCGCGCTCGAGATGCGCGAGATCTTCGAGGGCGGCTGGGTCTTCGTCGGCCTGGAGAACCAGACCCCGGCGCCGCACGACTTCCGGCTCGTCACGCTGGGTCGCCAGCCGCTGCTGATCATGCGCGACGCCACGGGGCGCCTGGGCGCGTTCTTCAACACCTGCCGCCACAAGGGCGCGCAGGTCTGCGTGCAGGCCTCGGGCAATCGCCCGGTGCACCTGTGCCCGTACCACGGCTGGTCGTATGCGAGCGATGGCCGCAACGTCGCGATCAAGGCGCGCGAGCAGGCGGCCTATCCCGCCGCCTTCGAGGCGGACGACCACGGCCTGGTGCCGGTGCCGCGTTTCGAGTCGTACCGCGGCCTGCTGTTCGCGAGCCTGCGCGCCGACGTCGAGCCCCTGCTCGCGCACCTGGGCGAGGCCCGCGTGTTCATCGACCTCGTGGTGGACCAATCACCGCAGGGCATCGAGCTGCTGCCCGGTCGCGTGCAGTACACCTACCAGGGCAACTGGAAGCTGCAGCTCGAGAACACCCTGGACGCCTACCACCTCACCTCGGTGCACCCCTCGTACTTCCGCCTGCTCGACCGACGGGCGCAGGCGCCCGCGCGCACCGACGTGGCCGCCGCGGTCTGGCAGGGGGCGCAAGGCCGCCAGGTCGAGGAGCAGATGGGCTCGTTCGGGTTCGACCAGGGGCACGCGCTGGTGTGGACGAAGACGCCGATCGAACGCCACCCGCTCTACCCGGGCCGCGAGGCGCTGGCGCAGCGCGTGGGCGCGGTGCGCGCCGACTGGATGATGCGCACCCGGCAGTTCAACCTGTTCCCCAACCTGCAGCTCGCCTCCAACGCCGCACTGCAGATGCGCGTGATCCGGCCGCTGGCGGTGGGCCTCACCGAGATCACCTCCCACTGCGTGGCGCCGGTGGGCGAGGAGCCCGCCGCCCGACGACAACGGCTTCGCCAGTACGAGGACTTCTTCAACCCCAGTGGCCTGGCCACACCGGACGACACCGTGATCTTCGAGGCGAGCCAGCGAGGCTTCGAGGCCGGCGAGGTGATCTGGCAGCAGGGCATGAGCCGGGGCAGCGGCGCCATGCGCGAGGGTCCCGACGAGCACGCGCGCGAGCTCGGCATCGCGCCGCGCACCGCGATGAGCGGTCCCTTCTCGATGGCCGACGAGACGGTCTACCAGTCGATGTACCTGGCTTGGCTGCGCCGTCTCGGTGGCGCGCCCCGCGCACCGGAGGCCGCCCGATGAACCCGACGATCCGCTGGGACGAGGCCGCGCAACTGCTGGCCATCGAGGCGCACTGCCTGGACACGCAGCGCTGGGACGACTGGCTCTCGCTGTACCTGCCCGAGGCCTGGTTCTGGGTGCCCGCCTGGCGCCACGACCACGAGTTGATCGACGACCCGCAGGCCGAGGTCTCGTTGATGTACTACACGGCGCGCGCCGGTCTGGAGGACCGCGTCTGGCGGGTGCGATCGGGGTTGTCGGCCGCGTCCTCGCCGCTGCCACGCACCAGCCACCTGGTGGCCAGCGTGCACCTGGTGTCGGCCGATGCCACATCGGCGCTGGTGCACTCGGCCTGGAGCTGCCATCGGCTCGATCTGCGCGGCTCGCAGACGCAGACCCTCTTCGGTCGCTACGAGCACCACCTGAAGGCGACGCCGCAAGGCTGGCGCATCGCGGGCAAGAAGGTGGTGCTGATGAACGACCGCATCCCGACGATGGTCGACTTCTACTGCCTGTGATCGGCCGGCCTCACGACCTCGATGACGCCGATGGTACGGTGGCCGATCCCGGCCACCGCGTCAGGTTTCGCCCGCGCCCGGGGAGCAGTGGGGTGTGTCCAGCCACCGACGCACGCCCTGCGCGGCCCACGCGCCGGTGGCCCAGCACGCGGTGAGCAGATAGCCGCCGGTGGGCGCCTCCCAATCGAGCATCTCGCCCGCGCAGAACACGCCGGGCAAGGGCCGCAGCATCAGCGCGTCGTCCAGCGCCTCGCGGGGCACCCCGCCGGCGGTGCTGATCGCCTCGTCCAGCGGACGCGTGCGCCGCAGACGCACCGGCAGCGCCTTGATCAGCGCCGCCAGCGCGCGCGGATCGTTCAGCGACGCCTTGGGCGCACACTCGTGCAACAGCGCCGCCTTCACGCCGGTGATGCCCAGGCGTTGACGCAGGTGGTTGGCCAGGGAACGGGATCCTCGGGGCCGCTCGAGTTCCGCGCACACGCGCGCCTCGGAGCGGTCGGGCAGCAGGTCGAGCCAGAGCACCGCGTCGTCACCCGCATCGAGCCGATCACGCAAGCCCGGTGCCAACGCGTAGACCAGGCTGCCTTCCACGCCGGTGCCCGTCACCACGAACTCGCCCTGACGCCACGGCTGGGACGGATCGGTGCGCGCGGCCACCGACTTCACCGCCGCGCCCGCGAAGCGCTCGGCCAGGAAGACGGACCAGTCGGCATCGAAGCCCACGTTGGCAGGTTTCAAGGGCGACACCGTGACGCCACGCGCCTGCAGCGCGGACACCCAGGCGCCATCCGAACCGAGCCGGGCCCAGCTCGCGCCGCCCAGGGCCAGCACGACCGCGTCGGCCCGCGCCTCGACCTCGCCGCCCGGGGCGTCGAAGCCCAGGCGCCAGGCATCGGCGGGTCGATCGAGCGCCCCGTTCCAGCGGTGACGCTGATGGAACCGCACCCCCTGGGTGCGCAGCCGGTGCAGCCAGGCGCGCAGCAGCGGCGCGGCCTTCATGCCCTGCGGGAACACCCGTCCCGAGGTGCCGACGAACGTCTCGATGCCCAGCGCATGCACCCAGTCACGGATGGCGCCGGCACCAAAGGCCGCGAGCATCGGCTCGAGCCACGCCCTGGCCGAACCATAGCGTTCGAGAAACGCCTCGGAGGGCTCCGAGTGGGTGATGTTCAACCCGCCCCGGCCGGCCAGCAGGAACTTGCGTCCGACCGAGGGCATCGCGTCATAGACATCGACCGCGACACCCGCGCCGGCGAGGCGCTCGGCGGCGATCAGCCCGGCCGGCCCGGCACCGACGATCGCCACCGAACGCGGGGGCGCGGGGCTGTCGGGCGGCAGGGACATCGGCGGATGCGCGAGGCTCAGCGCTCCGCCGGACGGCCGTGGCCGTGGCCCTGGCCGTGCGACGGACGCCCCGGACGACCGCCGGGCTTGCCGCCCGGCCGCGGGCCGCCGCGACGCGCGTCGAAGCCGCGTCCCGGACCCTTGCCCGGACCGAAGCCCGAGGGCGCGGGCCGACGCCGCGGCTCGAGACCGGCGATGGTCTCGATGCGGATGGGTTGGCCGGTGTAGCGCTCGATGTCGCGGGTGCGGTGGCGTTCGTGGTGCCCCATCAGCGTCACCGCGGTGCCGGTGCGTCCGGCGCGACCGGTCCGACCGATCCGGTGGACGTAGTCCTCGGCCTGGCGCGGTGAATCGAAGTTGATCACGTGCGAGATGCCGGCCACGTCGATGCCGCGGGCCGCGACATCGGTGGCCACCAGCACCCGGGTGCGCCCCTCGCGCAGGCCCTGCAGCGTGCGGTTGCGCTGGCCCTGGTGCATGTCACCGTGCAGCGGCGCGGCGCTGAAGCCGCTCTCGCCGAGCAGCCCGGCGATCTGTTCGGCCGCCGAGCGCGTGGCGGCGAAGACCACGCACTGCTGCATCTCGGGCGCGCGCAGCAGCGCGTCGAGCAGCTTGGTCTTGTGGGCGAGGTCGTCCGCGTAGAGCACGATCTGCTCGACGTTGGCGTGCTGCTGGCGGCTGGTCTCGACCTCGATGCGCTGGGGATCGCGCGTCAGGCGTCGGGCCAGGGCGCCCACCACGCCATCGAGCGTGGCCGAGAACATCATCGTCTGGCGCGTCTCCGGCGTGGCGGTGACGATGCGCTCGACATCCTCCAGGAACCCCATGTCGAGCATGCGGTCGGCCTCGTCGAGCACCAGCGTCTGCACCCGCGAGAGGTCCAGGCGACCGCGCTCGAGGTGATCGATCAGACGGCCGGGCGTGGCCACGACCACATCGACCGGACGCTCGAGGGCCCGCAACTGGAAGGTGTAGGAACTGCCGCCCACCAGCGCGGCGGTGCGCAACTGACGCAGGCCACGGCCGTAGGTCAGCGCCGCGCGGTTCACCTGCAGCGCGAGCTCACGGGTGGGGGTCAGCACGAGCACGCGCGGGCCGCGACCGCGCGCCGTCGGCGGCTGGGCGAGGCGCTGCAGCGCGGGCAGCAGGAAGGCGGCGGTCTTGCCGCTGCCGGTGTGCGAGGACACCAGGAGATCCGCGCCCTGCAGCCCGGCCGGGATGGCCTGCGCTTGGACGGACGTGGGTTCGGTGTAGCCGGCGGCGGCAAGCGCCTCCAGCAAGGGGGACTGGAGCCCCAGGTCGGCGAAACTCATCGGAAAAACCTTTCTGGGCTTCCCGGGCTTTGCGAGCGGGAAACCATGACCGTGCGGGCACGGGGACGTCAACACATCGACGCCAACCAAAGACCGCAATGCCAGCCTCGACCCGGGCATGCACCCGGGGCAGGACGAAAAGGTCGGGGACGATGAGAAAGCTGCGGAGAACCAGACGCTACCGGCTGGCCGAGGCCACCGATGCAGGGACGGGCGATGCTGCAGCGCAAAAACGCATCATACCCGAGTTTCGAGCCGCGTGACCAGCCCCCCGGGACGCCGGCGCGCGATCGGCAGCCACAACCCGGCCAGCAGGCACAGCGCGGCGCTGCCCGGCAGCGGGATCTCGCAGACTTCCGCCTGGGCGGCCAGCGCGGCCCAGTAGGTGGGCAACTGCGTGTAACGTGCATCGGTCGGCCCCGGCGGGTCGGTGCCGTCGGTGACGTAGACGATGCGCGCGCCGTTGCCCTGCACCCGCGAGAGCACCGTGGAGAGTTGCGCGGCATCCGTGCTGTGCACGAGGTAGCCGAGGTGGTCCCGATACGCCGGATCGGCGTTCCAGGGCGTGGGGACGTAGCCGCCGCCCAGCAGCGTGGCCACGTCGTTCTCGAACACGATCAGGTCGTCGGCGCCCGGCCCGTACCCGGCTTCGCCGGTGAGGAAGGCCTCGATCGTGCGGGTGCCCGGATTGGCGACCACACGGCCGCGGGCGGTCCCGCCCAGGGAGCGCACGAACGCGTGCAGCTCGCTGTAGTACGCCATGCGCGCCGCCCAGATCGGCGAGTGGATCAGCGCGCCGTTGGCGTCGACATCGAGCATGTCGGCCTCGCTGGGCAGTTCGTCCAGGAAGATGCCGGTCACCGGGTAGTGTTCGTAGTACGCGCGGATCTCGGCCTTCACTTCCTCGATCGGGCGCTCGCCCCAGCGGGTGGAGGTGAAGCCGAGCAGGTCCTCGCAGCGATCGCAGCGGAAGGCCGCTGTCGCCTCGGCCCAGACGGCGGGCGGGGGCAGCGGGCCCGGGCCGCTGGCGGGATTCAGGATGACCGACAGCCGCATGCCCTGCGCGGCCGACTGCGCCAGCGTCTGCCAGGGTCCGGTGAGCGCGCCGCCCTGGAGCGTGGGCTCGAAGTAGGCGGGCACGAAGACCTCGAATGGACCGGCCTTGGCCGTGCCCGCGCACAACACGAGCACGAACGCGAACCACCAACGACGAAGCATCTTCACGGACACGGGCATCGCAAGGCCTCCTGGCGCGGCGCAGCGTAGCACGCGAGCGCCCGCGCCTCGCGCGGCCGTCGCGCGATTCAGACGCCCGCGGTGGGGTGTTCCGGCTCGCGTGCCGCGTCCTTCGGAACCCGTGTCTCCGCGTCACTCAGCAGGGGATCGCGCAGTGCCTGCAGCGCCGAGCACAGCGCCTCCAGCCGCTCGCCGGAGAGGGCCTCGCCGGCGCGCAGCCGCGTCTCGAGATCGGCGGCCACCGCCGACGCCGCCAGGCCGCCCAGCGTGCCAGCGCTCGACTTCAAGGCATGGACCTGCAGCCGCAGCGCCGCCCGGTCGTCGGACGCACCCGACTGCCGCAACTGCGCGATCTCATCGTCCATGCGGGAGACGAACAGGCGCGCGGTGGACGCGACGATCTCGTCGCCCACCTCGCCCGCCAGCGCGTCGAGCACCCCGCGATCGAGCGTGGGCAGCGCCCGCCCGGGCGCCGCGATGCCCGGAATGACCGGGGGTGCCGCAGGCGCCGACGACGTCGACGGCGCCGCGGCCTGCGGGGGTGTCGAGGGCGTGGTGGACACGGGGGCCGGTGACGCTGTCGTCCAGCGCGCGATCGTCTCCAGCAGCGCGTCGCGCTGCACGGGCTTGCTCAGGAAATCGTCCATGCCGGCCGCCAGGCAACGCTGACGGTCTTCCTGGAAGGCATTGGCGGTGAGCGCGATGATCGGCACACGCGCCTCATCTCCCTGCTCGTCGCGGATCATCCGCGTGGCCTGCAGGCCATCCATCACCGGCATCTGGCAATCCATCAACACGAGGTCGAAGCGCTCGACACGAAGCGCCTGCACCGCGAATTCGCCATTGACCACGCAGCGCACGGTCGCACCCGCCTGCACCAGCATCGCGGTGATCACGTCCTCGTTGATCTTGTTGTCCTCGGCCAGGAGCACCCGCAGCCGATCGAGGCGCCGACGCACCACGACCGGCGTCGGTGCGGCCGCCGGTTCGGCCGCGGGCTCGAAGGGCAGTTCGAAGCCGAAACGCGTGCCCACGCCCGGCTCGCTGGCCACGTCGATCGAACCGCCCAGCAGTTCGACCAGGTGCTTGCTGATCACCAGGCCCAGACCCGTGCCGCCGAACTGGCGGTGAATGGAGGCGTCGGCCTGCACGAAGGGCTGGAAGAGGTTCTCGAGTTTCTCCGGTTCGATGCCGATGCCGGTGTCGCTGACCTCGAATCGGTACCAGGCGCGGGAGTCGCCCGCCCGCGTCGGCATCGCCGACACCCGCACGGCGATCGTGCCGCCCTGGGTGAACTTGTTGGCATTGCCCACCAGGTTCGAGATCACCTGGCGCAGACGGGTGGCATCCCCGCGCACCCGTGCATTGCCCGGCAGGCGCAGGTCCACCTCGAGCCGATTGCTGCGCGTCGCGGAAAGTTCGCGAAACGCGGTGAGGAGATCGGTGAACAGACGCCGCAGATCGAAATCCAGGCGCTCGATCTCGACGCGTCCCGCCTCGATCTTGCCCACGTCGAGGATGTCGCTGAGCAGTTCGTGCAAGGCCCTGCCCGAGGATGAGATCGCCTCGCTGTAGCGGCGCTGGTCGGCGGTGAGCTGGGTCTCGCGCAACAGTTCGGCCATGCCGAGCACGCCGTTGAGCGGTGTGCGGATCTCGTGGCTCATCGCCGACAGGAACTGGGTCTTCGCGTCGCTGGCGGCCTTGGCCTGCGTCTGCGCCGCCTCCAGGGCCTGGTTGCGCTCGACCAGGCGCTCCGTGAGCGAATCCAGCACGTGCACCACCGAGGTGATCTCGCCGCCCCGCCCCGGATCGATTGGCGCACCCAGCGTCTGCAACGCGGTCTGCTCGGCCCGTTCGCGCAGTTCGCGCAGCGGCCGCAGGAAGCGCGTCAGCAGCACGAGGCTCGCCACGAGACTGAACACCAGCAGCGCGCCGGTGAATTGCAGCATCCGCCACAAACCGTCTTCGAGCCGCTGGTAGGCCGCCGAGCTGTCGAAGGTGAGCTGCAGCACGTAGGCGTCGTCGACGATGATCTGCGGCTGATAGACCGTGGTGAACTGGCCGTTGGCGAACTGCCGGCTCACGGCGCGCTTCTCGCGGAAGGCCTCGGCCACCGCCGCCGGGTCGTGGGCGTTGGCCGCCTTCGCGCTGGACGCGGCCACCAGCCGCCCCGCGGAAAAGAGCGCGATCTCGCCCTTCAGATGGGCGGCCATCGACTTGAGCAGGTCGTCGTCGATGCGTCGGCCGGCGATCAAGGCACCGACCACCTCCCCGTCCGCCCGCAGGGGCTCGAGCGCCACGATCGTGGAGGCGCCCGGCGTGGTGTGCGTGACCAGCATCGATCGGCCGGCGAGCGCCTCGCTGATGCCCCAGACATCGGCCGCGGTGCCCACGGTGGCCGGATCGTCCGAGCGAAACCGGACGATGCCCCGCCGATCGACCACTTCGATCACGTCGACCCCGCCCTTGCCCGCCACCGGCGTGAGACGTTCCACCAGCAGCCGATTGCCCTCGGCCACATCGGCCTCGGTCAGTGCCCGCGACAACCGGTTGGCCACGCTGAGCGAACTGGCGGTGAAACGCACGCCATGGGTGAACTCGTTGACGAAGGCCGAGACCAGCCCACCGGCCGCCTCCACCTTCTCCGCCTCGGCCTGCCTCACCTGAGCGATGAAGGAGTCGCGGGTCATCAGGAAGCTGACCGCCTGGGCGACCAGGACCACCCCGGCGACCAGCGCGAACACCGAACGGCGAAGCTTCACCGACGCTCCTCGCCGCGTGGCGCCGGGGGAACCACGCCGTTGGCGCGGATCACCTCGAGGCCGGCCGGCGATTGCACGAAATCGATGAACTCGCGCGCCACCGCCGGCAACGAGTCCCCGGCGCGGCGCACGAGCGAGAGATCGAGCACCGCGGGGTAGCGCCCGCTGGCCACCTGGGCCGGGTCCGGGGCCACGCCGTCCAAGGCCAGGGGCACCAGGCGGGTGCGCGCCGCCCGCAGCGCCGACAGGTTCAATACCGCGAGACTGTCGCCGAAACGATCCAGCAGATCCAGGGTCTGTGGGTCGAGCATGGACATCTTGACGGACGATCCGTACGCGAGCTGGGCGAACGCCGGAATGTGCCGGGACATCGCCACGCGCGAGGCATCGGAGGGCTCACGCCCGATCACGCGGATCGGTGCGGGGGCGCCGCCCAACTCGCGCCAGTCGGTGATCCGGCCGGCGAAGACATCGATCATCTGGGCGGACTTCACCTCGCGCACGGTGACCGCGGCACCGGCGACGAACACCACCGCATCGCGCCCCAGCGGCACCGCACTCAGGCCGGCGGCACGCTCCGCGTCGGTCAGCGTTCGCCCGATCCGGGCGAGCACCGCGCGGCCCTCGCGAAGTTCGCGAATCGCGCCGGCGGTGCCGATCGAGCTCGGCACCACGATCCGATGTTGCGGATGGCGCGCCTCGAAGGCGCGCCCGAGCTCACGCAACAGGTGCTCCGGGTTGCCACTGCCCGGGATCGCCAGTTCCGCGGCCGCCGCCCATGGCAGCCACAGGGCCATCAGCCCGATCCCCACGCCATTCCACACCCATCGACAGCACCGCATCCCGGCCTTCCCACGCCAGCGCGCCGGCACACGCGCGCGCCAACGCCTCAGGCATCCGAGTGTAGCGAGCGCTTCCGGGCGCGCCTACGCCAAGGGTCGGTGCGGATCCGCCGATAAGCGCGGTCTGTGTCGGCCTATTTTGCCGACTCGCGCCGACCGGTGCCGCAGGACCGACCGCCGGCCTGGCGGGACACCGCCAGGCGTTCGGGTTTCAGTGGCTGATCTGCCAGGGACGCGCGAACGGAAACGCCTTGCTGCCGTCGGCCGCCCGCCAGGTGCGTCCGTCGCGGCGGGTCGGACCGCAGCATCGGCAGCCGGGCGCGTGCCGCAGCTCGTTGCCGCGACTGCTGCGGGGCTCGTGACGCGCGCGCTCGTTGATCTCCTGGGCGGCCCGCGTCGTCGCCTCCAGCGACCGCAGCATCGGGCTGGCGAAGAGCACGCGCGGGGCGCTCGTCCCGCACAGGGGGCAGGCGGCGGGTTGGTCGCGATCGGCCAGTGGTCGCAGCACGCTGAAGCCGCCGCAGGCGTCGCAATGGTAGTCGTAGGTGGGCATGCCGGGTCCTCCGGAACGGGGTGTCGGGCGGATGCGGCGCGCACCCGCCCGGGTGCGTCAGGCGAGATCGGGCGACATCGGAATGTCGGCCGCGCTGCTCACCGACTTCACCGGCCCGGAAGCTTGCGGCCGGATGTCGAAGTCGAAGATCTGCGTGGGCAGCCACAGCGTGGCGCAGGCGTTCGGGATGTCGACCACGCCACTGATGTGGCCTTGAACCGGCGCGGTCCCGAGAATCGCGTAGGCCTGGGCGCGGGTGTAGCCGAACTTCGTCAGATACTCGATCGCGTTCAGGCAGGCCTGACGGTAGGCCACGTGCACGTCGAGATAGTGCTGCTGGCCCTGCTCGTCCACCGAGATGCCCTCGAAGATCAGCCAGTCGTTGTAGTTCGGGGTGATCGGGCTCGGCTTGAAGATCGGGTTGCGGATGCCGTACTTGGCCATGCCGCCCTTGATCAGCGAGACCCGCATGTGCACCCAGCCGGCCATCTCGATCGCGCCGCAGAACGTGATCTCGCCGTCGCCCTGGCTGAAGTGCAGGTCGCCCACCGACAACCCGGCGCCGTCCACGTACACCGGGAAGTAGATCTTCGACCCCCGGGAAAGGTCCTTGATGTCGCAGTTGCCGCCGTGCTCGCGCGGGGGCACGGTGCGCGCGCCCTCGGCGGCCGCCGCGAGCTTCGCGTCGCCGCCGAGCTGGCCCATGTGGGCGGTGGCGCCGAACGGCGGATTGGCCAGCGGGGGAACCCGGTCGGGTTGGGTCGCGATGAAGTCCACCTCGCGCTTGTTCCACATCTCGAGCATCTTGCGATCGGGCAGACAGCCGATCAGACCCGGGTGGATCAGGCCCGCGAAACTGACGCCCGGCACATGGCGCGAGCTGGTGTACAGCCCATGGAAGTCCCAGATCGACTTCTGCGCGAGCGGGAAGTGGTCGGTCAGGAAGCCGCCGCCGTTCTTCTTGCTGAAGAAGCCGTTGAAGCCCCACAGGCTCTCCGGCTTGGCGCCGACGTCGAGCAGATCGACCACCAGCAGATCGCCGGGCTCGGCGCCCTTGACGCCCACCGGGCCCGACAGGAAGTGCACGATCGACAGGTCGATGTCGCGCACGTCATCGGCGCTGTCGTTGTTCTGGATGAAGCCGCCGGTCCAGTCGTAGGTCTCGAGCACGAAGTCCTCGCCGGGGTTCACCCAGCAGGCCATCGGGATGTCCGGGTGCCAGCGGTTGTGCACCAGGGGGTTGGCGTACGGAGACTGCTTCAGGTCGACCTTGATCAGGGTGTCGGGCATGGTGATCCTCCACGGACGGGGGTGAGTGAAACGGGGGTCATCGGGCGGCCGGTCTCGTCGTCAGACCGACAGGTACTGCTTGATCCGCGAGACGTCGGTGTCCGCGCGCGCGCTCTCGTGCATCAGGCGCCCGCCCTCGATCACCGCGAGCCGGTCGGCGACGTCCATCGCGAAGCTGAGCACCTGTTCGGAGACCACGATCGCCAGGCCGCGCTGGCGGCGGATCTCGTTGAGCGCGCGCGCGATGTCCTTGATGATCGAGGGCTGGATGCCCTCGGTGGGCTCGTCGAGCAGCAGCACCTTCGGGTCCGAGACCAGCGCCCGAGCGATCGCCAGCTGCTGCTGCTGTCCCCCGGACAGATTGCCGCCCTTGCGCCGACGCATCTCGAAGAGCACCGGAAACAGCGCGTAGATGTCCTCGGGGACCCGCTGGTCGCGCTTTCCCTCCATGCCGGTGCGGATGTTCTCCTCGACCGTCAGCGTCGGAAAGATCATCCGGCCCTGCGGCACGAACGCGATGCCCGAGGCCACGCGTCGGTGGCTCTCCTGGCGGGTGACGTCGACCCCGCCGACCTCGATGCGCCCGGACTTCACCGGCAGCATCCCGATCAACGACTTGAACAGCGTGGTCTTGCCCATCCCGTTGCGACCCATGATCGCGACGGTCTCGTTGGCCCGGGCCTCGAACGAGATGCCGTGCAACACCTCGCTCTGACCGTAGGCGGTTCTCAGGTCGGTGACCCGCATCACGACGGCGGACATGGCGGCTCCTTCAGTGGCCGAGGTAGACATCGATCACCCGCGGGTCGGCCTGGACCTTGTCCATCGGCCCTTCGGCGAGGATCTTTCCCTGGTGCATCACCGTGACCTTGTGGGCGATGCGCTTGACGAAGTCCATGTCGTGCTCGATCACGATCATCGAGCGGTCGCGACAGATCCGCTGCAGCAACTCGGCGGTCAATTCGCGCTCGCGCACGCTCATGCCCGCGATCGGCTCGTCGAGCATCAGCAGCTCAGGGTCCTGCATCAGCAGCATCCCGATCTCGAGCCACTGCTTCTGTCCGTGCGACAGCAGTCCGGCTTCGGTGTCCAGTTGGTCGGCCAGGCCGATCTCGGCGGCCACCGCGTTCACCCGATCGCGCACGTCGTCAGTGCAGCGGAAGGCCAGCGCACCGAACACGCCGCGGCCCCTGGGGAACGAGACCTCCAGGTTCGAGAACACCGACAGGTTCTCGTAGATCGACGGCGTCTGGAACTTTCGCCCGATGCCCGAGCGCACGATCTCGTGCTCGGGCAGCGCGGTCATCTCGGTGTCCTTGAAGCGGATGCGCCCGGCGCTCGCGCGGGTCTTGCCGCAGATCAGGTCCAGCAACGTGGTCTTGCCCGCGCCGTTGGGACCGATGATCACGCGCAACTCGCCCTTGTCGATGTACAGATTCAGCGCGTCGATCGCCTTGAAGCCGTCGAAGGAGACGGTCAGGTCCTCGATCGACAGCACGATCTCGGGATGGCTCATGGGGTGGCTCCTGTCGAACGGTGTGCGTGGTGGGCGCCGTGGGTCATCCCGGCTGCCGGGCCATCGCCGGCGACGCGGCGGGGGTCGAGGTCTCGGCGGTTTGGGCCTGGGCCGGCCGGTGACGAGACCGCCAGGCCCGCCAGCGCGGCGCCACGTGGCTCTCGACCAGGCCGGCCAGGCCATTGGGGAAGGCCATCACCACGCCGATGAACAGCGCCGCCATCAGGAACAGCCACAACTCCGGAAAGCTCTCCGAGAAGTAGGTCTTGCCCAGGTTGACCAGCAGCGTTCCGTAGACCGCGCCGACCAGCGAGTGGCGCCCTCCCACCGCGGCGAAGATCACCATCTCGATCGAGGGCACGATGCCCACGAAGGAAGGCGACATGAAGCCCACCTGCAGCGCGAACATCGCGCCGCCCACGCCCGACAGCGCGGCGGCCAGGCAGAACACGAACACCTTGAACATCGCGACGTCGTAGCCGGAGAAGCGCACCCGGTCCTCCTTGTCGCGCATCGCCAGCAGCAGCGTGCCCAGCTTGGAGGCGCGCACCCAGCGGCACAGCCCGATCGCCGCCAGCAGCAGCCCGGCGTTCACGAAGTACAGGATGTAGCGCGCGGAGTCGGTGCGGATGTCCCAGCCCAGCAGCGTCTTCAGGTCGGTGATGCCGTTGACCCCGCCGGTGTAGCCCTGGCGTCCGATGATCAGCACCGACAGCACCAGCGCGACAGCCTGCGTGATGATCGCGAAGTAAACGCCGCCGACCCGCCGCTTGAACATCGCGAAGCTGATCACGAAGGCCAGCAGCGAAGGCACCGCGATCACCGCGAACAACGCGAACGGCAGGTGACGGAACGGCTCCCACCACAGCGGCAGCGCGGTCAGCTGGTTCCAGTCCATGAAGTCCGGGATGCCCGGGGTCGACTGGATCTTGGTGCTGACCGGATCGGAGGCCTCCAGCTTCAGGAACATCGCCATGCAGTAGCCGCCCAGGCCGAAGAACACCCCCTGCCCCAGGCTGAGGATCCCGGCCGTGCCCCACAGCATCACCAGCCCGATCGCGACGAAGCCGTAGGTCAGGTACTTGCCCATCAGGTTCAGCCGGAAGGGCTCGAGCACCAGCGGGAAGACCACCAGCATCAGCAGCGCGAGCGCCACCACGCTGCCCAGGTCCTTGCCACTCATCCAACGTTTCAGCGTTTCCATCATCGGCTCCGTGTCGGGTATCGGGGAATCGGCCTAGCGGCGCACCTTCGCGGCGAACAGACCCTGCGGTCGCAGCATCAGGATCGTGATCACCAGCATCAGCGTGAGCACCTTGGCCATCGAACCGGTCATGAAGAACTCGGAGATCGACTGGGTCTGCGCGATGCCGAACGCCGACGCGACGGTGCCCAGCAGGCTCGCGGCCCCGCCGAAGGTGACCACCAGGAAGGAGTCGACGATGTACAGCGACCCGCTGGTGGGGCCGGTCGAGCCGATCGTCGTGAACGCGGCACCGGCCACGCCGGCGATGCCGCAGCCGATCGCGAAGGTGAGCCGGTCGGTGCGCCGGGTGTTGATGCCGGCGGCATTGGCCATCGCCCGGTTGGCGACGGTGGCGCGCACCCGAAGCCCCCAGCGCGAGCGGTACAGCGCGAGCATCAGGCCGGCGGTCACCACCAGCGTCAGCGCCATCACGAACAGGCCGTTGATCGGGATGTCCAGGCCTTCGGCGGGCGCCCAGGAGCCCATCAGCCAGTCGGGCACCGTCGGGCTCACCTCCTTGGCGCCGAAGGTCGAGCGGAACACCTGCTGCAGCCCCAGCGACAGGCCCCAGGTGGCCAGCAGCGTGTCCAGCGGCCGGCGATTCAGGTGACGGATCAGCAGCCACTCGGTCGCCCACCCCAGAACGAACGCGAGCGCGAACGCGACGACGATCGCGACCAGGAAGTAGCCCTGCGTGAAGCCGGGCAGGTACCGCTCGGTCAGCTGCGAGCCGAGGTAGATCGTGTACGCGCCCAGCGTCATGAACTCGCCGTGCGCCATGTTGATCACGCCCATCTGCCCGAAGATCACCGCCAGGCCCAGGCCCATCAGCAGCAGCACGCTGAACAGCGACAGGCCCGCGAACCCCTGCATCAGGCCGATGTTGAGCATCTCGTTGAATGACATCACCGTCTCCGTCGTCCTGGATCGCCCGGCACCAGGCCGGGCGGCTGGCGCGGGCTCACCGCGTGGCGAGCCCGCACGCGTCGATCACTGGTAGCCCTTGGGGAACGGATCGGGCTCGATCAGGTTCGGTGACTCGGCGACCACCTTGTACTGGCCGTCGGTCTGCGCCATGCCGATGCGTGTCTTGCTCCACAGGTGGTGGTTCTTGTGGATCTTCACGTAGCCCTCGGGCGCGTCCTTGAACTCGATGTCGGGCGAGGCGGCGGCGACCTTGTCGATGTCGAAGCTGCCCGCCTTCTCGACGGTCATCTTCCACAGCCAGGGGCCGAGATAGGCCGCCTGCGTGACGTCGCCGATCACCGACTTCGGGCCGTACTTCGCCTTGAAGGCCTCGACGAACTTCTTGTTGTTCGGGTTGTCCAGCGACTGGAAGTACTTCATCGCCGCGTAGAAGCCCTGGATGTTCTCGCCGCCGATCCCCAGGATCTCGTCCTCGGTGACCGAGATCGTCAGCAGGAACTGCTTGTCCGCGGTGATGCCGGCCGCCTTCAGCTGCTTGTAGAACGCGACGTTCGAGCCGCCGACCACGATCGCGTAGATGCAGTCGGGCTTGGCCGCCTTGATCTTGTTGATCAGCGAGTTGAAGTTGGTGTGGCCGAGCGGGTAGTACTCCTCGCCGACCACCTTGTTCTTCTGGAAGTTCTCGATGTGCTTGCGCGCGATCTTGTTGGAGGTGCGCGGCCAGATGTAGTCCGAGCCGATCAGGAAGAAGGTCTTGGCCTTCTTCTCCTTGGCCGCCCAGTCCAGGCCCCAGATGATCTGCTGGGTCGCTTCCTGGCCGGTGTAGATCACGTTCTTGGACTGCTCCAGCCCCTCGTAGAACGTGGGGTAGTACAGCATGCCGTTCTCCTTCTCGAAGATCGGCAGCACGGCCTTGCGCGAGGCCGAGGTCCAGCAGCCGAAGACCGCGGCCACCTTGTCGTTGACCAGCAGCTTCTTGCTCTTCTCGGCGAAGGTCGGCCAATCGGAGGCGCCGTCCTCCTTGATCACCTTGATCTTGCGGCCCAGCACGCCGCCCATCGCGTTGATCTGGTCGATCGCGAGCTGCTCGGCCTGGATCGAGCCGGTCTCCGAGATCGCCATCGTGCCGGTCGCCGAGTGCAGCTGACCCACCGTCACCTCGGTGTCGGTCACCGCGAGCTTGGTGGTGTTCACACGCGCGGTCGGGAACTGCTGGGCGATCGCCAGGCCGCTGGCGCCGGCCAGGGGCAAGGCGGTGGCCGCCTGCACGAAGCGGCGGCGCGGGAAGGACATCGGGTCACGCGGATCATGGGCTGACATGGCACTGGCTCCGGAAGTCGCGGATCGGGTCTCGTGTCCGAGGCGCCGTCCCGCTGGGTTGGCGAGGTTGTTGCGTTGCATCATCCGGAGCCGGGCCACCGCGGTGAATACGTCAACTGACGTACGCGGGCGCGACGCACCACGCCATCGCGGTGCATCGCGGCAGGCACGCGGCTTGCGTGTGTGACCGGGCCGGCGTTTCGGGCCGGTGCCCATGCCCCATGAGATCGCCCGCAAACACCGCCCGCCCTATCCAGCGCATCAGCAAGGTGCGCCGCGACTACAACCGATGGGTCGCCGACGAGACGCTCGAGGACTACGCGCTGCGATTCGCACCACGGGGGTTCCGCAAGTGGAGCGCGTTCCGGGTCGCCAATACCGCTTTTGGTGCGGTCTCGTTCCTCGCGTTGGAGGCGATCGGTGCGGCGATCACGTTGAGCTACGGCTTCGTGAACGCGATGTGGGCGATCGGCGTCGTCAGTCTCGTGATCTTCCTGACCGGGCTGCCGATCGCGTGGCAGGCGGCGCGCCACGGCCTGGACATGGACCTGCTCACGCGCGGCGCGGGCTTCGGCTACCTCGGCTCGACGCTGACCTCGCTGATCTACGCCGGGTTCACCTTCATCTTCTTCGCGCTCGAGGCCGCGATCATGGCCCAGGCCTTCGAGCTGTGGTTCGGCCTGCCGCGCTCGCTGGGCTACCTGCTCAGCGCGATCGTGGTGATCCCGCTGGTCACGCACGGCATCACGCTGATCTCCCGGCTGCAGGCCTGGACCCAGCCGGTCTGGCTCGTGCTGCTGGTGCTGCCCTTTCTGGCGGTGGCCCTGCACTCGCCCGGCGAGTTCGCCCGGTTCACCACCCTGAACGGCCGCCTGCACGATGGCGGCTTCGCGTGGCCCGCGTTCGGCGCGGCCGCCACCGTCGCGGCCTCGCTGATCGCGCAGATCGGCGAGCAGGTCGACTTCCTGCGATTCCTGCCCGAGCCGGCGCCCGGGCGGCGAGGGCGCTGGTGGCTCGCGGTGATCCTTGCCGGGCCAGGCTGGATCGTGCTCGGGGCGCTGAAGATGATCGGCGGCGCCTTCCTCGCGTTCCTGGCCTTGCAGCACGAGATCCCGGCCGCGCAGGCGCTCGAGCCCACGCAGATGTACCTGACCGGCTTCGAACAGGTGGCGGGCGTGGGCTGGCTCGCGACGGCGCTCACCGTCGTCTTCGTGATCGTCTCGCAGGTGAAGATCAACATCACCAACGCCTACGCCGGTTCGCTCGCCTGGTCGAACTTCTTCGCGCGGCTCACGCACAGCCACCCCGGTCGGGTCGTCTGGCTGCTGTTCAACGTGCTGATCGCGGTGCTGCTGATGGCGATGGGGGTGTTCGAGGCGCTCGAACACGTGCTCGCGCTGTACGCGCACCTGGCGGTCGCCTGGGTCGGGGCGATCGTCGCCGATCTGGTGATCAGCAAGCCCCTGGGCTGGTCGCCCCGTCGCATCGAGTTCCGACGGGCTTACCTGTACGACGTGAACCCGTCGGGCTTCGGCGCGATGCTGCTGGCCTCGGTCGTGTCGGTCAGCGCGCACCTGGGTCTGCTCGGCGACTCGCTGCGACCGGCGTCGGCTGCTCTCGCGCTGGGCGTGGCGCTGGTGGCCGCCCCGGTGCTGGCCCGCCTGACCGGTGGTCGCTTCTCGCTGGCGCGGCCGGTGACCGATTTCGGCGAGCGCCACCGCGTGATGCGGTGCACGGTGTGCCGCAACCGCTTCGAATCGGAGGACATGGCGCCCTGTCCCGCCTACGGCGGCGCGATCTGCTCGCTGTGTTGCACGCTGGACGCCCGCTGCGGCGATCGTTGCAAGCCCGGCTCGCGCGTTCACGAGCAGTTGACACCGCTGATCGAACGGCTGGTGGCCGGCCAGGTGAATCCCGCGATGGTCCGGCGCATCGGCCACTACCTGCTGGTGCTCTCCGGCATGGTGATCGTGCTCGGCTCGACCGTGTGGCTGCTCTACGCGCAGGAGCGCCTGCGACGCGACTCGCTGGGTCTGACGCCCGAGGACGACCTGGCCGCGCTGTTCGTGAAGATCGTCGCGGCGCTGCTGCTGCTCGCCGCGGTCGCGGCCTGGTGGCTGGTGCTGGCCAACGAGAGTCGGCAGGTCGCGCAGCAGGAGTCCGAGCGCCAGAACCTCCTGTTGCAGCGGGAGGTCGATGCGCACCGTCACACCGACGAGTTGCTGCAGCGGGCCAAGGAGGTGGCCGAGAGCGCCAACCTCGCCAAGAGCCGATTCCTCACCGGCATGAGCCACGAGATGCGCGCCCCGCTGAACAGCATCCTGGGCTACTCGCAGGTGATGTTGCGCCAGGAGAGCCTCGCCCCGCCGCAGCACGAGGCCCTGGGCACGATCCTGCGCAATGGCGAACACCTCGCCGGCCTGGTCGACGGCTTGCTCGAGCTCTCGCGGATCGAGGCGGGCAAGATCGCGCTCGCGCAGCAGCCGCTGGCACTGGGTGCGTTCCTCGAGCAGATGCACCGGATGTTCCAGCCGCTGGCGCAGGCCAAGGGGCTGCACTTCGAGAGCCGGGTCAGCGGGCGGCTTCCGGCGCGGGTCAGCGCCGATCCGAAGCGGCTTCGGCAGATCCTGATCAACCTGCTCGGCAACGCGATCAAGTTCACGCCGACGGGGTCGGTGCGACTGGACGTGCGCTACCAACGCGAGATCGCGCACATCGCGGTGACCGACACCGGGGTGGGGATCGCGCCGCAGGACCGCGAGCGGATCTTCCTGCCGTTCGAGCGGCTCGCGCCGAATGCCGGTGTCGAGGGCACCGGGTTGGGACTGACGATCACCCGGCTGCTGGTCGACCTGATGGGTGGCGACATCCAGGTCGACAGCGAACCCGGGCGGGGCACCACGTTTCGCGTGCGGGTCTACCTGCCCGCGCTGGACGCCGGTGTGGAGCCCGACGTGGCCGACACCGTCGTTGCCTGCGCCGGCGAGCCTCGTCGGCTGCTGATCGTCGATGACGTCGCGGCGCACCGCGCCGTGCTGCGCCGGCTGCTCGCGCCCCTGGGCTTCGAATTGCGTGAAGCCGCCACCGGCGCGCAGGCCCTGGCCCTGCTGGCACAGGCCCCGGCCGACGCGGTGCTGCTCGACATCGGGCTTCCCGACACCGACGGTTGGACGCTCGCGCCACGGCTGCGGGAGGTCGGCGCGGTGTCGCCGCGGGTGGTGATGGTGTCGGCCAATGTCCACGAGAACACCGAGGCGCATCGACTGGCCGCGGGCGTGAGCGCGTTCGTGCCCAAGCCCGTCAACGAGGCCGATCTGCTGGCCGCGCTGCAACAGGCGCTGGACCTGACCTGGATCCGCGTGCCCGCCGGCCCCGCCGGTGCGGCGCCCCCCGACCTGGAACCGGCGCTGGCGCGCGAACTGCTCGCGCTGTTGATGCAGCAGCGACCACGCGCGTTTCGCGCCCGGCTGCTGGAGGCGGCCGAGGGTTCACTCGTCGCCGCCCGCTGGTGTCGTCGGCTGCTGGGCGCGCTCGACGAGGATCCGCAGGCGATGGCGCGCTGGTTGATGCCGATGACCGGAGCCCGCGATGGCGCATGAGCCCGAACTCACCGTACTCGTGGTGGACGACGACCCGGACGCGCGTGCGTGGTTGAGCCAGGGTCTGTCGGCCGCCGGCCTTCGGGTGATCTGTGCCGACAGCGGCGACGCCGCCCTGGCCCGGATCGCCGACCTTCCGGTGGACGCCGTGCTGCTGGACGTGATGATGCACGGGCTGGATGGCTTCGCCACCTGCGAGCGCCTGCGCGAGCGCGACGACGCGACCCCGGTGATCTTCATGACCGGTCTGGGCGAAACCGAGCACGTGCTGCGTGGCTTCGCGGCCGGCGGCAACGACTACGTCACCAAGCCCCTGGCCTTGCCCGAGGTGATCGCCCGGGTGCAGGCCCACGCGCGCACCGCGCGGCGATCACGCTCGGTGCGCAGCGCGATCGAGTCGAGCGATCGGGCGATGCTGGCGATGGACGGCGAGCGCGTGGCTTGGGCCAACGCCGCGCTGCGCCGGTTGCTGGCCGCGTCGGACACCTGCCCGATCGGCACCGCCCCGCCGACGTGCTGGTCCACCGCCACCGACGGCCTGGCCGAGCTCGCCGCGGTGCTGACCCCCTGGCAGGCCGGCGCCGAGCGCCATCGCCCGATCGTCTTCACCTGGGGGCGACGCGCCCTGCGTGCCCGGCCACTGTCGGGCGACGACAGCCTCACGCCGGTGCTGACGGTGGAACCGGCCGACAGCGCCGCCGGGGTGCCCGTGCCGCTGACCGCTCGCGAGAGCGAGGTGCTGTCCTGGGTGGCGCGCGGCAAGACCAATCGCGACATCGCCGAGATCCTGGGGATGAGCCCGCGGACCGTGAACAAGCACCTCGAACACATCTTCGAAAAGCTGGGCGTGGAAACCCGCACCGCCGCGGCCAACGTCGCGCAGCGGCTGGGGATCGACCGCGCCGGCGCCGAGTGAGGGTGCGCCGGCGGCGGGTGGCGATCAGTTGCTGGCCGAGTCGCTGGTCTCGAGATTGCGGGCCGGCGCATAGCTGAAGCCGGACAAGGTGATGCCACTGACCGTGAACGTGAAGGTGCCGGTGGTGCGCGTCCTGCCCGACTTCAGCGTGGCCACCCCGGCGCTGCTGGTGGTGGCGCTGGACGAACCCGACACCACGCCGCTCCAGGTGCCGGTCACGGTGGCCCCGACCACCCGGTTGCCATTGGCATCGAGCACCGTCACCGCGGCCTGCGCATCCGATTGCCCGTTGCGGTAGCGCGTGAGGGTCACACCGATCGACTGCACGTACATCGCGACATTGACCACGGGCGCACTGCCCACCTGAATCGTCACCGCCTTGCTGTCGGCATAGCCGCTGTTGTCGGTCACCGTCAGCGTCGCCGTGTACGTGCCGGCGCTCTGATAGACATGCGAGGTCGTCACACCGGTGGCGACGGCGGTGCCGTCGCCGAACTTCCAGACGTAGGACACGATGCTGCCGTCGGCATCGCTGGAGCCGGCACCCGAGAACGACACGCTCAGCGGCGCGGTGCCGCTGGCCGGCGTGGCCACGGGTACCGCCACCGGCGCGCTGCCCGAGGGCGCGCTCGCCTGGATGTTCACCGCGAACTCGCCCAGGCTGCCGTAGTCGCTGTACCCGGTCAGCAGCGGATCGCCCTCCCCGACACCGCTCACCAGCAGGTAGTAGGTGCCGGCCGCCGGCAAGGTCGCGTTCAACGTCGCGCCCAATGCGCCCAGCGGCGCGCTGGTCAACAGCGTTCCGGAGGCGCTGCGCAGTTCGGCTTTCACGTCCAGGTTCGGTCCGGTGAGCGCCGGCGCCACCGACACGGTGACCGTGCCGGCCCCCGCCGCGAACGCGAACGCGTCGACATCGGCCGCGGTGCCGATCACGCCCTGCGCGGCATAGGTGATCAGCCCCGAGGCGGTGGTGCCGGAGAGCACGGTCGCCGCGCCGGTGCTGTCCCCGTGATCGTCGGTGCGAAGCGCGACCCCGTTGGACTGGATGATCGCGATGTCGTCCTCGCGATTGTTCGCGCCGGTGTACTCGCCCCGGCTCCACTGCACCACCGGCTGGTAGTAGCCCACGCCCATGATCGGCGCCCAGCCGGTCGCCCCCGACCCCTGCCCGGTGTAGTACGCCGCGGTCGCGGTGCCGTCGTGGCTCAGGCCCAGCGTGTGCCCGACCTCGTGCGAGATCGCCTCGGCGACGTACTTCTCGTTGCCACCGCCCAGCTTGTCGAAGAACACGTACGCGGGCTTGTAGGTCTCGCCCACGTAGTCGAACACGCCGACGTAGGCAAAGCCCCCGCACCCACAGGGCGACGCGGTCGCCGCGGTGAAGTCACGGGTGATCACCGCACGCACGCCGAACAGCGTGTCCGAGGTCGACGACCGCGCCAGGCGATCGGCCGGCGGCTCCTCGGTGGTCACGTCCACGTCGAAGGGCGCGTAGTCCTCAGCGACCCGCTTCCAGATCATCTGGATGCGCTGCAGCTCGGTGGTCGAGAACGTCGAGGGCACACCGTCCAGATCGAAGGCCGGCGACACGATCGGATCGATCCCGTAGCTCGAGTTCCATGCCGTTCCGCTGGCGGTGTGGCCATTGAAGTCGAGATAGATCACCTTCGAGGCGCCCGGACGACTGTGCAGCAGGAAGGTCTGATCCAGCGGGTACGAGGTGGTCGTCCCCGGTGTGCTCGCCGGCGCGGCGGTGCCCGCACCCTGCGGTACGACGAACTCCTCGATGTGGAACAGGCGGCCCTGGCGGTCCAGGCGGGCGGTCGGGTCGCGGCGCAGGATCGCGCTGAACTCCTCGGGCGTCTTGCGGTAGTGCGCCGCCACCTCGGGCAGGCGCGGCCCGAGCAGGTCGATCGCCCGCTGCCCCCGGGAGAACTCGGGCAGCTGCAGCGACGGCATCGCCGGCCGGTGTGTCGACTGGCCTTGCGCCCAGAGCATGGCGGGCGCCAGGGCCGCCATCAGCAGCCAGGTGACACGGATCACAGTGCGTTGGAACAGGTTCATGGTAGGCCCTCGTGAATGAGCCGAACTGTGGTCGATCGACCGAGGGGTGGCAGCGCAACGACGATGAGCGGCGCCCCGTGGGCGACACACGGCGTGGCGACCGTCCGCCGAATGGACCGCCGTGGTTGGCGCCCGCTGCGCGCCCTGCGGCACACTCGGCATCCGACGGCGCACGCCCGTCGCGCCCCTCTCGGACTTCCCGGAGCTCCCGTGTCGACACCCTCCGTCCCAGCTGCCGCCGCCCCTGCGGAAGACCCCGCACCGATCGCCGCGCAAGCACGCCTGCACCACGCCTACCTGCTCGGACTGCAGCTGATGGTGTCGACCCGGCGCGGACCGGCGCCGATGGGCGACTGGATGTTCCGGCTGTTCCGTCGCCAGCACGAAGCGAAGTTCCTGAGCAGCTTCCACAAGCTGGGCCTGAGCGACCTGCCGCACGCGCTCGCCTGCGCGCGCTACCACGTGCTCTCCAACGAGATCGGCGGCGTCGCGGTGGAGTACATGGAGGAGCACGACCGCAAGGCCTGGGTGCGATTCCGCTACCCACGCTGGATGTACGACGGCCCGACACTGTGCGGCGTGCCGGTGGAGGTGAGCCGGGGCTTCCTGAACGGCTGGTACGCGCACAACGGCGTGTCATTGGGCAACCCGCGCCTGGGCTTCGTCTGCGTCAGCGAGGACATGACCGGCGAATTCGGCTTCTGCGGGTACTTCGAGGAGACCGATCGCGACCTGGCGCCGCACGAGCGGCTGCGGTTCGCGCGCGACGAGCGACCGCCCCCCTTCGATCCGGCCCGCCAGCCGAGGCCGCCCGAGACCCAGTGGAGCGAGTCGCGGCTGCAGAAGGCCGCCCGCAACTATTCGATGGAGTACGTGCGCAATGGCCTGATCACGCTGGCCACGGTGATCGGCGAGGCCGACACCCGCGAGCTCGGCGGCCTGGCGGCCCGGTTGATCGGCCTGCAGTACTGGCGCGAGACCGCGGCCACCGTGGGCGTGGGCGACGGCGGCGCCGATCAGGCCGCGCGGTACCTCGCCCGGATGTTCGAGGGCATGGGCGACACGGTGCGGCTGCGCCCCGGCGCCGATCCGCGATCGGCGGTGCTCGAGCACGACGACCCGCGGATCCTGCGCGGCCTGGCCGGCGACGAGCGCCGACTGCTGTGGGACTGCTGGGTGCCGCTGTGGGTCGGGGCCTGCCGTGCGCTCGGTGCGCTGCCCGAGGCCCGGGTGGAAGGCGGGCCGCCCGAGCCGGGCGCTGGCGTGACCTGGCGGATCACGGTCGCGCCGCGCTGAGCGCCGCGTCGACGCCGCCGGGTTTCCGGGCGCTGGCCCGCCGCGCGGCGGCGCTCAGACCCGGTAGCGCTGGCGCACCTGATCGAGGTTGCGCTCGTGGCGATAGAGGTCGTCGCGCAGGGTGTCGCGCCGACGGTCCATCTCGCGGATCTCGCTGCGCAGACGATCACGGTCGCGGTCGGACAGGTCGCGCTTGCGCAACTGCGATTCCCGGCTGCTGATCGAGCTCTCGAGGTCACGGATGCGCCGGCGCACGTCGTAGACGGCGTGCGCGGCGGCGTTCACCTCGAGGAACGCGGCGTCCAGCGGTCCCGGACAGACCCGGTTGTAGGTGCGCCCGGCCATCCCCTCGGCCAGCGCATTGGGCAGCGTGCAGTACGAGCGCAGCCCCTCGCTGCGTCCGGCCAGGTAGCGTCGCTCGTCGGGCTGCACGCCGGCGTCGCGACACGCGCGCCGGTGCTCGTGCAGGCGGCTCTCGGCCGCCCCCTCCCGCCCGTCCTTCACGCCGAGCTGGTACCAGTCGACGTGCGGACAATCCTCGTGACGGATCGTGGCGCACGAGGACACGCCGATCGCCACCACCGCCAGCCACGGCACGAGCGCCCAGCGCGGGGACACGAACCCCGCCCGAGCCGACCCGTTCAACGGATGCGCACCCATGACCACTCCAGCCAGTTGTCGGGACGGTGGACCACGTCGATGTTCTGGCGCGCCGCCCAGGGGATGACCTGCCGATGCAAGGGCAGGTGGTGGACCTGCTCGTTGTGCTCGCGAAGCGCCGCCTTGATCAGTTCCTCGCGCCGGCGGGGATCGGGTTCCTGGCTGGAGGCGGCGGCGAGCTCGTCCAACTTCGGGTTGCGGGTGTTGCCGTAGTTGTAGTCGCCCACGCCACCGGTGCCCCGATTGCGCAGGATCGGCGTCAGCGTGGTCTCGGCATCGGTGATCGACCCGCCCCAGCCCAGCAGGTACATCGAGGTGTCGAGTTTTTCGAGCTTGGGGAAGTACTGCGCCCGCGGCATCGCGTTCACCTTCACCTTCACCCCGATCTGCGACCACATCGTCGCCAACGCCAGGCAGATCTCCTCGTCGTTCACGTAGCGGTTGTTCGGGCAGTCGAGCGTGACCTCGAAGCCGCCCGGGTACCCCGCCTCGGCCATCAGCTGGCGGGCCCGCGGCAGATCGAAGGGCAGGCGACGCTCGATCTCCGGGTCGTCGTAGCCGCCCTTGGACGAGGGCGTGATCGAACCGGTGGGATGGGCCTGGCCCCGCATCAGCCGCGCGCGGATCGCCTCGATGTCGATCGCGTGGTATAGCGCCAGCCGCACCCGACGGTCCTTGAAGGGGTTGCGTCCCTTCAGGTTCGAATAGAGCAGTTCGTCGCGGCCCTGGTCCATCCCGATGAACAGGGCGCGGTTCTCCACCCCCTCGATCACCTTCGTGTTCGGCGTGTTGCGCAGCCGCGCGACATCCTGCGGCGCCGGGTCGATCACGAAGTCGACCTCGCCGGAGATCAGCGCCGCGGTGCGCGTCGCGTCGGACTTGATCGGCGAGAACGCGACCTCCTGCACGTTGCCCTCGGGCTGCCCCCACCAGCCGGGGAAGCGCCGCCAGACGGTGCGCACGTCCGGCTGTCGCGACACGAGCTGGTAGGGCCCGGTGCCGTTGGCGTGCAGCGCGGTGTGCTTGTCCTCGCGGTTCTTGAAGTCCAGCGGCCGGGTGACCTGGTGCTTCTCGCACCAGGCCTTGCTCATGATCGCGATCGTGCCCAGGTGCTGCAGGAAGATCGGGTTGAACCGCGCGAGGTGGAAGTCGACGGTGAGGTTGTCCACCCGACGCGGCTCGCCCAGCGCGTTGGCGTAGACGCGGAAGTTCGAGGTGGGCTCCTTGGCCCGCTGGATCGAGAACACCACGTCATCCGCGCCGAAGGGCGTGCCGTCGTGGAACTTCACACCCGGTCGCAGCTTCACCCGCCAGTGCGTGGGCGCGAGGGCCTGCCACTCCACGGCCAGCGAGGGTCGCTGGTTGAGCTGGCGGTCGCGACCGATCAGGTACTCGTAGACCTGGGCGTTGATCGAGTTCGTCAGCAGCTCGTTCTGCGAATGGGGGTCGAGCGTCTGCAGGTCGCCCTGCGAGGCCCAGCGCAGGCTCTGCGCGTTCGCCGCGCCCGCCACCGCGACGCACAGGGCCAGGCACCAGCGTGCCACGGGTCGGGCGAGAAAGCGTCGCATCGGGGAGCTCCGGGAGGCCAAGGCCGGAAAAGTATATCGTCACGCCGATGACACACCCGACACAGGAGTCCCCGCCATGACGGTCCGTGAGATCCTGCGCATGGGCGACCCCCGCCTGCTGCGCCGAGCCGAGCCGGTCACCCGCTTCGACACGCCGGAACTGCACGCGTTGATCACCGACCTGCTCGACACGATGCACGCGGCCGACGGCGCGGGGCTGGCCGCCCCGCAGATCGGGGTGAACCTGCGGGTGGTGATCTTCGGCACCGGCGAGATCGTGCCGCGCTATCCGCAGTCACCGGCGGTGCCACGCACCGTGCTGATCAACCCGGTGATCGAACCCCTGGACGGCGGCGAGGCGTCCGACTGGGAGGGCTGCCTGAGCGTGCCCGGCCTGCGCGGCTGGGTGCCGCGGCACCAGCGCATCCGCTACCACGGCGTCGATGCGCAGGGCCGCCCGATCGATCGCACCGTGGAGGGATTCCACGCGCGCGTGGTGCAACACGAATGCGACCACCTCGACGGTGTGCTCTACCCGATGCGGGTACGCGACTTCTCGCGCTTCGGCTTCACCGAGGTGCTGTTTCCGGACGGGCTGGCCGCGGGCGACGACTGAGCGGCGAGGGTCGGTGGCTCCTCGGGCGCGCGGACGCGCGAGGCCTCGCCACTTGCCGCGCTCAACCGGCGATCGCCGCCGCGATCTGCGGCCAGGTCGGCAAGGCCGACACGGCGCCGTAACCGGTGGTGCTGATCGCCGCCGCCACGGCGGCCGCACGCGCCGCGTCGACGAACCGATCGCCGGCCGCCAGGCGCGTCACCAGGACACCGGCGAAGCAGTCGCCGGCCCCCGTGGCGTCGAGCGGGGTGACCGGGTGGGCCGCGATCCGGGTCCGTTCGACGCCGTCGGACACCAGCGCGCCCTGGGCCCCCATCTTCACGGCCACCCGCCTGGCGCCTGCCGCGTGGGCCCAGTCGATCAGCCGATCGGGATCGTCGATGCCGAACACCGCCTGCGCCTCGTCGAGGCTGGGCAGGAACAGCTCGCAGTCGGCCAGCGTGGCCTGGGCGATCGCCCTCGCGCGCGCGGCCGGCCACAGCCGCGGCCGATGATTGAGGTCGTAGGACACCGCCACGCCCGCCCGACGGGCCGTCGCGATCGCCTCGAACGCGGTGTCGCAGGCCGCGGTGCTGATCGCCTGGGTGATGCCCGACAGGTGCAGCCACGCGGCTCTTCCGATCGCCTCGGCGAACGCGGGCGTCAGGCGCATCCGAGTGGCCGCCGAGCCCGCCCGCCGATACGAGAACACGTGACCGGCCGGACCGTGGGTGATGAAGTACAGGCCGGTCTCCTCGCCCGGTGCCCGCTCGACCGCCGCGACGTCGACACCCTCGGCGCGCCACAGGCCCATCAGCTCCTCGCCGAAGGGGTCCTCGCCGATGCGGGTGAGATAGCCCACGCGCGCGCCGGCGCGCGCCGCCGCCACGCAGAAGTTGGAGGTGTCCCCGCCGAAGCCCTGCGCGAAGTGGCGCGTGCCGGGAATCCGGCTGAACTCGTACAGCGGTTCGCCCAACGCGACGATCGATCTCATCCTCTACACTCCCCGGCCATGGCCCGAACTTAGCAGACGCGCATGATCCCCCGACTGACGCTGGACGTTCCGCTGATCCCGGTGCTGGTGATCGACGACGAAGCCTGGGCGGTGCCGCTGGCGCGCGCACTGGCCCGCGGCGGCCTGAACACGCTGGAAGTGACGCTGCGAACCCCCGCGGCCCTGGGCGCGATCCGGCGCATCCGCGAGGAGGCGCCGCAGGTGCGCGTGGGCGCGGGCACGCTGCTCACCCCCGAGGACGTGCGCAGCGCCTGGTCCGCCGGCGCGCGCTTCGGCTTCGCGCCCGGCCTGGTGCCCGACACGGTGCGCGCGGCGCGCGACCTGGGCATGGCCTTCGTTCCCGGCGTGCTCACGCCCAGCGAGATCAGCGTGGCGCTGGCGCTCGATTGCCCGCAACTGAAGTTCTTCCCGGCCGAGGCGGCTGGCGGCGTGGCGATGCTCAAGGCCTTCGCCTCGCCCTTCGGTGCGGCGCGCTTCTGCCCCACCGGCGGCATCGGGCCGGCGCAGCTCGGCGCGTACCTGGCGCTGCCCAACGTCTTCGCGGTGGGCGGCTCGTGGATGGCCCCGCCCGAGGCGATCCGCCGCGGCGAGTGGTCGCGCATCGAAGACCTCGCGCGCGACGCGGTCCGCTCGGCCGGGCCGATGCCCTCCGATAGACTGAACGGCTGAACGCGCCGCCGCGCCCGCGCCCCTGGCGCCCCTGCCTTCGCCCGCCATGGACCTGCACCGCACGATCGACACCCTCCAACGCCTGGTCGCCTTCGACACGGTGAGCACCCGCAGCAATCGCGCCCTGATCGACTGGGTGGCCGAGCGCCTGGCCGACCACGGCATCCAGGCCCAGGTGCAGCCCGGCGACGAGCCCGGCAAGGCGAACCTCTTCGCGACGATCGGGCCGGCCGACCGCCCCGGGGTGATGCTCTCGGGCCATTCGGACGTGGTGCCGGTGGACGGCCAGGACTGGCACAGCGACCCTTTCATGCTCACCGAGCGCGAGGGGCGCCTGCACGGCCGCGGCAGTGCCGACATGAAGGGCTTCATCGCCTGCTGCGTCGAGGCGATTCCCCGCTTCGCCAGCGCCCGCCTGGTGCAGCCGGTGCACATCGCCCTCTCGTACAACGAGGAGACGAACATGCACGGCATGCGCCGGCTGGCCGCCCACCTGGCCGAAGCGCCGGTGCGTCCGGCCGCCTGCGTGATCGGCGAGCCCACGCGCATGCAGGTGGTGGTCGCCAACAAGGGCACCGCCATCTACCGCGGCCGGGTGCGCGGCTTCTCGGTGCACTCGTCGCTTCGGCACGCCGGCGTGTCGGCCGTGGAGATCGCCGCCGAGGTGATCGCCTTCCTGAACGCGCTGCAGCGCCGCCTGAACGAGGCCGAGCGCCACGATGGCTTCGAGTTCCCGCACACCAGCGTGCACGCCGGGATGATCCGCGGCGGCACGGCCCACAACATCACCGCCCGCGACTGCGAATTCACGTTCGAGATCCGCGCGCTGCCCGGCGTGTCGGCGACGGCGCTGGTCGAGGAGATCCGGGCGCACTGCGCGCGCGTGCTGGTGCCGCGGATGCGCGAGGTCGCCGAGGAGTGCGACATCACCATCGACGAGGTGCTCGACGCCCCGGGCCTGGACGAGCGGGGCAACCGCTCGCTCGCGCAGGCCCTGATGCCTTTGTGCGGCTGCGCGCAGCCCGGCCGCGTGAGCTTCGGCACCGAGGCCGGCATGCTGCAGGGCGTGGGCGTGCCCACCGTGGTGTGCGGCCCGGGCGAGATCCGGGTGGCGCACCAGCCGGACGAGTACGTCGAGGCCGGCCAGCTCGGCCAGTGCCTCGCCTTCCTCGACACGCTGGCCGACCGGCTCTCGCGCGGGCCCCTGCTCACCCCGACGTGAGAGCACGTCCGGGCGTTCCCAAGGGGCGCCGGGAGCCCCCCACGGGTGTGCGACAATCGCGCCAAATCAAGCGCTTGGCTCCTTCATGATCCCATTTTGGTCGACGCTGGTCGTTCTGGCGTGCGTGACCACCGTGCTGGTCGTCTGGCCGCTCGTTCGCCGCCCCAAGGCGGCATCGTCGGCGGGTGCGAACGCCGCCGCCGCGCCCACCGACCTCGACAGCGACCAGGCCAAGCGGCTGGCGGTCTACCGAGACCGGCGCCTCGAGATCGACGCCGAGCGGCGTGCCGGGCGCCTGACGGCCGATGAGGCGGCGCGTGCCCAGGAAGAGCTCCTGGCCGACGTCGCGGGACAATTCCCGACCGACGCGCTGGCCGCGCCCAGTCCCGCCGCCGCGCGCCCGCCCTGGGCGCTGATCGCGCTGATCGCGCTGGCGATCCCGGTCACCGCCGTGCTGGTGTACGACCGGGTCGGCTCGCCCGGTGTGGTCGCGCTCGACGCGGCCGAACTGCGCGGCGACGTCAGCCCGGCGAAGCTGGACGCCGCGCTGGACGAATTGCGCGAGCGCACCCGGGCCAAGCCCACCGATGGCGAAGCCTGGGCGATGCTCGCCGAAGGCCTGCGCATGAAGGGCGATCTCGCGGGGTCGGTGGCCGCCTTCGAGCAGGCCGCGGTGCACTTCAAGCCGCCCAGCGCCCGGTTGCTCGCCGACTACGCCGACACCCTGATCAGCCTGAAACAAGGCGTGTTCGGCCCGGAGGCGGTGCAACTGATCGAGGGCGCGCTCGCGATCGACCCGAAGGAGCCCAAGGCCCTGGCGCTGAAAGGGGCGGCGCAGTACCGAAACGGCGACCTGCCCGGCGCACTGGCCACCTTGCGCCGCCTGCGCGAACAACTGCCGCCGGATTCGGCGCAGGCCGCCTCGATCGGCGAGGCCATCGGTCGAATCGAGGCGAGCCTGGCGTCCGGGCATCCCGGCACGGCCGCGACAGGCCCGGCGCAGACGCCGACGGCCCCCGCCACTGCCCCCGCCCCGCGGACCAGCGTCCTTGCCGGACGCATCGAGATCGATCCCTCGCTCGCCACGAAGGCGCCGTCGGGAACCACCTTGTTCATCGTCGTGCGACCGGCCGACGGATCGCGCATGCCCCTGGCGGCGCGCAAGGTCACGCTCGACCGCTTCCCGATGGTGTTCGAACTCGGCGATGACGACGCGATGGACGCCTCGCGCAAGCCCTCGGCGGCGAGTTCGCTCGTCGTGGAGGCCCGGCTGAGCCGTTCCGGCAATGCCACGCGGGCCAGCGGCGATCTCTTCGGCGTCAGCGCGCCGACCGCCCCGGGCCGCAACGACATCCGGATCCGCATCGACCAGGTCGTCCCGTGAGCGCGCGGCTCGCCGACTCCGACGCCCGGCTCGTCTGCCGGGACCTCGCCTGCACGATGGGGCGCCGGACCCTGTTCGCCGAGCTCGCGTTCGGGCTGGACGACGGCCAGTGGCTGCGCCTCACCGGTGACAACGGCAGCGGCAAGTCCACGTTGCTGCGCATCGTCGCCGGCTTGATCCGGCCGAACGCGGGCGAGGTCGTCTGGTCGGGGGCGCGGCGGCGCGCCGGCGATCCGGCCTGGCACGCGGTGATGCTCTACCAGGGCCACGCCACCGGCTGGAAGGAGCTGCTCAGCGCCCGGGAAAACCTGCTGCAACAGGCCCTGCTCGACCTCGGACCGACGCTCGACGCCGGCGCGGCGGTCGACGGCGCGCTCGATCGGGTGGGCCTCGGGCGCCAACGCCACCTGCCGTTCGCCCGCCTCTCGGCGGGTCAACGCCGCCGGGTGGGCCTGGCCCGGCTGGCCTTCTCGCGGCGTCCGCTCTGGCTGCTCGACGAACCCAACACGGCCCTGGACACGGACGGCCAGGCCCTCTTCGCCGCGCTGCTCGACGCGCACCTGGCCGCGGGCCGCTGCGCGATCGTGGCCACGCACCTCGAGGTGCCCACCGTCCACGCCGGGGTCACCCTGCGCCTGAGCCCGCCGGCCGCCGTGAGCCGCGCATGACCCGTTCACCCCCCCCGCCGCCCACGCCGTTGCTCGATGTCGTCCAGGCCGTCTCGCACGCCTGCCTGCGCGACCTGCGCCTGGCGGCCCGCTCCAAGGCGGAGCTCGCGCTGATCGTGGTCTTCTTCATCCTGGTGATGACGCTGTTCCCGCTGGGGGTGAGCCCCGAACCGAAGCTGCTCGAACGCATCGCGCCGGGCATCGCCTGGGTGGCGGCGCTGCTGGCCTCGCTGCTGTCGATGCCGCGGCTGTTCGCCGCCGACCACGCCGACGGCAGCCTGGAGCAGCTGGTGCTCGCGCCCGCGCCGCTGCCCGCGATCGTGGCCGGCAAGGTGCTCGCGCACTGGATCACCAACGGGCTGCCGCTGGTGCTGCTGGCCCCGCTGGCCGGGGTGCAGTTCGGCATGAGCGCCGACGCCATGCTCACCCTGATCGCGGCGCTCGCGTTGGGCACCCCCACGCTGTCCTGGCTGGGCGGCATCTGCGCGGCGCTCACCCTGGGCACGCGCTCGGGCAGCGCGCTGCTGGCGCTGCTGGTGCTGCCGCTGGCGGTGCCGATCCTCATCTTCGGCGCGGGGGCGGCCGAAGCGGTGGCCAGCGGCCTGGGCGCCCAGGCGCACCTCTCGCTGCTCGGGGCAGGCCTGATCCTGTCGTGGGTGTTCGGGCCCTTCGCCGCCGCCCTCGCGGTTAGAATCGCGTACGAATGACGACCTCCTCGTTCACCTGGTTCAAGTTCGCCTCGCCGGCCGCGTTCTACCCGCTGGCCGGACGGCTCGTGCCGTGGTTCGCCTGGGCCGCGGCACTGCTCACGGTGGTGGGCCTGTACATCGGCTTCGTGGTCGCCCCCACCGACTACCAGCAAGGCGAGGCCTACCGGATCATCTTCATCCACGTGCCGGCGGCCTGGATGGCGATGTTCATCTATCTGGTGATGGCCGGCTGGTGCGCGGCCTCGCTCATCTGGAACACCCGGATGTCGGCGATGATGGCCCAGGCGCTGGCGCCCACCGGCGCGATGTTCGCCTTCGTGTCGCTGTGGACGGGCGCCCTCTGGGGCCGGCCCACCTGGGGGGCCTACTGGGTCTGGGATGCCCGGCTCACCTCCACGCTGATCCTGCTCTTCCTGTACCTGGGCTACATGGCCTTGCGCGCGTCCATCGACGACCCGCGCCGGGCCGATCGGGCCAGTGCCCTGCTGGCGCTGGTGGGTGCGATCAACGTCCCCATCATCTACTTCTCGGTGCGCTGGTGGAACACGCTGCACCAGGGCGCCAGCGTGTCGCTGAACGCCTCGCCCAAGATGGCGCAGACCATGCTCACCGCGATGCTGATCATGGCGTTCGCGGCGTGGGCCTACGCGATCGCGGTCGCCCTGCACCGCGTGCGCAGCCTGATCATCGAACGCGAGGCGGGGGCCGACTGGCTCACGCGCGAACTCGGCAAAGGGAATTGATCCGCCATGGCGTCGTTCTTCCACATGGGCGGCTACGGCTTCTACGTCTGGGGATCCTACGGGGTGATGGCCTTGGCCATCATTGCCGAGATCGTTTGGCTGCGGCGACGACGTGTCGCCGCACTGACGCTGGCCGAGCAGGCTTCGCAGGAGGACAACGCATGAAACCGCGTCACAAACGCATGATCGGGCTGGCGGTGGCGGGTGTGGCCCTGGCCGTCGCGGTGGGCCTGGTGCTCAACGCCTTCCAGAGCAACCTGGTGTTCTTCTTCACGCCCACCCAGATCGCCAACGGTGAAGCGCCCAAGGGCAAGACCTTCCGGATCGGCGGCCTGGTCGAGCCCGGCAGCATCCGCCGCGAGGCCGACGGCACCACGGTGAACTTCCGCGTGACCGACAACGCCAAGACGATCCCGGTCGCCTACAAGGGCATCCTGCCCGACCTCTTCAAGGAGGGTCGCGGCGTGGTGGCGCAGGGCCAGGTCCAGCCCGATGGCTCCTTCCGCGCCAGCGAAGTGCTGGCCAAGCACGACGAGAACTACATGCCGCCGGAAGCCGCCGAGGCGCTCAAGCGCGCCGGCCACCCGGTGGGCGCCCCGCAACAGTTCATCGACAACGCCGCCAAGAGCACCCGGCCATGATCGCCGAGGTCGGCCATTTCGCGCTCGCGCTGGCACTGCCGGTGTGCGTGCTGATGTCGGTGCTCTCGCTGGTCGGTGCCTGGCGCCAGGATCCGCGCACCATGGCCGCCGCGCCGGCGGCCTCGCTGGTGTGCTTCGGCCTGGTGGCGTTCGCCGGGGCCTGCCTGGTGTCCTTGTTCGTCGACAACGATTTCTCGGTCTCGCTGGTGGCCCAGCACTCCAACCGCGATCTGCCGCTGGCCTATCGGGTCGCGGCTTCGTGGGGTTCGCACGAGGGCTCGATGCTGCTGTGGCTGCTGATGCTCACCGGCTGGAGCGCGGCGGTCGCCTTCCTGTCGCGTGGCCTGCCCGCCAGCCTGCGCGCCCGGGTGCTGGGCGTGCTGGGCTTGATCGCCGCCGGCCTGCTGCTCTTCCTGCTGTTCACCTCAAACCCCTTCGAACGGCTCGTCCCGGCGCCGCGCGAGGGCCGCGACCTGAACCCGCTGCTGCAGGACCCGGGCATGGTGATGCACCCGCCGCTGCTCTACATGGGCTACGTGGGTTTCTCGGTCGCCTTCGCGTTCGCGGTGGCCGGCCTGCTCGAGGGCCGCTTCGACGCCGCCTGGGCGCGCTGGGCGCGACCCTGGACCACCGTGGCCTGGATCTTCCTCACGCTGGGCATCGCGCTGGGCTCGTTCTGGGCCTACTACGAGCTCGGCTGGGGCGGCTGGTGGTTCTGGGATCCGGTCGAGAACGCGTCCTTCATGCCCTGGCTGGTGGGCACCGCGCTGATGCACTCGCTGGCGGTCACCGAGAAGCGCGGCAGCTTCCGCAGCTGGACGGTGCTGCTCGCGATCCTCGCCTTCAGTCTCTCGCTGCTGGGCACCTTCCTGGTCCGCTCGGGCGTGCTCACCTCGGTGCACGCGTTCGCCACCGACCCGGCGCGCGGCGTGTTCATCCTGATCTTCCTGGCGATCGTGATCGGCGGCTCGCTCAGCCTGTTCGCCTGGCGCGCACCGACGATCGGCGCGGGTCCCGGCTTCTCGCTGATCTCGCGCGAATCGATGCTGCTGGCCAACAACATCGTGCTGGTGGTGGCGATGGCCGCGGTGCTGCTGGGTACCTTGTACCCGCTGGTGCTCGACACGCTGAACCTGGGCAAGATCTCGGTGGGCCCGCCGTACTTCGAGTCGGTGTTCTATCCGATGATGGCCCCGGCCCTCTTCCTGATGGGCGTGGGCCCGATCGCGCGCTGGCGCGAGGCCCCGTTGCCCCCGCTGGCGGCCCGGCTGCGCTGGGCCTTCATCGTCTCGGTGGTCTGCGCCCTGCTGCTGCCCTTCACGCAGGCCTCATGGAAGCCGCTGGTCAGCCTGGGGTTGTTCTTCGCGTTGTGGATCACCGCCAGCGTGGCCACCGCGCTGCTCGACGCGGCCCGCGCCGGCGGCGCGCTGCAGTGGCGCCGGCTCGGCCTTCTGTCGTCCAGCCAATGGGGCATGCACCTGGCGCACCTGGGCATCGCCGTCTTCGTGGCGGGGGTCACGATGGTCAAGGCCTACGAGGTCGAGCGCGAGCAGAGCCTGGCGGTGGGCGCGTCGATCGAACTGGGGCAATACCGGCTCAGCTTCGATCGGCTCGAGACCGTGGCGGGCCCCAACTACGACGCCACCCGGGGCCACTTCACCCTGCAGCGCGAGGGGCGCACGGTGGCCGGGCTGCACCCCGAGAAGCGCATCTACCGCGCGTCGCGCCAGCCGATGACCGAGGCGGCCATCGACCGCAGCCTGTGGCGCGACGTCTACCTGTCGATGGGTGAGCCGCTGCCCGGCGGTGCCTGGGCGGTGCGTCTGCAGGTCAAGCCGTTCGTGAACTGGATCTGGCTGGGCTGCGTGATGATGGGCCTGGGCGGGCTGCTCGCGGCGCTCGATCCGCGCTACCGCCGCTTCGCGGTGCGCGCGCGTGCCGCCAGCCCGGCGGGCGCCGACCGCGCCCAGGCCTGAACCCCGCGCGACCCGACCCCAAGCCCCGATCTCCATGAAAGCGCTGAAGTTCGCCCTGCCCCTGGCCATCTTCGTGGCGATCGCGCTGTTCCTGCTCAAGGGCCTGGACCGCGACCCCCGTGAGATCCCCTCGCCGCTGATCGGCAAGCCGGTGCCCACCGCGGCCGTGCCGCTGCTGGGGCAACCCGACACGCTGTGGTCGCCGGAGAAGATGCGCGGCCAGGTCTGGCTGCTCAATGTCTGGGGCTCGTGGTGCTCTGGCTGCCAGGTGGAGCACCCGCTGCTCAACGAGTGGGCCCGCCGCGGCATCGCGCCGGTGGTGGGCCTGGCCTGGAAGGACGCGCCGCAGGCCTCGCAGGCATGGCTCGCCAAACTGGGCAACCCCTACGTGCTCAGTGTCGCCGACCAGAACGGGAAGGTGGCGATCGACTGGGGGGTCTACGGCGCGCCCGAGACCTTCGTGATCGACAAACAAGGCATCGTGCGCGACAAGCACGTCGGTCCGCTCACCGTCGAGGTGATCGAGAAACGCCTGGTGCCCCTGGTGGAACGGCTGAAGGCCCAATGAGCACCGCCGCCCCACCGCCGCCGCTGGACGCGGCGGGCCAGCGCCGCCTGAAGGCCCTGTCCGAAGAACTGCGCTGCCTCGTCTGCCAGAACCAGACGCTGGCCGATTCGCACGCCGACCTCGCCGTCGACCTGCGCAACCAGGTGCAGGAACTGATCGCCGCCGGCAAGACCGACGCGCAGATCAAGCAATACCTGGTCGAACGCTACGGCGACTTCGTGCTGTACAAGCCGCCGATGCAGAGCAACACGCTGCTGCTGTGGGGCGGACCGTTCGCGCTGCTCGCGGGCGGTGCGCTGGTGTGGGGCATCGTGCAGCGGCGCAGCCGACGCGCGGCCGCGCCCTCGGGCCCGGGTGTCTCCTCCTCGGGGCGCGCCGACGCGCCCGCCTCGGCCAATGCCACCGGCGCACCCGCGACCGCCAGCCCGGCGCCCACGGGCGACGGTCTGGCGCGTGCCCGCCGCTTACTGGACGAATGACGCCATGGCCACCATCACCTACCTCACCACGATCCACTTCGACTTCGGCGCGCTGCGCCTGCTCGCCGGCGAATTGCAGCGCCTGGGCGTGAAACGGCCGATGCTGGTCACCGACCGCGGCGTCGTGGCCGCCGGCCTGGCCGCGCGGGTGACCGAGGCCGCCGGCAACCAGGTCAGCCTCACGCCCTGGTCGGACACCCCGGCCAATCCCACCGAGGACGCGGTGATGCAGGCCGCCGAGGTGTACCGCGCGCAGGGCTGCGACGGCCTGATTGCGGTGGGCGGCGGCTCGTCGATGGACCTCGCCAAGGCGGTGGCCCTGATCACCACGCACCCGGGTCCCCTGCTCTCCTATGCCGCGGTGGAAGGCGGCGTGGCCCGGATCACGCCGGCGGTCGCCCCGCTGGTGGCGATCCCCACCACCGCGGGTACCGGCAGCGAGGTGGGCCGCGGCAGCGTGATCGTGATGCGCAACGGACGCAAGCTCGGCCTGCTCAGCCCGCACCTGCTGCCCAAGGTGGCCTTGTGCGACCCCGAGCTCACGCTGGGGCTGCCCGCCGGCATCACCGCGGCCACCGGGATGGACGCGATGGCCCACTGCATCGAGACCTACCTCGCGCCGTCGGTGAATCCGCCGGCCGAGGCGATCGCGCTGGACGGCCTGCGCCGGGCGGTGACGCACATCGAGCGCGCCACCCGCGACGGCTCGGACCGGCAGGCGCGCTGGGAGATGATGATGGCCGCGATGGAAGGCGCGATGGCCTTCCAGAAGGGCCTGGGCGCGGTGCACGCGCTGTCGCACCCGCTGGGCGCCCTGCCCGGACTGCCGCTGCACCACGGCACGCTGAACGCGGTGCTGCTGCCCGCGGTGCTGCGCTTCAACGCGCCGGCGGTCACCGCGAAAGCCGCGACCCTGAACACCACGCTGGGGCTGGCGCCCGAGGCGGACCCCGCCGCCTTCATCGCCGGCCTGAACCAGCGCCTGGGCCTGCCCTCGGGCTTGAAGGCGATGGGCGTGCCGCGCGAGGCGCTCGGATCGATCGCCGACGCGGCGCTGCTCGACCACTGCCACGCCACCAACCCGCGCACCGCGACGCGCGAGGACTACCTCGCGATGCTCGAGAGCGCCTGGTAGCGCGGCAATGCGGGCCCGATCGCGCGCCTGATGGCAGGCTCGATCGCGGGCTCCGGTTCTGTCGGCCGACGTGCCGGTTGCCCGCGCCTCATCGGCGCCGGGTGGATTTCCGGCGCCGCTCGAGTTCCTCGTACAGCGCGACGAACTCCTCGGTCAGCTTGTGCGACGGCGCGAAGTCGATCAGCGGGCGGCCCGCGTCGTGCGATTCGCGCACCTTCACCGAGGCCGACAGGCGCGTGGGCAAAATGGGCAGGCCTTCATCGAGCAGGGCCTGCACGATGCGCTGCGGCTGGCTCGCGCGCGCCTGGAACTGGTTGACCACGATGCCCTCCACCCGCAGGTCCTCGTTGTGGTCCTCGCGGATCTCCTCGACCGACTCCAGCAGGCCATAGAGCGCCTGCCGAGAGAAGTCGTCGCAGTCGAAGGGGATCAGGCAGGTGTCGGCCGCGATCAGCGCCGAGCGCGTATAGAAGTTCAGCGCCGGCGGCGTGTCGATCACGATCTCGTCGAAGCCCTCGAGCTCGTCGAGCGCCTTGCCCAGCTTCAGGATCTTCGAGCGCGACTCCAGCTTGCCGTGCAGATCGGACAGCCCGGCGCTCGCCGGCATCACCGACAGCCCGGGGTGGCGCGTGGGGTGCACGAACTCGTCGATCGCCATCGAGGACAGGCGAAACGCCAGACTCTGCTCGAAGAAATCGGCGATCGTGGGCGAGGCCTCGCGGGCCGCGTCACCGAGCAGGTAGCGCGAGGAGTTGGCCTGCGCGTCCAGATCGACCAGCAGCGTGCGGCGACCGCGCGCCGCGGCGATCGCCGCGAGATTGACCGCGATGGTCGACTTGCCGACCCCGCCCTTCTGGTTGAAGACCACCCGTTTCATCGCTGATTCCCCGGCTCCGGCGGCGATGCGCCGCGAATTGTTGCAGTGCACACAATCCGCATTCTGCCCGAGTTCAGGACCTCCCGGGGCCGGCTTCCACCGGGGCCGCCCGCGACGCCAGCTGCCGGTCGTGGCGCCCGATCCCCAGCGCCACGAGCATGTTCGCCAGCGCGAAGCCGGCCAGGCTCCAGCCCGCCACCGTCCACTGCCCGCTCGCGCTGACGAGCGCCGCGATCAGCGGGGGCGCGACGAACTGCCCCGCCGCCGAGCCCTGCTGCATCAGGCCGGTGGTGGTGGAGACGGCGCCCGCGTGCGGCGCGAAGCGCGGGGCGGTGGCGAACAGCGTGCCGGGGATCAGCCCGCCGGCCGCCGAGAACGCGAGGATCGCGCCGTAGCGCCAGCCGAAAGCGATCCGATCGTCGAAGCCGACACACGCGCCGACCGCCATCACCGCGCAGGCGAGCAGGATCAGCCGATGCCGTGGCAGGCCCCGGGTGAGCAACAGCCCCGAGGACAGGTTGCCGCTGACGTTCACCGCGACACCCAGCGCCGAGAGCAGACCCGCGGTGGCCGCCCCGACCCCGGCCGCCTGGTACACGCTGGGCAGGAAGCTGAAGACCACGATGAACTGCGCGGCGTACAGGCCGAAGCAGGCCGCGAGCCACCACGGCCCGGGCACGCGCAGCGTGTCGCGCGCCAGGCGCAGGATCGCCTGCTCGGCCCGACGTCCGGGCGGATCGGGGGGCACCACCGTCGCGATCCAGGCCAGGCTGGCCAGCGCCAGCGTCGCGCACAGCGCCCAGGCCGCCGGCCAACCGGGACCGGCCAGCAGCCACGGCGTCAGCCAGAGCATCGTCGCCATGCCCGTGGGCATGTAGCAGCCCCATCCCCCCAGCGCGCCAGACAGGCGCGTGATCGGCACGCTGCGACGCAGCAGCGCCGGCCCCGGCAGCACCGCGAGGATGAACCCGGCACTCTCCAGCGCCCGCAACCCGAGCAAGCCCTGCACCCCCGTGGCGAAGGCCCCGCCCGCGCTGGCCAGTGCGAGCAATCCGAGTCCGAACAGCATCACGCGACGGGGACCGAAGCGATCGGCGACGAGCCCGCCGAACAGTCCCAGCGTCATCCCGGCCAACTGGAACACCGACACCAGGTAGCTCGCCTGCACCAGGCTGATGCCGAGCGCCTCGCGCAGCACGGGAAGCGCCGGCGGCAGCTTGCCGATGTTCATCGCCGAGACGATGCCCGCCGACAGGATGGCGGGCACCACCCAGGGGCTGGAGGGCGCGACGACGGGCGGGCTGGCGTGCGAATCGGACAGGGGGAGCACCCGGGGTAACAGGGGTAACGGTTTGTAAGCCGGGACTGGAAACGTCAGCGCGACTGGCTACGATGCGTTGGACAGGAGCAGGGACCCGAACGATTCCACTGGCGGGCCCCGATTATCCCGGAGGTTGAACATGCGAGTTTCCCGAACGATCCGCCGACTGCTCACGATGGGCGCCCTGGCCGCCACGGCACTGGCCGCCCTGCCCGCGCAGGCGCAGAACCTGGGCTGGTCGATCACCGTCGGTCCGCAGGGCGTGGTGGGCGCCAGCGTGGGGGTGGTGCCACCGGTCTATCCGGTCACCGTCTACCCGGCCCCGATGTATCCCGCACCCGTCTACCCGGCACCGGTCTACGGCGCGGCGTATCCGGCGCCGGTCTACCCCGCGCCGCGCTACCTGCCACCGCCCCCGCCGCGCTACTACGGTCCGCCGCCGGTGGTCATCGTGCGCCCGCCGCACCACCATCACCACCACGGTCATGGGTGGGGACACGGGCCCCGCGGCTACTACGGCTGGCGCTGAGTCACACGCCGAAGCGTTCCCCCCAGCCCAGCAGGGTGGCCAGGCCGAGCAGCGCGAACACCACGGCCGCCACCGTGTGCACCAATCGCACGGGCATCCGCTCGGCGATCCGCCCGCCCAGGAACACCGCCGGCACGTTGGCCACCATCATGCCGGCGGTGGTGCCGGCCACCACCGCCAGGAAATCCTGATACTGCGCGGCCAGCGCCACGGTGGCGATCTGCGTCTTGTCGCCCATCTCGGCCAGGAAGAACGCGATCAGCGTGGTGCCGAACACCCCCAGGCGGGGCATGCGCGCCTCGCTCTCGTCGAACTTGTCGGGAATCAGCATCCAGCCGGCCATCGCAAGGAACGAGACTCCGAGCACCCAGCGCAGCGCCTGCGGGCCGAGCACGGTGGTCAGCCAAGAGCCGATCGCGCCGGCCAGCGCGTGATTGAACAGGGTCGCCACCAGGATGCCCAGGCAGATCGGCCAGGGCTTGCGGAACTTCGCGGCCAGGATGAACGAGAGCAGCTGCGTCTTGTCGCCGATCTCGGCGAGCGCCACGATGCCGGTGGACAGGAGGAAGGCTTCCATGAGAGCGCGGGAGGACCCGGGTGCTGGGGGCGCCAGTGTACCCGGGTCGCGCCCTCGCGCTGGTCAGACCTCGGCCATCTCGAAGTCGGCCTTCGCCACCCCGCACTCGGGACAGGCCCAGTCCTCGGGAACATCCGCCCAGCGGGTGCCCGGGGCAATGCCCTCGTCGGGCAGACCGGCCGCCTCGTCGTACACGAATCCACACACCACGCACATCCAGGTCTTCATCGTCGGCTCCTTGTCGACTTCCGGGTTCATCGGTTGATGGGTCAGGCGGCCTTGGCCGTCAGCCGCGCCAGCGTCTCGCGGTAGTGGTTCGCGTGGCGCTCCTCCACCTTGGCCAGCGCGGCGAATCGCTTGGCGGCCTGCTCGAGCGTGGCGCGGAACTGCGCCGCGTGCGCCTTCGACTCGGCAATCTGCTCGTCGAACTCGGCCACCGCCGCCTGGTTGCCCTCCTGCACCGCGAGGTGACGAAACGACGGGTACATCTCGGTGTACTCGTGGGTCTCGCCCTCGATCGCGAGCGCCAGAGCGCGCGCCGGGCTCATCTGCGCCTTCGGGTACAGCAGATCGAGGTGCCCGAACGCGTGGGCGACCTCCTGGTCGGCGGTGGCCTCGAACACGCGCGCGGTCTGCTCGTCGCCCTGCTCGCGGGCGATCCGGGCGAAGTAGCGGTACTTGATGTGCGCCATCGACTCGCCGGCGAAGGCGGCTTCGAGGTTCTTGATCGTCACGGAATCGGTCGGGTTCATCGTGTGGCTCCTGTCGGGATCGGGGTTGCGATGGGTGGATTCTGGGCAAGGCGATAGAATCGGTCTAACGGATAATTTCGATCTACTTGATCGTCTTTTCCGATCACAGGAAACACTCCGCGGGCTCGACGCCCCGCGTTCGCGCCAGCCATCCCATCGCCCGCCTCGCCATCACGCCGGAGAGCCCACCGATGCCCGCACTGCCCTCGCTTCGCCAGCTCGGCTATCTCGTCGCGATCGCCGACACCCTGAACTTCACGCAGGCCGCGCAGGCCACGTTCGTCACGCAATCGACCTTGTCCGGCGGCCTGCAGGAGCTCGAGCGCACGCTCGGCGCCCAGCTCGTCGAACGCAACCGGCAACGCGTGGCGCTCACCGACATCGGCAGCGACGTGGTGACCCGCGCGCGCCAGCTGCTGGCGATGGCCCAGGACCTCACCGAGCACGTCGCCCGCCACGCCGCACCGATGACCGGACTGGTCCGCCTGGGCGCGATCCCCACGGTCGCGCCCTACCTGCTGCCCCGCCTGCTGCGCGCGCTGCGCGAGTCCCACCCGGCCCTGCGGGCCGCGCTGCGCGAGGACCAGACCGAACCCCTGCTGGCCCGGGTGCGCGACGGCCGGCTCGACTTCGGCCTGATCGCGCTGCCCTACGACACGCACGGCCTGCGGGTTCGCGAGATCCTCACCGACGAGCTGTGGCTGGTGGCGCCCGGCGCAGACCCGGCATTGCGACGGGATCGGCTGCGGGTGCAGGCGCTCGATGCGCAACGTCTGCTGCTGCTGGAAGAAGGCCACTGCCTGCGCAGCCACACCCTCGATGGGTGTCGGCTGAGCGAACGGGCCAACCCCACCGGGCTGGAGGCCACCAGCCTGGCCACGCTGATGCAGATGGTCGAGGAGGGCCTGGGCATCGCGCTGGTGCCCGAGATCGCGGTGAAGGCCGGGCTGCTCGACGGCAGCCCCTTGATCGCCCGGCCGCTGGCCGCGCCCGCGCCCACGCGGCGCATCGCGCTGGTGGCCCGGGACACCAGCGCCCGCGTCGAAGAATTCGACGCGATCGCGGCGCTCGCCGAGGCGTTGTTCCGGCGAGCGCCTGGGCGCCGCCCGCTCAGCGCAGCTCGCGCAGCGCGGCGAGCATCAACGGGTTGAACCGGTCGGCGGCTTCGTACTGCACCCAGTGCCCCGCGTCGGCGATGCTGTCCAGGTGCGTGGCCGACCCGCGCAACTGCGCGAAGATCTCGGCCACCTCGCCATTGCCGTGCGGCGTGGTGACGTCGTGCTCGCCCCAGATGCCGCGCAACGGCACCGGCACCTCGGCCAAGGCCTGGCGCAGGCTGTCGCCCAGCGAGTGCTGCGCGCTCTGCACCCGACCGCGCGCCTGGTTCCAGGCGTGCAGCCGGACCGCCTCGTCATCGACACGATCGAGGCGCGAGAGCATCAGCCGCGCGAGATTGCGCCGGTGCGCCTCGTCGCGCGCCTTCGGATCGTCCAGGCCACGGGCGCGTTCCAGCGGCACGCGGCCCGGCCGGATCACCCCCAGGCCCGACGAGCCGACCAGCACCAGCCCGATCACCCGTTGCGGCGCCTGGCGCAGCCACTGCGCCACCACCGTGCCACCGAACGAGAACGCCCCGAGCCGAAAGCGCGCGTCCGGCCCGATCAGCTCGTCCAGGCCCGCGCGCAGCCGCGCGGCCAGGTGCGCGGGCTCCTGACCCTCCTCGGGGTAGTCGGACTCGCCGAAGCCGGGCATGTCCACCGTCAGCACCCGGTGCTCTCGGGCCAGCGGCTCGATGTTGCGGATCCAGTGGTTCCAGCTGCCCATGCCGCCGTGCAGCAGCACCAGCGGCTCGCCCTCGCCGGCGACGTGCCAGACGATGCGCTGCCCGGGGCGGTCGGTGCCGGTCTCGCGTCGCTCGATCGCCATCGTTCAGCTCCGGTACGACGGATCGATCCGGTCGATGCGGCGCACCAGGTAGTCGAAGACGTCCTGGCCGGCGCCGAAGCGCGGATCGAACTGCAGGGAATCGGCGGTGCAGCGCCGCTGCACCGCCTCGTCGATCATCAGCGCCGGCCCCATCGACAGGGTGGCGAGCTGGATCTCGCAGGCCCGCTGCATCAGCCACAGGATCGCCAGCGTGCGCGGCAGCGACTCGCCCCAGGCGAGCAGCCCGTGGTTGCGCAGGATCACCGCCTGGCGGTCGCCGATCGAGGCGAGCATCCGCGGCCCCTCGTCGGCGTGCACCGTGATGCCTTCGAAGTCGTGGTACGCGAGCTTGCCGTGCAGCTGCGCGGAGTAGAAGTTGCTCATCGACAGCCCGTCCCGCGAGCACGCCACCGCCATGCCGGCGGTGGTATGGGTGTGCATCACGCAATGGGCGCGCTCGATGCCCGCGTGCAGCGTCGCGTGCGGCGTGAAGCCCGCCGGGTTCACCGGATAGCGCGAGTGGCCGATGATCCGGCCCTGCAGGTCGATCTTCACCAGGTTCGACGCGGTGACCTCGGAGTAGTGCAGCCCGAACGGGTTGATCAGGAAGTGCTTGTCCGGGCCGGGCACGCGCAGCGAGATGTGGTTGTAGATCAGCTCGGTCTAGCCGAGGAAGTCGAAGATCCGGTAAGTCGCGGCGAGTTGCACGCGCAGCCCCCACTCGGTCTCGTCGATGCCCTCGGGGCGGCCCTCCGTCGGCGTCGGTCGTTCGTTCATGTCGTGGTCCTCCTGGGTGCTCCGCCGAGACTCAGGCGAAGCGGAATCCGATCGAGCCCAACGGGCCGTAGTCGACGTGGAAGGTGTCGCCCCGCGCGCCGTTCACCGGCCGTGTGAACGAACCCGCCAGCACCACCTGCCCGGCCTGCAAGGATTCGCCCCAGGGCGCCAGCTTGTTGGCCAGCCAGGCCACGCCATTGGCCGGGTGGTTCAGCACCGCCGCGGCCAGCCCCGACTCCTCGATCACGCCGTTGCGATGCAGCAGCGCCCCGACCCATCTCAGGTCGACGTCGTTCGGGCGCACCGGCCGCCCGCCCAGCACGATGCCGGCGTTGGCCGCGTTGTCGGCGATCGTGTCGAACACCTTGCGCGGCGCCCGGGTCTCGCGATCGAACTGCTCGATGCGCGCGTCGATGATCTCGACCGCCGGGGTCACGTAGTCGGTCGCGTCCAGCACGTCGTACAGCGTGACACCAGGCCCGCGCAGCGGCCGACCCAGGATGAAGGCGAGCTCCACCTCGACCCGGGGCACCAGGAAGCGCTCCAGCGGCAGGTCACCGCCCTCGGGCAGGAACATGTCGTCCAGCAGCACGCCGTGATCGGGCTCGTCGATCTGCGAGGACACCTGCATCGCGCGCGAAGTCAGGCCGATCTTGCGGCCACGCGCGACGTGTCCGCGGGCCAGCTTCATCGCGACCCAGGCGCGCTGGATCGCGTAGCCGTCCTCGATCGTCATCTGCGGGAACTCCCGCGAGAAGTGGCGCACCGGCGTGCGGGTGCGCTCGGCCTCGTCCAGGCGGGCGGCGAGCTGCTGGATCTGCGCGTCGTCGAGCATCGGGGTCTGCACGGTCGTGATCAGACGCCGGCCGGCAAGGGCGTCACCGGGAACACCGCGTTGATCTGCCCGGTGCCGGAACTGGCGAAGTACGGCGTGAGCACCTCGATCGGCTGGTCGTAATGGTCCCAGCCGAGCAGCCCCAGCAGCATCGCGGTGTCGTGCATGTGGCCTTCGCCGTGACAGGTCTTGTTGTAGGTGGGCAGGATCTTGATGAAGCGCTTCCAGTCGCCCTTGCGCCAGAGGTCGACCACCGCGTCGTCGACCACGCGGTAGAACTCGTCGCTGATCTGGTGGATCGCCTCCTCGGGGCTGCCGTCGTCGTTGAACCGGTGCGACAGCGAACCGCTGGCGAACACCGCGACGGTGCCGTCGTAGCGCTCCTCGATCGCGCGGCGCACCGACCGGCCGAAGCGGGCGCTGCGCATCATGTCGTGCCAGTTGCACCAGCCCGCGACCGACACCACCTTGAAGTGGTTGGCCGGGTCCATGTGCATGTAGCGCATCGGCACCAGCGTGCCGTACTCGAGGTCGAGCGTGGTGGCATCGTGCGCGCGGGTGAACACGCCGTCCTCGGTGGCGACCTCGGCGATCAGGCGGCCCAGCGCCGGATTGCCTTCGTACTCGTAGGGCAGGTTCTGGATGAAGTGCGGCAGCTCGTTGCTGGTGTAGACGCCCTTGAACGAGGGCGCGCAGTTCACGTGGTAGCCGGCATTGACCAGCCAGTGCACGTCGAACACCACGACGGTGTCCACGCCGAGCGCCCGGCATCGGCGGCCCAGCTCGAAGTGCCCGTCGATCGCCGCCTGCCGGCAACCGTGGTGCTGACCCGGCAGCTCGGAGAGGTACATCGACGGCACATGGGTGATCTTGGCGGCCAGTGCGAGCTTGCCCATCGGTTTCTCCTCGGTCGGTGACGGCGGGGCCGGTTCAGACGCCCCAGCGCGGGATCGGGTGCTGGCTGATCGAGACGCAGACGTTCTTCGGCTCGGTGAACACCTCGAAGCTCCAGGTGCCGCCCTCGCGACCGGTGCCCGAGGCCTTGATGCCCCCGAAGGGCTGGCGCAGGTCGCGCACGTTCTGGCTGTTCACGAAGCACATGCCCGCTTCGACCGCGGCGGCGACCCGGTGCGCGCGCGCCAGGTTCTCGGTCCAGACGTACGAGGACAACCCGTAGCGGATGTCGTTGGCGATCCGGATCGCGTCGGCCTCGTCGTCGAACGGGATCAGGCAGGCCACCGGACCGAAGATCTCGTCCTGCGCGATGCTCATCCGGTTGTCGACGTCGGCGAAGACGGTCGCCTTCACGTAGTTGCCGCGGCTCACGCGCGCCGGCAGGTCCGGCGCGTCCAGGCCGCCGGTCATCAGCGTGGCGCCCTCGCGCGTGCCCGCCTCGATGTAGCCGCGCACCTTGGCCAGGTGCGCCGGCGAGATCATCGGCCCGATGATCGTGTGCTCGTCCAGCGGGTCGCCGCAGCCGATGCGGCTGGTGCGCTGCGCGAACTCCTCGCAGAAGCGCCGGTAGATGGAGCGCTGCACGAGGATCCGCGAGCCCGCGGTGCACCGCTCGCCGTTGTTGGAGAAGATCATGAACACCGCGGCGTCCATCGCGCGCGACCAGTCGGCGTCCTCGAACACGATGAAGGGCGACTTGCCGCCGAGCTCCATCGAATACTTCTTCATGCCGGCCACCTGCATGATCCGGGTGCCGGTCGCGGTGCTGCCGGTGAACGAGATCGCCCGCACGTCCGGGTGGCGGCACAGCGCCTCGCCGACGGTGCGGCCATAACCGTGCACGATGTTGAACACCCCGGGCGGGATGCCCGCCTCGAGCACGAGTTCGCCCAGCCGCGCGGCCGACATCGGCGAGAGCTCGGACATCTTCAGCACCGCGGTGTTGCCCAGCGCCAGGCAGGGCGCGGTCTTCCAGGTGGCCGTCATGAAAGGCACGTTCCACGGCGAGATCAGCGCGCACACGCCCACCGGCTGCAGCAGCGTGTAGTTCAGCATCTGCCCGTCCACCGGATAGGTGTGCCCGTCCATCCGGGTGCAGACCTCGGCGAAGAAGTGGAAGTTGTCGGCGGCGCGTGGCACCAGCGCTTTCTTCGTCTGCCCGATCACCTGCCCGCAGTCGTTGGTCTCGATCTCGGAGATCTGCGGGACGTGCTTGGTGATCAGTTCGCCCAGGTTGCGGATCAATCGGGCGCGGGTGGCCTGCGGCGTGGCGGCCCAGCCGGGAAAGGCCGCGCGGGCAGCGGCCACCGCCGCGTCGACCTCGGCCTGGCCGCCGGAGGCGACGTCGGCGAGCACCTCCTGGGTGGCGGGATTGATCGTCTGGAAGGCCTCGGCGCTCTCGACCGGCTTGCCGTTGATCAGGTGCGGGATGTACATGCCAGTGTTCCTTTCATCGGCCGAAGGCCGCGTCGTCGGCGATCGTGTTGATCAGCGTGCCCACGCCATCGATCTCGGTGACCACCTCGTCGCCCGGACGCACGTCGACCACCCCCTCGGGCGTACCCGTCAGGATCACATCGCCCGGGGCCAGCGTCATGAAGGCGCTGAGGTACTCGATCAGCCAGGCGACCGGGAAGATCATGTCGGCCGTGCTGCCCTGCTGGCGCACCTGGCCGTTGACCCGCGTGCGCAGGCCCAGCGCCTGCGGATCGGCGATGTCGTCACGGTCGACCAGCCAGGGGCCGATCACGGTACCGGTGTCGCGGTTCTTCGTGCGCAGGTTCGGCCGATACCAGTTCTCGAGGTAGTCGCGGATCGCGTAGTCGTTGGCCACGCAGTAGCCCGCCACCACGTCCAGCGCCTGCGCGGCCTTCACGCGCCGGGCGGTGCGCCCGATCACCACGCCCAGTTCGCACTCGTAGTGCATGAACGTGGCATCGGCCGGCCGCCGCGTGAACCCGCGGTGGCCGATCACCGCGTTCGGGCCCTTCAGGAAGACCAGGGGCTCCTCCTGCGAATTGAACGCGAGTTCCTTCGCGTGATCGGCGTAGTTCAAGCCGAGCGCGATGATCGTGCCCACCGGAAACGGCGGCAGCCACGCCACCTCGGTGCCCAGGCGCTCGCGCCCGTCGGCGAGCCGCACCCGTTCCACCCCGTCGACCGGCTCGATCGCGACCGCGTCGTGGATCGCGCCGCCGTGGACCACCCGTGCGTGCTTCATCGTGCGCTCCCCTCGAAGGCGGCCTGGCTCACCATCGTCGCCTCCAGCCGCCCCACGCGATCGATCTCCACCGCCACACGCTGCCCGAGCCGGGCCTGCGGCGCGCCCACCGGCACGCCGGTGAGCAGCACATCGCCGGGCGAGAGCGTCATGAAATCGGTGATCTCGGCGAGCAGCCGCGCCGCGGGTCGGACCCAGTCGGCGGTGCTGCCGGTCTGCACCCACTGGCCATCGATGCTCACCCGCAGGCTCAGCGCCCCCGGGTCGCCCACCCGCACGCGCGGCACCGCGGCGGGGCCGATCGGGCAGAAGCCGTCGCGCGCCTTGAAGCGGATCGAGGGGCGATAGAAGACCGTGTGCGGCACGCTGACATCGATCGCGGGCACGAAGCCGGCGACCGCGTCCATCGCCGCGGCCTCGCTCAGGCGACTGGCGGTGCGCCCGATCACCAAGCCGAGGCAGGCGCCGATCTCCAGCGCGGGCGCGTCGTCGGGCACCGGGATGCGCGGATCGCCCACCGTCACCGCATTGCGCGGCTTCACGTAGAGCACCGGGGCCTTGGGCGCGCCCTTGTAGGGCGGCGCGTCGACGGCCGGGCCGATCGCCTCCAGGGCTCCGCGGTGGTTCAGCAGCACGCCGAAGACGGTGCCCACGCGGATGGGATCGGCCGAGCCGTCGGCCCACGGCAGTCGGGCGTGTGACTCGGGAAAGACGGGCGGGTTCATGACGCGGTCCTCCGGGCGCTCGCCAGCGGGCGCCAGGCCGGGCCCGCCGCGACAGACGACGAGATTAGACCGGAATTAACTTAACATATCAAGCAATCGGTTCAGGCGGCCGCTCCCGGCTTGAACCGTGCGGGGTCGAGCGCGTGGCGTCCCAGCAGCTTGTAGAACTCGGTGCGGTTGCGTCGCGCGATCCGCGCGGCCCGCGCCACGTTGCCCTGCGTCGATTTCAGCAGTTGCACGAGGTAGTCGTACTCGAAGCGCCGTCGCGCCTCGTCGAACGACAGCGCCTCCCCGACATCCTCGCGAAGCGCCTGCGCGATCGCCGGCGCCGAAATCATCGGCGAGGCCGCCAACGTGACGGCGTGCTCGATCACATTGGCGAGTTGCCGAACGTTGCCCGGCCAGGCCGCCTTCATCAGCAGTTCCAGCGCTTCGGGCGTCAGGTGCGGGTCAGGGCGCCGGTTGCGCTGCGCGATCTGCCGCGCGAAGTGCGCCGCCAGCAGCGGGATGTCCTCACGGCGCTCCATCAATGTGGGCAGGCGCAGCGCCGCGACGTTCAGGCGATAGTAGAGATCCTCGCGGAATTCGCCCGCAGCGATCGCCTTGCCGAGGTCGCGGTGCGTGGCCGACAGGATGCGCACGTCGACCGGCACCGGATGAATCGCACCCACCGGCCGCACCGCCCGCTCCTGCAACGCGCGCAACAGCTTGGCCTGCAGACCGATCGGCATGTCGCCGATCTCGTCGAGGAACAGGGTGCCGCCACTGGCCGCCTGGAACAGCCCACGCCCGGCCTGGATCGCGCCGGAGAACGCGCCCTTCGCATGCCCGAAGAGCTCGCTTTCGAGCAAGGACTCGGGAATGGCCGCACAGTTGACTGCGATGAAGGCCTCGTCGCGGCGCGGACTGGCGCGATGGATGGCCTGTGCGAGCAAGTCCTTGCCGGTGCCGCTCGCGCCGAGCAGCATCACGCTGGTCATCGAATCGGCGATCCGTCGCGCGCGTTCCAGCACCTCCTGCATCCGGGGACTCTGGGTCAGGATGTCGGCCGCCCAGGCGGTCTGGTCCGCCGGGGGCCGAGGCACGAGCTGTATCGCCTGCCGGATCCGTTCGAGGAGTTCCGCGCTCTCGAAGGGCTTGGTCAGAAAGCCGAACAGGCCTCGCTGCATCGCCGCGACCGCGTCCGGAATCGTGCCGTGCGCCGTCAACACGATCACGGGCAGCGTCGGCGCGTGACGTCGAAGCCGCTCGAACAGGCTCAGGCCATCCATGCCGGGCATGCGCAGGTCGGTGACCACCAGGTCCGGGCGTTGCTCGGCGACCTTCGCCAATGCCTGCTCGCCGCTGTCGGCGAGCTCCACCCGATACCCGGCCGATTCGATGCGCATCGCGATGAGCGCGAGCAGGTCGGCGTCGTCATCGACCAACAGCACGGTGGGGGTGGTGTTTCTCGTCGGCGCGGCACTGCGCACGCGTTCCTGCCTGACCACGTTCATCGACGGGCTCCTCCCATTTCGCGCCGCAGGCGGCGATCGATCTCGATCAGCGCATCGAGCTTGCGCTCGAGCGCCTCGTTGCGGGTGCGCATCTCGCGCACCAGTGTCTCGTAACGACGCGCTTCCTCGCGCACCATCAGCTCGTGATTGCGCTGCTCGTCGCGCAAGGCCGCCTCGTGGCGTCGCTGCTCGTCACGCATCAGCCGGGCGCGCCCGATCGCCACCCGCAGCAGCAGTGCCTGGAACTGCGAGGCGCAATCGTCGGTGGCAGGCCCCGGCTCGGCCATCTCGAGCAGACGGATCACCCGGGCGTCGTCGCGCCACTGCAGTCGCGGCGCGACCAAGGTGTAGATCAGCCGGGCACGGTTGGCCTCGGTCGGCTCGGCCTGAAAGGCGACCACCGCCGCCAGGTGCTCCCGCCGCAGGTCTTCGGGCGAGAGGCTCTCGATCTGGGCGAACTCCGCCATCGGTGCGGCCAGATCGCAGACCAGCCGCGCCGGTTCGCGACGCTCCCTGGGAACCGGTGCGGAGGCGGCCGGGGTCGCACCGCTCGGTGCGGGCGCGCGGCTCGCGCTGACGGCCGACGGTTCGCCCTGCGGTTCGGTGGGCAGGACGCCGCAGGCGGCCAGCGCCAGTGCGAGCAGCGCGGTGTGCCAGCGCCTGCAGGCCCGCGACAGACCACGACGCAGGCGGGGCGGCGGGGTTCGGGGCGGCCGCATCACGGCTCCCGTTGCCATTGCAGTGGCAAGCCCACGCGAAAGTGCGCGCCCCTGGGCGATTCGATCACCTCGATCGTGCCCCGATGCGCCGAGACGTACTCGCGCGCGATCGCCAGTCCCAGGCCGTTGCCCTCGATGGTCTCGGTACGCGGCAGCCGCACGAAGGCCTCGAAGATGCGTGCCCTGTCCTGCGGCGCGATGCCCGGCCCTTCGTCGAGGACGTCGATCCAGACCCGATCGTCGACCGGCTGGCAGCGAACGGTGACCTTGCCCCCGTCCGGAGAGTACTTCACCGCGTTGGAGACGAGATTGTCGAACACGATCCGAAGCTGATCCGCGCCCCCGTGCATCTGCACATTGCCCAGCTCGCCGACGAGCGTGATCCGCTTCGGTTCGCCCAGCCAGCGGTGCGCGGCCACGACCTCCTCGAGCAGCGAAGACAGCGAGAACCGCGCCGGCCGAATCCGTTCGGCATCATGCGCCGCCTGCTGCAAGCGCAACAAGTCGTCGATCAAGTCCTGCAGTCGCCGAACGTTCGACGAGAGAATGCCGGCGATCTTTCGTTGCGCCGCATTGAGCTCTCCCGCGACACCGTCAAGCAGCAGGTGCGTGCCCTCTCGCACGGCGGCCAGCGGGGTCTTCAACTCGTGGGACGTGTTGCGCAGGAACTGGTTGCGCTCACTCTCGAGCGCGATCAGGCGCCGCCGAAGCCAGTCCAGTCGCCGGCCCAGCGACTGCAGATCGGCCGGGCCGTCGAGACGGATCTCGTGGTCCATCTGACCCCGCCCCAGCGAGGCGATCGCCGATTCGAACTGCACGAACAGGTTGCGCAAGGTGCCTCGAAACACCATCACGACCGCGATCGACAAAGGCAGCGCCATCACCAGCACCAACAGCAGACGATCGACGAGTCGTCGCGCATCGTCCTTGTAGTGGACGACCAGCCGATCGAGTTCACCATCCGCACGAGCGAGCAGGTCGCGAGTGGCGCGCTGCGCGCCCGCGAGCGCCTGCAGCAAGGCCTCGGCACGTGCGTCGTCCTCCGGGCCAGCCAGCCACCCGCGATAGGCGTTCTCTTCGAGCGCGACCAGGCGCGAGACCTCCTCGCCCAGGCGCCCCAGCTTGCCCAGCCGGACGAACGCTTCGCAAGCTTGCCGCCAGGACGCGCGCAGCCCGTCGTACTCGTTGAGCAGCGCCGGATCGCGAAGCACCTGGTGCTGCTGCAACACACGCTGCATCGCGAGCAGGCGCTCGGTCATCTGCAATCCGTGACGAACCGCGGTCGACGTGGTGTCGATCGCCTCGACCCCGTCGCGCTCGAGGTGTCGAACCTGAAAGGCCGTGTAGATCCCCGCCACGATCAAGGGGACGAGGACCATCGCGTAGCCGATGAGGACGAGCCGAAGCAGTGACTTGGGGAAACGCCGCAGCGAAAGCATGGGTTCATTCCAGGCGGCCGGCAACGATCAGGGCCGATCCTTGCGCACCGCCGCGTGGCCCGGGCGTACCGCCTCCGAGGGAAGTGTGACACGTTCGGCAGGCTCGACAGCACCACCGGTGCCGCCTGCCGCGGGCCCCGCGCCGCCGGCGGTGCCACCGCGGTGCACGCCACCCGCGGAGGGTCTGTCATCGATCCGGGCCGGCTCGGGCCAGAACAGCCCCCCGGTGCCCGCCGCGGTCAACACCAGACCCAAGGCGACGCCCCAACGATGCGCCGGCGGGACCGGCGGAGGCATCCGCAGCCGCGCGAGCACCGGCGCCTGGCGCTCGAGGAACACGCCGGTGTCGAATTCGCCCCGGGCGTGTTCATCGGCGAGGCGACGCAGTTGGGCGGCCACGTCGCTGTCGTGCCGGCTACGCCGGCGGATGGGCTCGCGCAGGCTGACCACCGTGACGAGTGCACCGGACAAGGCGAGCAGGCTGGCCGCCCAGGGCCTCAAAGCACCTCTCCGCGCGAATCGCCCGCCGTGCCCGCCAGGCGTTCGGGCGGTCGGGTGCGCGCTGTGCGATCGCGCCGCCACCTCCACCGCACCCAGAGCAGTCCGAGCGTGGCCAGCGCGGCGCCCAGCAAGACCGCCGAGGCGTTCATCGCCGGCCGATACCGGACGAAGTCCCCGTATCGCGCGACCAGATGGGCGACGACCTCACTGTCGGAGCGTCCCCGCTCGACCTGTTCGCGGATCTCCAGATGCCATTGCGCGAGCGATCCGGCGCCCGCGGACTGGCCCGACGCCGCTTCGCAGGCCGGACAACGGACTTCCTCCGAGATCGCGCGAACCCGCCGCTCGACCTGATCCTGGGACAGCAGGCGCTCGCCCCCCACCGCGAGCGACGCCCCCACCAGCGACAGGACACACCACAGTCCGATGGCGCGTCGCCACAGGAGACGATCGAGTCGTGCGGTGTCCGCGGGGCGATCTGCCCGCACCGGTGCCGCTCGCGGCGCCGCGCGGCGCGGGTGTGCCGGCGCCATCCTCGCTCCTCCCTGGGCTGACCCACGATCCGTCTCCGGGTATCGGATCGGTCGGGTGTTCGATTCGTTCATTCCCGAAAGGCAAGCAAGTTCGATGCCTGCAAGGAAATCGGTCACCGAATCAATCACTTGCGCCCCGCGTTCGACCGCTGCCGAGGCGCGCGCGGGAGAAATCCGTCGGGATGCGACGACAGATCGAGGTCGACGTTCGCGCGGTGCGCGGCTTTTCTTAAGCAGATCAATCACTTGCGAACTGTCGCCCAACCCCGACAGTGGCTTTGGCGCCACCGGGCCCCATCGGGTCGGCCCTCGTGCGACCCAGTCACCGGCGCCACTCGACAGGCCCGTTCGTCGGGCCGGAGAGACTCTGGCGCACCGATTCGCCCCGTCCGAAGATTCGAGGATCGCGCCACGCGGCCTATGGCTGCGTTCATGGGAAATCACGCCACCGCGCACCGGATGTCCGAACGATCACACCACCCCTGCCTCGCGGGAGTTCCGCCGATGCAACTGCTCCGACGATTCGTCGAGGGCTGCCGCCAGTGGCGCGCCGCCCGCGCGAGCCGGTACGACCTCGCCAGCCCGTTCGAGCGCGTGGCGCACGGTCTGCGCGATTCGTCAGCGTATCGGGGGCGCAGCGTGCTCGTGGTGGGTGACAACGAGGCGGCGGTCACCGCGGCGATGCGCCTGGCGGCCTATCCGCGCACGTGGGTGACGCTGGCGCATGGCGATCGGACCCTGTCGGGCGTGAGCGCCGCGACGCAGGCCCGTCTCGAGAGGGCGTTGCGCCACGGCGATCTGCGCCGATTGCCGGGCTACCGGGTTCGGGAACTCTCGCCCCAATGCGTGCTGCTCGAGAACGACGGCGATGTGCTCGCCTCGATCCAGGACGCAGTGATCGTGTTCGATCCCCTTCCGGCGGTACCCCGAACAACGGACTGACACGCGGCGCGACGGCCAACGAGCCGCCAGCGGGCGAACTACTTCGGATCGCGCGTCGCTTCGTACCGCGCCTTCGTCGGCGCATCCGGCGGATACAGCCCGGGCAGCGGCACGCCCCGGTCCACCTCCTGCATGATCCAGGCCTCGAAACGCTCCTGCTCCGGACCGTGCTCGAGCACATGATCGAGCAGCGCCGCCGGGATCAGCACCGCGCCGTCGTCATCGACCACCACCACGTCATCGGGGAACACCGCGACCCCGCCACAGGCGATCGGCTGCTGCCAGCCCACGAAGGTGAGTCCCGCGACCGAGGCCGGTGCGGCCACGCCCTGGCACCAGACCGGTAGGCCCGTGCCGAGCACTCCGGCGACATCGCGCACCACGCCATCGGTGACCAGACCGGCCACGCCCCGCTTGCGCATCCGCGCGCACAGGATGTCGCCGAAGATCCCGGCGTCGGTGACCCCCATGGCGTCCACCACCGCGATGCAGCCAGGCGGCATCGCCTCGATGGCGGCACGGGTGGAGATCGGCGAGCCCCACGATTCCGGCGTGGCCAGGTCCTCGCGCGCGGGCACGAAGCGCAACGTGAAGGCCCGCCCCACCAGCCGGGGCTGGCCCGAGCGCAACGGGCGCGTGCCGCGCATCCACACGTTGCGCAGGCCCTTCTTGAGCAACACGGTGGTGATCGTGGCGGTGGACACCGCGGACAAGGTGGCGATCACCGAGGCGTCGAGCGGGGTGGGGGCGGACATGGTCAGACCTCGTGGGTTCAGGCGCGGGGAACCCGCTGCGAAATTTCAGTGGCGCGAAGGAAATCGAAATCGCAACCTTGGTCGGCCTGCGTGACGGTGCGAAGGAACAGGCCCCGGTAACCGCGCTCGGGCGCCGGCGAGACGCTCGGCGCCAACTGGGCGCGACGACGCTCGAGTTCCTGCTCGTCGGCCAGCAGATCGAGCCGGCGCGCGCGCACGCTCAGCCGGATCCGATCGCCCGAGCGCACCAGCGCGAGGGGCCCGCCGACCGCCGCCTCGGGGGTGACGTGCAGCACGATGCTGCCCGCGGCGGTGCCGCTCATGCGGCCATCGGAGATCCGCACCATGTCCTTGACCCCCTGGCGGGCCAGCTTGCGCGGGATCGGGATCAACCCGGCCTCGGGCATCCCCGGCGCGCCCACCGGGCCGATGCGTCGCAGCACGAGGATGTCGTCGGCGCGCACGTCCAGGTCGTCGGCGTCGATGCGCCGGACCATGTCCTCGAGGTCATCGAACACCACCGCCCGGCCTTCGTGCTCCATCAGCGCCGCCGAGGCCGCCGACTGCTTGATGATCGCCCCGCCCGGGGCGAGGTTGCCGCGCAGCACCGCGAGCCCGCCCTCGGCGAAGATCGGCCGCTCGCGCGGGCGCACCACGTCCTGCGCGAACGGCGCCGGCGCGCGATCGATCTCCTCGCCCAGCGTGCGACCGGTGATCGTGAGCGCGTCCCGGTTCAGCCACGGCGACAGCTCGCGCAGCACGGTGACCAGGCCGCCCGCCGCGTGCAGGTCCTGCATGTAGTGCTGTCCGGACGGCTTGAGGTCCACCAGCACCGGAGTCTCCCGGCCGAAGCGGTCGAGCCGTTCGAGGTCCACCGCGATCCCCAGCCGGCCGGCCATCGCGGTCAGGTGCACCAGCGCGTTGGTGGAACCGCCGATCGCCAGCAGCACCCGGAAGGCGTTCTCGAACGCCGCGGCCGTCATCACCTGCGACGGGCGGCGGCCCGCCCGGGCGATCTCCACCGCCAGCGCCCCGGTCTGCTCGGCGATGCGGATGCGATCGGCGCTCACCGCCGGCGCGCTCGCCCCGCCGGGCAGCATCATGCCCAGCGCCTCGACGACGCAGGCCATCGTGCTGGCGGTGCCCATCACCGAGCAGGTGCCCACGGTGGGCACGAGCTGATCGTTCACCGCGGCGATCTCGGCCGCGTCGATCTCGTCGGCGCGATACGAGGCCCAGTAGCGCCGGCAGTCGGTGCAGGCGCCCACCCGGGTGCCTCGGTGAGAGCCGGTGAGCATCGGCCCGGTGACCAGCTGGATCGCCGGAAGATCGGCCGAGGCCGCGCCCATCAGCTGCGCGGGCACCGTCTTGTCGCAACCGCCGATCAGCACCACGGCGTCCATCGGCTGCGCGCGGATCATCTCCTCGGTGTCGATCGACATCAGGTTGCGCAGGTACATGCTGGTGGGCTGCGCGAAACTCTCGTGCACCGAGATCGTCGGAAACGGCATCGGCAGCCCCCCCGACAGCAGCACCCCTCGCTTGACCGCCTCGATCAGCTGTGGTGCATTGCCGTGGCAGGGGTTGTAGGCGCTGCCAGTGTCGGCGATGGCCACGATCGGCCGATCGAGTGCGTCATCGGTGTAGCCCGCGCCCTTGATGAAGGCCTTGCGCAGGAACAGCGAGAAGCCCTCGTCACCGTAACTGGTGAGGCCCTTGCGCAGTCCGCGGCGCTCCGCAGAGTCGGTCATGGTGGTTCGCTCGCACTTCGCCCGCAGGGGCCGGATGGATTATTGATAATCGGACGATGATACCCCAGCCCCGACGCCGCACCGCCGCCGATGGCGCCGCCCAGGCCAGCGCCGGCGTGCGCGACCGGCATGTCACCGACCGGGTCCGCGAGGTGGTCGCGCTGCTCGAGGAGGACATCGTGCTCGGGCGCCTGCACCCGCGCGAACGGCTGATCGAGGACGACCTGTGCGCGCGCTTCGCGTTGAAGCGCCACGTCACCCGCCGGGTGCTGGCCGAGCTCCAGGCCAAGGGCCTGGCCGAGCACACACCGAACGTCGGCACCTCGGTCAAGAGCTTCTCGCCGGAGCTGGTCCGCGAGCTCTACGAGCTGCGGGTGATGCTCGAATCCAGCGCGGCGGCGCGCATGCCGCTGCCCTTGAGCGCGCAGCAACTCGCGCCGCTGCGCGAACTGCAGCGCCGGCACGACGAGGCCGTGTCACGAGGCGACCTGCGCGCGGCCTTCCGCAGCAACCTGCGGTTCCACGAGAGCCTGTTCGCGTTGTGCGGCAACGCGGTGCTGACCGAGGCGATCAGCGAGTACGCGCGCCGCACCCACCCGATCCGCTCCAGCGCCTTCGCGTATCCCGGCTACCTCGAACGGTCACGTGATCAGCACCACGCGATGCTGCGCGCGCTCGAGGCGGGCGACCGCGAGGAACTGGTGCGGCTGTGCCGCGAGCACCTGGTGCCCTCGCGCGACCTGTACCTGCAGCTCAAGCGGGGCGCGCCGGCGTGACGCCGTCAGCGCATGAGGGCATGGCGGGCGGCCCGAACGTCGCGTGACCGCCCCGGGCTGCGCGGCCGACCCGCGCCAGCCATCCGCCGGGACGGCAGACCCGATGCTCAGTCCTCGCGGTGCTCCAACCAGTAGCGCGCCCGCGGCCCCTGCGAGAGCACACCCTTGAGCCACGGCAGGCACTCCTGCAGCGCGCCGTGCAGCGTGTACGGCGGATTGATCACCACCACCCCGCTGCCGGTCATGCCGAAGCCCTCCTCGTCGGGCTCGCCCACGATCAGGCTGGCGTGCAGCCAGCCGCGCGGCGCCAGGCGCTGCAGGCGCGCGGGCAGCTGCGCGGACACCGCGCGCCGGACCACCGGATACCAGACGATGTAGGTGCCGTCGGCGAACCGCGTGATCGCGTCGCGGACCGCGGCCACCACCTTGCCGTAGTCGGCGTTCAGCTCGTACGACGGGTCCATCAGCACCAGCCCGCGGCGCGAGGTGGGCGGCAGCTGCCCCTTCAACGCCTCGAAGCCGTCGGTGTGCGCCACCTGCGTGCCGCGGCCGACGAACGCCGCCTGCAGCGCGCGATGATCGGTGCTGTGGCGCTCGAACAGACGCATCTGGTCCTGCGGGCGCAGCAACGCCTGCGCGATCGCGGGCGAGCCCGGATACTGGCGCAGTTCGCCATCCGGGTTGAACTGCCGCACGAGCTCGAGGTAACGCGCCACCGCCGGTGGTGCGTCGGTGCGCTCCCACAGCCGGCCGATGCCCTCGCGGTACTCGCCGGTGGTCTGCGCGAAGCGGTCGGCCAGCAGGTACATGCCGGCGCCGGCGTGCGTGTCGACGTACCGGAAGGCTTTCTCCTTCTGGCCGAGATGGATCAGCGTGTGCACCAGCACGACGTGTTTGAGCACGTCGCCGTGGTTGCCGGCGTGAAAGCCGTGTCGGTAGGCGAGCAACGGGGTCAGTCCTTCACGAAGAGCGTGACCAGCGGCGAGTCGCCGACCTGCCGGCTCCAGTGCCCGTGCACCGCCGGATCGAACCGGGCGCCCACCGGCAGCAGGTCGGCGCTGTAGAAGTGATGGCCCGGGCCGAAGACCCGGCTGCTGCCGTCCTGCAGGCCGATCTCCATCGCGCCCGACAGGATGAACACCCACTGCGGCGATCCGGTGCAATGGAACTGGCTGCGAAAGCCGACCGGGCTCTCGCGCAACTGGTAGCCCCCGCTGGCGAACACCTGAGACAACCGCGACTGGGGCGTGCCCTCGTCGAGCGCGATCACGTCCTCGCGAAACCGCGCGCGCCCGTCCTCGCCCGTGTAGAGCACCACCCGCCTGAAACCCGCCATGTAGACTCCTCGAGACCCTCACCAGACCACCCGCATCATGCCACCGAGCCCGACGACCATCGACGCCGCCTTCGAGTACCTGTTCCCGATCATCGAGATGGCGCGCACCCGCCACCTGCTGATCGAGAGCCCGGCGAACCCGCGCCGACAGCCGCCCGGGGCGTTCAATCACCGACGCGTGCTGGCCGATCACCGCGCCCGCGCGGTCACCACGCCCAACAACGACACGCTGTACTCGTCGGCCTGGCTCGACCTGGACACCGGCCCCTGGCTGCTGAGCGTGCCGAGGATTCCCGATCGGTACTGGTCGTTGGCGATGATGGACCTCTTCACCAATCACTTCGGCCTGCTCGGCTCGCGGCTCGAGGGCGACGGGCCGGTGCAGGCGCTGATCGTCGGGCCGCAGTGGGCCGGCGTCGCCCCGGCGGACCTTCGGGTGATCCGCGCGCCCACGCGAGACGTCTGGCTGCTCGGGCGCTGGCTGGTCGATGGCGAGGCCGATCTGCCGGCGGTGCACGCGATCCAGGACGCGCTGAAGCTGAGCCCGTGGGGCGAGCACCGCGCGCGCATCCCCCAGGCGGTGGCACCCGCAGATTCCCGAGATCCGGCCGGGTTCCTCGCGGTCGCCAACGAGATGCTCGGCCGCAACCCGGTGCCCGCGCATGAGCGCGATCTGCTGGCCGGGTGGGCGCCCCTGGGCGTGCGCCCTGGCGACACCGCGGTGTGGGCGCGACTGCATCCGACGGTGCGCGAGGCCTGGACTTCGAGGATCGACGCCTTGCACGAACCGCTGCGCGAAGGCTTCGCCCGAGGATCGCGCACCGTCGGGGGCTGGCAGTACCCGCCCGACTGCCTGGGCAACTACGGCACCCGCTACGACGTGCGCGCCGCGGTGGCACTGGGCGGGTTGGCCGCGCTGGAACCCGTGGAGGCGCTGTACCTGGGCATGTCGCGCGACGCCGAGGGCCGGGCGCTGTCGGGCGAGCGCCGCCACCGCCTGGCCATCCCCGCGGGCGGCCTGGCCACCGAGGCCTTCTGGTCGCTGTCGATGTACGAGGAGACACCGCAGGGCCGCCTGTACTTCACCGCGAACCCGATCGGGCGCTACACGATCGGCGATCGCACGCCGGGCCTGGTGCCCGACGCCGACGGCGCCTTCGAGGTCGTGCTGCAACACGAGCGCCCAAACGACGCGGGGCAGGCCGCCCATTGGCTGCCCACCCCGTCGGGTCCCTTCCAGCTCACCCTGCGCGCCTACCTGCCACGCGAGGCGCTGCGGCAGGGGCTCGCGCCCCTGCCCCGGCTGATCACTGGTTGAACATGATCACGTTGCGCGCGACACCGCCCTTTTGCAGCGCGGCGAAGCCGTCGTTGATCTGCTCGAGCTTCAGGCGCCCGGAGACCAGCTCCTGCAGGTGCAGGCGGCCCTGCATGTAGAAGTCAATCAGCCGCGGCATGTCGATGCGGAAGCGGTTCGAACCCATCATCGAGCCCTGGATTCGGCGCTCGCGCAGGAAGTCGACGCCGTGCAGTTCGATCTTGGTGCCCACCGGGATCATGCCGATCACCGTCGCGGTGCCGCCCGGACGCAGCATGCCGAAGCACTGCTCGGTGGTGATCTTCAGGCCGATGCACTCGAACGAGTAGTGCACGCCGCCACCGGTCATCTCCATCACTTTCTTGACGGTGTCGGCATCGGCCAGCAGGCCGTCGGTGGCACCGAACTTCTTGGCCAGTTCGAGCTTGGCCGGGTCCTTGTCGATCGCGATGATGCGACCCGCGCCGGCGATCGCCGCCGCGTTGACCGCGGCCAGGCCGATGCCCCCGCAGCCCACCACCGCGACCAGCGAGCCGGGCTCCACCTTCGCGGTGTGCACGATCGCGCCGTAGCCGGTCATCACGCCGCAGCCGATCAGCGCGGCCAGATCCAGCGGCATGTCGGGCGTGACCTTCACCAACGCGTGCTCGTGCACCAGCATCTGCTCGGCGAACGAGGACAGGTTCAGGTACTGGTTCAGGTGCTCGCCCTTCCAGCGCAGGCGCTTGGCCTTGCCCGGCAGCATCTTGACCTCGGTGTTCTGGCAGATCGACATGTGGCCGGTCAGGCAGAACTCGCAGTGCCCGCAGAACACCGACAGGCAGGTGATCACGTGATCACCGGGCTTCACGTAGGTGACGTCGCGACCGACCGCCTCGACCACGCCGGCCGACTCGTGCCCGAGCACGGTGGGCACCGGCGTCGGGTACTTGCCCTCGATGAAGTGAAGATCGCTGTGGCAGATGCCCGCGGCACCGGTGCGGATCAGCACCTCGCGCGGGCCCGGTTTGTCGATCTCGACATCCTCGATGGTCTGGGGTTGGTTCGGGGCGTGGAAGACGGCTGCCTTCATGGTCTCTCCTGATACGAATGGGAATCGGTGGCGCCCGGTCAGCCGGGGATCCGCACGGGCAACGAGGTGAACCCGTGCACGAAGTTCGAGAAATTGCGCTCCGGCGGGCCCACCAGCTCGATCACCGGGAAGCGCTTGAGGATCTCCTCCCAGAGGATCTTCAGCTGCAGTTCGGCCAGGCGGTTGCCCACGCAACGGTGGATGCCGAAGCCGAACGAGATGTGCTGACGCGGGCGCGCGCGGTCGATGATGAATTGGTCGGGGTTCTCGATCGCCTCGCCATCGCGGTTGGCCGACAGGTACCACATCACGACCTTGTCGCCCTTCTTGATGTGCTTGCCGCCCAGCTCGGCGTCGGCGGTGGCGGTGCGCCGCATGTGCGCCAGCGGCGTCACCCAGCGGATGATCTCGGGCACGAGGCTGGCGATCAGCGCGGGGTTGTCGCGCAGCTTCTGGAACTCGCCCGGGTTCTGCAGCATCGCCAGCATGCCGCCGGACATCGAGTTGCGGGTGGTGTCGTTGCCGCCGACGATCAGCAGCACCAGGTTGCCCAGGAACTCGTGCGGCGGCATGTTCCGGGTGGCCGGCGAGTGCGCGAGCATCGAGATCAGGTCGGTCTTCGGCGGCGCGTTGACACGCTCGTTCCACAGCCGCGTGAAGTACTGCAGGCACTTCATCAGCTCGGCGGTGCGCTTCTCGTCGGTGTCGATCGGCCCGCCGGAGTTCAGGTCGGTGGTCGCCACGTCCGACCAGTAGGTGAGCAGCCGGCGGTCCTCCAGCGGGAAGTCGAACAGCGTCGCGAGCATCAGCGTGGTGAGCTCGATCGAGACGCGGTCGACCCAGTTGAAGGTCTCGTTGCGCGGCAGCCCGTCGAGCACCTTGCAGGTGCGCTCGCGGATCGTCGCTTCCATCGCGGCGAGGTTGGCCGGCGCGACGATCGGGCTGACCGTCTTGCGCTGGTCGTCGTGCCGCGGGGGGTCCATCGCGATGAACATCGGGCGCCGGTGCCCCTCGGGCACGTCGCGGATGCTGATGCCGCCCAGGTGGATGTCCGAGGAGAAGGTCTGGTGGTTGACCTCCACCTGCATGATGTCCTTGTACTTCGTGACGGACCAGAACGCGCCGAAGCGGCTTTCCGGACAGTAGTGCACCGGATCATCACGGCGCAGCCGCTCGAAGTAGTGGCCGATCACGTCGTCCTGGAACAGCTTCGGGTCACTGACGTCGATCTTGTCCAGCGGCACGGAGAACGCCGCGTGACGCGCGGCATCGATGGTCACCTTGTCCATGATGGGTTCCTTTCCGGTTGAGGGTGCGTGGGGCTCGGGCGCGCGGGCGCCTCGGATCAGTGCTGCCCTTCGGGCAGGCTCACGACCAGGCCATCGAGGGCGTCGGTCATCTTGATCTGGCAGGACAGGCGCGAGTTGTCCTGGGTGACGGCGGCGAAGCTGAGCATGCTCTGTTCCATGTCGGTGCGCGCCCCGGTCTTGTCGAACCATGCGGGGTCGACGTACACGTGGCACGTCGCGCAGGCGCACTCGCCGCCGCAGTCGGCATCGATGCCCGGGACGCCGTTGTCCACCGCGCCGCGCATCACCGTTGAGCCCACAGGCACCTCCACCTCGTGGCGGCTTCCGTTGTGCTCGATATAAATCACCTTGGGCATCGATCGATCCTTTCAGGGAGAGTTGTGGCGACGGGAATGTCAGCGCGGCCCGCCCGGGGCCGCGGCGGGGTCGATGATCTGCTTGACGGGCACGCTGGCGTCGGCGGCGCGATCCGGGTCGATCACCTGGCCGGAGGCCGCCCACTGGCGGGCCGCGACGAATTCGGCGGGGGCGTTGACCGCCTCCAGCGCCTGCAGACGGTTGGCGGCGTCGAGGTGGAACACCGCGAAACGGCCGGCGGCGACGTCACCGCGCACCACGCGGCGGGCGACGTCGATCGGCAGCCCGGCGATCTGCAGCCGGACATCGTACTGGTCGGACCAGAACCAGGGCAGCTCCGGCTTGGGCGCGGGTTTGCCGCAGAGGTCGGCCACGGCCTGCTTGCCCTGCTCGAGGGCGTTGGGCACGCTCTCCAGGCGCATGCTGATGCCGTAGCGGGGGATCGGGCGCTGGGTGCAGTCGCCGATCGCGTAGATGCGCTCGTCGCTGGTGCGGGCGCGCTCGTCGACGATCACGCCGTCGCGGCACGCGATGCCCGCGGCCTGCGCCAGGCCGTCGTTGGCCAGCGCGCCGATGCCGACCACCGCGACATCGCAGCCGAGCACACGGCCATCGGCGAGCGTCACGCCGGTGAGCCGTCCGCCATCGGACTGGAAGCCGCTGACCGACGCGCCGAGCAGGATCGTGACGCCGTGCCCTTCGTGGCACTGCTGGAAAAAGGACGAGAGGGTCTCGCTCGCGACCCGCGCGAGCAGCCGGGCCTCGCGCTCGATCACGGTGACCTCGACGCCGAGGGCGCGCGCCGACGCGGCGACCTCCAGGCCGACGTAGCCACCGCCCACCACCACCAGCCGGCGCCCGGGCACGAGCGCGGCCTTGATCCGCTCGGCATCGGCCGCCGAGCGCAGCTCGAGCACGCCGGCGCTCTTCGCTCCGGGCACATCGAGCACCCGCAGCCGCGACCCGGTGGCCAGCACGAGCTGCTCGTACGGCAACGATTGGCCATCGGCCAGGCGCACCTGCCGGGCGTCGCGATCGATGGCGACGACCGTCTCGGACAAGCGAAGCGTGATCGACTTCTCGGCGTAGAACGTGACCGGGCGCACCAGGAGATCGTCGGCGGTGGCCTCGCCCTTGAGCCAGGCTTTCGACAACGGCGGGCGCTGGTAGGGCGCGAGGGGTTCGGAACCGATCAGTGTGATGGGCTTGTCGTAGCCGCCTTGCCGAAGCGCGGCGGCCATCGCGCCCGCCGCATGGCCTGCCCCCACGATCACCACGCCCGCGCTCATCGGAAATCGTCTCCTGTGCCGACCTTTTGAAGGGCCGGTCTCGTGAAGCGGCCGGCCATGCGCCGACCACCAAAGCAGCGAATTTAATACGTTCGGATTAACCGGGCAATCGCGCCCGCCCGTTCGCTCGGCCCGGCGCGCGGATCGGCACGGGCTGTGCCCGCTGCGGCCGGCCCCGGTTCAGGCGCGGGCGGTCCGCTCGCCCCGCATCGGCGCTTGCCCGATTTAATACATTCATATTAAATCCTTCGAACCCGCCCGACCAGCGGCCCGGGGCTCTTTCGGTCCCGCCGGCCCGCGTGTCGCCCGTCCCCGCACGTCCGCCGGCAACGCCATGCCCGCCTCCACGCCCGACGCCGGGACATCGCCGACGATGCCGGCGCCTCCGATCGATCCCCGCCGTGGCCGCACGGCGCAACGGCTGCTCGACGCCGCCGAGCGCCTGTTCGCGCAGCGCGGCGTCACCCAGGTGTCGATGCGCGAGATCGTGCGCGAGAGCGGCCAGCGCAATCCCTCGGCCGCGCGCTACCACTTCGGCTCACGCGAGGCGCTGATCGTCGCGGTGGTGGCCCGGCGGATGGAAGCGGTCAATGCGCGGCGTCACGCGCAGCTCGACACGCTGGTGCGCGAGCGCCCCGCCCCCGACCTGCGCCAGGTGATGCACGCGCTGGTGGCGCCGATGGCCGACGTGGTGCAGTCGACCGACTGGGGCCCGCGTTATGTCCAGATCGTCGCCGAACTCGCCCAGTGGCCGAACGATCTCGCCCTGGACCGCCTGTCGCCGGCGCAACGCAGTTCGATGGACCGGATCGAGTCCCTGGCCACCTCGGCCCGTCCGGACCTGCCCCGACCCCTGATGCGCGCGCGGCTGCAGATGATGCGCGGCTACACCGCCTACACGCTGAGCAGCTGGCTGCGCCTGCACGGGCCGGTCACGCCCGCGAATCGGCGACGGTTTCGGGCGGACGCGCGGCGACTGTCGGACTTCCTGGCCGATGGGCTGGGCGGCCCGCCCACCACGTGAGGCGCATGTCGAAATCACCGGCGGTCCGGCCGCGTTTCGCCCGCTGGAAATCACCCGCGCGGCCCTGCGTGGGCGAGTGTGTTGTGATCGCGATCACCACAGGACAGGAGGGTTGCGATGACCAGTGATCGTTCGTTTCGAGGCCACATCGGCCGCACCCACGAGGATTCCCGTCCCTGGTGGCCCGAATTGCCGCGCCCGCGCGAGGGCGCACCGAACGTGGTGGTCATCCTGTTCGACGACACCGGCTTCTCGCACTTCGGCTGCTACGGCTCCTCGATCGAGACCCCGAACATCGACCGCCTGGCCGCCGGGGGCCTGCGCTACACGAACTTCCACACCACCGCGCTGTGCTCGCCCACGCGCGCGGCGCTGCTCACCGGCCGCAACCACCACTCGGTGGGCATGCGCGGCCTGGCGAACTGGAACACCGGGTTTCCGAACTGCACCGGCGGCGTGGCGCGCAGCGCGGCCACGCTGGCCGAGATGATCCGCCCGCAGGGCTACTCCACTTTCGCGGTGGGCAAGTGGCACCTGACCCCGATGGAGGAGACCTCGGCCGCCGGCCCCTTCGATCAGTGGCCGCTGGCCCGCGGATTCGATCGGTACTACGGCTTCCTGCAGGGCGAGACCGACCAGTTCGCGCCCGAGCTGTATTGCGACAACCACCCGATCGATCCACCGCGCACGCCCGAGCAGGGCTACCACCTGACCGAGGACCTGATCGACCAGGCGATCCACATGATCCGCAGCCAGAAGTCCGCGGTCCCGGAACGCCCGTTCTTCCTGTACCTGTGCTTCGGCGCCACGCACGCGCCGCACCAGCCGCCGCGCGCCTTCCTCGACAAGTACAAGGGGCGCTTCGACGCGGGCTGGGACGTGATCCGCCAGCAGTGGTTCGAGCGCCAGAAGGCGCTGGGCGTGATCCCCGCCGACACCGAGCTCGCGCCGCGCAATCCGGGCGTGGAACCCTGGGACAGCCTGCCGCCCGAGCAGCAGCGCCTCGCGCTGCGCCTGCAGGAGGCCTTCGCCGGGTTCCTGGACCACACCGACACGCAGGTGGGCCGCTTGATGGGTTTCCTGAAGGAGATCGGCGAGCTCGACAACACGCTCACCATGGTGATGTCCGACAACGGCGCCAGCCAGGAGGGCGGCCCGATCGGCGTGATCGACACCTTCAAGTACTTCAACGGCATCCCCGAGACGCTCGCCGAGAGCCTGGCGCGCATCGACGACATCGGCGGACCGAAGTCGAACACCAACTACCCCTGGGGCTGGGCGCAGGCCGGCAACACGCCGGGCAAGCGCTACAAGCAGAACACCCACGGTGGCGGCATCCGCGACCCCCTGATCGTGCACTGGCCCCAGGGCATCGCGGCGCGCGGCGAGATCCGGCGGCAGTTCCACCACGTCACCGACATCACCCCCACCGTGCTCGAGGTGATCGGGGTCACGCCACCGGGGCAGGTCAACGGCGTCGCGCAGATGCCCGTGCACGGCGAGAGCCTGGCCTACACCTTCGAGGCCGCCAACCGCGACGTGCCCTCGCGCAAGCGCTCGCAGTACTTCGAGATGTACGGCAGCCGAGCGATCTGGGCCGACGGCTGGAAGGCGGTGGCCTTCCACCCGCCGGGCAAGCCCTTCGACGAGGACCGCTGGGAGCTCTATCACCTGGACACCGACTTCTCCGAGACCCGCGACCTCGCCAAGCAGGAACCCGAGCGCCTGGCGCGCATGATCGAGCTCTGGTGGACGGAGGCCGGGCGCTACGGCGTGCTGCCGCTGGACGACCGGCGCGCGCAGCTCTGGGCACCCACCCCGCGCACGCGCACGCCGCGCAACCGCGAGCGCTACGTGATGTACCCGCCGGTGGCGCACCTCTCGGGCGAGGTGGCGCCCTCGCTGGGCAACCGCAGCTTCACCGTCACCGCCGAGGTCGAGCGTCCGCACGCGGACACGCAGGGCGTGCTGTTCGCGCTGGGCAGCGGCCACAACGGCATCGCGTTCTACGTGCTCGGCGACCGGCTGGTGTTCGACTACAACCTGTTCGCCGCCCATCACAAGGCGATCTCCGACCGCCCGATCCCGATGGGCACCTCGACGTTGAAGGTGGTCTTCGAGAAGCTGGGCGAACAGGGGCGCGCGACGATCTTCATCGACGGGGCCGCCTGCGGCCAGGTCGAGGTGCCGCGCGTGCTGCGCATGATCTCCTCGTACGGCATGGACGCCGGGCGCGACTCCGGATCGGCGGTCAGCGACGACTACCAGGCGCCGTTCGACTTCCAGGGGCGCATCCAGCGCCTGGTGTTCGAGATGCCCAAGCGCCCCCGGCGCGACGAGCAGCAGGCGCGCGCCGCGCAGCAGGCGGCCGACCTGTCGCGCCAGTGATCATCGCGCCGGGACGACTCGCGTGAGTGGCTGCTGCGGCCCGCAACCCGCCTCCCGGGCGGCGCGCGCGCGCGCCGAGCCGGCGATGCCCACGGCCGCTCTCGGCGAGGACGAGGTGCCGATGGCGCTGGTCCCCGCCGGAGTCTTCCGGATGGGCTGCGACCGTCACGAAGGCCCGCCCGCCGACGGCGAGGGGCCCTCGCGCGAGGTGATGCTGCCCGCGTTCCGCATCGACTGTCATGCCGTCAGCAACCGGCGGTTCGCCCGCTTCGTCGAGCAGACCGGATATGTCACCGAGGCCGAGCGACTGGGCTGGTCGTTCGTGTTCGCGGGCCTGCTGCCCGACGATTTCGAGCCCACCCGCGGTGTGGAAGCCGCGCCCTGGTGGCGGCAGGTCCACGGCGCCGACTGGCGCCACCCGGACGGGCCGCAGAGCACGCTGCGGGATCGCGACGATCGACCGGTGGTGCATGTCTCGCACCACGATGCGCTGGCCTTCTGCGCCTGGGCGGGCAAACGCCTGCCCACCGAGGCGCAGTGGGAGAAGGCGGCCCGCGGCGGCCTGCGCGGACAGCGCTTTCCCTGGGGCGACGACGAGGTGCCGCAGGGTGTGCACCACTGCAATGTCTGGCAGGGGGTCTTCCCCGCGCGCAACGACACCGCCGACGGTCACTACGGGCTCGCGCCCGTCGACGCCTACCCGCCCAACGGCTATGGCCTGCACCAGATGGCCGGCAACTGCTGGGAGTGGTGCGCCGACTGGTACCACTCGCGCTGGCATCGCGACGCGGTGCGGCAGGCGGGCGGCGCGCCGCTGCAGGACCCGCGCGGACCGGACGAGGGGTTGGAGCGGGTGATGCGCGGCGGCAGCCACCTGTGCCATCCCTCGTACTGCTGGCGCTACCGCAATGCCGCGCGATCGGCCGCCTCGGCCGACAGCACCACCGGGCACATCGGGTTTCGTTGCGTCGCCGATGCGCACTGACCCGCCCGAGGCGCTGATGCCGGACACCCCGCTCGCCGAGCGGATGCGCATTCTCGCGGACGCGCGGCCGTTTCGCGTCTGGCCGCCCGCGGTGCTCAAGGAGCTGGCCCGGGAGGCCGCGCTGCGTCGACCCGCGTCGCGCAGCGCGGTGTTTCGGCCCGGCGACGAGCAGTCCTTCGTCTGGATCGTGGTCCGCGGCGGCATCGAGGTGGGCGCGTTCTGCGCCGATGGCAAGAAACTGATCCTGCACACCGGCGGGCCGGGATACGTGTACGGCCTTCTCGGACTCACCCGCCAGGCGCCGCTGTCCCAATACCTGATGGTGCTCGACGACGCCGAACTGCTGGTGCTGTCCACCGAACGCCTGCGGGCCGTGCTCCACGCCCACCCCGAGCTGTGGGAGTCGATCGCGGCCGAGCTCGCCTACCGGTACCGCCAGACCATGGCCGGCATCACCGACCAGCTGACCGCCCCGCTGAGCCTGCGCCTGAGCCTGTCGCTGTATGCGCTGGCACGCAGTGGCGCCGGCCGGACCCTGGCGGGCGGTGGCATCGCGGTGCACGTCTCCCAGGCCGACCTGGCCGCCACGCTCGGGGTGACCCGGCAGAGCGTGAATCGCGAACTGCAGGCGCTGGCCTCGCAGGGCGTGGTGTCGCTCAGCTACGGCAAGGTGGTCGTCAACGACCTGCCCGCGCTGCGCCAGCGCGTGCAGAACACCAACAGCCTGAGCGGCGGGCGCGCGGTGCTGCCCGGCCCGCGGCGCGCCTGACCCCTCCCCCGACACCGACACCCGTGCGCGCTGGCCCGGTGACGACCCACCCGAAGGAATCCCGATGAGCGATGTGCTGACCGAACGCCACGATGGCTGGGCCGAGCTGATCCTGAACCGGCCCGATCGCCGCAATGCCGTGCACGGGCCGCTCGCCCAGGCCCTGCTGGAACAGCTGCGCGCGCTGAACGCCGACCCCGATCCCCGCGTGATCGTGCTGCGCGGGGCCGGCGGGGCCTTGTGTTCCGGGCTCGACCTGAAGGCCTTCGCCGCCGAGCCGACGCCCGACTGGGTGCCGGGCTTCTCGGCCCTCTGGCACCAGGTGCACCTGGCGCTGCTGGAGTCGCCCAAGGTGCTGGTGGTGGCGCTCGAACGCTTCGCGATCAATGGCGGCGCGGCGCTGGCGCTGGCCGGCGACCTGCTGGTGGTCGGCCAGGGCGCCTTCCTGCAGGTGGCCGAGGTGCAACTCGGCATGGCCGCCCCGAAGAACGTCGCCTGGCTGGCGCTGCGTCACCACGAGGCGCTGGCGGCGCGCCTGACCTTGCTGGGTGACCGCTGGGACGCGCCCACGCTGCTGCGCGAGGGCATCGCCACCGAGGTCGTGCCGGACGACGAGGTCGTCGCCCGCGCTCAGGCGATCGCGCAGCGCATCGCCGGATTCCCGCCACAGGGGCCGCTGCGGATCAAGTCGGCGCTGCGCGCGGCCTCGCTGCGGATGGCGGCGCGCGACTGGTTCGACGCCGCTGCCGCGCACGACCCCCTGGCGGGGCAGACGGTGCGCCCGCCCCGCCCCACCCCGCGTTGACCTCTTCTCGAGAAGCCCACGATGCCTCCCGCCCATCCCTCGACCGCGCGCCGCGCGGTGCTCTCCCCCACTGAACTCGATGCGCTGTGCACGAAGGTGCGACAGTTCGTCGACGAGGTGGTCATCCCGCGCGAAGACATGTCGATCGCGCACGACATCGACGCGCTCGACCGCGTCACGCGCGAGCTGCGCGCGCAGGCCACCGCCCGCGGCCTGGTCCCGCCCCAGCTCGACCCCTCGCTGGGGGGCCTCGGCCTGAGCTGGCGCGAGTGCGCGCGCGTCTTCGAGCAGGCCGGCCGCAGCGTGCTCGGCCCGGGCGCGCTGGGCTGCGCCGCCCCCGATCAGCCCAACATCGACACGCTGCTGCACCTGGCCTCGCCCGCGCAGCGCGAGCGCTGGCTGGGTCCGCTGGTGCGCGGCGAGATCCGCTCGGCGTTCGCGATGACCGAGCCGGCCCCCGGCGTGGGCTCCGATCCGCGGATGATCCGCACCACGGCCCGGCGCGACGGCGACGGCTGGGTGCTCGATGGCCACAAGTGGTTCATCAGCGGCGCCACCGGTGCGGCCTTCGCGCTGGTGGTCGCGCGCGCACCCGAGGGCGTGAGCTGGTTCCTGGTCGAGACCACCAACCCCGGCTGGGAGCTGGTGCGCAAAATCCCCTCGATCGACGGCTTCTCGCACGGTGGCCACGGCGAGATCCGCCTGAACGGCTGCCGCGTGCCCGCGGACGCGCTGATCGGCGAGGTGGGTCGCGGCTTCGACTACGCGCAGCTTCGACTCGAGGGCGCGCGCCTGTTCCACTGCATGCGCGGCACCGGCCTGGCGGCGCGCGCGATGGAGATCGCGCAGGACTACGTCTCGCGCCGCGAGTCGTTCGGCGCGCCGCTGGTCGATCACCAGCTGGTGCAGGCGATGGCCGCCGATGCGCACATCGACCTGTACGCGGCCCGCCTGATGACCAGCGACGTCGCCCGGCGCCTGGACGAAGGCGAGTCGATCCGCCACTACGGATCGATGGCCAAGGTCTTCGTCAGCGAGGCGCTGAACCGCGTCGCCGACCGGGCCGCGCAGATGTGCGGCGCGCTGGGCATGTCGGAAGACACCCCGGTCTCGATCATCCTGCGCAAGCTGCGTCCGTTCCGCATCTACGACGGCGCCTCCGAGGTGCACCGCGCGGCGATCGGCAAGCGCATCTTCCAGAAGGGAGTCAAACCATGAGTTCCGCCTCATCCCTGGCGGCCTTCCGGCAGGAGGTGCGCGCGTTCGTGCGCGCCGAACTCCCCGAGGTCGTGCGCGAGAAGACCCGCCTGGGCCTCGCGCTCACCCGCGAGGAGACGCGTGGCTGGGAGGCTCGGCTGCGCGATCGCGGCTGGCTGGTGCCGCAGTGGTCCACCGAATGGGGCGGCACGGGCTGGAGCCCGGCGCAACACGCGATCTTCAAGGACGAACTCGCGCTGAACCACGCGCCCGAGGCCAACGGCATCACCTACGACATGGTGGGGCCGATCCTGATCCACTGCGGCACCGAGGCGCAAAAGCGCCACTTCCTGCCGAAGATCGTGTCGCTGGAACACGCCTGGTGCCAGGGCTACTCCGAGCCCAACGCCGGCTCGGACCTCGCCAGCCTGGCCACCCGCGCGGTGCGCGGCACCGACGCGCAGGGGCGCGACATCTACACCGTCAACGGCAGCAAGATCTGGACGTCCGGCGCGCACCACGCCGACTGGATTTTCTGCCTGGTGCGCACCGATCCCGACGCGCGCAAGCAGGAGGGCATCAGCACGCTGCTGATCGACATGCGCTCGCCCGGGATCAGCCTTCGCCCGATCGTCGGCATCCACGGCTTTCACCTGTTCAACCAGGTGTTCTTCGACGACGTGGTGGTGCCGGCGGAGAACCGCGTGGGCGAGGAGAACCAGGGCTGGACGGTGGCCAAGTCGCTGCTCGAGTACGAGCGGCTGAACCTCGCGCGCGTGCCCGAGAACCGGCGCCGGCTGGCCAAGGCCCGCGCGATCGGCGAACAGGTGAGGGAGGCCGGCCGGCCGCTGCGCGAGCACGAGTGGTTCCAGCGCCGCTTCGTCGAGCTGGAGGTGCGCTTGGAGGCGCTCGCGGCCACCGTGCAGCGGTTTCGCCAGCAGGCCGAGGCGGGCAAGCCCCCGGGCCAGGAGACGGGCATGCTCAAGCTGGTCGGCAGTCAGCTGATCCAGGAGATCGAGAACCTGTGCGTGGACGCGGTGGGCCCGGATTCGGTCGCCTACGACCGTGACGCGCACTTCTCGCTCGAGGGCCACGCGGCCGCGATGGCCGAGGGCCGCAGCGAATACGCACCCGCGGTCTCGGCACGGCGCTTCGTGACGCGCGGTTTCACGATCGCTGGCGGCAGCAGCGAGATCCAGCACGAGCTGCTGGCCAAGCAGGTCCTGGGAATCTGAGATGAGCGACCACACCACCCACGCGCGCGAGGCCGAGGAACAACGCCAGCAGCTGCGCGACAGCGTGCGCCGGTACGCCGAGCGCGACTACCCCTTCGACGCCCGCACCGAGGCGTTTCGCAGCCCGTCGGGCTTCTCCGAGACCCAGTGGCAGCGTTTTGCCGAGCTGGGCTGGCTGGGGATCGGGCTGCCCGAAGAGCTGGGCGGCTTCGGCGACGTCGCCGACCAGTTGGTGATCGCCGAGGAACTCGGTCGCGCGCTCGTGATCGAACCCTGGCTGGCCAACTGCGCGCTGGCCGGGCCGCTGCTGGCCGAGTGCGGCGACGTCGCGCAGCGCGGCCTCGTAGCCGACCTGATCGCCGGGCGCACCCGACTGGCGCTGGCGGCCTGGGAGCGGCAGGGGCGCTTCGACGCCTTCGACGTGAGCACGCGTGCGCACACCGAAGGCGGTGTCACACGACTGCGAGGGCGCAAGACGCTCGCGCTGGGCGCGGGCAGCGCCTCGCACCTGCTGGTGCTGGCGCGCGAGAGCGGCGAGGCGCGCGACACGGACGGGCTGAGCCTGTTCCGCGTGGCCGTCGACGCCCCCGGTGTCACGGTGCGCGCGACGCCCACGTACGACGGCCGGCACACGGCGGACGTCACCTTGCACGAGGTGGCGCTCGGCCCGACCGACCGGATCGGCGAGCCCGGCCGCGCCTGGCCGGCGGTGGCCCGGGCGATCGACCGCGCGACCCTGATGCTGTGCGCCGAGGCGGTGGGCGCGATGGACCGCTGCCTGTCGCTCACGCGCGACTACCTGCGCACCCGCAAGCAGTTCGGCAAGCTGATCATCGACAACCAGGTGATCAAGCACCGGCTGGTGGACCTGTTCGTCGCGATCGGTCAGGCCCGCGCGATCACCGAACGGGCCGCGCAGGTCTTCGATGACGAGGACGCCGCGCGCGAGCGGGCGGTGTCGCTGGCCAAGGCTTTCGTCGGCCCGGCGGGCCGGCGCGTGGGCGAGGATGCGGTGCAGTTGCACGGCGCCATCGGCATGACCGACGACCTGGAGATCGGCCAGTGCTACAAGCGGCTGGCCGCGGCCGCGAACCTGCTGGGCGATGCGCACTGGCACGGCACGCGCATCCTGGCGCGACCGGCGACGAACTGAGCGGAATCGGCCCGCGGCCGGGCCTCAGCCCGGCACCATCCGGGGCGGCGGTGGGCGCTGCAATCCCGCCAGCACCTGGATCGTGCCCATCGTCAGCCCCATGCCCACGCCCACCTGCCAGGCGAGCTGGTAGTTGCCGAAGGCATCGAACATCCAGCCCCCGCCGAAGGCACCCAGCGCACTGCCCACCTGGTGGCTGAAGAAGGCGATCCCCTGCACCATCGCCTGCCAGCGCAGGCCGAACATCTCGGCCACCAGGCCCGACACCAGCGGTCCCACGCCCAGCCACAGGAAGCCCATCAACGCGGCGAACACCAGGGTGTTGGTGGGCGTGGGCGCGGCCCCGAAGTACCAGGCCAGCACCAGCGAGCGGCTGATGTACAGGCAACCGAGCAGCACGGCCTTGGACCAGCGCCCGCCCGCCCAGCCGAAGAACAGGCTGCCCAGCACGTTGAAGGCGCCGATCGTGGCCAGCGCCTGCGCGCCCAGCATCGGGTCGAGCCCGCAGAACGCGATGTACGAGGGCAGGTGCGTGGTGAGGAAGACGAGTTGCAGGCCGCAGACGAAGTACGCGGCCGTCATGATCAGAAAGGGCCGGTAGCGCAGCGCCGCGCGCGTGACCTCGCGCGCGCTGTTCGAATCGGCCCCCGCCGCCCCGCCGGAGGTGGGCACGGGGATCTTGTCGACCCGCCCGGCGATCCACGCGCAGGGGATGATCAGCAGCGCGATCAGCGTGAAGCCCCAGGCGCCGGTGCGCCAGTCGAAGGCCTGGCTCAGGCCCTGCCCGACGGGCGCCGCGAGCATCGTGCCCAACGACCCGGCCGCCGACACCATGCCCAGCACCGTCGAACGAATGGTGGCAGGCACCGGGCGCGAGGCCACCGCCATGCCCAGACCGGTGCCGCAGCAGGCCAGCGACAGGCCGATCAGCACGCCGGCACCGAGCACCACCGAGACGAGGCCCTGTGCGCTGGCCAGCAGCGCCATGCCCAACACGTACGCGATCGCCCCACCGAGCATCACCGGGCGAAAGCCGAATCGCACCGCCCAGGCGCCGGCCCACGGCTGCAGGAAGCCCCAGGCGAGGTTCTGGATGCCGATCGCCATCGTGAAGTCGGCGACCGCGATCGAGAGCTCCTTGGTGGCGGGCTGCATGAACAGCCCCAGGCTCTGGCGCAGGCCCATCACCAGCGAGAGCATCAGCGCCGCGGCGACGAGGATGGGGACGACCGGGATCAGGCTGCGAAATGCGCTCATCGACCGACGCTACCACCGATCGCCGGGAGGCGTTGGCGTGGGCCCCCGGAGCAGGTCCGGATTGCGTGGCCGGGCCCGGGTGAGGCGCGCGAGCGCCCGGCCCGGCGGCTCCGACGCGCCTCAGTGCGCGCCGAAGGCGGTGACGGGGTAGTCGTCCTCGTCGAAGGCCAGGCCCTGGGCCTCGCGGCGCGAGTCGTCCTCGCGCTGGCGATCGAGCCGGCGGGCCTCGTCGTCGTTGATCAGGCGACCCAGGATGATGCTGTGACGGCGACGCGCGACGCAGCGGGCACCGAGCCGCTCGGCCGCCTGCAGCGCGGCGAGGGGATCGACCATGAACGAGAGCGCGGCCGAGGGGTTCGATTCGACGGTGTTCGGTTCCATGATGGCCTCCGGGTGCGGGTGTGGAGTCATCTTGCCGGCCGACCGGTGCGCTGACCATACGACCGAAGGGGTACACTGCCCCGCCCTTCGGCCACCACCCCACGTCACGAGGAACCCCATGAGCGACACCAGCTTTCGATCGATCGGCTTCATCGGACTGGGCGTGATGGGCGAGCCGATGTGCCGCAACCTCGCGCGCAAGACCGGGCTGCCGGTCACCGGCCTGGACCGCGACCCGGCCCCGCTCGCACGACTGGCCGCCGACGGGGCGCGCACCGGCACCAGTGCCGCGGCGCTCGCGCGCGACTGCGATCTCGTGTTCCTGTCGCTGCCCTCCGGGGAGGTGGTCGACCAGGTGGCGCGCGCGCCCGACGGTCTGCTGGCGCAGGCGCGCGCCGGGCTGGTGATCGTGGACCTCTCCACCTCGGACGTGGCGATGACCCGCGCGCTCGCGGCCGACTTCGCGCGACGTGGCACGGTGTTCATCGATGCGCCGGTGGCGCGCACGCGCGCGGCGGCCGAGGCAGGCACGCTGTCGGTGATGGTGGGCGCCGAGCCGGCCGACTTCGAGCGGGTGCGCCCGCTGATCGCCGCCTTCGCCAGTGACATCTCGCTGTGCGGACCGGTGGGCTGCGGCCAGGTGGTGAAGATCCTGAACAACATGGTGCTGTTCGAGACGGTGGCGGCGCTCTCGGAGGCCTGCGCGATCGGCGAGCGGGCCGGCGTGCCGGTGGGGCTGCTGTTCGAGACGCTGGCCAAGGGCTCGGCCGACAGCTTCGCGTTGCGCAGCCACGGACAGAAGGCGATCGTGCCGGGCGACTTCCCCGAGCGGGCGTTCTCGGTGCGCTATGCGCAGAAGGACCTGCGCTACGCGCTGGCGCTGGCCGCGCAGACCGGCGTGGACGCACGCGGCGCGAAGGTCGTGGACGCCTGGTTCGACGCGGCGGTCGCCGCGGGTGACGGGGATCGGTACCACCCGGTGATCAGCCGGGTGATTGGCGGGCGCTCGGGCGGGTGACCGCCGGCGCGAGCAGATCGCCTTCGGCGTCGGGGTCCACGTTCTTCGGGGTGGCTACCGCGCGATCGTCGCGGGCGCCACGCTCGGCGTCGATGAAAGGTTCGCGTCTGGCCTTGCGTTGAGGATCCTCAAGGCAATCGCCGACCCGCGATGCCAGGATCCCTTGCCAGCAGACCGTGCCATCACACGGCGACATCTTGGCAACCGTGCGGCCATGGCGGGGCCAGGAACCATCGATTCGGACAACGGATGCGGTCTGGCGGCGAGTCCTCGACCCTGAGGGAGCCCGAGATGCGACCGACCAAGACGACCTGCCTGCTCCTTGCCTGGGCACTGCCGCTCACCGCGGCCGCGACCCCGAATCAGCACCTGAACCCCCACCCCGACGACGCGGGCAAGATCAGCTGGCAGCAGGCGCCGGGCACGCCGAACACGACCAATCACCTGCACATCGAGGACGTGAGCATCACCGTCCTGCGCAACGTCGGCATCACGCATGACAACCGATCCTGGGTCGCGGAGTCGGCCTGGGACGACCGCTTCCTGCGCTTCGTCGACACGCCTGCCGGCACGAACGGCGCCTGGGACAGTTTCGCCCACGGCTACATCGATCCGCTCTTCCGGCCGCGCTACCTGTTCGCCAACGACGTGCCCGCCGCTGCGCAGACGCTCGTGAACGACGCGATGAGCACCTGGAACACCCGGGCCAAGAACGAAGGCGAAGAACTGCGCACCACGCCCGATGGCACGCCCTTGAAGACCAGTGTCGTCTTCGAACGGGTGCTCTCTGGCGCGCACGAGTTGCTGGTGGACTTCATGGAGGGGTTCCAGAACGTCACCCGGGCGGTGGGCGAGTGGATCGTCTCCACGACGCAGACCGCGGGTTACCCCCCGGGCCAGACGCCGGCAACGAAGACCCTGCTCTTCGAAGCGACACCCACCAGTCAGTTCACGCTGACCACCGCCAACTGGCTGTTGAGCACCGATGGGCGCCCCCTCGGTGATCCAGCCAAGGTCTACTCGGATGTCAGCGCGCCGTTTGCCACCGACTGGTCGTTCGACAAGACGCCGGACATCCTCTTCAACCAGCAGGACGTCGACTACCGTGGCCCGGACGGCACCGAATACGAGGGCGACGAAGCCGCCTTCGCCGCCTTCGGCGTCAGGATCCGCGACCTCTGGGGGGGTTACCCCGCCCTCGTCGCGGGCTCCACGCTCGACATCTACAAGTCCGACCTCTATTCGATCGCGCTGCACGAGTGGGGGCACGTGATCGGATTGCTGCATTCGGACGACGGCCTCATGGCGGCCGACGCACCGTTCACGATGAACCACCTGAGCCAGACGATCGACGCCGACAATGCCTTCGGCGCCGCGGCGCTGTATTCGATTCCCGTGCCCGCGCCGGCCACGGGGGTGCTGGTGATGGCGGGGGTGCTGGGGATGATCGCGTGGCGTCGGTCGGGGCGATGCGCTCACGAAGGCGGGGTGAGTGCCCATCGGGCCAGCGAACAGACCCGGGGTCGGCAGCCAACACCCACCGTGACGGGTCATGCCGTGCCTTTTCCCCCACGGGGGGCTCCCGAGCAGACCCCTGGCTGAAGCGACGGCGCGTCGCGCAGCCGAAAAGACAAAGGGCCCGGAGATCGTCCGGGCCCTTTCGGGTGTGTTTGGTGGTGGAGGGTTGCCTGGTGCAAGAGCCGCCCGTTGAGCTTACAAGCAATGCCGCGGGCGCCTGCGGGCTTGTGAGGTCTCGTCACCGGGAGAGCAGGTCCACGTACGCCTGATAGCTGTAGACGCGGTTCTTCTTTTGGCCGGTGAGCTCGGTCAGGATGCCGAGATCCTCCAGCAGCTTGACGGCGGCGCTGGCGGTCGGAAACGTCGTCTCCAGCCGCTGGCGAACGTGCTCGACGCTGAAGCGCGGCATCATCGGCAGCAGCTCGAACAGGCGGTAGCTGATCGGCCCCGCCTTGGAAGACTCCAGCAGTCGCTTGCGGTCGGCCGTGATCAGGCTGGCCACATCGATGACGCTGCGCTCCGCATCCGCGGACGCCGCAGCCACGCCTTCCAGGAAGAAGGACACCCAGCCTTCCCAGTCGCCGTGGCCGCGGATGGACGACAGGCGCCGGTAGTACTCGGCCTGGTGCTGTTTGAGGTAACCGCTCAGGGACATCAACGGCTCTCTCAGCAGCCCCCAGTGCTCCATGAGCGCGGCGATCAGCAGCCGCCCGATGCGCCCGTTGCCGTCCAGGAAGGGGTGGATGGTCTCGAACTGAGCGTGGATCAGAGCGACCCTGACCAGCGGCGGCAGGTCGACGTCGGCGGCATGGATGAAGTGCTCCAGGTCCGTCAGCAGATCGGCCACTTGCTGGGGTGGTGGCGGCACGAAGGCGGCGTTGCCCGGTCGCGTGCCACCGATCCAGTTCTGCGAGCGGCGCAGTTCGCCGGGCTGCTTGCCAGCGCCGCGCGCACCGTCGAGCAGCAGCCGATGCGCCTCGCACAGCAGGCGAACGCTGATCGGCAAGCCCTGCGGGTCGCGCAACTGCCCCTGCACCCAGCGGAAGGCGCGCAGGTAGTTGGTGACCTCCTCGACGTCGTCGGTGTTGCTGACCTTCAGGCCCGCCTCTTCATCGAACAGGTCGGTCAGCGTGGCCTGGGTGCCCTCGATCTGCGAGGTGAGCAGCGCCTCTTTGCGGATGGCGCTGTAGAGCAGCCATTCCACCGACGGGACCAGGCCCGACACCCCGGCCAGGCGCGCCAACGCCAGTTCGGCCTGCCGGTTCAGGTCGATGAAGCGGGTCGGCGCCAGCGTCGGGTCAACCGGGGGCAGCGGACGTGGCACGAAGGCGCGTACCGACTCGCCCAGCGTGGTCGTGATGGCGTAGGTGCCGGTGGTTCGGGGCATTGAAAGCGTGCTTTGATTTTTCGCCTTAAATTAAAGCACACTTTATTTTGAGACGCCAGTATCAAAGCAGGTTTTCATACGATGCAGTCTCGGCCTCGATCCGATACCCCATCACCCGGTAGCCGCGCTGGCGCTTGTCGATCCCGCCAAGGTCTACTCCGATGGCACCGCGCCGCTCGCCACCGACCGCTCGTTCGACAAGACGCCGGACATCCTCTTCAACCAGCAGGACGTCGACTACCGCGCCCCGGACGGCACCGAATACGAGGGCGACGAAGCCGCCTTCGCCGCCTTCGGCGTCAGGATCCGCGACCTCTGGGGGGGTTACCCCGCCCTCGCGATGCGCTCACGAACACGGGGTGAGTGCCCATCGGGCCAGCGAACAGACCCGGGGTCGGCAGCGAACACCCACCGTGACGGGTCATGCCGTGCCTTTTCCCCCACGGGGGGCTCCCGAGCAGACCCCTGGCTGAAGCGACGGCGCGTCGCCCAGCCGAAAAGACGAAGGGCCCGGAGATCATCCGGGCCCTTTCGGGTGTGTTTGGTGGAGAGGAGGAGGATCGAACTCCCGACCTTCGCATTGCGAACGCGACGCTCTCCCAGCTGAGCTACCCCCCCGAAGCCCTGCATTATAGCACCGGCTCCCCGCGGCGCGCAAAATCGGGCGGCGAACGCCGCGCGGCGGCGACGGTTTGACGCTCGCGGGGCCGGCTGCGATGCTGGCCTTCCCCACGCCGCCACTGCCGGAAGTCCGCATGAGCCCGTCCGCCCCCGCCCAAGACGACTTCGCCGATCGCGAATACAACAACCGCGCGATGATCCCCGACTTCGCGCCGATCATCGAACGCTGGTCGGAACAGGCGCTCACCGCACGCCGCCGCAGCGCCGGCGCGCTCGATCTGTACTACGGCGGCGGGCCGCGCGAGAACCTCGATCTCTTCCCCGCCGCCGGCCACGGCTCCCCCTTGCTGGTGTTCATCCACGGCGGCTACTGGCGGGCGCTGGACAAGCGCGACTTCTCCTGGGTGGCCCCGCCCTTCGTCGAGCGCGGCATCAGTGTCGCGGTGCTGAACTACGAGCTCGCACCGGCGGTGACGATCGAGACGATCACGCTGCAGGTGCTGCGCGCGCTGGAGTGGCTGCACCGTCAGGCCGAGCACTACGGGTTCGATCCGCGGCGACTGCACGTCGCCGGACACTCGGCCGGCGGCCACCTGACCGCGATGGCGATGGCCGCGCGCTGGCCGCTGTGGGACCCGGACCTGCCCGCCGACCTGGTCAAGGGCGGCATCGCGGTGAGTGGCCTGTACGACCTCGAACCGCTGCGCCACGCCCGCTTCCTGGCCGACGACCTGCGCCTGGACGCGCGCTCGGCCGAGCGGCTCTCGCCGGCGTGGATGCCGCCGGCCACCGACGCCCCGCTGATCACCGCGGTGGGTTCGCTGGAATCGGCCGAGTTCCACCGTCAGAACGCGCTGATCGGCCAACGCTGGGCGCGCAACCTGCGCGCGGACATCCCGGCGCCGGGCCGACACCACCTCAGCGTGATGGACGCGCTGGCCGAACCCGGCCACCCCCTGTTCGAGGCGGCCGCGGCGCTGTGCCTCGGGCGTTGAGTCAGCCCCCCGCCGGCCGCAGGGTGTCGCGATCGGGCGAGAGCGGTCCGGCGCGCACCCCGAGGGCGTGCAGGTCCTCGGGCACGCCCAGGCCGCGCGCGAGGCTGGCCACCAGCCGCCCCATCGCCGCGCTCGTCTGGATGCCGTAGCCGCCCTGCGCGGCCGAGAACACGAAGCCCGGCGCCGCGGCGCGCTCGCCCGCGACCAGTTCGCCGTCGGCCACGAAGGAACGCAGGCCCGCCCACACCCGCGAGGGCCGCCGGATCGTCAGCGTGGTGGCCTGCTGGATGCGGTCGATCGCGATCGCGATGTCCAGTTCCTCGGCCTGCACGTCGTGCGGCTCGACGGGATCGGCATTCGCGGGCGAGCCCAGGATCTGGCCGGCATCCGCCTTGAAGTACCAGGTCTCGTCGACATCCAACGCCATCGGCCAGTCGGCGATCGCCAGCCCAGGGGGCGGTGCGCACACGAAGGCCGAGCGCCGCTTGGGCGTGAGCCCCACCGGCGCCACGCCGGCCAGCGCCGCGACGCGATCGGCCCAGGCGCCCGCGGCATTCACCACCCGCGGCGCGCGCCAGGCGCGGCCATCGGACAGCCGCACCTGCCACCCCCCCGCGTCGCGCGAGATCGCCACCACCTCGGCGCGGCAGACGAGTTCGCCGCCGGCGGCCTTCACGCCGCGCAGGAAACCCTGGTGCAGCGCGTGCACGTCCATGTCCATCGCGCCGGGCTCGATCGCGCACTCGCCGGTGCGCTCCGGGCGCAGCACCGGCAGCATCGCCAGGGCCTGATCGCGCGGCACGCGGCGCACCGCGTCCTGATCGCCCAGCGATCGGATCAGCGCCTCCAGCGCCTCGGGGCGCGCCGGGTCGCCGACGAACAGCGTGCCCCGCGGCGTGAGGATCGGGTGCTCGGTGAAGCCCGCCGGGGGCCGCTCGAAGAAGCCGCGGCTGGCACGCGAGAGCGCGCGCACCTGCGGCGGCCCGTAGGTCTCGGAGAACAGCGCCGCCGAGCGCCCGGTGCTGTGATAGCCGGGCTGGTCTTCGCGCTCGAGCAGCACGGTGCGCCCGTGCGGGCACAGCCAATAGGCGGCGCTGGCCCCGGCGATGCCGGCGCCCACCACGATGAAATCGACCTCGGTCATGCGGGAAGTCCTGGAGCCTGTTCGGAGGAAAGTTCGGTCTCGTGCGGCGTGGCCCTCACGCCGGCCAGCCGGCGCCTCAGTTCAACGCGCGCAGTTCGGCACGATACTGCCGAAGCACGTCGTCGGGGTCCCGCACGCCGCGCTCGAGCGCGTCGCGCCGCCACCGCGCCTCGAAGGCACGGGCCTGCTGACGCCACGCCTCGCGCAGCGCGGCCGAGGGCGAATCGACCACCACGCCGGCCGCCTGCATCCGCGCCAGGACATGGCGGTCGGCCACGTCGAAGCCACGACCGAGCGCGCGCGCCAGCACCTCGCCCGACAGCGCCTCGATCGCCTCGCGGTCCCGGGCTTCCAGCGCGCGCCAGCGCGCCTCGTTGATCACCACCGCGAAGCTGGTGTTGTACCAGCCGCCCGGCATCGGGCTGCGCCGACGCACCTGCGCCGCCAGCCCGTAGCCCGCCACCGCCTCGGCCGGCAGGAAGACCGCGTCGATCTTCCCGCTGGCCAGCGCCGCGGGCGTCTGGGCCGCCGGCAGCACCGACACCGTCCAACCGGCCTCGCGCGCGATGTCCGAGACCAGCCCGCCGCTGGCGCGGATCGACAGGCGCGAGAGCTCCTCGGCATCGCGCATCGGGCGGCCGGTGGAGAACAGCTGCCCCGGGCCGTGGGTGAACACCGCGAGCACCTTCAGGCCCCGGTGCTCGTCGAGCCCGGCGAGGAAGCGTTCATGAATGCGCTGGTAGGCCACCGAGGCGGCCTCGGCCGAGACCCCGCCGAAGGGCAGCTCGACGAAGCGCGTCAGGCGGAACTCCGCCGGCGTGTAGGCATGCACCGAGTAGGCGACGTCGACCTCGCCGCGGCGCACCGCCTCGAAGCTTCGCGTGGCCGGCTGGATCGGCGCGGGGCGCGGGCGGCAGACCACGCGCGCGGCAGTGGCCCGCGCCACCTCGTCGCACCAGCGCGTCAGGGTGCGCGACACCGGGTGCGAGGGCGACAGCCAGCTCGCCGTGGAGAGCACGGTCTGGGCGGGCGCTGGCGCCTGCGCCCGGGCCGCGCCCGGTGCGCCCACGAGCAGGCCGAGCGCGAGCCCCAGGCCCGCACCCGCGCGCACCACCCCGCCGGTCCGCCGGCCGGACCTCTCGTCGACACCCCGCATCGGGCCGATGATACCGACGCGGTTCAGTCGCGGGCGCGCGCCAGCCGTTCCAGGCCCGCCCGGTCGACGCCCGGTGCGAACAGCTCGATGAACGCGTGGGCGAACCCGCGCAGGTAGTTGTCCCGGCGCACCGCCAGCCGGGTGTGGTTCACGCCGAACAAGGCGCCGGCGGGCATCGCCGCGAAGCCCCGGTCCCGGTGCGGATCGAAGGCGAGGCCGGCCATGATCCCCACGCCCAGCCCGATGCCGACGTAGGTCTTGATCACGTCGGAGTCGATCGCGGCCAGCACCACGTCGGGCTGCAGCCCCGCCTGGGCGAAGGCCTGGTCGATTCGTCGTCGGCCCGCGAACTCGGGCACGTAGGTGATCAGCGGATAGCGCACCAGCGAGGCCAGGCTGAGCGGCCGGCCGATCAGCGGGTGCTTGCTCGGCACCAGCACCACGTGCTCCCACTCGAAGGCGGGTAAGGTGATCAGTTCGGGCTGCTCGTCGGTGACCTCGGTGGCGATCGCGAAGTCGACCTCGCGATCGAGCAGCGACTGCGTGATCTGTCGCGGGCTGCCCTGCAGCAGCGTGAGCCGAACCGCGGGAAAGCGCCGACGGAACTCGCGGATCACCGCCGGCAGCACGTAACGCGCCTGGGTGTGGGTGGTGGCGATGCGCAGCTCGCCCGCGTCGCGCGCCCGGAAGTCGGCGGTGGCGCGCTCGATGCCCTCGATCTCGGAGAGCACGCGCTCGGCGCGCTCGTGCACGCTCTTGCCCGGCTCGGTCAGACCGACCATGCGCTTGCCGTGGCGGCGGAAGATGTCCACGCCGAGCTCGGCCTCGAGCTCGAGGATGCCCCGCGACAGGGCCGGCTGTGAGGTGCCCAGCGCCTGGGCGGCCTGGGTCAGGGAGAAGCCCCGGCGCACCGTCTCACGGACGAAGCGAAGCTGCTGCAGCGTCATGTGGTGGAACCCGGAAAGAAAAAAGGCGCGCATCGCTGCGCGCCTCGAAACGGCAGCAGGGCTGCCTCTCCTCCTCCTCGATCCGGGGTCGACGACGGTGCGCCGACCCGAGTGGCGCGATCCTAACCAAAGTCTCCTCGCGGCGACAATGGATTTGTCGCTGGCGGAACACCATTCCGCATGGTGATATTTCGGAACGCCCGTTCGGATCGGACATGTCGATTCAACGGGTGCGGTCGACCCAGGCCAGCATGCCGATCGCCAGCAACATGGCCGCGGCGCTGGGTATGCCGGCGGCCAGCCAGGCCGGCCAGGTGTTCAGCAGGCCCAGATGCGAGAACAACCCGTTCAGGAAGTGGAAGGCCACCCCCAGCATGATGCCCGCGAACACCTTGTAGCCGATGCCGCCGGCGCGCACCTGCAGGTAGCCGAAGGGCAGCGCCAGCGCCATCATCACGATCACCGCCAGCGGGTAGACCACCTTCTTCCAGAGCGCGATCTCGTAGCGGTCGCTTCGCTGCCGGTTCTCGCGCAGGTGCTGGACGTACTGCAGCAGGTTCCACGCCGACATCCGGTCGGGCTGCAGCACCAGCACCCCGAGGATGTCCGGGTTCAGGTCCGAGACCCACCGCATCTCGGACAGGCGTTCCCGCGTGGCCTTCAGCGAGAGCGTCGCGTCGGCCACCTGCACCGGGGAGAAACGGGTGAGATCGACCGATTCGAAGCGCCAGCCCGAGGGCGGGGTGAACCGGGCGTCGGCCGCGTCGATCAGCGCGACCATCCGGAACTGGGCATCGAACTCGAACACCCGCACCGCCCGCAGCGAGGTGTCCGGGCGCATCTCGGCGACGTTCACGAACCGCAGCCGCTGCACCGCGCCGGTCTCGTCCTTCAGCGTGTCCTTGATCCACAGGCCGGAACGGAACTGGGCGCCCACCGTCGCGTTCAGCGCCGACAGCCGGATGTCCTGGGCCAGCCGCTCGGCCACCGGCGCCAGCAGCTCGCCGGTGAGCGCGGTGGCCACCGCGAACCAGGCCCCCACCCCGGCGACCACGGTCAGCGCATGCCGCCGGCTCATGCCGGCCGCGCGCATCGCGGTGAACTCGGAGTGCGAGGCGAACTGCGCCAGCGCGTAGATGGTGCCGATCAGCGCGGCCACCGGCATCAGCTCGTAGACGCGGCTGGGCATGCCGAGGATCACGTGGGCGATCGCGTGCTGCAGCCGATAGCCGGCCTGGCCGATGTCGTCGAGCTCGTTGACGAGATCGAAGAACGCGAACAGGCACAGGAAGCCGATCAGCACGAAGATGACCGCGCCGACGATCTCGCGCCGGATGTAGCGTCGGATCAGGTTCACGCCGCGGGCTCCCGGCGCCAGAACCGCGACAGCCGCCAGGTGACCAGCGACACCCGGCGCCAGAACAGCAGCGCGACGATCAGCAACAGCACCGCGTGGATCAGCCAGACCCCCACGCCGAACGCCAGGCGGCCCTGCGACACCCAGGCCTGCGACAGCGAGAGCAGGTTCGAGTAGGTGACATAGACCAGCAGCGCGACGATCAGGTTGATCGAGCGGCCCACGCGCGGGTTGAACGAGGACAGCGGAATCGCCAGCAGCGCCAGCCCCACCGCCGACAGCGGCAGGCCGACGCGCCAGACGAGTTCGCCCAGGTGGCGCGGGGTGGGGTCCAGGATCAGGTCGTGGGTGGGCTTGGCCTTGGCCGACTGGTCCGGCGCCACCGGCACCGAGGGGTCCAGACGCAGCCCGTAGCGTTCGAACTCCATCACCCGGAACTGGGGCGCGGCGCGCTCGCCGTCGTAGCGGCGGCCCTTCTCCAGCACCAGGAAGCGGTCGCCGTTGGGTTCGGTGGTGATCTGTCCGCCGGCCGAGACCACCACGGTGAGGCGTTCGCCGCTGGTCTGGGTGACGAAGACGTTGCGCACGCTCTTCTCGTCCTCGGAGATCGCCTCGACGAAGAAGACCCGCGAGGCCGACGCCGATTCGCGGAACTGGCCGGCTGCCACCTGGGAGACGTCCTGGCGCTGCTCGAAGCGCTGCTGGTACTCGGCGATCTGGCGGTTCGCCCAGGGCGCCAGCGTGAAGCTCAGCCCCGCCACCAGCACCACGAAGGGCAACGCGAACGACAGCACCGGCCGCACGAAATGCAACAGGCTGCGCCCGCTGGCGAACCAGATCACCATCTCGGAGTCGCGGTAGGCGCGGGTCAGCGACATCAGCACCGCGATGTACAGCGTGAGCACCAGCAGCACCGGCAGCACGGTGATCGCGTTGAAGGCGATCAGCGGCAGGATGCTCGCGGTGTCCACCCGGCCGCTGGCCGCCCGCCCCAGGGTGCGGATCAGCGTGGTGGTGACCATGATGGTGAACAGCGTCGCGAAGACCACTCCGGCGAGGTTGGCGAGATCGTGACGCAGGGATTTCTTGAAGAGCATCGGGGCGCGCGGCACTGACCGATATAATCGGCCCGGTCTTTCCCAGGGGACGAGGACAGCGATGCAGTTCAGTATAAAGAGTTCGGCCATCGAGGCCTTGCGCACCGCCTGCGTGCTGGTGCCGGTGGCCGGCAGCAAACAGCTCACCGTCGGCGGCAAGGCCCTCGACGAGGTGATGGGCGGCGCCCTGTCGGCGGCGCTCGCGCGTGGCGACCTGCTCTCCAAGGCGGGCAGCACGCTGCTCGTCTACGGCGAGGCGCGCAAGGTGGCGCGCGCGGTGCTCGTGGCCACCGGCGACGAGGCCGAGGCGAGCGAGCGCGGCTTCGCCGACGCGGTCCGCGCGGGCCTGCGCCAGGCCGGCACGATGGCCTGCGACGAGGCCGTCTCGCTGCTGCACGAGGTCGCGGTCAAGGGCCGGGACCTGCGCTGGAAGCTGCGCCAGCAGGTGGCCGTGGGTCGCGATCTCGCGTACCGCTTCGACCGGCTGAAGTCGCGCAAGGAGACCCAGCCGGTGCGTCCGGGGCGTCTTCACCTGCTGGTCGATCGCAGCGACGCCACCGCGTCGCAGGCCGCGATGGCCCGGGCGGTGGCGCTGGCCAACGGCCACGACCTGGCCCGCGACCTCGGCAACCTGCCGGGCAACATCTGCACCCCCACCTACCTGGCCGAGGCCGGGCGCAAGCTCGCCACCGAGTTCAAGCTGAAGGTGCAGGTGCTCGACCGCAAGCAGATGGAAGCCCTGAAGATGGGCTCGCTGCTGTCGGTGGCCCGGGGCTCCGACGAGCCGCCCAAGCTGGTGGTGCTGCAATACAACGGCGGGCCCGCCAAGCAGGCCCCGGTCGTGCTGATCGGCAAGGGCATCACGTTCGACACCGGCGGCATCTCGCTGAAGCCCGCCGCCGAGATGGACGAGATGAAGTTCGACATGTGCGGCGCGGCCTCGGTGCTGGGCACGCTGCGCGCGGTCGCCGAGATGAAGCTGCCGATCAACGTCGTGGGCATGATCGCCGCCAGCGAGAACATGCCCAGCGGCAAGGCGACCAAGCCCGGCGACGTCGTCACCTCGATGTCCGGCCAGACGATCGAGATCCTGAACACCGACGCCGAAGGCCGGCTGGTGCTGGCCGACGCGATCACCTATGCCGAGCGCTTCAAGCCGGCGGTGGTGATCGACATCGCCACGCTCACCGGCGCCTGCGTGATCGCGCTGGGCAACCACCGCAGCGGGCTGTTCAGTAACCACGACGCGTTGGCCGAGGCCCTGCTCGCCGCGGGCAAGGAGTCCGGCGACCCCTGCTGGCGCATGCCGCTGGACGACGAGTACGGCGAGGCGCTGAAGTCGAACTTCGCCGACATGGCCAACGTGGGCGGCCGCGCGGGCGGCTCGATCACCGCGGCCTGCTTCCTGGCGCGCTTCGCGAAGGGCACCGACTGGGCGCACCTGGACATCGCCGGCACCGCCTGGAAGTCCGGCGCGGCCAAGGGCTCCAGCGGCCGGCCGGTGCCCTTGCTCACCCAGTACCTGATCGATCGCGCCAGCCCGGCCTGACCCCACCCGCCCGGATGACCCGCATCGACTTCCACTTCAACGCGCCCGACAAGCTGAGTTACGGCTGCCGGTTGCTGCGCAAGATCCACCGCGCGGGTCAACGCGCGGTGGTCTACGCGCCGCCCGCCGTGCTCTCGGAACTCGACCGCGAGCTCTGGACGTTCTCGGCGCTCGATTTCATCCCGCACGTGCCGGCGATCGATCCGCTGGCCGCGAACACCCCCATCCTGCTGTGCAGCGAGCCGGTGGACACCCCGCACAGCGACGTGCTGGTGAACCTCGCCGCGCAGACGCCCTCGTTCTTCAGCCGCTTCGAGCGGCTGATCGAAGTGGTCACCGTGGCCGATGCGGACCGAAGTGCCGCGCGCGAGCGCTGGCGCTTCTACAAGGAACGGGGCTATCCGCTGACCTCCTTCGACCTCGGCGCCGCGGCCGGAGCCACCGCATGAGCCCGCAGCCGCCCGGCGGCGATCCGCCGGACACGCTGGCGCGCGACGAGACCATCCCGGTGCTCACGGACGTGGTCAAGCTCGCGCCGCCACCGCCGCCGGTCCGGGCACTGCCCCCACTGGCCGACGAGGATTGGGCGGCCCTGGCCGCGCGCGTGGAGACTGGCGTCACCGAGCGCCTGCTGAGCAGCGCCGGGCCGCTGCTCGACGAGGCGCTGGCGCGCATGCTGGGCAACCTGTTCGAACGCGCCACCGCCCAGCTCGCGCTGGATCTGCGCGACGTCTACGCCCACCTGGTGCGCGACCTCGTCGCCCGCACCGTCGCCGACGAGGTCGCCGCCCTGCGCGCGCGCGAAGACCCGGCCGCCCCCGTCTGAACCGTTTCCGAACCGATCGCCATGAACGCACCCACCCACGCCGACGCCGGCGCCCTCGCCAAGAGCTTCGAACCCCGTGACCTCGAGGGGCATTGGTACGGACTGTGGGAGTCGCGCGGCCTGTTCGCCGCCGGCCAGCAGGCCGGGCGCCCGGCCTTTTGCATCCAGCTGCCACCGCCCAACGTCACCGGCACGCTGCACATGGGGCACGCGTTCAACCAGACGCTGATGGACGCGCTGACCCGCTACCACCGGATGCGCGGCGACAACACGCTGTGGCTGCCGGGCACCGACCACGCGGGCATCGCCACGCAGATCGTCGTCGAGCGCCAGCTCGACGCGAAGGGCCTGTCGCGCCACGACCTCGGCCGCGAGAAGTTCGTCGAGCGGGTCTGGGAGTGGAAGCAGGAGTCCGGCTCGACGATCACCCGTCAGATGCGCCGGATGGGCGCCTCCACCGACTGGTCGCTCGAATACTTCACGATGGACCCGGCGCTCTCCGAGGTGGTCAAGGAGGTGTTCGTCGGGCTGTACGAGCAGGGCCTGATCTACCGCGGCAAGCGGCTGGTGAACTGGGACCCGAAGCTGCTGACCGCGGTGTCCGACCTGGAAGTGGTCAACGAGGAGGAGAACGGCTTCCTGTGGGAGATCCGCTATCCGCTGGCCGACGGCAGCGGCCACCTCACCGTGGCCACCACCCGGCCCGAGACCCTGCTTGGCGACACCGCGGTGATGGTGCACCCGGAGGACGAACGCTACGCCCACCTGATCGGCCAGCGGGTCCGGCTGCCGCTCACCGGTGACGGCGACGACCTCGCCGCCGGCTGGCGCGAGATCCCGGTGATCGCCGACACCTACGTCGACCGCGAGTTCGGCACCGGCGTGGTCAAGGTCACCCCGGCGCACGACTTCAACGACTACGCGGTCGGCCAGCGCCACGGCCTGCCGATGATCAGCGTGCTGACGCTGGACGCGCGCCTGAACGAGAACGCGCCGAAGCGCTACCAGGGCCTGGACCGCGACGAGGGACGCCGGCGCGTGGTCGCCGACCTCGAGGCGCTGGGTCTGCTCGCCTCGACCAAGCCGCACAAGCTGATGGTGCCGCGCGGTGATCGCACCAACGCGGTGATCGAGCCGATGCTCACCGACCAGTGGTTCGTCGCGATGAGCAAGCCCTCGCCGGCCGACTCGATGCTGGGCGGCAAGAGCATCGCGCAGCGTTCGCTCGAGGTGGTGGCCGACGGGTCGATCACCTTCGTGCCCGAGAACTGGCGCTCCACCTACGACCACTGGCTCAACAACATCCAGGACTGGACGATCTCCCGCCAGCTCTGGTGGGGCCACCAGATCCCGGCCTGGTACAAGGCCGACGCGCAAGGCCAGCCGATCCACGACGGCGCGGTCTTCGTCGCCCGCGACGAGGCGGCCGCGACCGCGCAGGCGCGCGCCGCCGGCTGGAGCGGCCCGCTGGTGCGCGACCCGGACGTGCTGGACACCTGGTTCTCGTCGGCGCTGGTGCCCTTCTCGACGCTGGTCGACCCCAAGGCCGTCTTCAAGGACGGCAAGCCCAACCTGCAGGCGGCACTCGAGCGCTTCCTGCCCTCGACGGTGCTGGTCACCGGCTTCGACATCATCTTCTTCTGGGTCGCCCGGATGGTGATGATGACGGTGGCCTTCACCGGCCAGGTCCCCTTCCGGCACGTCTACGTGCACGCGCTGGTGCGCGATGCCGAGGGCCAGAAGATGTCCAAGAGCAAGGGCAACACGCTCGACCCGATCGACCTGATCGACGGGGTGGACCTCGACACGCTGGTGGGCAAGCGCACCTCGGGGCTGATGAACCCGAAGCAGGCCGAGAGCATCGCCAAGCGCACCCGACGCGAGTACCCCGAGGGCATCCCGGCCTTCGGTGCCGACGCGCTGCGCTTCACCTTCGCGTCGCTCGCCACGCCCGGGCGCAACATCAATTTCGACCTGAACCGCTGCGAGGGCTACCGCAACTTCTGCAACAAGCTGTGGAACGCCACCCGCTTCGTGCTGATGAACTGCGAGGGGCGCGACAACGGCTTCGCGCCGCACACCGCCGACCAGTGCGTGCCGGGCGGCTACATGCACTTCACCGCGCTGGACCGCTGGCTGACCTCGACGCTGCAGCGCGTGGAGGCCGAGGTCGAGCGCCATTTCGCCGACTACCGCTTCGACCTCGCCGCGCGCGCCATCTACGAGTTCGTCTGGAACGAATACTGCGACTGGTACCTCGAGCTGGCGAAGGTGCAGCTGCAGGGCGCCGACGAGGCGGTGCAGCGGGGCACGCGGCGCACGCTGCTGCGCACGCTGGAGACCGTGCTGCGGCTGGCCCACCCGTTCATTCCGTTCATCACCGAGGAACTCTGGCAGAAGGTCGCCCCGCTCGCGATGCGCTACGGGGAACGCGGCGAACAGACGCTGTCGGGCGAGGCCTTGCGCCAGGCGCAGGCCGAGCAGCGCTTCTCGGTGATGACGCAGGCCTATCCGAAGAGCGAGCCCTCGCGGATCGACGAGGCCTCCGAGGCCTGGGTCGCCTCGCTGAAGGCGATGATCGACGCCTGCCGCGCCCTGCGCGGCGAGATGGGCATCGCGCCGTCGCAACGGCTGCCACTGATCGCCTCCGGAGACAGCGAGCTGCTGCGTTCCTGCGCGCCCTACCTGAAGTTCCTGGCGCGACTCGAGGACGTGCAGGTGGTCCCGGCGCTGCCGGCCTCGCCCGCGCCGGTGCAGCTCGTCGGGGAGAACCGGCTGATGCTGCAGGTGGAGATCGACGTGGCCGCCGAACGCGAACGCATCGGCAAGGAGATCCGCCGGGTGCAGGGCGAGATCGACCGCGCCCGAGCCAAGCTCGGCAACGAGAGCTTCGTGGCCCGCGCCCCGGCCGCGGTGGTGGCCCAGGAGCGCGAGCGGGTGGCCGCGTTCGAGGCGACGCTGGCGCGGCTGGGCGAGCAGCTCACCCGGCTGGGCTGAACGGCGCCCGCGGCGGGCCTCCCCGCGGCGGGCCTCGTTTCGACGCCCGCCCGGCACGCGCCGGGCGGCGCGCGCGTTCAGTCGACGCCCGGGTCGGACTGCCGGTACAAGGCGTTGGCGCGCGACAGGTGCTCGATCATCGCGGCCTGCGCCGCCGGCGCGTCGCGGCGCACGATCGCCTGAAGGATCCGATCGTGCTCGACCAGCGTCAGCGGCTCGACGCCGGCGGCGTGCACCATCGGGCGGTGATACTCGCCGGCCCAGGCGAAGAAGGCCTCGACCATCGGCGGAAAGATCGGATTGCCCGCGATCCGCGCGATCTCGCGGTGAAACGCCATGTCCGCCTGCAGGAAGGCCTCGATCTCGGGCAGCGACCGCCGCTGCTGCTCGAGCAGCGCGCGCAGCCGCCCGAGCGCCGCCGCGTCGGCGTTCGCCGCGGCGCGTGCGGCCAGCCCCCCTTCGATCAGCACCCGCGCGTCCTTGAGTTGGGCCAGCGATTCAGGGGCGACCCGAAGCCAGTGCCGCGCCCCCAGCCCGAGCCGGTCGATCAGCGTGTCGGCCGACAAGGCGCGCACCCGCGCCCGCTCGCCGTGGGCGATCTCGACGATCCCCGCGTGCGCCAGCGCCTGAAGGGCCTCGCGAACCGCCGGCCGCCCCACCCCGTACTGGGCCATCAGCTCGCGCTCGGAGGGCAGCGCCTGACCGTCGGCGAACTCGCCCTGCTGGATGCGGGCCAGCAGCCGCTCCTCGACCGCCTCGTGCAGCTTGCGGCGCGCGATCGGCGCGGCCAGGTCGCCGACCCCGGGCGCGCGCACGGGCCGATCGGGGTTCATCGTGCGCCTGCGGCCGGCGACAGGCCATCGCGCGCCTGCACGAACAACTCGGGTGATCCCATCTGTCCTCCCTTGAGCACCACCGGCAGGCCGTCGATCGACAGGCCCGGCGCGTGCAGGCGGCACAGCGGCGCGCCCGGCGCGAAGGCCGCCTCGACCGTCAGCGCGACGCCGCCCAGCGCGCTCATCACCGCGCCCGAACTGTCGCCGCCCGCCACCACCAATCGCGCCACCGGCGCCTGCCCGAGGATCTCACGGCCGATCTCGGCCAGCCGCTGCGCGAGCCGGGCCTGGGCCTGGGCGCGCGAGCCCCCCTGCCCCAGCGCCAGCGCCTCGACGGCCCGCACGCGGGGATCGTCGGGGCCGCTGGCCGAGTGCACGACCACGCTGGCCCCGGCACGCAGCGCCGCCGCCGCCCGCTCGACGATCGCGGGGTCCGGCGCCCCGGCGAGCACCCGTGCGGGGTCGAGCGGCAGGTCGACGAAGCCCGCCTGCCGGGCAGCGACGATCTGGGACGCGCTCACCGGGGAGCAACTGCCGCTGAGCACCAGCACCGCGCGCGCCGGCCCGGCCATCGGGAGCGCCGTCTGCGCGCCCCCTGCCTCGGGCCCGAGCAGACCGCATGCCCGCCAGTGCGCGACCAGCGCGTAGGTGAGGCCCGAGGAACTCGCCGAGAACAGGCCCGGCGCGCGGTTGCGCCAGACCAGTTCACCGGCGGCCCGCAAGGTCTCGTCGTCGACCACGTCCAGGAACACCACCGGCCGGTCGGGACCGCGGATCGCGTCCAGCGCCGCCTGGCCCCGTCCGGCCTTCAGCGCGACCAGGTCGATCAGCTCGATGCGACGCGGGGTCTGGCACGCGAGATGGCGGCGCAGGTCGGACTCGCGCATCGGCGTGACCGGGTGCACCGACATCGTCGGGTGGCGGTCCAGGCGATGCACCGCCTCGCCCGCCCCGGCGAACAGGTGGCCGAAAGCCTGGTAGCGGCGCAGCCGGGGCACCCCGACGATCGCCGGCGTCCAGTCGGCGGCATTCCCCGCCAGCGCGAGGTCGGTGGCCAGGCCGATCGACCCGCTGTCGGGCGAGGAGTCGTAGGTGGAGCAGACCTTGTAGTGCAGGATCGGGGCGCCGAACGCGCGGACCGCCGCGAGCGCTGGCGGCAGGGTCTCGCGCATGGCGTCCGGCGCGAGGCTGCGAAAGCGCCCCGCCAGCCCCAGCGCGCGCACCCCGGGGTGGGCGGCGAGCAGCCCCGCGTCCGGCGCGCGAAGGCACAGCAGCGCCGGCACGCCGGCCAGCGCCAGCACCTCCAGCGCGTCGGTGGACCCGGTGAAGTCGTCGCCGATGAAGGCGAGCCGCGCGCGCTCGTCCATCGTGGCCCGCTCACCAACCCGGCAGGGCGGCCGCCAGCGCCGCGCTGCGCTGCGCCCGCGCCGCGAGCGCTTCACCGGCCATCGCCGCGGCCCAGGCCTCGCGCATCGCCTGCACGCCGCCCGCCGGGCCATCGGGGTGCGCCATGATGCCGCCGCCGGCCGCGTGGATCAGGTCCGCGCAACCCAGCGCGGCGAAGGTGTCGTGCGCCTGCCGCCCGGTCTGGCCGGAGCTGAACACCGGCATCACCCGCATCGGGTGGCGCGCCGAGAACGGCTCGAGCAGCGAGCGCGCCGAATCGATCACCGAGTCATCGGACTCGCTGAACTTGTTGCGCAGGCCGTTCACGTGCAGGTGATCCACGCCGGCCAGGCGCCAGATCGTCTGCCAGGCACGGAACGACCAGCCCAGCGCCGGGTGCCGGCTCAGGTAGCCCCAGCCGTTGCGGTGGCCGTGGATCGGCACCGCCGCGTGGCGCCGCAGGCCGAGCACGCCGGCCAGGCCGACCGAGTTCAGACTGACCATCACGCAGCTGCCGCCCAGCGCGACCACGAGGTCGTGGCGGCGGCGCATCTCGTCCAGGTCGCCGGTGATGTTGAAGGCCACCATCGGCAGGCGCCCCTGGCGATCGGCGGCCGCCCGCACCTCGCGCATCACCGCCCGGGCGCGGTCCTCGAAGGGACAGGCCGGGCCGTCGGCCTGCAGCTCGTCGTCCTTGATGAAGTCGATCCCGGCGGCCAGCAGCTCGCGCACCAGCGCGGCCGTCTCCTCGGGCCCCAGGCCCACGCTGGGCTTGATGATCGTGCCGATCAGCGGGCCCGCGGGCACGCCCGCGAGACGCCGGGTGCCCTCGATACCGAAGGCCGGGCCGGGGTTGGCCTGCGCGAACGCGTCGGGCAGGTCCAGCGAGAGCAGGCGCAGGCCCGACACCTGGCGCAACTCGAAGAGGTTGCCGGCGACGGTGGCCATCAGGTTGGGCAGCGACGGTCCCAGGTTGGCCAGCGGCCAGGACACCTCGAGGCGGAATCGGCGATGGCGTTCCCCGGGGAGCGCGCCGGGCAGGCTCGGCGTGGTGGATTCGTCCAGCGCGTCGAGCGACTCCACCCGGGCGCCCGCGCGCGCCTTCAGCGCCGGGGTCTCGCCGGGCACCGCGACGAAGGTGCCGCTGGACTGCTCGCCGGCGATCGCCTCCGCGCAGCGCAGCGGGTCGTCGGCGGTCTCGAGCCAGTAGGTGGCGCGAAGGCGGCTGCCGGCCGGCTCGTCCGGCGGGGCGGTTACCAGGGGGTCGGGCGCGGGCACGGGGTGCATCGCCGGCTCAGGTGATGCGGCGGATGCTCTCGGCGAGTTCGTGCGGCTCGAACACGCCCTTCCAGTCGTCGCGCAGCAGCCGCGACTTCCCGTGCACGATCGCCTTGTTGCACGCGTCCGAGAACGCGCCCGGCACCTGCTTGAAGATCACCGCGGCCAGGATGTTCATGTGGCCGAGCAGGAAGTCGCGCGCCGCGTCTGCCGGCACGCCGCGCGCGATCACCTCGTCCATCGCCTCGCGCATCGTGTCCAGCAGCGTGGCGCAGACGGTCTCGGACAGGCCCGGTTCGAGCAGGGCCATCTGCTCCACGCTCAGGCGGTGGGCGTTGGCGATCGGCGCGTAGATCACGCGGGCGATCGCCTCGCCGAGCTCGAAGTGCTCGGCGGGCCCCTGCATCAGCGCGCTGACGATCGACTGGCGCGCGTGCGCCGCGCCGAAGTGGTCGTTGCGCCCCTGCTCGGTGGTCTCGTCGTTGAAGATCGGCGGGTGGCAGGGGTGGGTGACGAAATAGGTGAGGTCCGGGCGATGGGGCAGGTGTCCGGCGAAGGGGGCGGCCGCATCGAGCACGATCAGCATCGTGCCGGCCGGCAGCGACGACTCGATCTGCGCGGCGATCCGCCCGATCAGGGTGTCGGGCACCGCGAGGATCACCACGGTGGCGCCGGCCACCGCGGCCGGCCACTCCATCGGTTCGATGCCGAACTGCTCGCGCAGGGCCGCCCGGCCCGCGGCGCCGACCTCGACATGGCGCACGTCCCAGGCGGTGGCGCGCAGGTTGCGGGTCAGGCGCAGGCCCATCTTGCCGCCGGCACCGAACAAGGCGATGGAAGGATTCATCATCGGACAGGAACTCCTGGTGGCGCGCCGCCCAGGGCATCGACGCGGATCGACGGGGACAGGCCGATTCACGCGGTGTCAGGGCCTCTCGAGGCCACCGTGGGCAGCGGTGAACTGGTGTGATGAGTATACCAATTCGGGAAAGCCCGATTCCCTGCGATGAACGGGGCGACAGGCACCCGTCGTAACATCCCGACACCGGGGCCCCGAACATCCGACAACCCGCCCCGCGTTGGAGGAGATCCCAATGCCCTTTCCCGTCCGGCCAGCCCGCCTGGCCCTGTCCGTCGTTGCCGCCGCGGTGCTCGCGGCCTGCGGCAGCGATTCCAGCCACAACGACCGTGGCGCGCTGAAGACCAGCGCCCAGGTCGTCGCCCTGCCGAAGGCCGCGATCGACGCGACCATCGCCGCCCAGCCGGGCCTGGGCCAGCTGGTGGGCAGCGCCGCCAAGTGCGACGTGTCGGTGAACCGGGTCATCTACGACACCCGCGACCCGCAGGACAAGGACGCCGAAGCCAGCGCCGGGGTGCTGCTGCCCTCGGGCTGCGCCGGCCCCTACCCGATCCTGCTTTACCACCACGGCACCACCGTCCTGAAGGCGAACACGCTGTCGGACCCCACCAACGCCGAGATGGGGCTGCAACTAGCGATGTTCGCCTCGCAGGGCTACGTGGTGGTGATGCCCGACTACCACGGCTATTCGGGCTCCACCGTGCCCTACCACCCCTACCTGCACGCCGACAACACCGCGGTGGTCAGCATCGACGCGCTGCGCGCCGCCCGCAAGCTGCTGGCCGATCGCAACATCGCCACCAGCGGCAAGCTGTTCCTGGCGGGTTACTCGCAGGGCGGGCACGCCGCGATGGCCACGCAGCGCGCGCTCGAGAAGGACTACACCAGCGAGTTCAAGGTCACCGCGTCGGTGCCGATGGCCGGGCCCTACGCGCTCAGCCAGACCTTCCTGGAAGGGATCCAGAGCCCCGGCCAGGGTGCGACGATCTTCGCTCCGATGGTCTTCACCGGGTACCAGAAGGCCTACGGGGACCTGTACGCCAATGCCAGCGAAGTCTTCCAGGCACCCTGGGCCAATGGCATCGACAGCCTGTTGCCGGGAACGCTCAGCACCACCGAACTGTTCACGCAGGGCAAGCTGCCGCTCGCCCTCACCGGCACGGGAGGCCTGCTGACCGCCACGTTCGTCAGCCGCTACCAATCCGACCCGAACTTCGCAGCGCGCAAGCGGATCGCCGAGAACGACCTGCTGAACTTCAAGCCCACCTCGCCCACGGTGCTGTGCGCGGGCGCCCGCGATCCGGTGGTGCCGGCGAAGAACATGGTCACCGCGGTCGCCTATTTCGCCAGCCAGGGCGTGCAGGTCAACCCGATCGACGTCGAGCAGGTGCCGCAGTTCAAGCCGGCGATCGACGCCCAGGTGGCGGCCGCGCCGGACCTGTCCACCTACCACGGCACGATCGTGCCGCCGCTGTGCGCGGCGATCGCGAAGTCGCAGGTGTTCGACCCGCTGCGCTGACGCGTTCGCGCCGTCGCGGGCCGCGCGCCCGGACGGCGCCGGCCCACGCCCGTCCCGACCACCCGGGGTCAGGCGCGGGCCTGGGGCCTCGGTGCGCGGCGGGGCTCAGCCGACGCTGGTGTAGCCGCCGTCCACCGGCATCACCGTGCCGGTCATGTAGCGGGCCGCGTCCGAGCACAGGAAGAGGATGGGCTCGGCGATCTCGGCCGGTTCGGCCCACCGACCCACCGGCACCCGCGACAGGATGGCCGCGTTGCGCACCGGGTCTTCGCGCGCGCCCCGCGACAGCTGGGTGATCACCCAACCAGGCGCGACCGCGTTCACACGGATGCCATCGGCCGCGTAGGCCGCCGCCAGCGACATCGTGAGGTTGCGCACGGCGCCCTTCGAGGCCGAGTACGCGGGCTGCTTCGGTCCGCCGAAGAACGACATCACCGAGCCGATGAACACGATGCAGCCCTGACGGCGCGCGAGCAGCGGCCGGGCCGCGGCGGCCACCCGCATGCCGCCGGAGACATTGACGTCGAGCACCTGGTCGAACACCGTCGGATCGTGCTCGGCCTCGCGCCGGATCACGCCGGCGCTGTTGACCACCACGTCCAGCTCGCCCAAGCCCCCCACCAGCGCGTCGACCGCCGCCTTGTCGGTGACGTCCAGCGCACGGATGTCGATCCCGGCGAACGCTGCGTCGGCCCGTGCCGCGCCGAGTTCCGCCTCGGTGAGGCCGCAGGCGATCACCCGGGCGCCGGCCCGCTGGAAGGCCTGGGCGGTCGCCGCCCCGATGCCCGACACCCCGCCGGTCACCAGCACGGTGCGGCCCGAAAAATCGAACTTCGACAAGCCGTTCATCGTCTCAGCGCCGCTTCAGGTAGTAGGCCCATTCCTTGTCGCCGGCGTCGACCGCCACCAGCGCATTGCCGGTCTGCTTGGCGAACGCGGCGAAGTCGCGCTGCGACCCGGGGTCGGTGGCCACGACCTTCAGGATCTGCCCGCTGGCGAGGTCGGACAGCGCCTTCTTCGCGCGCAGGATCGGCAAGGGGCAGTTCAGGCCACGCGCGTCGACCTCGCGGTCGGCGGCGGGCAAATCGGCATTGGCACTCATGGTGTTTCTCGCAGGGGCGTTCCGGGATCGGCCGCGGCGCCGGCTGCCCGGGATGGCGGGCGGGCCGGCGATCGCCGACGGGTCGTGGAGTTTAGCCGCTACGCCCCGGCAGGTCGACGAACTCCACCGGCAGGCCGCGCCGGGTCATCCAGTCGGCCATCGCCAGGCCGGTGCCCGCGCGCCAGGGCCGCAGCCGCGCCGGCTCCACCAGCTTGAAGTCGGCCAGTTCGGGAGACAGGCGGATCTCGCCCTCGGCCTGGACGTGGAAGGCGATGATCAACTCGTTCTTGCGCTGGAACGGGTACACGCCGATCAGGTCGATGTGCCGGGCGTCCAGGTTCGTCTCCTCCTTCACCTCGCGGGCCACGCCCTCCTGCGGCGACTCGTTGTGCTCCAGGAAACCGGTGATCAGCGCGAACATCCGGGGCGGCCAGGCGGCATTGCGCGCCAGCAGGATGTCCTCGCCCACCTGCAACAGCGCGGCGACCACCGGCGTCGGGTTGTTCCAGTGGGTGAATTCGCAGGCCGGGCAGACGTGGCGGGGCAAGCCGCCGAGCTCGCGGGTCTCGAACGGTGTGCCGCAGCGCGGGCAGAACTTGTAGTCAGGGTGCATCACCAGGCTCCTTACGGGCAGTTTGGGTGGCATGGCGCAGCGCGCCCGCGCCGCCGGCGCCCAGCATCGCGGCCACCGTCCAGTAGAGCGGCGCATAGGCCATCGCGCCGGAGAAGAACACGCCGAGCAGGCTGCCCACCGCGCCGAAGGTGGTGGGCAGGACGGTCTGCGTGCCGTTGACCAGCATCATCCGCAGGCCCACCGCCTCGCCGACCCGCCCGGCCGGGCTGGCACGGTGCAGGATCGTCATCACCGAGGGCTGGCCCGCGCCCAGGCCCAGGCCGAGCATGAACGACAGCGCGATGAAGCCCCAGTGCGTGGTGATGAAGGGCACGGTGAGATAGACCGAGGCCGCGATCACCTGGACCGCCCCGAGCAGCTGCCACTCGGTGAAGTGTCGCACCATCCAGGGCAAGGCCATGCGAACGGTGAAGGTGGCCGCCGAGAAGGCCGCCATCACCACACCGATCTGGCTGGCGGACAGGCCGATGCGCGAGCCCTGGATCGGCACGAGGAACTGGAACACGTCCCAGGCGGTGGAGGTCAGCACCACCGCGACGTACAGGCGTCGCAACTCCGGCGTCTGGATCAGGTCGCGCAGCCGCCCGCCCCCGGGGCCCTGCCCCGGCTCGAGCAGGCTGCGCCCGGAAAACGTCCAGCGCCACTGCAGCAGCGCCACCGCGACCACGATCAGCACCGCCGAGGCGCCGAACGAGGCGCCGAACGAGGCGCCCGCCCCGACGTGGTCGATCAGGTTGCCGGCGATGATCGGTCCGCAGAAGGCCGAGATGGAGAAGCCCACCGCCAGCCAGCCGAAGTTGCGCATGCGCTCACTGCCGTCGCCGATTTCGCCGGTGAGCTTCTGGATGCACAGGTGGAACAGCATGTAGCCGGTGCCCACCGTGAGGCTGTTGAAGAACAGCGCGGGCAGCGACAGCCACAGCGTGGGCGCCATGAAGCCCACCCCCAGCATCAGCGAGCCCATCAGCATCGGCACGCGGGTGCCGACGCGGTCGATCCAGCGGCCCGAACTCACCGACAAGAGCATCGGCAGCAGCGCGTACAGCGACAGCAGCAGGCCCACGGTGACCGTGGGCGCCTTCATCTGGATCGCCGCCAGCGAGACGGTCATGCGGCTCGCGGTGAACGCCATGTGGCTGATCACCGACAGGCAGATGACGGGGAACAGCGTGGGCGGGCGCTCGGTCACCCGGCCGGGACGCGCGCGGGCGCGTCGGGGTGGACGGCCCCGCGAGCGGGGCCTGACGGTGGGATCACGCCCCCACCCGCTGACCGACCCAGCCGGCCACGCCCGCCAGGGCCTCGGGCAGGCGGCTGGGATCGGTGCCACCGGCCTGCGCCATGTCGGGTCGCCCGCCGCCCTTGCCGCCCACCTGCTGGGCGACGAAGTTCACCATCTCGCCCGCCTTCACGCGCGCGGTGGCGTCGGCGGTGACCCCGGCGATCAGGCTCACCTTGCCGCCGTCGACCGCGGCCAGCACGATCGCGGCGGTCTTGAGCTTGTCCTTGAGCTTGTCCATCGTCTCGCGCAGCGCCTTGACGTCGGCGCCCTCGAGCGTGGCCGCCAGCACCTTGATGCCCGCGACCGTGACCGCCTGGTCGGCGAGGTCGTCGCCCTGCGAGGCGGCGAGCTTGGACTTCAGTCGCGCGAGCTCCTTGTCGAGCGCGCGCACCTGATCGAGCACCTGACCGATCCGCGCAGAGAGCTCGGTGGGGGTGGCCTTCAGGGCCGCCGCCGCGTCCGCGAGCGTGTCGGCGGTCTGCTGCGCCCAGGCCACGCCGTTCTCGCCGGTGATCGCCTCGACGCGGCGGATCCCCGCGGCCACGCCGCTCTCGGCGACGATCTTGAACAGGCCGATGTCGCCGGTGCGCCGCACATGGGTGCCGCCGCACAGCTCGCGCGAGCTGCCGATGTCGAGCACCCGGACGGTGTCGCCGTACTTCTCGCCGAACAGCGCCATCGCGCCGCCCTTCACCGCGTCGTCGAAGCTCATCACCTGCGCACGGGCCTCGGCGTTGGCGAGGATCTCGCGGTTGACGATCGCCTCGACGCGTCGGATCTCGTCGGCGCTCATCGGCGCGTGGTGGCTGAAGTCGAAGCGGGTCTTCTCGGGGTCGACGAGCGAGCCCTTCTGCTGGACGTGGCCGCCCAGCACCTCGCGCAGCGCCTTGTGCATCAGGTGCGTGGCCGAGTGGTTGCGCACCGTGGCCGCGCGCCGGGCGAGATCGACCTCGGCGCGCACGGTGTCGCCCACCGACAGCGTGCCCTGCGCGAGCCGGCCGTGGTGGCCGAAGACGTCGGCCTGGACCTTCTGGGTGTCGTTCACCACGAAGCGCGCGCCGGTGGCGCGCAGTTCGCCCGCGTCGCCCACCTGGCCGCCGGACTCGGCATAGAACGGCGTGGTGTCGAGCACCACCACCGCGTCCTGTCCGGCCTCGACCCGCGGCACCGCGGCGCCGCCCACGTACAGGGCGGTGATCCGGCCGTCCTGGGCCAGCCGCTCGTAACCGACGAAGGCGGTGAGCGGCCCGTCGTAGGCGAGCGACTCGCCCATCTTGAACTTGCCGGCGGCGCGCGCCTGCTCGCGCTGGCGCTGCATCGCGGCCTCGAAGCCGGCCTCGTCGACCGCCACGCCGCGCTCACGGCAGACGTCGGCGGTGAGGTCCAGAGGGAAGCCGAAGGTGTCGTAGAGCTTGAACGCGGTTTCGCCATCCAGGGTCTCGACCCCGCCGGCCAGCGCGGTCTCGAGGATCGCCATGCCGTGCTCGAGCGTCTCGCCGAAGCGCTGCTCCTCCTGCAGGAGCACATCGGCCACGCGGCCCTTGGCCTCGCGCAGCTCGGGGTAGGCGTCGCCCATCGCGGCGTCCAGATCGGCCACCAGGCGGTGGAAGAAAGGCTTCGTCTGGCCGAGCTTGTAGCCGTGGCGCAGCGCGCGCCGGATGATGCGGCGCAGCACATAGCCGCGGCCTTCGTTGCCGGGAATGACGCCGTCGACGATCAGGAAGGCGCAGGCGCGGATGTGGTCGGCGATCACGCGCAGCGAGGCCACGCCGAGGTCGGACACCCCGGTCTCGCGCGCGGCCGCCCGGATCAGGGTCTGGAAGAGATCGATCTCGTAGTTGCTGTGAACGTGCTGCAGCACCGCGGCCAGACGCTCCAGGCCCATGCCGGTGTCCACGCAGGGCTTGGGCAGCGGCGTGAGGGTGCCGGCGGCGTCGCGCTCGAACTGCATGAACACCAGGTTCCAGATCTCGATGTAGCGGTCGCCGTCCTGCTCCGGGCTGCCCGGCGGGCCGCCCTGCACCTCGGGGCCGTGGTCGTAGAAGATCTCCGAGCACGGGCCGCAGGGGCCGGTGTCGGCCATCTGCCAGAAGTTGTCCGAGGCGTAGCGGGCCCCCTTGTTGTCGCCGATGCGCACGATGCGCTCGGGCGGCACCCCGATCTCGTCGGCCCAGATCGCGTAGGCCTCGTCGTCCTCGGCGTAGACCGTGACCCACAGCCGCTCCGGCGGCAGGTGGTAGACGCCGGTGAGGAGGTCCCAGGCGTGGCGGATCGCGTCGCGCTTGAAATAGTCGCCGAACGAGAAATTGCCCAGCATCTCGAAGAACGTGTGGTGCCGGGCGGTGTAGCCCACGTTCTCGAGGTCGTTGTGCTTGCCCCCGGCCCGGACGCTGCGCTGCGCGGTGGTGGCGCGCCGGTACGGGCGCTGTTCCTTGCCGAGGAACACGTCCTTGAACTGGACCATGCCGCTGTTGGTGAACAGCAGGGTGGGATCGTTGCCCGGCACCAGCGAGCTCGACGCCACGATCGTGTGGCCCCGGGACTCGAAAAACCGGAGGAACTTCTCGCGAATCTCGGCCGACTTCATTTCGGTGGGAGTTCGTTGATTTTTAAGGAATTTGCGATTCTACCGAAACCCGCCGCCCCGACGCCCCAAAAAAAAGAAGCGCCCCGCGGGGCGCTCAAGAACGGATGCGTGGGCGCATCCGGAGGAGGAATCGATGACCTGGCCTGCCCCGGGGGGCCGGCCAGAGGGCTCAACGGCGGCGGTCGACGCGGCCGTTGTGGTTGTAGTCGTGCTGGCGGTCGTGTTTCTGACGGGCGATGCGCGCGCTCTGCACGTCCTGGGCCTGCTCGATGCGGGCCTTCTCGCCCTTGGTCACCACGCCGTCGGCGGTGGCGCGGTTCTCCATGTTCTGCACATGGGCCTGACCGCGGCGCAGGCGGGCCGCTTCGCGGTTGGTGAGTTCACCGCTGGCCACGCCCTGGTTGATGCGGGCGTTCTGTTCGGCCTGGCGGGTGTCCACCCGCGGGGTGCTCTGGGCATGGGCGCCGAAGGCGGCCAGGGAGAGCGACAGGGCGGTGAGCGCGGTGGCGATGGTGGCTTTCATGGTGGTGTCCTCGGTGTCGGTGGATGCGGATGGCTTGCGTTGGTGTGTTGCGTTCTTGCCGTTGCTTCGGTGCTGCCGTTGCTTCGGTGCTGCCGTTGCTGCGGTGCTGCCGTTGCTGCGGTGTTTCTGTCCTGCCTGGCGCGACGTCAACCGCCATGGACTGCACTGTACGCACGCGCCCGGGCGCTGCCCAGCCTCGCGCCGGTAAGCGGTGTAACCGGATGTGACGGTCGGTGGAACGGATTTGGCGGAACCCGTCAAGCGAACCCCGGCGCCAAATGCGGTAACGTCCAGCCCCATGAAATCCGCTCTCGAAAAGATCCGGGTCCTCGACCTGACCCGTGTGCTGGCCGGCCCGTGGTGCGCGCAGAACCTGGCGGACCTCGGTGCCGAGGTGGTGAAGGTGGAACGTCCGGGCGCCGGTGACGACACCCGGACCTGGGGCCCCCCCTTCCTGAAGGACAAGGCCGGCCAGGAGACGCCCGACGCCGCCTACTTCCTGTCGGCCAACCGGGGCAAACGCTCGATCCTGCTCGACATCGCCAGCCCGGCGGGCCAGCAGGCGGTGCGCGACCTGGCCCGGATCAGCGACGTGGTGCTGGAGAACTACAAGGTCGGGCAGTTGAAGAAGTACGGGCTCGACTACGCCAGCCTGCGCGAGATCAATCCCCGGCTGGTCTACTGCTCGGTCACCGGCTTCGGCCAGACCGGGCCGTACGCCCACCGCGCCGGCTACGACTTCATCATCCAAGGCATGGGCGGGATGATGTCGGTCACCGGCGAGGCCGATGACCAGCCCGGCGGCGGCCCGCAGAAGGTGGGCGTCGCGGTGGCCGACCTGATGACCGGCATGTACGCCACCCAGGCGGTGCTGGCGGCGCTGTTCCACCGCGAGCGCACCGGCGAGGGCCAGTACATCGACATGGCCCTGCTCGACGTGCAGGTGGCGATGATGGCCAACATGAACACCAACTACCTGGTGAGCGGCAAGGCGCCGCACCGCTGGGGCAACGCGCACCCGAACCTGGTGCCGTACCAGACCTTCAAGGCCTCCGACGGCTGGGTGATCATCGCGGTGGGCAACAACGACCAGTTCCGCCGCTTCTGCGAGGCGGCGGGCGGCCTGACGCTGCACACCGATCCGCGCTTCCTGAGAGTGCAGGACCGCATCGTGAACCGCGCGCAACTGATCCCGCTGATGGCCGAGGTGGTCGCGCGCCGCACCCAGCAGCAGTGGATCGACGCGCTGGAGGCCGCCGGCGTGCCCTGTGGCCCGATCAACAACCTCGACCAGGTCTTCCAGAACCCGCAGGTCCAGGCGCGCGGCCTGCGCGTGGACATTCCCCGGGAGGACACCGGGCCGATCCCGCTGGTGGGCAGCCCGATCAAGTTCTCGGCCACCCCGATCCGCTACGAACTGCCGCCGCCCCGTCTGGGCGAGCACACCGACTCGGTGCTGCGCGAGCTGCTGGGCTACACGGCCGAGCAGATCGCCGCCGCAGTCGGGCCCGCCGGCGCGAGCGCGTCGGCGGACTGAGCCTCACTTCCCGCCCCAGGAGCGCCTCCGTGTCCCTGTTGATCGATCTGTATCGCACGATGGCGCGCATCCGCGCCTTCGAGAACGCGGCCGAAATCGCCAGCCAGGGCGGCGTGCAGGCCTTCGGCCAGTCCGGCACCGGCCAGGCCCTGGTCAAGGGCCCCCTGCACCTGTCCACCGGCCAGGAAGCGGTGTCTGCCGGCGTGTGCCACCACCTGGTGCCCGCCGACCTGCTCACCTCCACCCACCGCGGCCACGGCCACACGCTGGCCAAGGGCGCCCACGTCAACCGGATGATGGCCGAGCTCTTCGGGCGCGCCACCGGCACCAACGGCGGCAAGGGCGGCTCGATGCACATCGCCGATTTCTCCGTCGGCATGCTCGGCGCCAACGGCGTGGTGGCCGCGGGCCTGCCGATCGCGGTCGGTGCCGCCCAGGCGCTCAAGCTGCGAGGACAGCCCGCGGTGGTCGCCTGCTTCTTCGGCGACGGCGCGATCAATCGGGGGCCGGTGCTCGAATCGTTCAACTGGGCGATGGTCTACCGCCTGCCGGTGCTCTTCGTCTGCGAGGACAACCGGTGGTCGGCCACCACCCGCACCGCCGCGATGACCGCCGGCGAGGGCGCGGCCGCCCGCGCCCGATCGGTCGGGATGGTCGCCGAGCAGGTCGACGGCAACGACGTGCTCGCGGTGCACGCGCGCGCCGGCGAGCTGTTGCGCGCGGTGCGTGCCGGGGAAGGTCCGCGCCTGCTGCACGCGCTGACCTACCGGTTCAAGGGGCACGTGTCGGTGGACCCGGCGGCCTACCGCGACCCGGCCGAGGTCGAGCGCGCGATGCAGTCCGACCCGCTGCGGCTGGCCCGCGCCCGCCACCTCGCCGAGGGCGGCAGCGCCGCCGAGCTCGACACCATCGACGCGCAGGCGAAGGCCGAGATCGACGCGGCGGTCGCGCAGGCCACGGCGGCGCCCTGGCCCGAGGCCTCGGCCGCCTTCACCGACATTCAGAACACCGGAGCCGGCCAATGGCGATGAGCACCCTCAGCTACGCGCAGGCCGCGGCCCGCGCCCTCGAACTGGCGATGCGCCGCGACGACCGGGTGGTCACGCTGGGCGAGGACATCGGCCGGGGCGGCATCTTCGGCCAGTACGCGGGCCTGCTCGGCACCTTCGGCCCCGAGCGCGTGATCGACACCCCGATCTCCGAGAGCACCATCCTCGGCGCGGCGGTGGGCATGGCCCTGGCCGGCCTGGTGCCGGTGGCCGAGATGCGGGTGGTCGACTTCGCGCTGTGCGCGATGGACGAGATCGTCAACCAGGCCGCCAAGAACCGCTACATGTTCGGCGGCCAGGGCCGCGTGCCGCTGGTGGCGCGCATGCCGATCGGCCACTGGAGCGCCTCGGCCGCGCAGCACTCGCAGTCGCTGGAGGCCTGGTTCGCCCACATGCCGGGGCTGGTCGTGGTGTGCCCGGGCAATCCCCAGGACAACTTCGGCCTGCTCGGCGCCGCGCTCGCCTGTGGCGACCCGGTGATCTACATGGAGCACAAGGAACTCTGGGGCGCGCAGGGCCCGGTCGACGAATCGCTGTCAGTGCCCCTGGGCAAGGCCGCGGTGCTGCGCGCCGGCACCGACCTCACGCTGGTGAGCTGGTCCAAGATGGCCTCGGTGTCGCTCGCCGCCGCCGAGGCCCTCGCCCAGGAAGGGCTGTCGGCCGAGGTGATCGACCTGCGCACGCTGTGGCCGTGGGATCGCGACACCGTGCTGGGTTCGGCCGCGCGCACCGGCCGCCTGCTGGTGGTGCACGAAGCGATCCAGGCCGGCGGGTTCGGCGCCGAGATCGCCGCGACAGCCGCCGAGGCGCTGGGCTGCCGGGTCAAGCGCCTGGGCGCGCCGCGCATCCCGGTGGGCTACGCGCCGGTGCTCGAGGCCAGCTCGCGGATCGATGCCGCGGCGATCGTCTCGGCCGCGCGCGCGCTGGTCGGCGACCTGAAGACCGGGACGCTGACGTGAAGCCCGCCCGCCGGCTCGAGGAGCACGTGGCGGTGCTCGCGATGGCGGTGCTCGTGCTGCTCACCTTGCTCAACGTGCTGGTGCGCTACTTCTCCGACGAGAGCTTCGCCGCCACCGAGGAGGTGTCGATCGTGCTGATGGTGGTGCTCACGATGGCTGGCGCCGCCGCCGCCGCGGGCCGCGACCGGCACCTGCGCGTCGAGTACTTCTTCGAGACCGGCAGCGAGACCCGGCGCCGGCGCCTGGCGCTGCTGTCGGCCTACGCCACCGCGGCCTTCTTCGCCTTCCTCACCGTGCTCCTCGGGCGCTTCGCCTGGGACGAGTACCGCTACGGCGAGACCACGATGGCGCTGGGCGTGCCACGCTGGTGGTATTCGGTGTGGCTGCCGCTGCTGGGCGCCGCGATCGCCGCCCGGGCGTGGCGGCTGGGTCGCCGCCTGCAGCGGGGCGAGCCCGCGTGAGCCCCGCGCCCGCCCGCCACGCGCGCCCACGGCCATGATCGGCACCCTGCTCTTTCTCGCCTTCGCGGTGCTGCTGCTGGCCGGCGTGCCGATCGGGGTCGCGCTCGGCCTGGGCGGCACGCTGGCGATCACGCTGTCCAATCTCGAGACCCAGTGGTACGGCCTGATGGCGGTGCCGCAGAACTTCCACGCGTCCATCGCCAAGTACCCGCTGCTCGCGCTGCCGATGTTCGTGCTGGTGGGCTCGATCTTCGACCGCTCCGGGGTCGCGCAACGCATGGTCACCTTCGCGATCGCGGTGGTGGGCCGCTCGCCGGGCATGCTGCCGCTGGTCGCGATCCTGGTCGCGATGGTGCTGGGCGGCATCTCGGGATCGGGGCCGGCCAACGCCGCGGCGGTGGGCGGCGTGATGATCGCGGCGATGGCCCGCGCCGGCTACCCGGCCCCGTTCTCGGCGAGCGTGATCGGCGCGGCGGCGGCCACCGACATCCTGATCCCGCCGTCGATCGCGTTCATCGTCTACAGCGTGTCGGTGCCGGGCGCCTCGGTGCCGGCCCTGTTCGCCGCGGGCATGATTCCCGGCGTGCTCGCCGGCCTGGCCCTGATCCTGCCGGCGGTGTGGCTGGCCAAGCGACACGGCATGGGGGCTCAGGAAGCCAACGAGCCGCGCCCGCCGTTCTGGGCCTCGCTGCGGGAGGCGGCCTGGGGCCTGGCCGCGCCGGTGCTGATCCTGGGCGGCATGCGGGCCGGCTGGTTCACCCCCACCGAGGCGGCGGTCGTCGCGGTGGTCTACGGCCTGCTGGTGGGCATGGTGGTGCACCGAACGATCAAGCCCGCCGATCTCTACGACATCTTCCTGGACGCCGCCGAGACCTCGGCGGTGATCATGCTGGTGCTGGGCCTGGCCGGCATCTTCGCCTACGCGGTGGCCACGCTGGGCATCGCCGACCCGCTGGTGCAGGCGATTCGCGGCGCGGGCCTGTCCAGCGGCGCCACGCTCGCGCTGGTCGTGATCCTGCTGGTGATCGTCGGGATGTTCCTGGATGGCGTGTCGATCTTCCTGATCTTCCTGCCGCTGCTGTATCCGCTGATGACCACCTTCGCCTGGGACCCGGTGTGGTTCGGCGTGGTGCTCACGATGCTGATCGCGATCGGCCAGTTCACCCCGCCGATGGCGGTGAACCTGCTGGTGGCGTGCCGCTTGGCCAAGGTGCGCATCGAGGAGACGGTGCCCTGGGCGATCTGGCTGGTGGCCAGCTTCCTGGCGGCCACGATCGTGATCATCCTGTTCCCCCAGCTCGCGCTGTGGCTGCCCCGCACGCTGGGCTACTGAACCCGCTTCACGCAGAATGGGCAAGCCGCCCGACACGAGACTTTCGACCAACGAGGAGATTCGAATGCAACGACGCCACATCCTGAAGGCCGGCGCTGCCGGCACCCTGATCGCCGGCGCGCCGATGGTGCTGCGCGCGCAGCAGCAGTACAAGTCCGAATACAAGATGTCCACCGTGGTGGGCACCGCGTTCGCCTGGGGCAAGGGCGGCGAGATCTTCGCGAACCTGGTGCGCGAGCGCACCAATGGCCGCATCAACATCAAGCAGTACCCCGGCTCCAGCCTGGTGCAGGGCCAGCAGGACCGCGAGTTCTCCGCGATGCGCCAGGGCGTGATCGACATCCTGGTGGGCGCCCCGATCAACTGGTCAGGTACCGTCAAGGAGTGCGGTGTCTGGACGCTGCCCTTCCTGTTCCCTGACCACAAGGCCTACGACGCGGTGATCGCCTCCGAGGTGATGACCAAGGACTTCTTCGACATCGTCCGCAAGGCCGGTGCCGAGCCGCTGGCGGTGGGCGAGACCGGCTTCCGACAGCTCTCCAACAGCAAGCGCCCGGTGATCAAGCCGGAGGACGTCAAGGGCCTGAAGATCCGCACGGTGGCCAGCCCGATGTTCCAGGACATCCTGTCGGGCATGGGTGCCAACCCCACCGCGATGAGCTGGGCCGACGCCCAGCCGGCGCTGGCCTCGGGCGCGGTCGACGGCCAGGAGAATCCGCTGGAGGTCTTCCTCGCGGCCAAGATCAACACGCTCGGCCAGAAGTACGTCACCAAGTGGAACTACACGAACGACATCCTGCTCTACGCGATCGCCAACCCGATCTGGTCGAGTTGGTCGGCCGCCGATCAGAAGATCGTGCGTGACGCGGCGCAAGACGCCGCCCGCCAGCAGATCAAGCTGGTGCGCGAGATGTTCGCGCAGGACGTGCAGAAGGTGGGCGCGCTCGGCGTGAACGTGCACGTGCCCACGCCGGCCGAGATGGAGCAATGGCAGATCGCGTGCCGCCGGCCCTACGCCCGCTGGAAGGCGCAGATCGGCCAGAACCTCGTCGGCAAGATCGAAGAGGTGGTGGCGCGCTCGCGCAAGGCCTGAGTCAGCGCTCCTCGATCGCGAGCAGCGCCGCGCCGAACGGCACCGTCGGCGCGCTCGCGTCCCCCTCGACCCAGCCCTGGAAAGCCGCCCGGGCGGCGGCGCTGTCCGGCAGACGCGCCACCGGCGCGCCGGCATCCACCGCCGGCATCAGGGCCGCCGGAAACGGTCGAGGACCATCGCTCACCAGCACGAGCAGGCGGTCCACGCCCGGCGGCCCGCCCGCCTTGATCTGCCAATGCGGTCGCGGCAGGCGCAGCGGCCGGTCGGCCTCGATCCGGTTGTCGGCATCCCAGCCGTTCGGAAACAGCGCGTACAGGCTGCGCCCGTCGGATCCGAGCAGCAGCAGGTAGACATGGCCCGATCGGGCCGACCGGATCGTCAGCTCGAACGGATCCCGTCCGATGCTCAACCGCTGGCGCGCGGTGACCTCGATCGGTCGATCGGCGTGACGCTGGGCCACCAGGTCGGCCAGCAGCGCGGCGCCCGCCCCATCGGGAGCCGCCGCGCCGCTTGCCGGGGCAGCCGGCGCGAGGACCAACCCGGTCGCCCCACCGGCCAGGACACCAGGACCGACGCACGCCCCCACCTCCGCGACCGACAGCCCGCCCGAGCCGTCGGCGTCGGTGGCCTCGCCCGCGACGCAGTCGGCGAGGCGGGCGAGCGAACCGCCCGGCAGCGCGAGGCTTGCCCGATGCGTGTCCGCCACCTCCGCGCGCGCCAAGGCGGCCTCGAGGACCCGGCGCGCGTCGCCCCCGCCGTCGCACGCGTCCACCGCACCCCGTTCGCTGACCACCAGGACCTTGTCGAGCCGCCCGCGCAAGGCGCCGAACGATTCGGCCAGTCCGGCCAACGTGGCCACCCGCGTCGCGCAGTCGCCCGACGCCGACGCGCCGATCACCAGCATCAGGCGGGCACGCCCCGGTGTGGCCGCCAGGCTCTCGGGCCAGGCCGTCGACGCGCGGCCGCCGGCCGGCCAGGGCGCGCCGGTCAGGACCTGCTTCTGCGGCACGCCCAGCGCCGCGGCGGTGCGGCGCGTCGACGCCTCGCCATCGGCATCCAGGCCGACCAGCCAGGCGAAACGATCGTCACGCGGGACCGCCCGGATGCCGGCCAGCACCACCGGCGCACCCACCTGGGACCGCCCGGTCTCGCCGGCGGACACCGCGGCCACCGCCGGGGCGTCACCGCGCAGCTGACCGGCGCGCACCCAGCCGCTCAGGCGTTCGGCACGGATCTGTGTCCAGCCCGCATCGTGCGCGATCACCCGCACCACCGCGCCGGCCGGCAAGCGCCCCAGCACGGCCGCATCGACGAAACGATCGGCGTGGACATCGGTGTCGCGCAGCACCGTCGCACTGCGCGGCGCCGTCGGCTGCGCCACGGCCTGCCGCACGCCGGACGGACCGTCTCCGGCGGCGCCGGTGAAGGTCGCGATCACCACGGTGAGCCCCCACAGCCAGGCGCGTGCCCGGCGGCGCGGCGTGTCGATCGTCATCGCATCTCCTCGGCAGGACGGCCTGGCCGCGGCGCACGGACGAGCGCATCGATCAAGGCCTGTCGGCACGCGGCGGGATCGCCGACGGGTTCGTCGCGCAGCGGGGTGCTGGCGAACGTCCAATCCGAATCGGCAACGCCCAAGGCCCTCGCCAGCGCGCCCGCCTGGTCGCGGGCCGCGCCGAGATCGCCCTCGCCGCCGAGCGGCCAGGCGATGCACCAGACCTCCGGCAGCCCCTCGCCCAGCCAGCCCAACGCACCGGCGGGCATCGGCAGGCAAAGCGCGAGCGGGCAATGGCTCGCGCAGGCGGCCTGCACGCGTCGCTCCGGACGCGGCGCCAGGGCGCCCGGGTCGATCCTGAGCAGCGCGCCGGCCAGACCACGCAGGGCTTGCGGGTCGGGCGCGTACCAGCGCTCGCCCGACCAGCGACGTCGGGTCTCCGCGTCGAGCAGCTTCTGCGCCGAGAAGAACAGGAAGCTCGCCGAGGCCGCAACGGTGAGGTCCAGGTACCAGCCCTCGAGGTTCAGCGTGGCATAGGACACCGCCATGATCACGAACGGCACGCCCACGAACGCGAGCTCGAGACGACGCCGGCGCCAGTGCAGCGCGGCGAGCAGGCAGGCGACGAGCAGCGCCAGGCCCAGAGCGGCGTACCAGCCGAACGCGGGCTCGATGATGAACCGCTGCCGTTTCAGGTTGTCGATCGCGGTGGCGAGGATCTCGACACCGGGTTGCACCCGCGCCACCGGCGTCGACTTCAGGTCGAAGAGCGCCGGCGCACTGGCGCCGATCACGACGATGCGGTCGCGGAACTCGTCGCGCGGACGCTGGCGCTGGCGACGCTGGGTGTCCTGGTAGTAGTCGGCGAAGCTGACCCGCGCGAACGCCCGGGACCCTTCCGGATAACGCAGCAGCGGCGTGCGCACCGGTGGCAGCGCCCAGCCCTGGTCGATCGCCAGCCGCGCGGGCAGCGACCACAGGCGCGCCCCCGGGAACTCCTCCCACAGCGGATAGCTGCGAACCACCTGGTCGGCATCCGGCTGGACGTTGATGGTGCCCAGCCGTCCACTGCGCACGATCGCATCGAACCACGGCAACAACAGCGCGACCGTGCGCTCGCCGGCGTCGACCCGATCGACCCGGACCAGGCCCGGCAATTGCGCGAGCCGGACCTGGCTGCGCGCGTCCAGGTGCGGATCCAGCCGACCCACCGCGAAATAGGTGCGCGGCGCCGCCTCGAGGGCGGTGACGAAGGCTTCGTCGGCGGTGGGACTGAGCGCGTCCCGGTCGGCGAACAGGATGTCGAACACCACCGCCGCGGCGCCCTGCGCGTGCAGATCGGCCACCACCGCCGCGAGCACGTCGCGCGGCCAGGGCCAGCGGCCGTGGGTCGCGTTCATCGAAGCCAGGCTCGGCTCGTCGATGTCCAGGATGACGATCGACGGATCGGGGACCGGCGGTCGGATCCGGTGACGCAACTGCCAGTCGTAGTCCGCGCGCTTCAGGTGCGCGTCACGATCGATCCAGTGGTTGACGATCATCGCCACGCCCAGCAGCGCGGCGAGCGCACCCAGCACACGACGCTCGGGCTGCGCGGTGAGCCAGCGTCCCGCGTGCGCGACCGCGCGCAGCGCGACGCCGGCCGGCCCGGGCGACCAGAGCCGACGTCGGACCCAGGTCTCCCAGAGCTTCAAGGGCGCGTTTCCCCGAACAGCGTGTACGGCGCCCAGTGGATCGGGTGCGCGTACTCGGGCGGACCGAGCCGGCCCTCGATCATCGCGGTCTGCGCGGCACGCAGCGCCGCCGCCGGCGCCTCCCCCTGGCCGATCAGGCTGAAGGCGCGGGTCACCAGCGCGCGGGCCGACTCCGAATCGACCGCCCAGTGCGTGGCGAGCACCGAGCGCCCACCGGCGTGGAAGAAGCCGCGCACCAGGCCCGACATCGCCGCGCCGGCACGCTCGCCACCCGCGGTGTTGCACGCCGACAGCAGCACCAGCTGCGCGTTCAGTCGCAGCGTCAGGATGTCGTCGAGTTCGAGCAAGGGAGACTCCCCCGGGGGCGCGGCGGCCAGCGCCAGGGCTGGCCGCGACAGGCCGGGCAGGTCTCCCGGCAGCAGCCCGTGGGTGGCGAACGCCACCACGCGGCGATCGGCCATCGGGGTCTCGAGCACGGCGCGTCGCGACGCCTGCGGGCCGAAGTGCAGGTCGCGGTCGGCCCTGCCCTTGAGCGCCGCGTTCACCGCGGTCAGCTCGTCGCGGGTGTCGGGCAATGGCGGCATCGCCTGGTACCGGAATCCACCGCCCGGGTCGAAGGCGGCCGCACCCGCCGAGGCGGCGCCGAGCACCAGGTTGCGCCAGCCGCGGGGCGCGGCGGGACGGGACGCCTCGGGCGCGCCGAACTGCGGGTCGCCGTAGCCGATGAAGGGCAAGCCGGCCGGCTCGGACCGGGACTCACGCAGCAGCACGAAGGCCGCGGCGCTGGGCACCTGCACCAGGTCGAAGCGGCGCGCGAGCCAGGCCGCGCCCGACCACGCGCCGGGTGCGGTCGGCTCGGCCAGCAGCAGACCGGGCGGCAGACTGGCGAGCGCCCCCTGCGCGGACATCACGAGCGCGCGCGCGCCCTCCAGTCGCGAGGCGAACGGCGCGATCAGCTCGCGATACAGACGATGCGCCTGCGCCGGATCGAAGGCCGGCGCACCGCCCGAGGCGATCCGCGTCGGGTCGGTCGCCGCCCGCAGCGCATCGACGGCCGCACCGATCTCGGCCGCCGTCAGGGCCGACCGGTGCAGGCGCACCTCGCCCCCGCCCACCAGCCAGACCAGCGTCATCGCCTCCATCGGGTGCACCGACAGGAAGCGCTCGTCACGTCGCAAGGCGGACGCGATGCGCTCCGGCGCGGGAACCGGCGGTTGGATCAGGCGCGCGTAGGACGGGAACTGATCGGACAACTTGTCGCGCTGCGCGGCGAGCCGACGCTCGCCCTCCTCGGCGCGGCGTCGCAGTTCCCCCAGCCGGGTCGTCATCGCGCGGCGCGGCGCGTCCTCCAGCTTGCGCAGGTCGACCATCAGGATCTCGGCGATGTCGCGATAGATCGGGCGCAAGGCACCGCGCTGGGTCTGCTCCTCGTCGATCAACGCGCGCAGCTCGGGCGTGCGGGCGACCAGGCGCGCCGAGCTGTCGATGATCGCCTGCTGGGTGACACCGGTGGCCGTCCGATCGAGCAATTGGACCAGCCGCGGCAGCAGGCGCTCGAGTTCGCCCGCGCGCGCCGGATCGCCCGCCAGCGCGGCGCTGTGACGGACGTACTCGCCGATGACGATGTTGCCCACCACGTTGCGCCGGCCCACCGCGTCGACGTCGATCCAGCCGGTGGGGGAGTCGAGCAGCCCCTTGAACAACTCGTCGTAGTCCGCCAGCGCGCCGCCGACGTCACCCTTCATCAGCAGCACCAGCCCTCGCACGCCGCGGGCCTGCTGGGTGGTCGGGTGGCGCGGCCCGTACAGCCGGGTGCGAAAGCGCACGCTGCCATCGATCGTCGCGAAGGCCTCGTCGAGCCGACCGTTCTTCGCGGCGAGCAGGGCCGACACCCGGCTGTTGTTCACCCGGGCGTAGGCGATCGGGTCGCCCCGGGTCGCCGCCAGCAGTTCGCGGTACCGGGCATCCGCCTGCTGCCAGCGGCCGCGCAGCATCAGCAGCGACAGCTCGTCGGTCAGCAGCGTGGTGATGATGTTGCCTCGGGCGTCGGCGCCCATCCGCGCCTGCAGACCGCGGGCCTCGGCGATCCACCGCTCGGCCTGGTCGAAGCGTTCGGCCGCCAGGCAGGCGCTGACCAGGCGCATCATCCAGAGGATCTGCGTGTTGATCGGCGCGCGTTCGAGGCGGGCCTGCGACAGCCCCTGCTCGGCCATCGTCAAGGCTTCGTGCACGCGCCCGGCACCCAGGTAGGCGTACAGCAGCAGGCCACGCGCCGAATCGTCGCGGAACCGCTGGACGTCGATCTCGTCCCAACCGGTCGTGCCGCGCGCGGCGATCTGCGCCATCGCGTCGTCGCGCCAGCGGACCGCGGACCTGCCCGCCTCGATCGCCTCGCCATGGCGGCCCTGCATCCGGTACAACTGTGTCTTGGCCCAGGCGATCCGGCCGTCCAGCGCGGCGGCCAGTTCGTTGCCGGCCGACGGGCGCAGGGCGCCGACCAGACTCTCCGCGCGCCCGAGCAGGCGCGCGGCGATCGCGATCTCGTCGGTGTTCGCGTACTCGAACACCAGTTCGATCGCGGTGCGCGCGCGGGTCGCGGGATCGACCCCGTCGTGCGCCAGCACGCGTTCGTGCAGGTCGATCCCCTCGCGCTGGGAGTAGAAGCCGTACAGCGTGACCCCCAGCGAGAAGGCCTGCGCCCCCCAGCGCGGATCGCCCTCGAGCAGCATCACGAGCTCGCGCAGCGCGGTGGTGCGGGGCGCACGGTCGCTCGAGGACTGCAGCCGATCCCGGATCCGGATCAGTTCCTGGATGCGCGCCTCGCGGGCCTCCCCGGTGGGCAAGGCCGCGGTGGGCGCGGCCCCGGCCGGCCGCTCGGCGCCGGTGGGCGTGGCGGCCGGTTGCGCGCAGACCACCCCCGCCAGCGCGACGCCCAGACCCAGCAGCACGCATCGCCACACGCGCCCCGACCCTGGATTCGCCGGTCCCTTCCCGACGCCGCCTCGTGTTGGATCCATCACCCCTCCTACCTGGTCCGTCCTTGCCGGCGGCTGCGCACGGCCCCGGCGGATCCGTGTCAGCCCAAGGCGAGCATCGCGTTGGCGGCGCCCCCGTCCGACGCCGATGCCCCGCCCTCGGCCCACCCGATCACCCGCGCGCCACACGGCGAGTGGATCCGCACACTGGCGCCCGGCTCGATCAGCACGAAGCTGTTGGCCCCGGCCGAGCGCCCGTTGACCACGACCGCCCCGGCCCGCACCCAGAGCTCCACCAGCGCCCCGGCCTGCCAGTGTGGCCAGGCGGTGCGCGGCGCGGCCACCCACTGGAACATCGCGTGGCCCGGCGTCGCGGTGCCGGCGTAATCGAACACGCGCTGCACCCGCAGCCCGTCGACGCCGCACGCCTGCGCGGGCAGCGTGTCGATCGTCAGGTTCTGGCTCGGGCGGTGCGCGGCCGACGGCGGCTCGAAGGCCTGGGCGCGCGCGCCGGCGTGAAGGTCGTGCGTCGGGCCGTCCTCGGGCGGATAGAGCACCGGGCCTTCCAGCCGCCCCACCAGCCAGGTGGCCTCGTAGGCGATCGCGTCGTGCGTCGAGCCGTCTCGATTGATGCCGACCTGGTTGACCCGCGCGGTGCCCTCCCAGTCGGTCAGGCCACCCGCCGCGAAGAAGCTGGTGGCCACGCCCTTGTGCTGGTGCAGCCCGCTGCGCGTGCCCGGTTCGAATCCGATCAATCCCAGGTAGTGGCCGCGGGACGGATCGGCCCGGACGGTGCGCTGCCGCACGCCATCCTTGCCCGCCGGCAACCACTCGATCGCGGCCGCGTCGTAGACGTACACGCCGCCCCGGCCCATCGTCTGGTGCACCGCACGCATCGCCGCCCCCCTCGCCTGTTCCGATGAACGCGAAACGATACCCCTGTCGGGCGGTGCGCGGCGAGATTGCCGCTAGACTCGACCGCCATGAACGACTACCCCGACGGGCTGATCCTGGTCGCCAAGCGCGACTGCCCCACCTGCACGCTGGTCGAGCCGCTGCTGGGCACGATCGCGCAGGCCACGGCCGCCCTCACCGTGATCAGCCAGGACGACCCGGGCTTCGGCGCCCAGGTGCCCGGTCAGCGTCACGACGAGAGCCTGGAAGCCTCGTTCCGGCTCGGCATCGAGTTCGTGCCCACGCTGATCCGCTGGCAGGGCGGGCGTGAAGTGGAGCGGGTTCATGGCTGGCATCGCGACGACTGGCGCCGATTCACCGGCCTGCCTACTCTCGGGGAGGCGCTGCCCGCGTTGCGCCCGGGCTGCGGCTCGTTGTCGATCGAACCCGGCACTGCCGAGCGGCTGCAGGCACGCTTTGGCGACACCGGCCTGCGCTCGCGCGGCATCGCGCTGGGCCTGAGCGAAGACCCGCTGGAGGCCTGCTTCGACCGCGGCTGGTCCGACGGCCTCCCGGTGGTGCCCCCCACCGCCGAACGCGTGCTGCGCATGCTCTCGGGCACCCGCCGCGATCCCGCCGAGGTGATCGGCCTGATCCCCCCGGACCTCGCCCCCTGCACCGTCGAGAAGGTGGCGATCAACGCGGTGATGGCCGGCTGCAAGCCGGAATACCTGCCCACGGTGCTCGCGGCGGTCGAGGCGGCGCTGATCGACGCCTTCGGCATGCACGGGGTGCTGTGCACCACGATGTTCGCCGGGCCGGTGATCGTCGCCAATGGCCCTCGCACCCGCGCGATCGGCATGAACTCGGGCGTGAACGCGCTGGGACAGGGCAATCGCGCCAACGCGACCATCGGGCGCGCCCTGCAGCTCGTGATCCGCAACGTGGGGGGTGGACGTCCCGGCGAGATCGACCGCTCCACCCTGGGCACGCCAGGCAAGCTCTCGTTCTGCTTCGCCGAGGCCGAAGACAGCGACTGGACGCCCCTGCACGTGCAGCGTGGCTGCGCCCCCGGCAGCTCGGCCGTCACACTGTTCGCCGGCGAGGGCGTGCAGGGCATCGTCGACCAGAAGTCGCGCACGCCGGAGTCGCTCGCCAGCAGCTTCGCGCTGTGCCTGCGCGCGGTCGATCACCCGAAACTGGCGATGGCGGGCGACGCGCTGCTCGTGGTGTCGCCGGAGCACGCCCGTGTCTTCCTGCAGGCGGGCTGGTCCAAGGACCGCCTGCTGCGGGAACTGCTCGATCGCCTGCAGCTGCCCGGCGACGAACTGGTCGCCGGCGCCGGTGGCATCGCCGAGGGCCTGCCGGCCAGCGTCGCCGGCACCCGGGTTCCCAAGTTCCGTCCCGGCGGCCTGCTGATCGTGCGCGCCGGCGGCACCGCCGGTCTCTTCTCCGCCGTGATCGCCGGCTGGGCCGCTTCCGGTCCGGTCGGCTCCACGCCGGTCACCCTGGAGCTTCGCGAATGAACGATCCCACCGTCCTGCTCGACCCCACCGCCGAGCGCTCGCCGGCGGCACGCGAGCGGCTCGCGCGACCCGCCGAGCTCGCCGGCCTCACCGTGGGCCTGTTGGACATCTCCAAGGCCCGCGGCAACGTGTTCCTCGATCGGCTGGCCGAGTTGCTGTCGCACGAGGGCCTGGAAGTCCGGCGCTACCGCAAGCCCACGTTCACCCGCCCGGCGCCCACCGAGCTCGCCCAGCAGATCGCCACCGAGTGCGACCTGCTCGTCGAAGGGCTGGCCGACTGAGGATCCTGCACGTCGTGCTGTATGCATGACATCGCGGGGTTCGAAGGTCGGGGAGTGCCCGGTGTCGGCGTCGCGTCCACCGAATTCGTCCAGGCGGCGCAGATGCAGTCGCGTTCGCTCGGCTTCGACCCGGCGATGGTGTTCGTCGCCCACCCGATCCAGGACCGCACCGATGCCGAGCTGCAGGCCTTGGCCGACACCGCGCTCGCCGAGGTGCTGCGGGCGATCCGCGCGAACTGATCACACCCGGCGCGCCGGCCACCCCGCCGAGCGCGCCCTACCCGACGACCGCCGGCCCTCCCGATGATCATCGCCACCGCAGGTCACGTCGACCACGGCAAGACCAGCCTGGTGCGCGCGCTCACCGGCGTGGACACCGATCGCCTGGACGAGGAGAAGCGCCGCGGCCTGACGATCGACCTGGGCTATGCGTTCGCCGATCTTGGTGGCGGCGAGCCGACCGCCTTCGTCGACGTGCCCGGCCACGAACGCTTCGCGCGCAACCTGCTCGCTGGCGTTCACGATGTCGACCTCGCGCTGCTGGTGGTGGCCGCCGACGATGGCCCGATGCCCCAGACCCGGGAACACCTGTCGGTGCTGCACTGGCTGGGCGCGCGCGAGCTGTGCGTCGTGCTGACCAAGATCGACCGGGTCGATGACGCCCGCCAGGCCGCGGCGACGGCCGAGGTGCGCACCCTGCTGGGCCCGACACGCTTCGCCGAAGCAGCGGTGATGCCGGTGAGCACGCACACGGGTGCCGGCATGGACGCGCTGCGCGATCACCTCGTCGCCCGACGCGCCGCGTGCGCCGAGCGCCCGACGGGCGATCACTTCCGGCTCGCGATCGACCGTGCCTTCGTGCTGCCCGGTGCCGGCCTGGTCGTCACCGGGCAGGTGCTCTCGGGCGAGGTGCGCCCCGGTGACGAACTGGTGATCTCACCGGATGGCGATCGGGTCCGGGTGCGCACGGTGCACGCGCAGCAGGTCGAGTCCGCGCGCGCGCGGACCGGACAGCGCTGCGCGTTGAACCTCGCGGGCCTGCGCGCTTCACGTCCGCCCCCGGGACGCGGGCAGTGGGTGCTGGCCGAGGCGCTGCACGCCCCGACCGCGCGATTCGATGCGCGGCTCCTTCGGGCGGACGAGCTCGCGCCATGGCCCGGGCCGCGCACCACGCTGCAGATCCACCTGGGCACCGCGATGGTGAACGCCCGGGTCGTGCCGCTGGGCGAGCCGGATGCCGGCTGGGTGCAGTGCCAGCTCGATGCGCCCGTCAGCGCCTTGCACGGCGACCGGTTCGTGGTTCGCGATCCGGCCGGTCAACGCGCGATCGGCGGCGGCCGGGTGATCGATCCGTTCGCCGCGGCGCGGGGCCGCGAACACCCGGCGCGGCTGGCGGAACTCGCGGCGCTGGACACCCCCGCGCCCGTGCCACGCCTGGCCCGCTGGCTGGCCGCGACGCCGCTGGGCGTCGAGCGGACACAGCTCGAGCGCGCCTGGAACCTGGCCCCGGCGGCGGCCGACGCGCTGGTGCGCGGCGCGAACGCCGACACGCGCGCGATCGACGGCGAGGCCTGGGTGATCCCGACGGACACCTGGTCCTCGTTGCGCGTGGCCGCGCTCCGGACGCTGCGCGAACACCACCAGGCGCACCCGCAACGGATCGGCCCGATCGAAACCCAGTGGCAGACGGCGATCGTCGATGCCTGGCAGACCGCCCGGCCCGAGACACCCCGCGATCCGCGCCAGCGACCCCGCGCGATGCGGCTGGCCCTGGCGGTGTTGCGGGAATGCGTGGCGCAGGGCGAGGTGGTGCGGCAAGGCGCCAGCCACCGCTTGCCCGAGCACCAGCCGGTCCTCGACGAGGCCGACCGTGCCCTGCTCGCGCAGGTGCGCGCGGTGCTGGAGACCGCCGGACTACGCCCACCGATCGTGGGCGACCTCGCCCAGACGGTGCAGCGCAGCCGCGCCGAACTGCTCGAATTCCTGCGGCGGATGGCGGCCGACGGCTATGTGGTGGCAGTGGCCCCGAACCGCTTCTTCCTGCCGGCCACGGTCGACGAACTGGCCGAGGTGGCCCGCCGATTGGCGCACGCCTCGCCCGATGGCGGCTTCGACGCCGCGGCCTACCGCGACGCCTCGGGTATCGGTCGCAACCTCACCATCGAGGTGCTCGAACACCTGGATCGGATCGGCATCACACGCTTCGCGCGACAACGCCGGCACCTGCGCTGATCGAATGGATTGAGATCAGTTGGCCCCGCGCCCGGTTCCGGCTATCCTTCGCGCTCCTGACGTACAACTTACAAGACGGTCGCCGTTCTGGCCGGCCGACTCGGGGGAGAAGATCGCCATGCAGTTACGCAATCACCACGACCTCTGGGCGGGGTTGATGTTCATTGCCTTCGGAATCGCCTTCATGGTGTTTTCGCAGCAATATCAACTCGGTACCGCCGCCAAGATGGGGCCGGGATACTTCCCCACGATCCTCGGTGCGCTGCTGGCGCTGCTTGGTGCGGCCATCTCCTTTAGCGCGTTCTCGAAGCACACGCCAAGAGCCAAGGTGGCGAAGGTCGGCTGGCGCGAACTGGGTCTGATCCTGCTCGCGGTCATCCTGTTCGCGGCCACACTGCCGTCGATGGGCATCGTCATCGCGCTGCTGGTTCTCGTCTTCGTCTCGTCGCTGGCCAGCCACGAGTTCAGTGTGAAATACACGCTGATCGGGACGGTCGTGCTGCTCATCATCACCTACGTGGTCTTCGTCAAGGGGCTGGAACTCCAGTTCCCGCTCGTGCCGAAGTTCATGACGAAGTAACCGGCCGGAGCCTCCCAACATGGATCAACTTTTCACGAACCTCGCACTGGGTTTCAGCACCGCGGCCACTCTGAGCAACCTGTCTTACTGCTTCCTCGGGGTTCTGCTGGGCACGTTGATCGGCGTGCTGCCGGGCATCGGCCCGCTGGCCACGATCGCGATGCTGTTGCCGGTCACGTACAAGATGACCGACCCGGTCACCGCGCTGATCATGCTGGCCGGCATCTATTACGGCGCGCAGTATGGGGGCTCCACCACGGCGATTCTCGTCAATCTGCCCGGCGAATCGTCATCGGTGGTGACCGTGCTCGACGGCTACCAGATGGCCCGTCGAGGGCGCGCAGGCCCTGCCCTGGCGATTGCGGCCATGGGATCCTTCTTTGCCGGTACCGTCGCCACCTTCCTGTTGGCAGCGTTTGCTCCGCCACTGGCCGAGGTCGCGTTCAAATTCGGCCCCGCCGAATACTTCTCGCTGATGGTCCTCGGCCTGATCGCCGCGGTCGTCCTGGCACACGGTTCCATCTGGAAGGCACTGGGGATGGTGCTGCTGGGCCTGTTGCTCGGCATGATCGGCACGGACGTGAATTCGGGTGTCGCCCGCTTCTCGTTCGACGTGCCGGAGCTTTCCGATGGCATCGAGTTCGTCGCGGTCGCGATGGGCATGTTCGGTTTCGCCGAGATCATCCTGAACCTCGAGCAAAAGGAGAATCGGGAGGTCTTCACGAACAAGGTGACGAACATCTTCCCGCGTTGGGCCGACATGAAGGCGGCGTTCCCGGCGATGCTGCGCGGCACGGCGCTGGGTTCGATGCTGGGCATCCTGCCCGGCGGCGGTGCGGTGCTGTCGTCGTTCGCCTCGTACGCGATCGAGAAGAAGATCTCGAAGCACCCGGAGGAATTCGGCAAGGGCGCGATCCAGGGCGTGGCCGGTCCCGAATCCGCCAACAATGCGGGCGCGCAGACCTCCTTCATCCCGATGCTGACACTGGGCATCCCGACCACGCCGGTGATGGCGCTGATGGTCGCGGCGATGATGATCCACAACATCCAGCCCGGCCCGCAGGTGATGACCAGCAACCCCACGCTGTTCTGGGGCCTGATCGCCTCGATGTGGATCGGCAATCTGATGCTGGTGGTGCTCAACCTCCCGCTGATCGGCCTCTGGGTCAAGCTGCTTTCGGTGCCCTACCGCGTGCTCTTCCCGGCGATCCTGCTGTTCTGCTGCGTCGGCGCGTACTCCATCAACAACAATGTGTTCGACGTCTTCATGACGATTCCGTTCGCGATTCTCGGCTACATCTTCAAGAAGCTGGAGTGCGAACCGGCACCGATGCTGCTCGGCTTCGTGCTGGGCAAGCTGATGGAGGAATACCTGCGTCGGGCGATGACGATCTCCCGTGGCGACTGGTCGGTGTTCGTGACTCGGCCGCTGTCGGCGACGCTGCTGGGCATCGCGGTCATCATGCTGATCATCGTGTTCCTACCGGCGATCGCGAAGAAGCGCGAAGAGGCCTTCGCCGGCGACGACTGATCCGACGCATCGCGGCCGGGCAGGCACTCGCCCGTCCGGCCGCTCGTCGTGCGACCCGGGCCCGCCACTGGCGGGCTTCGCTTTTGTTCTCCCCGACCCGATCACGATGAACAGCAAACGCTCTACCCCGGATATGCAACGCCGCGCCCTGGTCACCGGGCTCACCGCGGGCGGACTGTTGGGCGCCGCCCCCGCATCGCGCGCCCAGGCCTGGCCCGCCAAATCGGTCCGGATGGTCATTCCCTTTCCCGCCGGTGGCGCCACCGACATCATCGGCCGCACGATCGCGCAGAAGCTCGCCGCCAGCCTGGGCCAGCAGGTGGTTGTCGAGAACCGCCCGGGCGCCGGCGGCACGATCGGCGCCGACGCGGTCGCGAAGGCCGCCCCCGATGGCTACACGCTGCTGATGGCCACGAGTTCCACCCACGCGATCGGTCCGGCGCTCAATCCGAAGATGCCGTATGACGCGTTCAAGGATTTCGCCCCGGTCGCGCACATCGCGAATGCGCCCAGTGTGCTGGTGGTGGGCGCGGGCTCGTCCGCGCGCACGGTGCAGGAACTGGTCGCGCTGCTCAAGAAGAACCCGGGTCGTTACAACTTCGGCTCCTCTGGCATCGGCACCTACCCGCACCTGTCGGCCGAGATGTTCAAGTGGAAGGCCGGCGGCCTGTTCGTGGTGCACATCCCGTATCGCGGCACCGGCCTGGTGATCACCGACCTGGTCGGCGGACAGATCGCGTTCCTGATGGACAGCATCGTGTCGGCCCAACCGCACATCAAGGACGGCAAGATGCGCCCGCTGGCGGTCAGCGGCGCCAAACGCTCCGGCTCGCTGCCGCAGGTGCCCACGTTCACCGAATCGGGTATTCCGGGCATGGAGTTCGGCAACTGGTTCGGGGTGTTCGCGCCCGCCGGCACGCCGCCCGATCTGGTGGCCCGCCTGAATCGCGAGTTCAACACGATCACCCGCGCGCCCGATGTGATCGAGCGGCTCGATCGCGCCGGCGCCGAAGTGGCCGGCGGCACGCCCGAGCAGTTCGCCAAGCTGTACCGCGACGAGCACGAGGCCTGGAAGGCCGTGATCCAACGCGCGAACATCAAGCCCGAATGACCGGCCCGGGTATCGGTTTCCACGACACCGTCACGCGCTGACCCCCGCAGCCGCCACACACCGCAGGACACCTCCGATGAGCCTCGCCGACACCGTGAAGATCCTCGCCTTCGACGTCTTCGGCACGGTCGTCGACTGGCACGGCTCGATCGCCCGCGAGGTCGACGCGATGGGCCTGGGCGTCGACGGCAATGCCTTCGCCACCGCCTGGCGCGCCGGGTATTTCCCGGCGATGGACCGGGTACGCCGCGGCGAACTCGGCTGGACCCGGATCGACGACCTGCACCGGATGATCCTCGAGGACGTGCTCGCGCGTTTCGGCGTGCGCTCGCTCTCGCCGGAACAGGTCACGCACCTGAACCGCGCCTGGCACCGGCTGGATCCGTGGCCCGACACGGTGGCCGGCCTGCACCGCTTGAAGTCGCGCTACACGATCTGCACGCTCTCCAACGGCAACCTCGGCCTGCTCACGAACATGGCCAAACGCGCCGGCCTGCCCTGGGACCTGATCCTCTCGGCCGAGGTCTTCCGGCACTACAAGCCCGACCCCGAGACCTACCTCGGCGTGGGCCAGGTGTTCGACCTGCCGCCCGGGCAGACGATGCTGGTGGCCGCGCACAAGGACGACCTGCGCGGCGCCGCCCGTTGCGGCATGCGCACCGCGTTCATCACCCGGCCCGCCGAGTTCGGACCGGGCCGCACGGTCGACACCAGCCGCGACGCGGCCTTCGACTTCCACGCCACCGATTTCAACGACCTCGCCAGCCAGCTCGGCTGCTGAAAGGCCCCGTCCCATGAGCGCCACGCCCTACCCCTTCGACTGGAACGCCCGCTACCCCACCTACCGCTCGCCCGTGTTCGCGCGCAACGTGGTCGCCACCTCGCAGCCGCTGGCCGCGCAGGCCGGCCTGCGCATGCTCGCCGCCGGGGGCAACGCGGTCGATGCGGCGATCGCCGCGGCCGCCGCGCTGACGATCGTCGAACCCGTCTCCAACGGCCTGGGCAGCGACGCGTTCGCGATCCTCTGGGACGGCCAGGCCCTGCACGGCCTGAACGCCTCGGGCACGGCGCCGGCCACCTGGGACACCGCCTACTACCAACGCAAGCACGGTGGCCAGTTCCCGGTGCGCGGCTGGGACGCGGTCACGGTGCCCGGCGCGGTCAGCGCCTGGGCCGCGCTGCACGAGAAGTTCGGTAAGCTGCCCTTCGCCGACCTGCTCGCGCCCGCGATCGAGCTGGCCGAGCGCGGCCACGGCGTGGCCGGCATCGTGCAGGGCAAGTGGGCCGCCCAGGTGCCCGAACTGTGCAGCCAGCCCGGCTTCGCCGAAGCCTTCATGCCGCGTGGACGCGCCCCGGAGGTCGGCGAGCGCTTCGTGTTCAGCGCGGCCGGCCGCACCCTGCGACGCATCGCCGAGACCCGCGGTCGCGACTTCTACGAGGGCGAGACCGCGCAGGCCCTGGTGGCGCACGCCCGCGAGAACGGCGGCTCGATGAGCCTGGCCGATCTCGCCAACTACCGGCCCGACTGGTGCGGCACGATCTCCAAGGACTACCGCGGCTTCACGTTGCACGAGATCCCGCCCAACGGCCAGGGCATCGCCGCGCTGATGACGCTGGGCATCCTGTCGAACTTCGACATGGCGCAATACCCCGTCGACTCGGCCGACACGCGCCACCTGCAGATCGAGGCGATGAAGGCGGCGTTCGCCGACGTCTATCGCTACGTGGGCGACATCCGCCACATGACCGAGGTGACGCCCGCGCACCTGCTCGACGATGCCTACCTCGCCCAGCGGGCGCGGCGCATCGTGCGCGAGAAGGCCACCGATTTCCAGCACGGCCTGCCCCCCGCCGGCGGCACCATCTACCTCACCGCCGCCGATGCCAGCGGCATGATGATCTCGTTCATCCAGTCCAACTACATGGGCTTCGGTTCGGGGGTGGTGGTGCCCTCGGTGGGTGTGTCGCTGCAGAACCGCGGTTACTGCTTCTCGCTGGATCCCGCGCACCCGAACTGCGTCGCCCCGGGTAAGCGCCCGTTCCAGACGATCATCCCGGCCTTCCTCACGAAGGACGGCCGCCCGCAGATGAGCTTCGGCGTGATGGGCGGCAACATGCAGCCGCAGGGCCACGTGCAGACGCTCACCCGCATGCTCGATCACCGCCAGAATCCGCAGGCGGCCTGCGACGCGCCGCGCTGGAAGGTGCAGCGCGGCCTGAAGGTGGACCTGGAGTCGACGATGCCCGAGGCGGTGGTGCGCGAGCTCGCGGCCCGCGGCCACGAGATCGAGATGACGCAGGACTCCTACATGGACTTCGGGTCCGGGCAGTTCATCTGGCGCCTCACCGACGACATGGCCGACGGCTACGCGGCGGCCAGCGACAGCCGCCGCGACGGGCACGCCGCGATCTTCTGACCCTCACCGCCCCCCGAACGCGCCGGCGCGGGGGGCCGCCGACACGCTCGACCAGGGCCGGTGGCGAACCGTCTAGAATGACGGGTTCCGTTCCACCGCGCCCGGTGGCCCCGCCGGGCCGCGGGTGCCCCCACCGGCATCACCGAGTCGAGCCATGAACCAGCGTACCTACGATCCCATCGCGCCCGCCAAGGTCGCGTTCCTCGGCCTGGGCGTGATGGGCTACCCGATGGCCGGCCACCTGCGCCGTGCCGGCCACCAGGTCACCGTCTACAACCGCACCGCCGCGAAGGCCGACCAATGGGCCGGCGAGTACGGCGGGAAGGCCGCGCCCACGCCGCGCCAGGCGGCGCACGACGCCGACATCGTCTTCGCCTGCGTCGGCAACGACGACGACCTGCGCTCGGTGGTGCTCGGCGAGCACGGCGCGCTGGCCGGCATGAAGCCCGACGCGGTGTTCTGCGACCACACCACCGCGTCGGCCGCGGTCGCCCGCGAGCTGTACCAGGCCGCGCGCCACCACGGCCTGCACTTCCTCGACGCGCCGGTGTCGGGCGGCCAGGCCGGGGCGGTCAATGGCCAGCTCACCGTGATGGTGGGCGGCGACCAGCCGGTGTTCGATCGGGTCAAGCCGGTCGCGATGGCGTTCTCCCGGGCCTTCACCCGGATCGGTGACAGCGGCGCGGGCCAGCTGGCGAAGATGGTCAACCAGATCTGCATCGCGGGCCTGCTGCAGGGCCTGTCGGAGGCGGTGAACTTCGGCCAGTGCGCCGGGCTGGACATGAAGCTGGTGCTCGACGTGATCGGCAAGGGCGCCGCGCAGAGCTGGCAGATGGACAACCGCGGCAAGACGATGGTCGACGACCAGTTCAACTTCGGTTTCGCCGTCGACTGGATGCGCAAGGACCTGGGCCTGTGCCTGGACGAGGCCCAACGCAATGGCGCGCCGCTGCCGGTCACCGCGCTGGTCGACCAGTTCTATGGCGACGTGCAGCGCATGGAGGGGGGTCGCAACGACACCTCCAGCCTGATCCGGCGGCTGCGCGCGCCCCGACGCTGAGCCCGGTGAACACCGCCGCCGCGCCCACCGGGCGTCGACCCGCCAGCACCAGGTTCGCGGTGCTGCTCGGGCTCGCGCTCGTGCTGTGCGGACCGCGCCCGGGGTTCGCACAGTTCTCCGCCGCGGGCAGCGCCGTGGCCGAATCCGCCGCCGAGAGCGCGGTACGCGCCGGCGAAGGCGGCACGGCCGGCCGCCACAACGTCTACCGCGCCGCACGCACGGTGCGATCCGGCGCACCGGTTCCCGGCGACTTCCACGCCGCCGGATCCCGGGTCGTGATCGACGCGCCGGTGCAAGGCGACGCGCTGCTCGCCGGCGGATCGATCGAGGTGCGCGCGCCGGTCGGTGGCGACCTGCGACTGGTCGCCGGCAAGCTCACGCTGGCTGCCGACGTCGGCGGTGAAGCGATGCTCGGCGGCGTCGAGGTGCTGATCGAGCGCGGCGCGCGGATTCGCGGCGAAGCGCTGATCGCGGCACGCGAGCTCGACCTGCAGGGGGGTGTCGGCGGCGCGCTGACGGTCTACGCCCAGCAGGTGGTGATCGGGGGGGCCATCCAGGGCCACGTGAAGATCGTGGCCGAGGACATCGAGCTGCTCGACACCGCGCGCGTCAGCGGCACGCTCGACTACACCAGCCCCAACGAATTGCGGCGCGCGCCCGGCGCGGTGGTCACCGGCAAGGTCTCGCGCTTCGCCCGCGATGCGCGCGCCGAGCCCGAACCCGCCGCCGGCAACGGGGTCTGGGGCTGGATCGGCGTGGGCTTGTGGACCGCGGGCCTGTTCCTGTTCGGCCTGGTGCTGATGCGCGGCCTGCCCGGCCTCACCTCGCGCGCCGCCAACCTGATGAGCACGCAGGGCCTGCGCAGCCTGGGCTGGGGTCTGGCGGTCGCCTTCGGCGTGCCACTGGCCGCGGGCGTGGCGATGCTCACGATCATCGGCATGCCGCTGGGCGCGTCGGCGCTGGCCCTCTACCCGGTGCTCCTCGCGGCCGGTTACCTCGTTGGCGTCTGGAGCGTGGCCCTGCGCGCGCGCGAGGCGCTGGGCGGCTCGGCGGCCGGTCGCGGCGCGGGCGCCGGCTGGCTCGCCGGCAGCCTGGTCGTGCTGCTGGTGGTCGGCGTGGTCCCGTTCGTCGGGTGGATGATTTCTCTCTGGGTGATGCTCGCCGGCACCGGCGCGTTCGCCCGATCCCTATGGCTGCTGCGACCCCCCCCAGAAAGAGGTCTCTGATGACATGGCTGCTGTGGCTCGTCGTGGCGTTGCCGCTGCTGGTGCTGCTCATTGGCCAACTCGGCGGCCTGCGCGGCCGCCCCGCCGCCGAACTCGGTCTGCGGGATGGTCGTCTCGCCCCGGTGCCCGAGGAACGCTGGAACGCGGTGTCCAGCCAGGCGGGCACCCGGTATCACCGCATCGAACCGCTGGCCCTGCCCGGCGAGCCGGCCGCCGCGTTCGCCGGCCTGGCCGATCGGTTCGCGACGCTGCCCGGCGTTCGCATCGTCGAGCGCACCCCCACCTACCTCCGGGCCGAGTGCGCCACGCGCTGGCTCGGCTTCGTCGACGACCTCGAGCTGGCGCTCGACGCCCCCGCGCGCGTCGCGCACGTCCGCTCGGCCTCGCGGCTCGGCCGCAAGGATTTCGGCGTGAACCGGGCGCGCGTGGAGTCGCTGCGCGCGCTGATCCCTTCTTCACCAGGAGCACATTGATGGCATTCGAGACCCTGCCCTCCGGGCTGCAGTACGACGACACCACGCCGGGCACCGGCGCCACCGCCCAGGCCGGCCGCCACGTCACGGTGCACTACACCGGCTGGCTCTGGCAGAACGGGGCGAAGGGCAGCAAGTTCGACTCCAGCAAGGACCGCGGCGATCCGTTCGCGTTCCCGCTGGGCGCCGGCCACGTGATCCGCGGCTGGGACGAGGGCGTTGCCGGCATGAAGGTGGGCGGCACGCGGCTGCTGCTGATTCCGCCCGAGATGGGCTACGGCGCGCGCGGCGCCGGCGGTGTGATCCCCCCGAACGCCACGCTGCTCTTCGAGGTCGAGCTGCTCGCCGTCTGATCATGTCCGACAAGGTTCCCGTCCCCGTCAGCAACTTCATCCGCAATCACATCGACGCCGACCTCGCGGCCGGCGTCCATGCGCAGCGACGCTGGCGCGGGGCGCCCGGCGTGGCCGCCGAGCACGCCTCGGCGCCACCCGATCCCGCCCGCATCCGCACGCGTTTCCCGCCAGAACCCAATGGCTACCTGCATGTCGGCCACGCGAAGTCCATCTGCCTGAACTTCGGGCTGGCCCGCGACTACGGCGGTCGATGCCACATGCGCTTCGACGACACCAACCCGGTCAAGGAAGACCAGGAGTACGTCGACTCGATCCTCGACGCGGTGCGCTGGCTGGGCTTCGACTGGGTCCACGGCGAGGGCGCGGACGCGCAGACCGATCTCTACTACGCCAGCGACTATTTCGAGCGCTTCTACGAGATGGCCGAGTACCTGGTGAGCGCGGGCCACGCCTACGTCGACTCCCAGACGGCCGAGCAGATGCGCCAGGGACGCGGCACGCTCACCGAGCCCGGCATCGAGTCGCCGTGGCGCAACCGGCCGCCCGCCGAGAGCCTGGCGCTGCTGCGCGAGATGCGCGAAGGTCGCCACCCGGAGGGCAGCCACGTGCTGCGCGCTCGCATCGACATGGCCTCGCCGAACATGAACCTGCGCGACCCGGCGCTGTACCGGATCCGCTTCGCGAGCCATCACCGCACCGGTGATCGCTGGTGCCTGTACCCGATGTACGACTACGCGCACCCGATCTCCGACGCGCTCGAGAACATCACCCACTCGATCTGCACGCTCGAGTTCGAGGACCACCGTCCGCTGTACGACTGGCTGCTCGAGCGCCTGGCCGAGGGCGGCTTTTTCCAGCGGCCGCTGCCGCAGCAGATCGAATTCGCGCGCCTGAACCTCACCTACACGATCACCAGCAAGCGCAAGCTGCAGGAGCTGGTGACCAGCGGGCGCGTCGACGGCTGGGACGACCCGCGCATGCCCACCATCGTGGGGCTGCGCCGGCGCGGCTACACGCCCGAATCGATCCACCTGTTCTGCGACCGCATCGGGGTCTCGAAGGCCGATTCCTGGATCGACGCGTCGGTGCTCGAACAGGCGCTGCGCGACGACCTCGAGGCCCGCGCCCGTCGCGCGGTCGCGGTGCTCGACCCCCTCGAACTCGTCATCACGAACCTGCCCGAGGGCAGCACCGTCGATTGCCACGCGCCGGTCCATCCGCAGCGCCCGGAACTCGGTCAGCGCGCGTTCCCGTTCTCGAACCGCCTGTGGATCGAGCGCGAAGACTTCGCGATCGAGCCCCCCAAGGGGTTCTTCCGCCTGTATCCGGGCAACCGGGTGCGGCTGCGCTATGCGTTCGTGATCGAATGCACCGGCTTCGAGCGCGACGCGCAGGGCCGCGTCACGCGGGTGCTGGCCGAGCACCTGCCGGATTCCCGCTCGGGAACACCGGGGGCCGACAACTACAAGGTGAAGGGCAACCTGCACTGGGTGTCGGCCGCGCACGCGCTGCCCGCCGAGATCCGGCTGTACGAGCGGCTGTTCACCGAGCCCCACCCGGATGCGGGCGGCCGGGACCACCTCGCCAGCCTGAACCCGGGGTCCAAGCGGGTGACTCGCGGCTGGCTGGAACCGAGCGTGGCGGGTGTCGCATCAGGGGACTCATTGCAGTTCGAGCGGCACGGCTATTTCGTGGCCGACCGCGTCGACAGCCGCGCCGACGCGCTGGTGTTCAACCGCAGCGTCTCGCTGAAGGACACCCGCGCCAAGGGCGCCTGAGGCGCGCCGAGGGCACGCGCGCGCGAACCCTCGCGCGCGCGATCAGCCGAGCACGTCGTCGGCGACGAAACCGTTGTGGCGGCGCTCGTCGCCGAAGGTGCTCATCGGGCCGTGTCCCGGCACGAAGGCCACGTCCGAACCCAGCGGCCAGAGCTTCTTCGTGATCGAGTCGATCAGTTGCTGGTGGTTGCCGCGCGGGAAGTCGGTGCGGCCGATCGAGCCCTGGAACAGCACGTCGCCCACGATCGCCAGCCGCGCGCCCTCGTGGAAGAACACCACGTGGCCGGGGGTGTGGCCGGGCGTGTGCAGCACCTTCAGGGTCTGGTCGCCGAAGCGGACCTCGTCGCCATCGACCAGCCAGCGGTCCGACTCGAACGCCTCCAGGTTGCCGAAGCCCGAGCGCCGTCCCTGATCGGGCAGTTGGTCGATCCAGAACTTGTCGTCGCGATGCGGGCCTTCGATCGGCACGCCGTGCCGGCGCGCGAACTCGGCGGCCTGCCCGCAGTGGTCGAGGTGGCCGTGCGTGACGAAGACCTTCTCGAGCGTGACGCCGAGCTGGCGCAGCGCGTCGTCGATCCGGTCGATGTCCCCGCCGGGGTCGAACGCGGCGGCGCGCCGGGTGCGCGTGCAGACCAGCAGCGAGCAGTTCTGCTGGTAGCCGGTGACCGGCACGATCGCCAGTTGCAGCGGTTGATCGTCGGGGTTCGGTCCGGGGTCGGCGTCGGAAGCGGTCATGCGCGAGGGCCTTGTTCGGTGGTCTGGCGGACGCGGCGCGAGGACACGCCGATCAGGGACTGATCAGCTGGTCGAGGATCCGCCCGCCGACGTCGGTCAGGCGGATGCGCACCGGTGCGAAGTGGTGATCGTACCCGAGCCAGACGTCGATCTTCGGGTCGCGACCGGGGTCGCTGTCCTGCCGGCTGAGGTGGACCGTGCGCAGCGGGCCGCCCGGCGTCTCGATCGTCGCGTCGCCGTGGCTCAGGTAGGTGACGGTGTCGATGGATCGGGACGAGAGTTCCGGGACACTCAGGCGCTGTCCGGCCGCCAGCGCCTGCGGCGAGGCGCGCGCGATCAGGCCGAGCTGCAGCAGCATCGACAGCCGATCCTGCGTGCCGGGCACCCACGCCACCGACTGGCCACCCGAGAAGCTCGCGCGGCCGGAGTCGTAGTCGATCGCCGCCCAGCGCTCGGCCCGCTTGCCGCGCTGTTCGCTGAAGCGCTCGGGCTTCAATCCGTTGGCGCCGAGCCGGCCGCTGCTGCTCTGGCTGAGCACGCCGGAATACAGCAGCGCGGTCAGTCCCTGCGCCCGACCTTCGGTGCGCAGCCGGTAGCGCTCACCCTCGGTCTCCAGCGTGTAGTCGATCTGCGCGACCGCGTGGTTGTCGGTGAACTCGCCGTAGTACACCTGGTAGCGCAGCCGCCCCGGTGAGGGGGCGCCGAGCTCGACGCCGTACAGCAGACGCTCCGCCGGCGGCTGGGGCGGCGCGTCCGCGACCGATGGCGGCGCGGCCACGGGCGGGGGCGGCTCGGCCTCGGTCGGTTCGTCGGCCTCCTCGCGGGCGCGCACGGCCTCGGTCGGTTCATCGACCTCCTCGCGGGCGAGCACCGCCTCGGCCACCAGTGCCGGCGCGGGCGCCTCGGCCACCGGTTCGGCACTCGCCTGCGGATTCGGGGGCGGTGCGGGCGGCGCGGCCACCGGGGGTGGCGCGGGCCGCACCGCCCGCGGCTTCGGGACGGGCGCCGGCGCGGGCGCGACCTTGGCCACCGGCGCCGGCACGGCAACCGGCGAGGGGTCGCTGCGCAGCAGGCGCACCTCGATCGGCGCCCGGCGCTTGATCGAGAGGTCCGGGCTGGCATCGAAGCCCCGGACCAGGGCCCACAGCACCACCAGGTGCAGCAGCATGGTCACCGCGACGACACCCAGCACCCGCCAGGGCGTGGAACCGCCGAAGCGCCCCGTGCCGGGGCGCGGTTCGGTGACGGTGACGGCAGAGGTGGGGGTCATGGGCGATCGAAGCGCGGCGCGTGGCCACATTATCGACGAACGCGCCGGCCTCACCGCCGGCGGACCGGGCGAGGATCGCGCGCCGCTGGCCAAGGTGGCGCGCAGCCGATAGCCTGTCGGTGACCGACCGCCTGCGTTCTCCGGCCACGCATGCGCACACCCGGACACGGCCCCGCCACCCCGTCCCCGCCTTCGTGAGCCCCCGACATGGACCGACGTGACCTCGCCCGATTGGCCATCGCTTCCGCCGGCACGTTGTGTGTGCCCCGCGCGCTGCGCGCACAGCCGCGCCTGGACGCCAACCCGTTCACGCTGGGCGTGGCCAGTGGCTCACCCACCGCCGATGCCTGCGTCATCTGGACCCGCCTGCACCTGCCCGGGTGGTTCGGCACGCGGGTGGGCGACGAACCGATCACCGTGCACTGGGAGGTCGCCTCGGACGAGGCCTTTCGCGCCCTGGTGACGCGCGGGCAGACGATCGCGCAGCCCGCGCTGGCGCACTCGGTGCACGTGGAGGTCGGCGGCCTGTCCGCCGATCGACCGTACTGGTACCGCTTCATGGTCGGCGACGCGGTCAGCCCGATCGGGCGGCTGCGCACCCTGCCCGCCCCGGATGCGATGCCGGCGCGCCTGCGCCTGGCCTACGCTTCGTGCCAGCGCTGGGAGCACGGCTACTTCAGCGCCTACCGGCACCTGCGCGAGGACGACCCGGACTTCGTCGTCTTCCTGGGCGACTACATCTACGAGTACCCGGCCGCGGGCCATGCGGTGCGACTGCCCACCGGCGGATGGGTCACCACGCTCGCCGACTACCGGCAGCGGCACGCGCTGCACCGTTCCGAGCCCGAACTGCAGGCGATGCACGCCGCGTGCCCGTGGTTCGTGGTCTGGGACGACCACGAGGTGCAGAACGACTACGCCGGCTTGACCGAGGGCGAGAACGGGCCGCCGGTGCCGGACTTCGCGGCGCGGCGGGCCGCCGCCTACCAGGCGTTCTACGAGCACATGCCGCTGCGGGCCGCGGTGCTGGGCCGCGCGCTCGCCGGCCTGGCCGAGGGCGCCCCGATGCGCATCCACGCGAGGGCGCGGCTGGGCCGGCTGGCCAGCCTGTACCTGCTCGATGACCGACAGTACCGGGACCCGCAGGTGTGCACCCGGGCGGGCGCGCGCGGTTCGGGCCTGATCGAGCCCGCCCACTGCCCCGAGTGGGCCGACCCGCGCCGCACGCTGCTGGGCGCGGCGCAGGAACAGTGGCTCGACGGCGAGCTGTCGCGCGCCGGTGAAGGCTGGAACCTGATCGGGCAGCAGACCCTGTTCGGCCGGCGCGACTTGCGGGCGGGTCCCGGCGAGGCCCTGTGGAACGACGGCTGGGACGGCTACCCCGCCGCCCGCGAGCGCCTGATCGCCGGCCTGCGTCGCCACCGGGTGGCCAATCCGGTGATGCTGGGCGGCGACGTGCACGAGAACTGGGTGGGCCACCTGAAGGCGGACTACGCCGATCCGGGCAGCGCGGCCATCGGCGTGGAGTTCTGCGGGACCAGCATCACCTCGCGTCCCTCGGCACGCAGCCGCCCGCAGGAGGTGCTGCAGGAGAACCCGCACTTCGTCTTCGGAGACGCCGCGCACCGCGGCTACGGCCTGCTCACCCTGACCCGCGAGCGCCTGAGCGCGGAGCTGCGGGTGATCGACGACCCGACCGTGCGCGAGACCACGATCCGCACGCTGGCGCGCTTCCGGGTCGCCGCAGGACGGGCGCAGATCGAGCGCGAGTGACGCGGCCCGCGGCACGCGGGCCCCGAGCGGCCGGCCCGGGCGTCACAACAGCGCCGGGCGGTCGGGCAGTTCGTCGGGATTGTCGCGGCCGTCGGCCGGGAACTCGCGCGCCAGCAGCTCGTTGAGGCGCCGGATCGCGCTCACCGTGCCCGGGGCGTAGTCGCCGCGGGCGAACGCCTGCCCCATGTCGCGTGCCAGCTGGTCCCAATCGGCCTGGGCGATGCGTCGCGAGGCTTCACGGTCGGCCACGATCTCCACCGACTGATCGGCCAGCAGCACGTAGATCAGCACCCCGTTGTTGTTCTCGGTGTCCCAGACCCGCAGGCTGCCGAAGACCTCCAGCGCGCGGTCGCGCGATCGCATCCGTCGCCAGACGTCCCCCGGGGACAAGGCGGGCTCGAACGCCACGCGGATCTCGGCGGTGTGGCTTCCCTCGCCGGCCTTGACCGCGGCCTCGATCGCGTCGAGCACCGCGGTGGAGATCACGCGGCGCAGGTCGTGGTGGTCGGTGCTCAGGTGGCGCCACAGGCGCGCCCAGCGATTGCGTCGGTGCGGCATGTCACCAGTCTCCCGAGGCGCCGCCGCCGCCGAAGTCGCCACCACCCCCGGAAAAGCCGCCGTCCGATGACGACGACGATCCGCCGCCCCAGCCGCCACCGCCGGTGGTCCAGACCGCGCCGGAACGCCCGCCGCGGCGCTGCGGCCCGGCGGCCGAGGACAGGCCGCCACGAAGCGACGCCAGGAACAACACCGCCAGGAACAGCCCGATGCCGATGACTGCCGCCACGAGCAGCGGCTGGCCATGCAGCGCCGCGTACACGCCCATGCCCGAGCCGGTGGCGATCGAGGCGAGGAACCGTCCGATCACCTTCGCGGCGATCAGGCCCCCCACCACCGCGAACACGAGGTAGAGGATCCACGCGTCGTCATCGGCGCCCGAACCGCCGCCTTCCGGGTGCGCTCCCTGCCAGGGCGCCGGCAGCTTCTCGCCATCGATCAGCCGGCCGATCTCGGTGACGCCCGCCGCGATGCCGCCGGCGAAGTCGCCCTGCTTGAAGCGGGGCGCGATCGACTCGGCGATGATGCGCTTGGCATAGGCATCGGGGATCGCCCCCTCCAGGCCACGGCCGACCTCGATGCGCAGCTTGCGGTCGTTCTTGGCGACCAGCAGCAGCACGCCGTCGTCGACCCGCTGTGTGCCGACGGTGGCCCGCCCGAGCTTCCAGGCCTCGACCACGCGGATGCTGTACGACTCGATCGGCTCGGGCGCGGTGGTGGGCACGATCAGCACGGCCACCTGCGAACCCTTGCGCTGCTCGATGGCCGCCAGCTGCGCCTCGAGCTGCGAGCGGGCCTCGGCCGAGAGCGTGCCGGTGAGGTCGGTGACGCGCGAGGCGAGCTTCGGTACCGGAACCTCCGATTGCCCGAACGCCGCCGACACCCAGCCGAGCCACAGGGCGAGCAGGCAGGCCGCGGCCCGCCCGATCGACCCTGCCGGCCCGCGCGCCAGCGACATCACGGGAGCGGTCCGGGGCCTACTTGCCCGACGGCGCCGGCTTGCCGAAGTCCACCTTCGGCGCGGTGGAGATCGCCTTCTCGTTCTCGACCGAGAACTGCGGCTTGGTGGCGTAGCCGAACACCATCGCGGTGAGGTTCACCGGGAACTGGCGCACCAGCACGTTGTACTTCTGGATCGAGTCGATGTAGCGCTTGCGGGCCACCCCGATGCGGTTCTCGGTGCCCTCGAGCTGGGCCTGCAGGTCGCGGAAGTTGGCGTCCGACTTCAGCTGCGGGTAGTTCTCGGCGACCACCAGCAGCCGCGACAAGGCGCTGCCGACCTCGCCCTGCGCCTGCTCGAACTTCTTCAGCGACTCGGGGTCGGACGGATTGACCTGCACCTGCCCGACGCGGGACCGGGCCTCGGTGACCCGCGTGAGGACTTCCTTCTCCTGGTCCGCGAAGCCCTTGACGGTGTTCACGAGATTGGGGATCAGGTCGGCGCGGCGCTGGTACTGGTTGAGCACCTCCGACCAGGCGGACTTCGTGGCCTCGTCGGCGCTCTGGATGTCGTTGTACCCGCAGGCGGACAGACCGCTGACGGCGGCGACCACGAGGGCGAGGCGAAGGATCCATCGGCTGAACATGGGGACTCCGGTCAGAGGGCAGACAGGCGCCTATATTAGGCCATGTTCATCGTCCTCAAGTGGCTGTGCGCGCTCGCGCTCGGCATCGCGCCGGCCGCGGGCATGGGGGCGGATCACGCCGAGTCGCAGCGCGGCTTCGAGGCCTACGAGCGCGGCGACGTGCGCGGTGCCTACCTCGCGTATCAGCGCGGCGCGCGGCACGGCGATCGCGTCGCGCAGTACAACCTCGCGCTACTGCGCCTTCGCGAGGAGAACCCGCTGCCCCGGATGACGCAGGCCATCGCCTGGCTGCAGGCCAGCGCCCGCCAGGGCTTCGCGCCCGCCCAGCACCTGCTGGGCACGTTGCACGAGTCCGGGCGCGGGGTGAGCCGCTCACCCACGCTGGCGGCATCGTGGCACCGGCGCGCGGCCCAGCAAGGGCACGCCGACGCCGCCCTCGCGCTGGGCACGCTCTACTACCTCGGGCGCGGCGTGCCGGCCGATCCCGCCCAGGCGGCGCGCTGGTACGAACTGGCCGCGAGCCAGGGCGACGAGGCCGCCCAGTACCTGCTGGCCTCGATGTACGAGACCGGCCTGGGCGTTGCCCGCGACCCCGCGCTCGCGCTGCACTGGTACCGCGCGGCGGCGCGCCAGGGCGACCTCGTCGCGCGGCTCAAGGCCAACGCGCTGGCCGCCGGTCCGTCCGACTGAGCGACGTGCTCCACCGCCGCGCGTTCATCGAGATCGACTCACGGCCGTCCGATCCCAGCACGTCGGCGACCGACACGACGCAGGCCCCGACCGACGCACCGTCGAGGTCCGGCCTGACCCCGCGCGAGGGCGCTCAAACCCGGCGCAGCTTGCCCGCGAACTGGCGCCGGAACTTCGCCACCTTGGGCGCGACCACCGCCCGGCAATAGCCCTGGTACGGGTGTCGCTCGAAGTAGCGCTGGTGGTACGCCTCCGCGGGGTAGTACGCGCTCAACGCCGTGAGCTCGGTGACGATCGGCGCGTCGAAGATGTCGCCTCGCCCGAGCTCGTCGATCATCGCCTGCGCCTGGGTGCGCTGGGTCTCGTCGAGGTGGAAGATCACCGACCGGTACTGCGTGCCGATGTCGGCCCCCTGCCGGTTCAGCGTGGTGGGATCGTGGATGCCGAAGAAGATGCCCAGGATCTCGCGGTAGCTGATCACGCCCGGATCGAACACCACGCGCACCACCTCCGCGTGCCCCGTCGTGCCCTCGCAGACGGCCTCGTACGAGGGATCCGGCACGTGGCCGCCGGCATAGCCCGACTCCACCGACTCGACGCCGTGGACGTCCAGGTACACCGCCTCCAGGCACCAGAAACACCCCCCACCGAGCACCGCGACTTCACTGGCCATGCGAGCCTCCTTGTCCGAGACGCGCATGATGCCGCAATCCCGGGTCGTGTCCGCGATGACGGGGACGCGACCGGGGCCGATCCGCGCGCGGGGCTTTGCTTGCCGCCTGATTACTTTGGAACTAAAGTAGTTGCATCCCGCCATTGCCGCCGGCGATCCGTCCGGAGTGCCCATGCCCCCACCCACCCGCCGCGCCGAGTGCCTGGCCTTCGACCGCGACGACCCGCTCGCCCCCCTGCGCGAGGCCTTCGTGCTGCCCGAGGGCGTGATCTACCTGGATGGCAACTCGCTCGGCCCGCTGCCCCGGATCACCGGTGAACGGCTGCGTGACGCCGTCGAACGCCAGTGGGGGCGCGACCTGATCGCGAGCTGGAACTCGGCGGGCTGGATCGACCTGCCGCGCCGGGTCGCCGCCACGCTGGCCCCGCTGATCGGTGCCGACGCCGACGAGGTGCTGGTGGTGGACACCACCTCGGTGAACCTGTTCAAGCTGCTGGCCGCCGCGGTGGCGATGCGCCCGCAGCGGCGCGTGATCCTCAGCGAGCGCGACAACTTTCCCACCGACCTGTACATCGCGCAGGGGCTCAACCGATGGCTGGGCGGTCGGCTCGAGCTGCGCCTGGTGGCCCGCGAGGCGATCGCCGACGCGCTCGACGAGGACGTCGCGGTGGCGATGCTCACCCAGGTCGACTACCGCGACGGCTCCTGCCTGGACCTGGCCGACATCACCGCGCGCGCGCACCGCGTGGGCGCGCTGACGATCTGGGACCTCGCCCACTCGGCGGGCGCGCTGCCGGTGGACCTCGACGCCGCGCGGGCCGATTTCGCGGTGGGCTGCGGCTACAAGTACCTGAACGGCGGCCCCGGGGCGACCGCTTTCCTGTACGTCGCGCGACGCCACCACGACGCCGCCACACAGCCGCTCAGCGGCTGGCTGGGCCACGCCGCCCCCTTCGATTTCGTGCCCGAGTATCGGCCTGCGCCGGGCATCGGCCGCTTCCAGTGCAGCTCGCCCCCCATCCTTTCGACGATCGCCACCGAGGCCGGCATCGAGACCCTGCGCCAGGCCGACACGCTGGGCGGCATGGCCGCGCTGCGCGCGAAATCGCTGGCGCTCACCGACCTCTTCATCGCGCGGGTCGAGACCCTGTGCGCCGGCCTCGGGCTGCGGCTGGTCACGCCGCGCGAGCACGCCCGTCGCGGCAGCCAGGTCAGCTTCGCGATGGACGACGGCCTGCAGGCCTACGCGGTGGTGCAGGCGCTGATCGCCCGCGGCGTGATCGGCGACTTCCGCGCGCCCGACATCCTGCGCTTCGGCTTCGCGCCCGCCTACCTGCGCGCGGTCGACGCCTGGGACGCCGCCGAGCACCTGGCGCAGGTGCTGCGCGGCGGCGAGTGGAACACGCCCCGCTTCCTGCAGCGCAAGGCGGTCACCTGAACGCGGCCCCTGCCCGGAGACCCCAATGAGCGACGACCAGTTCCACGGCGCGCGGCTGGACTACCGCGACACGATGAGCTACGGGGACTACCTCGATCTCGACCGGGTGCTCACCGCCCAGCACCCGCGCTCGCCGGACCCCAACGAGCTGCTGTTCATCATCCAGCACCAGACCAGCGAACTGTGGATGAAGCTCGCGCTGCACGAGCTCACTGCCGCCCGCCAGGCGTTGGCCGAGGGTGAATTGCCGCCGGCCTTCAAGATGCTGGCGCGCGTGTCGCGCATCTTCGAGCAGCTGGTGCACGCCTGGGACGTGCTCGCCACGATGACGCCCTCGGAGTATTCCGCGCTGCGGCCCTACCTGGGTTCCTCGTCCGGCTTCCAGAGCTGGCAGTACCGGATGATCGAGTTCATGCTCGGCAACAAGAACGCGGTGATGCTGCGGCCCCACGAGCACCACCCGGAGCGCCACGCGCTGGTGGCGCAGGCGCTGCACGCCCCCTCGCTGTACGACGAAGCGCTGGCGCTGCTGGCCCGGCGCGGCTTCCCGATCGACGCCTCGCAGCTCGAGCGCGACCGAAGCCAGCCCCGGGCGGCGAACGCCAGCGTGCAGGCGGCCTGGGTGGCGGTCTACCGCGACCCCCGGGCGCACTGGGACCTCTACGAGCTCGCCGAGGAGTTCATCGACCTCGAGGACGCCTTTCGCCAGTGGCGCTTTCGCCACGTGACCACGGTGGAGCGCGTGATCGGCTTCAAGCGGGGCACCGGCGGCACCGACGGGGTGGGCTACCTGCGCCGGATGCTCGATGTCGTGCTCTTCCCGGAGCTCTGGCAGGCGCGCACCGAGCTTTGAGCGCCGCCCGGTAAACTCCGGGGTTTGCCACGTTTTCCAGGAAGCGCATCCATGAGTTCCGACAAGTCCGCCAAGGCCGTGTTCCAGTGGGAGGACCCGCTGCTGCTCGATCAACAGCTCTCCGAAGACGAGCGCATGGTGCGCGACGCCGCGCACGCGTACTGCCAGGAGAAGCTGCTGCCGCGGGTCACCGAGGCCTTCCGCCACGAGAAGACCGACGTCGAGATCTTCCGCGAGATGGGCGCCCTGGGCCTGCTCGGCCCGACCATCCCCGAGCAGTACGGCGGCCCCGGCCTGAACTACGTCAGCTACGGCCTGATCGCCCGCGAAGTGGAACGGGTCGACTCCGGCTACCGCTCGATGATGAGCGTGCAGAGCTCGCTGGTGATGGTGCCCATCTACGAATTCGGCACCGAGGCCCAGCGCCGCAAGTACCTGCCCAAGCTGGCCAGCGGCGAGTGGATCGGCTGCTTCGGCCTGACCGAACCCAACCACGGCTCGGACCCCGGCAGCATGGTCACGCGCGCCAAGGCGGTCCCCGGCGGCTACGAGCTCACCGGCGCCAAGATGTGGATCTCCAACAGCCCGATCGCCGACGTCTTCGTGGTCTGGGCCAAGTGCCAGGGCGGCGACTTCGACGGCCGCATCAAGGGCTTCATCCTCGAGAAGGGCATGAAGGGGCTGTCCGCGCCCAAGATCTCCGGCAAGGTCGGCCTGCGCGCCTCGATCACCGGCGAGGTCGTGATGGACCAGGTCGCGGTCTCCGACGCCCAGCTGATGCCCGGTGTCGAGGGCCTGAAGGGCCCGTTCACCTGCCTGAACAGCGCCCGTTACGGCATCGCCTGGGGCGCGCTGGGGGCCGCCGAGGACTGCTGGTTCCGCGCCCGCCAGTACGTGCTCGATCGCCATCAGTTCGGCCGCCCGCTGGCCGCCAACCAGCTGATCCAGAAGAAGCTCGCCGACATGCAGACCGAGATCACGCTCGGCCTGCAGGGTTGCCTGCGGCTGGGCCGCATGAAGGACGAGGGCATCGCCGCGGTCGAGATCACCTCGATCATGAAGCGCAATTCCTGCGGCAAGAGCCTGGACATCGCGCGGATGGCCCGCGACATGATGGGCGGCAACGGCATCAGCGACGAGTTCGGCGTGGCCCGCCACATGGTCAACCTCGAGGTGGTCAACACCTACGAAGGCACGCACGACATCCACGCGCTGATCCTCGGGCGCGCGCAGACTGGCATCCAGGCCTTCTCCTGAGGCATGCCGGCGTGAGGGCCTGGCCGATCGCCTGGCGCATCGGCGCCCTCGCGCTCTGCCTGGCCGGCCCGGCACGGGCCGACTGCGGGCCGGCCGAGTTCGAGACCGCGATCACCGGCCGCGAACTCTGCCTGGTGATGCATCGTTTCGGGGCCTCCGCGCCCCGCTCGCTGGTCGTCTGGGTGCACGGCGACCTTCCCGATCGCAGCCCGGCCGCCTACCACGTGCCGCTCGCCCGGCAGACCGCCGAGCGTTTCGCCGAACACCGGGTGATGGCGGTCGCGTTGGTGCGTCCCGGCTACCCCGACGGTGCCGGTCGGACCTCCGAGGGCACGCACCTGGGCCGCTCCGACCACCACACCGCCGCGCAGGTCGACGAACTGGCCGGCGCGCTCGCGCGGCTGCGCGCGCGCTTCGATCCCCGCGCACTGGTGCTGGTCGGCCACGGGGGCGGTGCGGCGATGGCCGCCACGCTGCTGGGCCGTCACCCCCGACTGGCGGACGCGGCGCTGCTGCTGGGCTGCCCCTGCGACCTGGCCCAGTGGCGCCTGGGCCGGCGCTACTGGGGGCGCAGCGAGGACCCGATGCGCTGGGCGCATCGCGTCCCGCGCGACGCCCGCGTGGTGGCGATCACCGCTGACGGCGACACGCTCGCCTGGCCCTCGCTGGCGCAGGGCTACGTCGAGGCCCTGCGCGCGCGTGACGTGGAGGCCCGGTTCGTGCCGCTGCCGCGCGCCAGCCATGCCGAGACGCCCCGCGCCCCGGAAGTGATGGCCGAACTGGCCCGGCTGATCGATCGCTGAGCGTGCCCCGCTGACCCCGCCGGTCCGCCTGTCCCGCCCGGCCCGCGCCGGGTACGACCATGGTCGGATTCCCTTCCCGGCCGGATCCCTCTACGATCGCCGCAGGCCCTTCGATCCCGCGAGCGACCGCCATGCCCCGCGACACCGACCTCGAATTCAAGTCCGGCTTCTCCTCGCCCGGCTTCGCGCCCGCGCCGAGAGGCCCCTCGCTGTCGGCCACCCTCACCGACGCGCAGGTGGCCGCGATGTACGGGCCGCAGAAATTCGCGGCGGCGCTGGAGATCGCGGTCGGGATGGTGCCGGGTCGCACCGCCGAGAGCGTGAAGGCGATGATGCCGCCGATTCCGGTCCTGGCGGGGGGCCTGGCCGCCTGGGCCGCCGGTCACTTCTTCGGACCCAGCTGGCTGATGGACGCCGCGCTCGTGCTCGGCCTGGGCGTCCAGGGGGTGCAGGCCTCCTGGTACCTGTTGCGCGCCGGGCTGATCCTGCGCTCGGCGACCACCGCGCGCGACATCCATCGCGCGGCCGAGTACCTCGCCGACGTGATCGCGATGGGCGCGCTGGAACTGCTGGTCAGCGTGGGCACCGGACTGGCCGGCACCGCGGCCTCCAAGCTGGTCAGCGGCTTCGGCGCCATCCAGAAGATGGGCCTGAGCATGCGGGAGTACACGGCCCTGAAGCTCGCGTCGGCACAGACCGGCAAGGTGATCGCGGTGCGATGCGCGAAGGCCTCCCGGGTGCAGCACGTGGGCAGCGACCTGATCCCGAAGCCGCTGTTCGTGCACGCCACCTCCGATCCCGTCACCGGCCTGGTGCTCGCGCGCAACGCCAAACAGTCCAGCGAGGCGCTGGGCAACGGCTACTACATCGTGCGCAAGGGCGCCGATGGCACGTTCTCGATGGTCGACAAGGCCGGACGCTCCCTGCCGGTGCCGCCCGAGGTGGTCCGCCACCAGGTCGACGGCCTGATCATCGATCCCGACGCGCTGCGCCCGCTGTACGCCGACATCGACCTCTTCGATGTCTTCAGCGCGACCGATGTGAAGGAGCTGCTGGTGGTGGCCAGCGAGAGCGGCGTCCCGATGAAAGACATCTCCAACAGCGTGATCAGCCAGGTGATCGACCAGATCAACTTCCTGCTCGGCGGCTCCCGCCCACCCGTGCAGCACGGCCCCTGGATGGCCGCGGAACTGCCCATCGCCGAGGCCGGCGACATCGCGTTCTTCTGGCCCGACGGCAGCACGATCCGGCTGACCGCCGATCAGGTGATCGCGATGTACGAGAAGATGGGGCGCACCGTCACGCAGATCGCCCGCTGAGCCGGGCGGCGTCACCGCACCGGGGTCGCCCGGCCCCGCCGGACCGACCGGCGGGCAACACCCGCGGCGCCCTCAGGGATGGGGCCGCGACTCCTCCGCCAGCACCTTGGCGTCGCTGACATCCTCGGCCGGCCCCCGCCGCCACGCCGGCCGCCCGAAACGCGCGCCACCGGGCGACGACGCGTCGGGTTCGTCAGGCGCGCCCGCGCCCTGCCCGGGCCCTCCCGCCATCGCCTCGCGCCATTGGCGACGGGCCTCGCGGGTGCGCCACCAGAACCAACCGAAGGCGACGAGGCCCACCACGGCCACCACGGCGAACAGCACCGCCGAGAAGACCACCCCGAGCACCAGCAGCGCGACCGCGGCGATCGCGCCGAGCGCGCGCGACAGCCACCCGGGCCCCGACGGCGGGGACGAGAGCGAGACGGACAGCCGGGGAGGTTCGGAATTGAGGGTCATCATGGGCCTTCGGTCGCGGCAGGGGCGCGATACTGACGCGCCAGGGGTCGATCCGCGCCCGACACCGCCTTCGCGCGGCGGGGACGCACCGCCCCTGATCCATTTTCCCTGAACCGCGGGCGGCGCGCACCCACGCCTTCGCCCCACACTCTGGCCCGGACCCGTTCCCCGAAAGCCCTCATGAAGATCACCCGAACCACCGCGATCCCGCTGTCGTACCGGCTGCCCGAAGGCAAGACCGTGAAACTCGGCGTGGGCGCCACCACCAAGCGCGACACCATCATCGTCAAGGTCGAGACCGACGCCGGCATCACCGGTTACGGCGAAGCCCACCCGGGCCGCAGCCCCGGCGCGGTGGTGGCGCTCATCAACGCCACGCTGCACCCGCTGATCGCCGGGATGGACGCGGCCGACGTCGTCGGCGTGTTCTCGCGCGTGAACCGGATGCAGCTGTCCAGCCACGGCCTGGGGGCCGGCGCGGCACTGGCCGTGTCGGGCATCGACATGGCCCTGTGGGACATCCGCGGCAAGGCCGCCAACATGCCGCTGTATCGGCTGCTGGGCGGCAGCCGCCGGCGCGTGCCGGCGTACGCGGGCGGCATCTCGCTGGGATTCCAGGAGCCGGCCAGCCTGGTGGACGAGGCGCGCGAGTATGTCGAACGCGGCTACCGGGCGGTGAAGCTGCGCCTGGGCGACAACCCGCGCGACGACGTCGCCCGCGTGCAGGCGGTGCGCGCCGGCCTGGGTGACGACATCGAGATCCTCACCGACGCCAACACCAATTACAGCGTGGGCGATGCCCGCCGCGTCATCCCCGCGCTGGCCGAGGCCCGGGTGGCCTGGCTCGAGGAACCCTTCGGCTGCAACGACTGGGGCGCCTACCGGCAGGGCGCGGCGATCTCGCCGCTGGTGCCGATCGCCGCCGGCGAGAACCACTACACGCGCTTCGAGTTCGCCCGGCTGATCGAGGAGCGCGCGGTGCAGATCCTGCAACCCGACCTCTCCAAGACCGGCGGCATCACCGAGGCGATGCGCATCGCCGCGATGGCCTCGGCCTGGGGTCTGCCGATCCACCCGCACAGCTCGGCCACCGGGCTGAACCACGCGGTCTCGATCCACTTCCTCGCCGCGCTCGACAACGGCGGCTACTTCGAGGCCTGCGTCTCGAAATTCAATCCGCTGCGCGACATGTTCGGCATCACGTTCACGATCGGCGCCGACGGCTGCGTCGAGCCGCTGGACAAGCCGGGCATCGGCCTCGACATCGACGAGGCGATCTTCAAGGAATTCCCGGCCATCGACGGCCCGGGCTACGTCGTCAAGTTCTGAGGCAATGACCATGACCCCACGCAGACAGTTCACCCTCGGCGCCTCGGCGCTCGCGCTCGGCGGGCTCGTGCCCGGCGCCCGCGCGCAGGAGTTCCCCAGCAAGCAGGTCCGGGTGGTCGTGCCCTACCCGCCCGGGGGCTTCAACGACACGCTCGCGCGCACGATCAGCCAGAAGCTCTCGCCCGAGTGGAAGCAGTCGGTCGTCGTCGACAACCGCCCCGGCGGCAACACGCTGATCGGCAACACCGCGGTGGCCCAGTCCGCGCCCGATGGCCACACGCTGCTGATCACGCCGCTGCCGTTCTCGGTCCTGCCGGCGCTGTATGGCGCGAAGATGCCCTACGACGCGGTCAAGGACTTCGCGCCGGTGATCCACGCGGCCAGCACGCAGAACGTGCTCGGCGTGCGCCAGGGCTTTCCGGCGCGCACCGTGAAGGAGCTGATCGAGTACGCGCGCAAGAACCCGGGCAAGATCAACTACGGCACCCCGGGCTCGGGCTCGTCGAACCACCTGTCGATGGAGCTCTTCAAGAACATGACCAAGACCTTCCTGGTGCACATCCCGTACAAGGGCAGTGCGCCGGCGGTCGCGGGCTTGCTCGCCGGCGAGACGGACGTGATGTTCGACAACATCCCGAACCTGCTGCCGCAGATCAAGGCGGGCAAGGTCACCGCGATCGGCGTCACCGGCAGCACGCGCTCGCCGATGCTGCCCGACGTGCCCACGGTGGCCGAGGCGGGCGTGCCGGGCTACGAGGTCTACGTCTGGTTCGGTGTGCAGGCACCGGCCGGCACGCCGGCCCCGGTGATCGCGAAGCTGAACCAGAGCATCGCCGGCATGCTGCGCGACCCCGAGGTGGTGCAGCGCTTCAAGGGCCAGGGCGTGGAGATCGCCGGCGGCACACCCGAGCAGTTCTCGCAGCTGGTGAAGAAGGAGATCGCCAAGTGGGGCGCGGTGGTCAAGGCGGCGGGCATCACCGTCGACTGACCCGCCTCGACGCACCGCCGCCCCCCCCGAAGGAGACGACCATGGCCCTGAGAACCGCCCAGCAATACCTCGACAGCCTGCGAGACGGGCGCGTCGTCTACTACGCCGGCGAGCGCATCGCCGACGTGGTCGAGCACCCGCACTTCGGCCTGCGCGCCCGTGCCAACGCCGAGCAGTACGGCCGGGGCGCCGGCGAGGACCCGGCCACCCTGGCGCTGCGCTCGATCACGCTGCCCGACGGCGAGCCGATCCACCGTTGGCACGAGCCGCCACGCTCGCGCGAGGAGCTGCTGCGCTTCGTCGAGATGGAGGAGTCGATGCCCGGCGACGCGCACGGCGCGATGACCGCCGGCCTGTCGGGGCTGCGCATCCTGTCGCGCAAGATGGACGCCCGGCACGGCACCGCGTACACGCCGCGCATCGACGCTTACGCCGACTGGTACGCGCGCCAGGACCTGCACGGCGCCTTCGCGATGACCGACGCGAAGGGCGACCGCTCCAAGCCGCCCTCGGGCCAGGCCGACCCGGACCTCTGGGTGCGCGTGGTGCAGCGCCGGCCCGACGGGATCGTGATCCGCGGCGCGAAGACCTCCGTGACCTCGGCGGCGCTGGCCAACGAGCTGCTGGTGTTGCCCACCCATGGCATGGGCCCGGCCGACGCCGACTGGTCGGTCGCCTGCGCGGTGCCGGCCAACGCGCCCGGCGTCGTGATGATCTCGAACTACGCCGGCGCGCCCTGGGGCGAACGCTTCCGCTTCGACAAGCCGGTGAACCACAGCACCTTCCATCACGACGCCACCGTGGTGTTCAACGACGTGTTCGTGCCGAACGAACGCGTGTTCATGGACGGTGAATTCGCGTTCACCCGCGAGCTGCTCGGCTACTTCACCACGCTGCACCGCACCGGCGTGCTGGTGCGCGAACCCCGCGACACCCGCAAGCTGATCGGCGCCGCGCAGCTGATGGCCCGCTACAACGGGCTGGAGATGGTCGGGGCGATCCGCTCGACGATCGCCGAGATGATCGAGACCGCCCAGCTGCTCGATGCGCTGCGCTACACGGCGCTCAATCGCGTCCAGGTGGTCGAAGGCATCTGCGTGCCCGATGCGGTGGCCTGCAACCTGGCCGGTCTGACGGTCACCGGCAAGCGCGACGCCTACCTCACGTTCCTGTGCGAGCTGTGTGGCGGACCGGTGCTCACCGCGCCCTCGGGGCTGGACCTGCTCAACCCCGAGACCGCGGCGATGGTGCGCAAGTACTACGTCGGCAAGGAGGGGGTCGGCGCCGAGGAGCGGCTGCGGCTGGTCAAGTACATCTACGACCTGTGCGCCTCGGACGCGTCCGGCTGGACGCGCGCCTCGGGCGTCACCGCGGCCGGGTCACCGGGCGCACGGCGCGTCGCGGTCGGGCGTGGCTTCGACCTGGAAGGCTGCGTGAAGGACGTGCTCGCGGAGATCGGCGAGGCCTGAGGCGGGTCAGCGCGTCAGGAAGCCGAGCAATCGGTCGGCCAGCCGGCCGAACGGCGGCGCCAGCAGCGCGATGCTCGACCACGGGCCCTGCCGGAAGACGGGACGCAACTTGGAGAAGGTCAGGAAGCCCTCGTGGCCGTGGTAGTGGCCCATGCCGGACTCCCCGACGCCGCCGAAGGGCAGGTCGTCCTGCCCGACGTGCAGCAGCGTGTCGTTCACCGTGACGCCGCCCGACATCACCCGCTCGATCACCCGGTCGATCTCGTCGCGGCGCCGGCTGAACGGGTAGATCGCCAGCGGCCGTGGCCCGGCATTGATCCGCGCGATCACCTCGTCCAGCGACTGGTAGGGGATCACCGGCAGGATCGGGCCGAAGATCTCGCGCTGCATCAGTTCGCAATCGTCGGGGGCCCCCAGCACCAGGTGCGGCCCGAGCCGGTGGCGCGCGGGGTCGGCCGCCGGGCCGGGCAACAGGGCCTGCACCCGAGCGCCGCGCGCGCGGGCCTCTTCCAGCGTTCGGCTGAGCCGCTCGAAGCTGCGCGGATCGATGATCGAGGTGAAGTCCGGCGTGTCCAGGCTGGCGTATCGGCGCGGGACGATCTCCGCGGCCAGTTGCACGAAGGCCTCCACCTTGGCCGCCGGCACGTAGACGTGATCGACCGTGGTGCAGATCTGTCCCGCGTTCAGGAACTTCGTGAACAGGATCCGTTCGGCGGCCACCCGCAGGTCGAAGTCGTCGCCGACGATCGCCGGCGACTTGCCGCCGAGCTCGAGCGTGACCGGACACAGGTTGCGCGCCGCCGCCGCCATCACCGCACGGCCGGTGGTGCCCGAGCCGGTGAACAGCAGGTGGTCGAAGGGCAGCGCGGAGAACGCGACACCGACGCCACCGGTCTCGTCGAAGAATTGCAGCTTCTCGGGTGGGAAGTACGCCGGCATCCGCTCGATCATCAGCCGCGCGACGTGCCGCGAGTTCTCGCTCATCTTGACCATCGCCCGGTTGCCGGCGGCGAAGATCGCGGTCAGCGGGATCAGGCTCAGGTTGATCGGGAAGTTCCACGGCACGATCACGCCGACCACGCCCAGCGGCTGCGGGATCACCCGGTTGCTGCCCAGTCCGTAGGCCATCCGGTCGATCGCGCGCCGTTGCGGACGCATCCAGCGGCGCAGGTGGCGCAGCGCATGGCGCACGCCGGCGAGGAAGGGGCCGATCTCGGTGATCAGCGTCTCGTGCGACGACCGGTGGCCGTAGTCGGCGTTGACGGCCTCGATCAGCGCCGCCTTGTTCTCGCGCACGAAGCGCGCCAGGGCTTGCAGGTCGGCACGGCGTTGTTCGTAGCTCGGCACCGGCTGCGCCAGGTAGGCGCGGCGTTGCAGGTCGAGCGCCGCGCTCAGCGTGGCGGCGATGGGCAGGGAGGCGTCGTGTTTCATCGGAATTCCCGGGTGAAGGGCACCGGCGTCCGGTGCCGCGGACGGGCCGCTGCCCCGAGCATAGCCCCTGCCCCGCCGGGCGCCCAGGGGCGTCAGTAGACCCGCCCCTCGAATCCGCGGCGCCCGGCCACACGCTTCCGAGCGGTTCGGCCGACTTGACGCTGGTCGGGCCCCGCGGGCAGGCTTCGCCTGTCCCCGCGGACCGGCCCGCCGGCCCGCGCCGCCCCTTCGGATCCCGCCACCCCTTCGGCTCCCACCACCCCTCAGGAACGCCCATGCCCGATGCCGCCGACCACCCCTCGTCTGTCCGCTCCCTCGTCCGCCGGGTGCGCGGCCTGGCAAGCGCCTTGCTGCTGGGCGCCACGCTCGCGGCGCCCGTCGCCGCGCCGGCCGGTGAACTCTTCAGCGACGTCGTGAAGTCCCAGGTGCTCGGGCGCGACATCCGCTTGAACATCTATCTGCCCGACGGGTACAAGGGCGGCAACGCCCACTACCCGGTGATCTACCTGCTGCACGGGGCCAGCGGCGACGAGAACGACTGGACCCACAAGGGCAGCGTGCTCGAGACGCTCGATGGCCTGATGCGTCGCGGCCTGATCCGGCCCTCGATCGCGGTGATGCCCAGCATCGGACCGCAGTCGTGGTTCGCCGACGGCGCGGCGTTCCGGATGGAGACGGCGCTGATGACCGAACTGATCCCCGCGGTCGAGCAGCGCTACCGCGCGGGCACCGACCGTTCCGAGCGCAGCATCACCGGCCTGTCGATGGGCGGCTACGGCGCGCTGAACCTGTCGCTGCGCCACCCCGAGCGCTTCTGCGCGGCCGGTGTCATCAGCCCGGCGATCTACGATCCGCTGCCCCCGGAGACCTCGGCCGCCCGGCGCGCGGCGCAATTCCAGCGCAACGGCCGCTTCGATGCCGATCTCTGGCAGGCGCTGAACTATCCGTCGCACCTGGCCGCGTACGAGAAGGCGCCCCGCAAGGTGCCGATGTGGATCGTGAGCGGCGACCACGACGCGCTGGGCATCGCGGTGATGTCGGCCAACCTGTACTGGCGGCTGCTGAAGATCCAGCCCAAGCTCGCCGAACTGCGCATCATCGACGGCGACCACGAGTGGATGGTGTTCCGCGACGCGCTGCCCGACACCCTGCAATACACCGACCGGATGTGCGTGAAGCAGCGCTGAGCCGCACCGCTCAGGCGATCTCCGACAGCCGGAAGCGCTGCAGCTTGCCGGTCGGCGTTCTCGGCAAGGCGTCGACGAACACCACGGCGCGCGGGTACTTGTAGGGCGCAACGCTCGCCTTCACGTGCTCCTGCAAGGCCCGCACCATCGCGTCGCCCGGCGCATGCCCCGGGCGCAGCACGACGAAGGCCTTGACGATCCGACCGCGCTCGGCGTCCGGCACGCCGATCACGCCGCACTCGGCCACCGCCGGGTGGCTCATCAGCGCGTCCTCGACCTCGGGCGCCGCGATGTTGTAGCCCGAGGAGACGATCATGTCGTCGGTCCGGGCGTGGTAGTGGAAGTAGCCCTCCTCGTCGACCCAGTAGGCGTCGCCGGTGTAGTTCCAGCCGTCACGCACGTAGACGGTCTGGCGCGCGTCGGCCAGGTAGCGGCAGCCGGTGGGCCCCCGCACCCGGAGCCGCCCCACGGTGCCGGCGGGCACCGGTCGGCCATCGTCGTCCACCACCTCGGCCTGGTAGCCGGGCACCGGCTTGCCGGTCGCCCCCGGCCGGGCGCTCGCCTCGTCGGCCGAGATGAAGATGTGCAGCATCTCGGTGGCGCCGATCCCGTCGATCAGCTCGATGCCGGTGGCCTCGCGCCACGCCACGCGCGTGGCCGCCGGGAGCACCTCGCCGGCCGAGACGCACTTGCGCAGGCGGGTGGCGCGCAGCGCGGCGCCCTGGGCGGCCATCGCGCGGTACGAGGTCGGGGCGGTGAAGAGCACCGTCGCATCGAACTCGCGGATCGCGTCGACCAGTTGCGCCGGACCGGCCCGCTCCAGCAGCACGGTGCTCGCGCCCACCGCCATCGGAAACAGCAGCAGCCCGCCCAGCCCGAAGGTGAAGCCCAGCGGCGGGCTGCCGATGAACACGTCCTCGGCGCGCGCACGCAACACGTGCTCGGGCCAGCAGCGAAGGATCGCGATCACGTCGCGGTGAAAGTGCATCGTCGCCTTGGGCACGCCGGTGGTGCCCGAGGTGAACCCGAGCAGGCAGGTGTCGTCCGAGGCGGTGTCGACCGCGGCGAAACCGGCCGGCTGCAGCGCCATGCGCGCCTCCAGGCAGTCGGCGCCCGCCAGATTGAACAGCCGCACCTGCCGCAGCCAGGCGCCCATGCCGGCGGCCTGCGCCAGTTCGTCGGCGAGCGCGCCATCGCACAGCGCGTGCGAGATCCGACCGATCTCGATGATCGGCGCGAGCTCCCTGGCCCGCAGCATCGGCATCGTCGCGACCGCGATACCGCCCGCCTTGACCACCGCGAACCAGCACGCCGCCAGCATCGGGTTGTTGGCCGAGCGCAGCAGCACCCGGTTGCCCGGCACCAACCCCATCTCGCGCACCAGCACCTGCGCGATGCGATCGGCCTAGTCCTGCAGGTCGCGGTACGTCCAGCGAACGCCCGGGGCGAGAAGACAGGTGCGATCGCCCCAGCCCCGAGCGACGGCGGCATCGAGCAGTTCCACCGCGCAGTTCAGGCGCGCGCCGAACTGCAGCGAGGGCAGCTCGAACAGGAAGCGCGGCTGTTGCTCGGGCGGGGGCAGATGATCGCGCGCGAAGGTGTCGCGGTGGGCGGTGGTCATCTCGAGGCTCCTGTCGCGGGATCGGGGCCGGCGGGTGTCACGGGTCAGGCGCGCGCGATGCCGGCCTGCGCCTTCTCGCGCTGGAAGTTCGCCTCCATCTGCGCCTTGCCGGAACGGTAGGCACGCGGCCAGGCGATGTCGACGAAACCGATCTTGGCGGCCTCGGTCAGCGTCCAGGCGGGGTTGGCCAGGTGCGGGCGCGCCACCGCGCAGAGATCGGCGCGACCCGAGGCGATGATGCTGTTGACGTGGTCGGCCTCGCTGATCGCCCCGACCGCGATCGTGGGGATGCCGGCCTCCTGGCGGATGCGGTCGGCGAACGGTGTCTGGAACATCCGCCCGAAGGTGATCCGCTCGCGCTTGCTCACCTGGCCCGACGAGCAGTCGATCAGGTCTGCTCCGGCCTGCTTGAACGCGCGCGCGATGCGCACCGCGTCGGCCGGCGTGATGCCGCCCTCGACCCAGTCGTGCGCGGAGATCCGCACCGACATCGGCAGGTGGGCGGGCCAGGCGGCCCGCACCGCCGCGAACACCTCCAGCGGATAGCGCAGCCGGTTCTCCAGCGAGCCGCCGTAGGCGTCGCGCCGCTGGTTCACCAGCGGCGAGATGAAGCCGGACAGCAGGTAGCCGTGCGCGCAGTGCAGCTCCAGCCAGTCGAAGCCGGCGGCCGCCGCCCGGCGCGTGGCCGCGACGAACTGCTCGCGCACCTCGTCCATCTCGGCCCGGCTGATCTCGCGCGAGACCTGGCTCTCGCCTTCCAGGTACTGCTGCGGCGAGGCCGACACCAGCGGCCAGTTCGGTTCGCTGTCGTCGTCGGCCAGCGGCTTGTCGATGCCGTCCCAGGCGCGGCGGGTCGACCCCTTCGCGCCGGCGTGGCCGATCTGCATCCCGATCTTCGCGTCGCTGTTCGCGTGCACCCAGTCGACGATGCGCCGCCAGGCCTCGCCCTGCGCATCGGTCCACAGTCCCGGGCAGCCGGGCGTGATCCGCGCCTCGGGGCTCACGCAGGTCATCTCCGCGAACACCAGACCCGCCCCGCCCATCGCTCGCGCGCCCAGGTGCACCAGGTGGTAGTCGCCGGGCACGCCGTCGAGCGCCGAGTACTGCGCCATCGGCGAGACGACCACGCGGTTCTTCAGGGTGACCGAGCGCACGGTGTACGGCGTGAACATCGGCGGCACCGCCGGCAGCGACGGATCGCGCGCGGGGCGTGCCCGGGCGGCGAACCAGCGCTCGTAGCCCTCCAGCCAGCCGCGATCACGCAGACGCAGGTTCTCGTGGCTGATCCGCTGGCTGCGGGTGAGCATGCTGTACATGAACTGCTCGGGCTCGAGCTGGTCGCAGTAGCGCTCGCCGCAGACCTCGAACCACTCCATCGCGTTCCAGGCGGCGTTCTGCAAGCGCAGCGTCTCGACGCGCCGCAGCGCCTGGTACCGGGCCAGCACCTCGGGAATTCGCGCGGCGCCGTCGCCGAGGTCGCGGAATTGCCGGGTCAGTTCGATCGCGTCCTCGAAGGCCAGCTTCGTGCCCGAGCCGATCGCGAAGTGCGCGGTGTGCACCGCGTCGCCCATCAGCACCACGTGGCTGCCGTGCCGGTTCTTCAGCCACCACTGCTCGCAGACCACCCGCTGGAAGTTCAGCCACGCCGAGCCGCGCAGGTGCCGCGCGTTGGTCATCAGCCTTTCGCCGCCGAGCGTCTCGTGGAACAAGCGCTCGCAGAAGTCGATCGAGGCCGCCTGGTCGGCCTGGTCCAGCCCGTGCGCGCGCCAGACCGCCTCCGGACACTCGACGATGAAGGTGGTGGTTCGGTCGTCGAACTTGTAGATGTGGGCCTGGAACCAGCCATGTTCGGTCTTTCGGAAGTCGAAGGTGAACGCGTCGTACAGGCGGTTCGTGCCCAGCCAGATGTACCGGTTGGGACGCGTCACGATGTCCGGGCGGAACACCGCTTCGTGGCGGGTGCGGATGCGCGAGTTGATGCCATCGCTCGCCACGATCAGGTCGGCGTCCGGGTAGTCCTCGTCGGAGTCTGCCTCGGTCTCGAAGACCAGCTTCACGCCGGCCCGCTCGCAGTGGTCCTGCAGGATGTTCAGCAGCCGCTTGCGGCCGATGCCGACGAATCCGTGGCCGCCGGAGCGGATCACCCGGCCCTTGAAGTGCAGCTCGATGTCGTCCCAGTGGGCGAACGACTGCTGGATCTCCTCGGCGGTGGCGCGGTGCCACACCCGCATGTTCTCCATCGTGGCGTCGGAGAACACGACCCCCCAGCCGAAGGTGTCGTAGGGGCGGTTGCGCTCGACCACGGTGACGTCGTGGGCGGGGTTGAGCTGCTTCATCAGCAGGCCGAAGTACAGGCCCGCGGGGCCGCCGCCGATGCAGACGATCTTCATGGAGTCTCCTCGTTGGGCCCGGCTTGCCCGGCGTCCCGTCCGACCGCCTATTACTTTAGCTCCGAACTATTGAGACTTCAATCGTTTGCGCGACGCCCTCAGCGCTCAGGCGAACCGTCGTGGGTCGGGTGGCCGGCCGCGCCATCCGGCAGTCGCACATGAAAGCGCGCGCCGCCGCCCGCGCGGGCATCGCACCCGGCACTGCCGCCGTGGTGAGTGGCGATCTGGCGCACCAGCGCCAGGCCCAAGCCCACGCCCCCGGCCCGCTCGCTCGCGCCGCGCAGGCGGTAAAAGGGCTCGAAGATGCGCTCGCGCTCGTCCTCTGGCACCCCCGGTCCACGGTCCAGGACCTCGATCACCCATTCCCGCCCGTCGAACGCCAGGCGGGCCTGCACGCCCGCCTCGTCGCCCCCGTGGCGCATCGCGTTCTCCAGCAGGTTGCGCAGCAAGCGACGCACCATCCGCGGGTCGCCGCGCATCTCGTGGCCCGCCGGCACCGGATCGTCGACCTCCAGGCCGACGCCGACCCGGGCCGCCTCCTCGGCGAACAGACCGGCCAGGTCGAAGCGCTCGAAACGCTCGCGCGCGCCCGCATCGGCGACCGGCGCGGCATCCAGGCGGCTGGCCAGCAGGATCTCGTCGATCAGCGCGTCGAGTTCGGCGATGTTTCGCCGCAGTTCCTCGCGGGTCGCCGAGGAGGCCCGTGCCGGGTCGAGTTCGATCGCCAACCGGATCCGCGCCAGCGGCGAACGCAACTCGTGCGAGGCGTTGGCCAGCAGGCGCCGGTTCGCGCCGACCCCTTCCTCGATGCGCTGCGCGGCGCGGTTGAAGCTGGCCGCGAGCGCCGCGACCTCGTCGCGCCCCACCACCGGGACGCGTGCCGACAGGTCGCCCGCCCCCAGGGCCTCGACCGCGTGCTGCAGCGCTTCGAGCCGCCGGGTGAGCCGCCGCACCACCGGGTAGACCGCCAGTCCGATCAGCAGGACCACCGCCACCAGGCTGCCCGCGAAGCCGGGCCAGGGCGGCCGAGCCCCCGGCAAGCGCCACCAGCCGCTCGCGGCCAGTCGGCGGCCATCAGGCAAGGGCACCACCCACACCGAACCACGCCCCTCGCGTTGCAGGCGGGCGCGGCGCGTGTCGTCCTGATCGCCGTCGCGACGGGCGCGTCGCCACACGGCCGGATCGATCGGCGCCCCGGCGGCCGCGAGCACCACGCCGGCGGCGTCCACCAGCATCAGGTCGACGCCGGTGCGCGCGTGCCAGCGATCGAGGGTCTGCTGCCAGGCGGCGGCACCCGCCTCACCGGGCAACAGATCGCCGACGATGGCGACCGCGAGTTCACCCGCGCCGGGACGGTCGTCGTCGTGGACCGACCACCGCCACAAACCCCCGACCACCAGCGCCAGCACGACCAGGCTCGCGATCACCGCCAGGTAGATCCGCAGGTACAGGCGCCGCCCGAACCAGCCGCGGTGCCATCGCCCGCCCGTGGCGTGCCGTTCGGGGCGCATCGCCGCCGCTCAGTCCTGCGCCTTGGCGAACACGTAGCCGGCGCCGCGCACGGTGATGATGCGTCGCGGCCGGTGGGCGTCGTCCTCGATCGCCGCGCGGATCTTGGCGATGTGCACGTCGATCGACCGATCGATCGTCTCGGCGCCATCGGCGCCCACCTGATCGATCAGCTGATCGCGCGTGAGCACCCGGCCGGCGCGCTCGGCCATCGCCACCAGCAGATCGAACTGCCGCGCGGTGAGCACGCGCTCGGCGCCGTCGACGCGCACCTGGCGCGAGGCGCGATCGATCTCCAGCCGTCCGAAGCGCATCAGGTCGGCGCCCCCGTCAGTGCCGCGCCGGCGCAGCACCGCGCGCACCCGCGCGAGCAGCTCACGGGGATCGAAGGGCTTGGCGAGGTAGTCGTCGGCGCCCAGCTCCAGGCCGACGACACGGTCGGTGGTCTCGCCCTTCGCGGTGACCATGATGATCGGCACCGCACTGGCCGCCCGGATGCGCCGGCAGACCTCCAGGCCATCGGCGTCGGGCAGCATCAGGTCGAGCAGCACCAGGTCGTACGGCTGGCGCTCGAGGTGGCGCAGGCCCCGGGCGGCGTCGTCGGCCACCACCACCTCGTGCCCGGCCTCACCGAGATAGGTGCGCACCATCGTCGCGAGACGGTGGTCGTCCTCGATCATCAGCAACCGGGCCATCGCCGGATTCTACGGTCAGGACCAGCGTCGCGATCCCATCCGCTTCTCGACGCGCTCCTTCAGGCGCGCTCGCTGCTCGGGCGTGAGCACCTCGGCGACGTCGGCCAGCGCCTGCGTGAAGCGCCGGCTGGCCTGCTCGGCGAGCTGGAGCTGCTCGGCGCGCAAGGACTCCATCGCCGCGCGATCCACCGTGGGCGCGGTGACCAGGTTCAGCGCGTTCTGCCGCGCGGCACGGTGCTTGTCGCGCAGCGGCGCGAGATCGGCGAGCGCCTGGCGCGCGATCGCCGAGACCTTCTGCTTCTGCTCGGCGCTCGCCTGGACGTCGGAGAGCACCCAGTCCACGGCCTTGTCGATGCGCTTGCCCGCGGTCTCCGGATCGGCGCTGCCGTGCATGCCGAACGGGCCGCCGTGGCCGCGACCGTGCTCGTGATGGCCATGGCCGCAGGCCGCCAGGCCGGCCAGGCCCGCCGCCAGACCGGCGATGCCGGCCCAGCGCCAGAAGCGTCGGCGCGGCTGGGCGGCCCGGGTCGCGGTGGTCGGGGTGTCGTTCGTGCGCTGCGTGTCGCTCATCGTGATCTCCATCGAGGGGGGGGCAGCCCGTCGTTCGGGCCTGCGATCAGGATGCGCACGCTCGATGAAGCGGGCATTGCCGAAGATGAAGAAAGATGAAGCGGGCACCGATGGCGGCACGCCGGCCGCCGGGGTCGCTCACATGATCTGGTTGACGACGCCGCCGTCGACCCGGATCGCCGCGCCGGTGGTCGCGCTGGCCCGCTCGCTGCACAGGTACACCGCCGCATCGGCCACCTCGCGGGCCTCGGCGAAGCGCCGGATCAGCGAGGTTGGCCGGAAGGTGCGAAAGAAGTCCTGCTCGAGCTCGGCCACGCTGACCCCGGCCGCCCGCGCCCGCTCGGCACGCAGGCGCTCGGTGTTCTCGGTGCGGGTGGGGCCGGGCAGCAGCGCATTGACCGTGACGCCGGTGCCGGCGAGCTCCATCGCGAACCCCCGCGAGATCGCGAGTTGCGCCGCCTTGCTCATGCCGTAGTGGATCATCTCGCGCGGGATGTTCAGCGCCGATTCGCTGGAGACGAAGAGGATCCGTCCCCAGCCCTGGCGCGCCATCGCCGGCCCGTAGTGCCGGGCGAAGCGCACGCCGCTCATCACGTTGACATCGAACATCGCCTGCCACTGCGCATCGTCGATCTCGAAAGCGGCGGCCCGGCCGTAGACGCCCAGGTTGTTCACCAGGATGTCGAGTTCGGGCAAGGCCGCGAACACCCGGGCGGCGCCCTCGGCGCTGGCGCAGTCCGCGGCCACCCCCTGGACACGCGCGTCGGGCACGGCCTGCGAGATGCGGCGAACGGCGTCGTCGACCGCGGCCTGCGTCCGGCCGGTGACGCACACGTGCGCGCCTTCGCGCGCGAGGCCCAGCGCGATCGCGTGGCCGATTCCGGCCGTGCTGCCGGTGATCAGGGCGCGTTTGCCGGTGAGTCCGAGGTCCATGAGGGCTCCAGGTCGGGACGACAGGAACCCGGACGATACCCCGGCGCCGGTGCCGGGCCGTCCCCGGGCAGGGGCGGGCGTTTCAGAGGCGATCCATCGTGAGCGGTCCGGCGCGGTTGGACTTGCCCCGGAAGCTGCCCTGCGCAACCGGGCTGAAGGTCTCGATCGTCGACATGCCGCCCACCTCGTCCCAGACGAGCTCGAAGGCCCCGAGCGAGTGCAATGTCAGGCGACCCTGGTTGCGCGGATCGGCCGGGGCTGGCGACCCGCCGCCCGCCGGAGCCCGGTACGTCCACCCCACCCGCCCGTCGTTGGCGACGTGGTAGTAGTAGGTCTCGCCCTCCTGGACGACCCGCCACCAGCCGGCCAGCCACAAGGTCACCGTGGGGATCGGCGTGCCCGAGCCCGCCCAGCGAGCGGCGAGGGCCGCGAGGTCTGCACCGAGCGCATCGGCCCACTGGGTGTCTTTGGGGATGGTCACGCCGGGACGGTCCCACTCCCAGGGGTTGTGGCGGAAGGCGGCGCTGCCCTCCGGGCCGGTGCGCATCAGGTTGAGATCGACCCAGTCGATGTGGATGTGATTCTGGTGTCCACCACGCGTCCAGGCCTGATGGTCGCGGCCGTTGCCGCTGTATCCGCCGCGTCCGCCGCCGATGTGGAAGTCGGTGAAGATCAGGTCCGACCAGCGCATCTCGGGGATGCGAGCCACCAGCACGTCGATCAGGTCCAGACCGCGTCGCTTCTCGACCGGTTTGGTCGCGTCGAAGTAGATGTCGGCGGCCAGGCCCGAGGTGTGACGGGTCCCCGGATCGACGTTGACGAGCGTCTCGACCTTCACGCCGGGCAGGTGCTGGCGGATCAGTCCGGCGAGCGTCTTGATCGCGGGGCATTCGACGAGGCGGGGCATGGGAACCTCCAGGAATCACGGGTGTGCGGCGATCATCGGCCGGTCGCGTGCCCACGGAAATACGACCGGCGTCGTAGGGTCGGCGTCTCCAGGCCGCCACTCTTTGCACTGAAACGGTGCGTCGGTACTTAGTGCTTTCCCTCAATTCGAGGATGCGGCCGATGACACAAAGTTAAAATCCTCTGAACCGGGTCGCAGACGCTCACCAGACCGCACGCCCCCCACGACGACGGAACGGCCATGTCCTCCACAGGCGTCACCGCGCAGCCGGCGGCCCTCGGCGAACCGTCGATCGACGACATCGAGACCCGGGTCCGCGCCGCGCAGACCACGCTGATGTTCGAGCGATCGCCGCAGCCGATCGCGGCGGGCGTGCTTTTCTCGCCGATCGCGGCGCTGGCGTTGTGGCCCACGCTGGGCGGCCCGATGCTGCTGGCCTGGGTGGTGCTTCGGGTGCTGATCTCCTCGGTCCGGCTGATCGACCTGCACCAGTTGAACCGCGATCCGCCCCCGCCCCACCGGCTGCCGGCGCGTCGGCGCCGGTTCCTGTGGCTGATGGCGGCCGAGAGTGCCAGCTGGAGCGCCCTCGGGCTGCTGTTCGTCCCCCAATCGTCGCCCCAGATCCAGCCGGTGCTGCTGGCGAGCGTGGCGGTCGTCGCCTGCGTGTCGCTGTTCTCGCTGGCGAGCGATTTTTTCGCGTGCAGCCTGTACTTCACCCTGATCCTGGTGCCCAACGGGCTCCAACAGCTGGCCGAGGGCACGCCGATCGCCTGGATGCTGGGTGTCGGCTTGCTGGTGATCTTCGTGATCCTCCTGGTGGAGTCGCACGGCCTGTCACGCCGGCTCGCCGAACTGATGCGACTTCGACACGAGGTGCTGGCGATCGCCGAAGACCGCGAGCAGGCATTGCGCGTCGCGCAGCACGCCAACGCGGCCAAGAGCCGGTTCCTGGCCACGGTCAGCCACGAGATGCGCACGCCCCTGAACGGCATCCTGGGCATGGCGCAACTGATGCAGCGCTCCGTCACCGATCCCACCGAGCGCACCCAGGTCGATGTGATCGCCGAATCCGGCCGACACCTTCACGCGGTGATCGGCGACCTGCTCGACCTCGCCCGCATCGAGGCCGGCCACCTGACGGTGGTCCGGGTGCCCTTCGATCTGGTCGAGGCGGTGCGCGACGTCACCGATCTGCTCGAACCCCAGGCCACCCACAAGGGTCTGCGTTTCGAGCAGCACTGGACACCGGGCCTGCCCGCCCGCGTGGTCGGCGATCCGGCCAAGGTCCGGCAGGTCCTGCACAACCTGATCGGCAATGCGATCAAGTTCACCGCCAGCGGGACGATCCGGCTGGACGTGAGCCGCCTCGACGACGGGACGACGCGGTTCACCGTCTCGGACACCGGGATCGGCGTGCCGCCCGACCAGGTGGAGCGGATCTTCGACGCCTTCGAGCGCCTGGCCCCGCTGGACACCGCCACCGGCGTCTCCGGCACCGGACTGGGACTGACGATCTCCCGGCAGCTCGCCCGGGCGATGGGGGGAGACCTGCGCTGCGAACCCGCCACCGCGCCCGGCGCCGTTTTCCGATTCGAGGTGCCGCTGAGCGCGCCCGAGCCGGCCCCGGCGCCGACCGAGGCCGGGCCCGCCGCGAACTCGCCCGACGCGGGCCCACCGCCTCTGTCGGGACACGTCCTGGTGGTCGAGGACAGCGAGATCAACGCGCTGATCGCCTGCGACATGCTGACGCACCTGGGCATGACCAGCGAGATTGCCACCGATGGCGAGCAGGCCCTGGCCCGGCTCGAGACCGGGCACTATGCGCTGGTGCTGATGGATTGCCAGATGCCGGTGCTCGACGGCTGGGAAGCGACGCGGCGCTGGCGCGAGCGTGAGGCCCACGACGGACGGCCACGCATGCCGATCATCGCGGTCACGGCCAACGCGATCCGCGGCGACCGCGAGCGCTGCCTGGAGGCCGGCATGGACGACTACCTCGCCAAGCCGATCGACATGGACCTGCTCGCCCGGACGATCCGGCAACACCGCGTCGTGCGCGACGGCGACGCGGCCTGAGCCGCGCGCCCGCGGGCCTTGCTCAGTCGGGGACGACCGCCGTCACCTCGATCTCGACCCGCGCCTTGTCCTCGATCAGCCCCGCCACCTGAACCGCGGTCATCACCGGATAGTTCGGCCCGATGATCTCGCGATAGGCCTTGCCGATCTCGGGATACGCCGCGACGTACTCGCGCTTGTCGAGCACGTACCAGGTCATCCGGACGATGTGCTCGGGGCCCGCGTCGCCCTCGGCGAGCACCGCGACGATGTTCTTCAGCGCCTGGCGGACCTGTCCGGCGAAGTCCAGCGCCTCGAACTCCTCCCGCTCGTTCCAGCCGATCGTGCCGGCCACCGACACCACGCGCCCGCGCGCGGAGATGCCGTTCGCATAGCCCCGCGGGCGCGGCCAGCCCGGGGGCTGCAGCACGCGACGGGCATCCGGGTTGCGCGAATCGGCCATCGCTCAATCCCCCTCGAACACCGGCCGCTGCTTCGCGACGAAGGCGTGGTAGGCGCGATGGAAGTCGTTGGTCGCCATGCAGATCGCCTGGGCCTGGGCCTCGGCCTCGATCGCCTCGTCGACCCCCATCGACCACTCCTGGTGCAGCATCCGCTTGGTGACCCCGTTGGCGAAGGTGGGCCCCTCGGCCAGACGCCGCGCCAGGGTGCCCGCCTCCTCGAGCAGCGCCTCGGGGGCCACCAGGCGATTCAACCAGCCCCAGCGTTCGGCGGTCTCGCCGTCGAGTGCGCGGCCGGTGTACAGCAGTTCGGACGCGCGCCCCTGCCCGATGATGCGCGGCAGGATCGCGCACGCGCCCATGTCGCATCCCGCCAGGCCCACCCGGTTGAACAGGAACGCGGTGCTGCTGCGCGCGGTGCCCAGCCGCATGTCCGAGGCCATCGCGAGGATCGCCCCCGCCCCCGCGCAGACCCCGTCGATCGCCGCGATGACCGGCTGCGGACAGGCCCGCATCGCCTTCACCACGTCGCCGGTCATCCGCGTGAACGCCATCAACCCGGGCATGTCCAGGCGCGTGAGCGGGCCGATGATCTCGTGCACGTCGCCACCGGAGCAGAAGTTGCCCCCCTCGCCCACCAGCACCACCGCGTGCACGTCGGTCGCGTACGCGAGGTCGCGGAACAGGTCGCGCAGCTCGGCGTAGCTGTCGAAGGTGAGCGGGTTCTTTCGGGTGGGCCGGTTCAGCGTGACCGTGCCCACGCCCTCGTGCACCGACCACAGGAAGTGCGTCGCGCGGTGGCCGCCCAGCGCGCGATCGTGGCGGGGCAGCTCGTGCGGTGCGCCGGGTAGGTATCTCATCGAGGCTCTCCTGGTGTTCGGGAAGGTGAATGGGGATCAGTAGACGATGCTGCCGACGCTGGTGCCGCCGCAGACGAACAGCGTCTGTCCGGTGACGAAACCGTTGTCCTCGGCGCTCAGGAACATCACCGCCCGGGCGACGTCGTCCGGTCGCCCCAGGCGCCGCACCGGCACGGCCTGCGCGAGCTGCGCCAGTCGCGCCTCGTCGCGCGGAATCACCTCGTGGAACATGTCGGTGACCACCGGGCCCGGCGCCACCACGTTCGCGGTGATGCCGTCGGCGCCGAGCTCGAGCGCCCAGGTGCGTGCCATCGCGACCAGGCCCGCCTTCGTCGCCGAGTAGCTGGTGCGGGTGGCCAGACCCAGCAGGGCGCGCGACGAGACCAGCACGATGCGGCCGTGGCGCTGCGCGCGCATGCCGGGCAGCGCCGCCTGCGCCAGCACCACCGCGCTGCCCAGGTGCAGGTCGACCAGCGCGTGAAGGTCGTCGAGATCGACATCCGGCAGCAGCGCCGGACGCATCGCGCCCGCGTTGTGGACCAGCACCGACACGGTGTCCTGCGCGCAGATCGCCCGCGCCGTCTCGCGGGTGGCCGCGAGATCGGTGAGGTCGACCACGCGCGAATGCAGCATCGGGTGTTCGATCGGGGTCGCTTCGCGCGCCAGGGACCACACCCGGTGGCCGGCCGCGAGCAGGTGCTCGACGATCGAGCGCCCGATGCCCGCGCTGCCGCCCGTCACGATCGCCACACGTGTCATCGGAAGTTCTCCCAGGGGTGCGGGGGCGTGTCAGCCCTGCCGGCGCTTGAGCGCCCGGGTGTCGACGCAGTTCGCCTGCCCCGGCAGCGCCGCGGCCAGGGCCTTGAGCTCGCCGCGCTGCACCTTCTGCGTCGCGGTGAGCGGCAGCGCGTCCACGAAAGCGACGTACCCGGGTGCCTTGAAGTACGCCAGTTGCTCGAGCGCGAGCGCGACGATCGACGCCGCCAGCGACTCGCGCTCCTGCGGCGCCACCGGGGCATCGGGCACCACGCAGGCCAGCACCTCGTCGCCACGCACCGCGTCGGGCGTGGCGGCCACCGCCACCTCGCGCACCCGGGGGTGGCGACGCAGCACCGACTCCACCTCCACCGCCGCGATGTTCTCGCCGCTGCGCCGGATCACGTTCTTGCGACGGTCGACGAACACCAGGTAGCCGTCGGCATCGGCGCGCACCAGGTCGCCGGTGTGGAACCAGCCGCCCGCCCAGGCCTCGTCGGTGGCGCCGCCGTCCTTCAGGTACTCCCGAAAGAAGCCGAATCGCGGGCGCGGGCCGGCCGCGCGCACCAGCAACTCGCCGGGCACCCCCGGGGCGACGTCCTGGCCCGACTCGTCGACCAGACGCCACTGCACCGCGGGCTCGGCGCGGCCGAAACAGGCGGTGCCCACGTGGCGAGGCTCCCGGTTGGCGATCACGACCGCGCCCGCGCCGGTCTCGGTCATCGCCCAGGCCTCGAGCAGTGGGAAGCCGAAGCGGGCCTCGAAGGCGGCGTGATGGCGCCGGTCGACCCCGGCGCCGAAGCCAAAGCGCACCGCGTGCGCGCGATCGGCGCTCGACGGCTCCGCGCCGAGCAGCATCGCGGGCATCACCCCGAGGTAGTGCACGATGCTCGCGCGCGACTGCGCGACCTGCGACCACCAGTGCCGGGGGTGAAAGCGGTCCAGCACGATCACGCAGCCGCCCGTCTCGATCATCGCCATCGTCGAGTAGGCCATCGCGTTCATGTGGGTCAGCGGCAACGGACTGATCAGCCGGTCCTGGCCGGGCCGCAGCTCGCACAGCCCGCCGATGCCCGCGTACCAGAGGCCCGCCGCGAGGAAATACTCGTTGGGCAGCACGCAGCCTTTCGGCCGGCCGGTCGTGCCCGAGGTGTAGAGCAGCGCGCACTCGGTGTCGGCATCTCCGTCGGACGCCACCGCCGCCCGGGCATCGGGCGGGATCGGCCACGGCCACGCCGGCGCCAGGCCGTCGCAGGCCAGCACCGTCGGCGAGCGCCCGGCGGCCCGTGCGGCCTGGGTCAGGGCAGCGACCCGGGACGGCAGCACCACCGCCATCGCGATCTCGCTGTGGCCCACCAGGTACTCGAGCTCCGCGGCGCGCAGCTCCAAGCTGATCGGCACCACCGAGACGCCCAGCGCGTTCAAGGCCAGCCAGTTCAGGAAGAAGGCCGGCCGGTTCTCCAGCAGCAGCCCCACCCGCTGCCCGCGGCGCAGGCCGCCCGCGCGATAGCCGGCGGCCAGCGCATTCACCCGCGCGTCGGCCTGCGCGTAGGTGAAGGCGCCGGGCTCGATCCCATAGTGCGCCGCGACCTCCGGCAGCACATGAAGGAACTCGCCGTCGGGCCAGCGTGCCACCGCGCGCCGGAACCGCGCGTGCACGGTGCTCGCATCGGCCGGCAAGGCCGCCGGGAAGCCCAGGCCGCTCATGGGAAGAGCTGGATCGACGGCAGCGCCGCGTCGCAGTTGATCAGATCGACCCGCTTGAGCAGGATTTGCCAGTGGCCGTCGCGACGCACCCAGGTATGCCGCACCGATCCGGCCAGCAGGAACTGCTCCTCGGCGCGCGCCTCGACGTACACGAAGGCCGCGCGCGTGACCCAGCGGCCCGCGCCCGGGTCGGCGATCTCGAGCTCCGGCTGCTGCAGCACGTGCGTGCACCGGCTGGGCGGTTGCTGCGAGTACGCCCGGGGGCTGCGCAGGCGTTCGATGCGCAGCTTCAGCAGCAGCTTGTCCTCGTAGGCGATCGAGGTGTGGTTCTCGCCATCGGGCTGGTCGTGGGTCAGCGGCACCCAGTAGAACGCCTCCTCGGCGTACATCGCGGTCCACTCGTCCCAGCGTTTCTCGTCGATCAGGCGGGCCTCGCGATAGACCAGCGCGAACAATTCGCCGGCCACCCGGGCCGCCTCGTCGCCGCCGGGCGACGCCATCGTGGCTGTCATGTCGGAACCCCCTGCCCGCACGCCGCGTCGGCGCGCATGCCCTCGAGCATCATCTGTTTCCAGGCGCGGAACTGGTTGCGCATCGAGATCTCGCTGGTGCCGCGCACCGTCCGGTCGGCCGCGCCGATCTCGGCCGGATCGAAATCGCGGTGCAGGCTGACCCACGCGTTGCGATCGCTCGCCAGCCCCTCCTGGATCGCGCGGTAGGCGTACAGGTCGTCGTGGCCCACCACCGACATCGGCGAATTGATCAGGCGCGAATACATCATCGTGCGCTGGTGCAGCACGTCCGGGGCGCCCTTCAGCTTGAAGGTGTACGACTCCACCACCGTGCGATCGGGACCGAGCGGGCGTGCCACCCGGATCGCCTGGATCGCGCCCTTGATCGTCAGGCTGGGGTAGTAGACCGTGTTGTGGCGGGCCTCGCGCAGGATCGCCGCGGCGCGTTCGGCGCCGTGGCGCGCCACCATCGCCGCCTCGTACTGCGGCACCGCCGAGTACTTCGAGTGGATCGAGAAGTTCACACCGGTGTAGCTGTGGCCGTTGGCGAAGACCCGCACGCCCATGTCGTCGAAGAACTGGTACGACGAGGCGAAGGGCACGAACTGCTCGATCGCCATCGGCTTGGGGGCGTCCTCCGGCTGTCCGGCCCACAGCGCCTTCGCGGTGCCGGCCGACGACTCGTGGGCCACCATCGGGTGCATCGTGTCGTTCAGGTTCTCGACGAACATCTTCCAGTTGCAGTTGTGCAGGTAGCGCAGCACCCCGCCGGCGATCTCCAGTTCGCCCTGCGGCGAGCGGTCGACCATGTTGTCGATCGAGGTCAGCGACGCGCCGAAGTACTCGCGCAGTGTCGGCCCCTGCGGCGAGAGCCGGGCGAACACGAAGCCCCGGTAAGACTCCACGTTCGCCTCGCGTGACAGCCCCTGCGCGGCGGGGCATTCGCCGAAGCGGGTGTTGTCGTAGCTCTGCTTCAGTGGAATGCCGATCAGCGAACCGTCGGTGCGGTAGCTCCAGGCGTGATACGGGCAGCGCAGGTACTTGCCGGTGTTGCCGCAGGGCTGGCTGATCAGCTTGGCGCCCTTGTGCGCGCAGCGGTTGTGCACCAGCTGCAGGCTGCCATCCTGGTGACGCAGCAGGATCAGCGGCTGCCCCGCGACGTCCACCGTCAGGTAGTCGCCCGGCGCGGCCACCTGGCTCTCGTGTCCGAGGTAGATCCAGGCACGGCGGAACAGATGGCGCATCTCCAGGTCGTAGATCTCCTGGCTCGTGTACACGTCGCGGTGCACCTCGTCGTCTCGCACCAGCGCCGCGACGGCCGCCGGATCGTTCAGGTAACGGCTCATCCGCATCTCCTCAGGCGGGGGCGCGTCGCGCCCGTCCGCAATGCCCTCACGGCTGCACCTGCGCGAGCCGGTGCTCGAACCGATCGTTCTCGTCCTCGCTCAGCGCCGCATCGACCAGCGAGCGCAGCGCCGCGGCGGCACCCGCGCGGGCGCGCAGCGTCGGCAGCAGGCCCATCACCCGTGCGAACCGCTCGCTGCCCCGGGCGTGGGTGTCGCCATAGCCCCTGACCAGCCGCTGCATCCGGACCACTTCGCCAACCAGCGCCGGGTCACCGTCGGCCAGTTCGGCGACGCAGGCCAGCCACCGCTCGATCGCCGCATTCTCCCGCGCGTAGCGCAGGCTGCCCCGGCGCCAGCGGCGCAGGCCCGCCACCAGCCACAACCCGAGATAACCCCGCAACGATGTCGTGCGCACGACACGTCCGCGGCCCACCAGCGCCGACACCGCCGAGCGGGCGAGCGGCCGATGCAGCAGCCAACGGCCGAGCGGCGCCGGCAGCACGTCGGCGATCTCCTCCAGGCGCGGGTGCAGGAACTCGTCCACGTGCAGCACCTGGGCCTCGCCGGCCCCGACCTCCCCGGCCACCCGCGTCAGGCGTTCGGGGCGGGTCTTCAGGTCGGCCACCCGGATGCCATCCTCGTAACTCATCCACAGCGCGAGGTGGCGCATCAGCTCGTCGAACCAGGGTGCCGTCGCATGCGCGGTCACGAAGGGTCGCAAGCGGTCGAGGTACAGGCGCGCGTACGCCGGGTCCTGGTACTCCGCGAGCCGGCGCAGCGCGTGCAGCGCGGTGGGCAGCGACGCCGCCGGCAGCAGGGCGTGGGCCTGCGCGGCGAGCGGCGCGAGCGCCGGCCCCCAGGACGGGGGCTCGCTCGGCGTGGCCTCGGCGAGGGCGAGCCCCCCCGCGGCCAGCGCGCTCTGACCCAGGCCGTAGCCGGCCGCGAACGCGCGCAGGCTGCCCTCGACACCGACGCCGTGCGCACGGATCGTCGCCTCGAAGGCGTCCCGGGCGAAGGGCAGCCGTCCGGTGGCGGCCACCGCGCCCAGCAGCGTGGCGCTGATCACGCTGTCGTGGGCGCGCGCCAGCGCGGCGAAGTCGGCCATCACCGCGTCGCGGCAGGCGGCCTGGCAGGCCTCGACCAGCCGCTGGGAATCGACGCGGCCGTCGCCCATCGCGATGCGCTCGGTCATCGCGTAGACGCGGTGCGTGGACGCCACCAACGTGGTCCGGTCCGGCGTGACGAAGCCGCGCTGCACCGCGCGCGCGGCCTCCATCAGCTCGGAGGCGATCGCGAGGTCCACCTCGCCCGCGGTGGGCATCAGGCCCAGCACCGGCGCCCGCCCGCGGGCGGCCGGGTCGTCGCCGGGGAAGAGTTCCAGGTAATAGACGGTGGCGCCGGTGCGCTGCGCGACCCCGGGCACCGAGGTGGTCTGGGCGATCCAGCCGGCCCCCTCCGCCACACCCACCAGCCAGTCGGCGAGCACGCCCCCGCCCTCGCCGCCCATCGCGAGGATCGCGACCGTGATCGGACGGCGCCAGACGCTCATCCGTGGATCGCCTTCAGGCGCGCGGCCCGTCCGCGCGAGAGCCAGTCGATCACCCGGCGGACGACGCGCGCGCGCCAGCGCTCCCACCCGCCCGGATGACTGACGATGCCCGCGCGATGAAACGACGGGCACAGCACCGCGGCGTGCGCGACCTCGCCGCACAACCCGCAGCCCACACAGCTGTCGATCACCGTGGTCACCGGTTCGCGGCGCAGCGGATCGGGGTTGTCACGGATCGTCAGCGACGGGCAGCCGGAGAGTCGGATGCACTCGTGGTCACCGGTGCAGGTGTCCGGATCGACGCCGAAGCGCTCGCGCACCGTGCGCTCGCCCGCGGCCAGGCGGGCCTTCACCGCCGGACGTTCGCGCCGCTGACGGTTCAGCATGCACTCGCTGCTCGCGACGATCACCTTCGGACCGGTCTCGGGCGTGGTCAACGCCTCGCGGAAGGTGTCGCGCATCCGGGCGACATCGTAGGTGCGCTCGATGCCGCGCACCCAGTTCACACCCACGCCACGCACCGCCTTCTCGATCGAGTGGCGCGTGGACCGGACCGGGTTGGCGGCCTTCGAGGAGAGCAGGTCCTGGCCGCCGGTGGCGGCGCTGTAGCTGTTGTCGACCACCACCAGGACGTTGTCGGTGCGGTTGAACACCGCGTTGCCCACGCCACTGGTCAGCCCGTTGTGCCAGAAGCCGCCATCCCCCATGAAGCTGAGCGTGCGCTTGCGGGTCTCGGTGGTGTTCAACGCGGCCGCGCCCGCCCAGCCGAGTCCGTAGCCCATCGTGGTGGCGCCGATGTGGAAGGGCGGCAGGATCGAGAACAGGTGACAGCCGATGTCGGCGCTGACGTGGTGATGGCCGAGCTCGCGCTCGACGAGTTTGAGCGCCGCGAAGATCGGCCGCTCCGGGCAACCGGTGCAGAACGAGGGCGGACGCGCGTGGATCTGCGGCTCGGCCTCGGTGATCAGGCGCTCGCGCTCCACCGGCCGCGCGCCCGGCAGGCGAGGGTCGCGCCCGCGCGAGGCCTCGACGACCACCGCCGGCATCCGCGTGGCGGCGGCCGCCGGCAGCGCCCGACCCTCGATCCAGGCGGGCGCGTGCCGCCGGGCGAAGCGCACCAGCCCCTTGACCATCACCGCGCCGGTGATCTCGCCGGCCATCGGCAGCATGTCCTTGCCATGGACCACGGCGGCGCTGCCCGCCTTGCGCAGGATGGAATCGATCGCCTGCTCGAGGAAGTTGGGCTGCCCCTCCTCCACCAGCAGCACGGCCCGCTTGCCTTCGCAGAAGCCGATCAGCTCGTCGTCGACCAGCGGGTAGGTGACGTTGAGCACGTACAAGGGCACCTGGCTCTCGCCATAGGCGTCGCACAGCCCGAGCAGCTGCAGCGCGCGCACCACGGTGTTGTACATCCCCCCCTGCAGCACGATGCCGAGGTCCTGCGCCCGTGGCGAGAACTGCTCGTTCAGCCCGTGCTCGCGGATAAAGCGCTGCGCGGCCGGCCAGCGCTGCGCGATCTTCTCGTGCTCGTGCAGGAAGCTGGCCGGCGGCAGCACGATGCGGTCGACGTCGCGACGCGGCTGCTCGATCGCCTCCTTCAGCGTGAACGCGGGCCGGCGGTTGTCGCGCGCGGTGAAGCGCCCGTGCACGTGGCAGGCGCGGATGCGCAGCTCCAACATCACCGGCGTGCGCGTGGCCTCCGACAACTCGAAGCCCTGCTCCACCATGCGCACGATGCTCGGCAGGTTCGGCCGCGGGTCGAGCAGCCAGACCTGCGACTTCATCGCGAAGGCGTGGGAACGCTCCTGCATGATGCTCGAGCCCTCGCCGTAGTCCTCGCCGACGATCAGCATCGCGCCGCCGGTGACCCCGCCCGAGGCGAGATTGGCCAGCGCGTCGGAGGCCACGTTGGTGCCGACGGTGGACTTGAACGTCACCGCGCCACGCAGCGGGTAGTTCACCGAGGCCGCGAGCGTCGCGGTGGCGGTGGCCTCGCTGGCGCTGTGCTCGAAGTGCACGCCGAGCTCGGCCAGGATGTCGTTGGCGTCGGTGAGGACATCCATCAGGTGCGAGATCGGCGCGCCCTGGTAGCCGGCCACGTAGGCCACACCCGACTGCAGCAGCGCCTTCGTGACGGCCAGGATGCCCTCGCCGCGGAACTCCTGTCCCTCGCCCAGGCGCAGCTTGCCGACCTCCTCGCTGAATGAGCGTTCCGCCACGACACCCGCCCCTGATCGATTCAATGAAAAGTCATGTACCCTATTGCACGATCAAATAGTTTGGATGTCAAGCGATCCGGATCATGCCGAGTGCCGGCTACGACGACGTGGTGATCGCGGCCCCGGTTTCGGTGCCGTACGTGCGCTATTCGATCCGCGCGGCGCACTGGTTCGTCGCCCGGGCGCTGCACGGCCTGCTGCAGGCCTCGGGCCTGCCGAAAGCCGCGCTCGATGGCATCTGCGTCTCCAGCTTCACGCTGGCCCCCGATTCCGCGATCGGGCTGATGCAGCACCTGGACCTGTGTCCGCGTTGGCTCGACTACATCCCGCTGGGCGGCGCCAGCGGTCCGATCGCGCTGCGCCGCGCCGCGCGCGCGGTCCAGGCCGGTGACGCCGACGTGGTCGCCTGCCTGGCGGCCGACACCAATCACGTCGATTCCTTCCGGCTCACGCTGTCGAACTTCTCGATGTTCGCGCGCGACGCGGTCTACCCCTACGGGGCGGGCGGGCCCAACGCCAGCTTCGCGCTGCTCACCGCGCACTACATGCGCCGCTTCGGCGCCACCCGGGAGGATTTCGGCAAGCTGTGCGTGGCGCAGCGCGCCAACGCGCTGCGCTACCCCAGCCGCCTGTTCCGCAAGCCGCTGACGCTGCCCGAGTACCTCGCCGCGCGCCCGATCGCCGACCCGCTGCACCTGTTCGACTGCGTGATGCCCTGTGCCGGCGCCGAGGCCTTCCTGGTGATGCGCGAGGCCCGTGCCCGCGACCTCGGCCTGCGCTTCGCCCGCATCCTGGCCACGCAGGAGCGCCACAACGCGTTCTCGCAGGACCCGATCCAGGTGCGCGGCGGCTGGGCGATGGACCGCGACACGCTGTTCGCCGACGCGGGGATCACGCACGACCAGGTCGACTTCATGCAGACCTACGACGACTACCCGGTGATCTCGGTGATGCAATTCGAGGACCTCGGCTTTTGCGCGAAGGGCGAGGGCCCCGAGTTCGTCCGCGCGCACACGCTCACCACCGACGGCAGCTTCCCGGTGAACACCAACGGGGGACAGCTCTCCACCGGGCAGGCCGGCGCCGCCGGCGGCTTCATCGGTCTGGTCGAGAGCATCCGGCAGCTCACCGACCAGGCTGGTGGCACCACCGTCGAGGGCGCGCGCGTGGGCCTGGCCTGTGGCTTCGGCATGATCAACTTCGACCGCGGCCTGTCCAGCAGCGCGGTGCTGCTGGCCCGCGGCGACTGAGGCGTCCCGACACCGCCATGACCACCCCGCTCGTGCGCCCCAAGCGCAAGAACCCGATCCTGCGCACCCGGCTGCCCACGCTGCCGCCGGGCGCGCGCAGCCGCACCGCGCTGGGCATGACGGCCGCGGCGGCCGAGGGCCGCTTCGCGCTGCAGGTCTGCCGCGACTGCGGCACGGTGCAGTACCCGCCGCGCGAGGCCTGCCACCGCTGCCTGTCGGTGCGGCTGCCCTGGCGCACGCAGTCTGGCGACGGTGAGCTGCTCGCCGAGACCGTGCTGCACCACTCCAACGACCTCTTCTTTCGCGAGCGCCTGCCCTGGCGGCTGGGCATGGTGCGCCTGGACAGCGGCGCCACCGTGGTGGCCCACCTGCACGGCGATTGCGCGCCCGCGCCCTCGCGCGTGACGGTGCGCGCCTGCCTGGACAAGGCGAGCCAGGCAGTGCTGTTCGCCACCCCCACCGATGAGACCCCCGCGATGAGCGACGACCCCCAGCTGCGCGAGATGACCTGCGACCCGAAGCTGCGCAAGATCCTCGTCACCGACGGCAAGTCCGCAGTGGGGCAGGCGATGGTGCACGCGCTGGCGCAGGCCGGTGCCGACCTGATCTGGGTCGGCCAGGCCGAACCCTGGAAACAACCGCCGGGCTTCGACGCGATCGCCCGCCTGCCCCAGGTCACCCTGGTGCCGCTGGACGTCACCGACAGCCGCTCGGTGAACGAGCTGGCCGGCGCGATCGGTGCGAAGGTCGACATCCTGGTCAACACCGCCGAGTACCACCGCCCGCACGGCATCGCGAACCGCCAGGGCGTGGAGGCCGCCAAGGCCGAGATGGAGGTGAACTACATGGGCCTGCTGCGGCTCGCGCAGGCCTTCGCGCCGGTGATGCGCGCCCGCGGCGCCGATGGCGTCACCAGCGCCACCGCCTGGGTGAACCTGCTGTCGATCTTCGCGCTGTCGAACTTCCCGGCGCACGGCACCTTCTCGGCCTCGAAGGCCGCCGCGCACTCGCTGTCGCAGTGCCTTCGCGCGGAGATGCGCCCGGCCGGCGTGCGCGTGCTCAACGTCTACCCCGGGCCGGTCGAGGACGAGTGGTACCAGTTGCTGCCGCCCCCGAAGCTCAGCCCCGAGAACCTCGCGAAGGCGGTGATCAAGGCGCTGCGCGAGGGCGTCGAGGACGTCTACCCGGGCGACGTCGCGCAGGAGTGGCGCGAGCGCTGGCTGGACGACCCCAAGGTGCTCGAGCGCGAGCTGGGCGCCTGAGACACCGTGCGCCACCCCCCACCGATCAAGGACCGCCGATGACCGAAGCCCTCGCCCCCGCTCCGCCCGCGTCGGACAGCGCCACCGACCCGGCACGACTGCTCGCGGGCCTGGCCGGCGCGCTGCTGAGCGGCCGCATCGAGGTGGTGGACCTCACGCAGGTGCTCTCGCCCGACTTCCCGCAGATCGTGCTGCCGCCCGAGATGGGCCAGTGCCAGCCGTTTCGCATCGAGGAGGTCTCGCGCTACGACGAACGCGGCCCCGGCTGGTACTGGAACAACTTCTCGTGCGGCGAACACACCGGCACGCACTTCGACGCGCCGATCCACTGGGTCTCCGGCAAGGACCTCCCCAACAACTCGGTGGACACCATCCCGGTGGCGCACTTCGTCGCGCCGGCCTGCGTGATCGACTGTTCCGCGCAGGCAGCCGCCGATCCGGACTACTTGATGACGGTCGACGACGTGCGGCGCTGGGAGGCCGCGCACGGCCGCATCCCGGCGGGCAACTGGGTGCTGATGCGCACCGACTGGTCGCGGCGCACCGATCCCGTCGCCTATCAGAACTTCGACGAGACCGGCCAGCACACGCCCGGGCCCGATGCCGAGGTGGTGCAGTTCCTCGTCACCGAACGCCAGGTGCTGGGTTTCGGCTCGGAGGCGATCGGCACCGATGCCGGACAGGGCTTCCACCTGCGCCCGCCCTACCCCTGCCACCACTTCATGCACGGCGCCGGCCGCTACGGCCTGCAGTGCCTCACCAACCTGGACCGCCTGCCGCCCACCGGGGCGGTGCTGATCTGCCCGCCGCTGAAGATCCAGCGCGGCAGCGGCAGTCCGCTGCGGGTCCTGGCGCTGGTGCCCCGCGCCTGAGGGGTCGCGCCGGTGCCCACGTCAGCCGAGGCGCGGGGCAAGCCCGCCTTCATCGACGACTACCTCGCCTATCTGCTGGCCCGCGCCAGCGAGCGCATCTCGGGCCAGTTCCACGAGGCGCTGCGCCAGCGCGGCGTGCCGGTGATGCACTGGCGGGTGATGGCGGTGCTGCACGACGGGCCGATGCACGTCTCCGAACTCGGTGCGCTGGTCCTGGCGCAACAACCCACCGTGAGCAAGCTGCTCGACCGCATGCATCGCGCCGGACTGGTGCGGCGCGAACGGGCGCAGGCCGATCGTCGGCGGGTCCGGGTGAGTCTCACCGAGCGGGGGATGGCGGCGGTGGCGCCGCTGCTGGCCCTGGCGCGCCGGCACGAACAGGCCGTGCTCGCGCCGTTCGGCCAGGTGCAGGCGCGCCGGCTGGTGAGCGCCTTGCGGCGTCTGGTGGACGACCCGCGGCCGATCGCGCTGCCCTCGATCAGTCGCCCAGCTGATACCGGATCACCGCCATCGACAGCGCGAACAGATAACCGTACGCGAAACCGTCCAGGCGGATCAGCGCCTGCTCCCGGCGCCGCCGCCAGGCGCCGAGCGCCACCATCGCCAGGCCGGCCAGGATCGGCGTGACCACCAGGTTCGCGAGCTGCGCGGTGCGCGAGGCCAGCAACAGCGAGGGCAGGATCTGCACGCTCAGCCAGCCGAGGCCGGCGCCGAGCAGCACGTAGAACAGCACCGCGACCCAGGGATTGACGATCTCGACGGTGACGCGCCGCAGGCCCCGCAGGCCCAGCTCGGCCAGCAGCTGGAACACGATCTGCAGCAACACCTCGCCGACGAACTGCACGATCAGTTCGACGAGGATCTCCATCGGGATCTCGTGGCCTGACGCGACGCGACGTTCTCGGACGTCGGCCGCGCCGCCCGCTCAGCGCGAGGCGATCTGGGTGCCGGCCGCGCCGGTGGCGCTGTAGGTGCCCAATCCGAAGGTGATCGCGGCCAGGTCCGCGGTGGTGCCCGAGACGGCCGACGACCAGGCGAGGCCATCGGCGCTGATCAGCACCCGCCCGCCCTGCCCGACCGCCAGGAAGCGACTGCCAAAGGTGACCGCGGTCAACCCGCTGGTGAGACCCGAGGCGGCCGGTGTCCAGGTCACCGTGTCGGTGCTGGTGAGGATCGTGCCGGCATCGCCCACCACGACGTAACGATCGGATCCGATCGCCGCGCCCCGCAGCGCGACGCTGACCCCGGAGGCGGCCGCCGTCCAATTGACCAGGTCGGCGCTGCTCAACACGGTTCCGCCCGCCCCGACGGCGACCATCCGGCTGCCGAGCAAGGACGCGCCGAAGAGATCCGCCGTCACGCCGGACGACACCGTGCTCCAGCTCGTGCCCTCGCTGCTGGTGAGGATCGTGCCCCCGGTGCCCACCGCGGCGAACACATTGGACATCGCCCCCAGGCCGAGCAGGTCGGCGGAGGTGGGCGCGGTCTGCAACGCCCAGGTGATGCGATCGGAGCTGATCAGCACCGTGCCACGCGCGCCCACCGCGATGAAGCGACCATTCGCATAGGCGATCGCGTTCAGGTCGTTGGTGGTGCCGGAGGCGACGGCCGTCCAGGTGGACGCGTCGGTGCTGGTGTACAGGGCGCCGCCCGCACCGACCGCCGCGAACCCGATGCCATCGGTGGCCACGCCACGAATCGCGCCACTGCCCAGGGCGGCGCCGCCCACCCAGGTGTCGCCCGCGGGACGCGGAATCGCGGTGAGCGGGGCGGTGGTGGGCCCGGCCTTGGAGCCATCCTTGGAGGCCGCCATCAGGAAGGCGTACTCGACCCCGTTGGTCAGGCCGCTGACCGCCTGCGGCGTGGCCGCGCCCTGCACCGAGCGGAACCCGGGCACGTTGGTGGACCCGGGGAAGCTGAGCGTGTTGCCGGGGGCATAGAACACCCAGTAGCTGTTCGAGGGGTCGCTGGTCCAGGTGAGCACCACGCGGCCATCGCCCGGCGTGACCACCACGTTCGCCGGCGGCGAATCCGGCGCGGACGACGATCCACAGCCGGCCACGCCCAACAGTGCGACCAGGCAGGCGGCGAACAACGTACGTTTCATGGCAAAGGGCCCTGTCATCGAACGCTCAAGGGTATCAGATGCCGCCGCCCGATCGCCCGGGCCTTGCGGTAGACTCGCGGGCTCCACCCCTGACGTCCCCGTGACCCCCTCCCTCGTCGCCCGCCGCTGCCACGCCCTGCTGTTGGTCGTGGTGATGACGTTCGCCGCGATGGCGCCCTCGCTGGCGCGCGCGATCGGGACCGACCCGGGTGCCGGGCTGCGTCGCGTCGAGGCCTGCACCTCGCAGGGATTGCGCAGCTTCCTGGTCGCGCCGGATGGCTCGGTGGTCGACGAGGCGCCGGCCGATCCCGCCGTCGCCTTCGAGCATTGCCAGTTCTGCGGCCTGGGCGGCGCCGGCGCCCCGCCGCCGGCCACCGTCCTGTGGCCGGTGGAACAGGCCGGTCGCGACGAAACGCCCGCCTCGTTCAGCAGCGCCCCCCGCCGCGCCCTCGCCTGGGCACCCGCCTGCGCCCGCGCGCCACCCCACTCGGTCTGAGACTCGTTTCCCGTTGCACCTGCGCGCCGGCCCCGAGCGGCTGAGCGGCGGTGGTGCGCCACGAGCCCCGTGCGGCTCGACCCATTCTTCGAGATCCGACCATGACACTGACCCGCTGCGCGGCCGCGGTCATCGGCGCCCTGCCGAGCCTGGCTGCCTGGGCGCAATCCGCCGCCCCCAACACCCTTCCCCAGGTCGTCGTCACCGGCAGCAAGCCGGGCGACAAGTTCGGCCTGGACGACACGCAGAGCACCGCGTCCCGCCTGCCGATGACGCCACGCCAGACCCCCGCCTCGGTCTTCGTGATCGACCGCGAGGCGATCGACGCGCGAGGCGCGACCAACACCCAGGAGATCCTCGCCGGCGCCCCCGGATTGAGCTTCGCGGCGCCCCCCGGCTCGGCCGGCTCGGTGGTCTACCGCGGCTTCGGCGCATCCCAGCTCACACAGCTCTTCAACGGCATCACGGTGCAGTACGACGCGATCGCCGCGCGCCCGATCGACAGCTGGATCGTCGAGCGGGTGGAGGTGATCGGCGGCCCGTCCACCTTTCTCTTCGGTGCCGGCGCGGTCGGTGGGTCGATCAACTACCTCACCAAGACGCCGCAGAAGGACCTGGACTTCGCCGAGGGTCTGGTCTCCCTTGGCTCGTTCAACAGCGTCAACGTCGCGCTGGGCGTGAACCGTCGGCTCGGCGGCGACGCCGTCCGCCACACGGTGCGCCTGGACGTGAACCGCAGCCACACCGACGGCTGGGTCGACGGCCAGCAGCGCACCGCCCTGAACGCCGCGGCCTCGGTCGCGACGGACTTCGGCACGCGCTGGTCGCACCTGCTGGCGCTCGAGCACCAGAAGGAGACGGTCGACCGTCCCTACTGGGGCACACCGCTGCTCAATCCCACCACCGGCGACGCGCGCATCGATCCGGCCACGCGCTTCAAGAACTACAACTCGGCCGACGGACTGTACGAGCAGACGGTGACCTGGGTGCGATCGGTGACGCAGTACCGCGCCTCGGACGCGACCCAGGTTCGCAATACGGTCTACCACTACGACGCCTTGCGCGACTACCGCAATGTGGAGGTCTACCGTTTCACGGCGGACAACACGCAGGTGATCCGCTCCTCGCCGCTGCTGCAACGTCACGACCAGAACCTGCTGGGCAATCGGCTGGAGGTGACCCACCGGAGCGCACTGGCAGGCAGGCCATCCGACTGGGCCGGCGGCCTGGACTACAGCGTCAACAACCAGACGCGGTTTCCTCGCTCGTTGACATTGAACGTCAGCACCGTCAACCCCACCGAGTTCAGCACCGAGCCCTTCTTCTCGATCCCCGGCATGACACCGGGCTTCGTCCCCGATCGCACCAACCGGGTGACCACGCTGGCCCTGTTCCTGGAGAATCGCACGCGGCTGACCGACCGGTTGGCGCTGGTGAGCGGCCTGCAACGCGACCAGATCGACCTGGAGGTGACGAACAAGCGCACCGTGTCCCCGACCGATCCGGCGTACTTCAAGCGCCAGTACACGCCGCTGACCGGGCGCGCGGGCGTGGTGTTCGATCTGAGCCCGAGCGCCAACGTCTACGCGCAGTACAGCACCGCCGCCGATCCGCCGGCCGGGATCCTCGCCACCGCGAACTTCAATCAAGTCCGCGATTTCGACCTCACCACGGGCAAGCAGTGGGAAGCCGGCAGCAAGTTCGACTTCGCCGACGGCCGCGGTACGGCCACGCTGGCCGCCTACCGGATCACCCGGCGCAACCTCGCCATGGCCGACCCGGCCAATCCCGGCACCACCATTCCGGTGGGGCAGCAGAGCTCGCAGGGCGTGGAGATGGCGGCGGCCTGGCGGCCCTCGCGCGAATGGCTGCTGCAGGGCAACTTCGCGGTGGGCACCGCGCGCTTCGACGACTTCACCGAGAACGTCTCGGGCAACGCCGTGTCGCGGGTCGGGAACATGCCCACGAACGTGCCCAAGCGGGTGGCCAACCTCTTCGCCACCTGGCAGTTCCACCCGGCCTGGTCGGCCACCGTGGATCTTCGCCATGTCTCCGCGCGCTTTGGCAACACCGCCAACACTCTCCGCGACCCGGCCTACACGCTGCTCGGCGCCTCGCTGTCGTGGAAGGTGACGCCCTCGGCGACGCTGGTGCTGCGCGGACGCAACCTGACCGACAAGGTCTACGCGGCCTCGCTCACCGGCACGCCGATGAGCTATCTCGGCGCGCCGCGCTCGTTCGAGCTGGCGTTGCGCGCGCGCTTCTGAGGAGGGCGGCCATGAAACGCTGGTTGTTCCTGGTCCATCGCTGGGCGGGCGTGGTGCTGTGCCTGTTCATGGCGATGTGGTTCGTGTCGGGCGTGGTGATGATGTACGTGGGCTACCCGAAGCTCACGACCCAGGAGCGGCTGGCCGTGCTGCCCACCCTGGCGCCCGATGGCTGCTGCACGATGCCCTCGCTCGATGGCGAGCCGCACGCGGTCCGGCTGACGACCGTTGGCGGGGAGCCTCGATTCATCGTCGAGGGCCCCGGTCGCGGCTCGGTCCGGGCCTTCGACGCCCGCACCGGCGCGCCGATCGGGCCGGTCACGCCCGAGCAGTCGCGGCGCGCGGCGCAGGCCTTCGCCGGCCCGGGACCGCTGCGCCATCACGGGCGGGTCGCCGAGGACGCCTGGACGCATTCGAAGGCGCTCGAGGCGCACCGCCCGATGGACGTGTTCGAGACCGGGTCCGGCACCCTGCTGTACGTCTCCACGCGCACCGGCGAGGTGGTGCGGGACGCCACCCGCACCGAGCGGCTCTGGAACTGGGCCGGCGCATGGATCCATTGGCTGTACCCGTTTCGCGGCGGATCGGTCGACGCGGCCTGGCACGACATCGTCGTGTGGTCGTCGGTGGCGGGCACGGTGCTGGCGATCACCGGCGTGGTGGTGGGCGTCTGGCGGTGGCGCTTTCGCGGCACCTACAAGACCGGATCGCACTCGCCCTACCGCGGCGCATGGTTTCGCTGGCACCACATCGCCGGCCTGATCTTCGGGGTGCTCACCGTCACCTGGATCTTCAGCGGCCTGATGTCGATGAACCCGTGGAAGGTGTTCGACAGCCGGGCGCCTCGGCTCGACGCGACGGCCTACGCGGGCGGACCGCTGAGCCTGACCGAGCCGTCCGTGTCGGTGCCGCAACTGCTCGCACGGCTGAGCGCCGACGGCCTCACGCCACGGGAGCTGCACTGGCGACGCATCGCCGGGCGGATGCACGTCATCGGCCACGACGGCATCGGCACGCGCCTGCTCGCGGTCGATGGCGCGACGGCGCCGCTCACCCGCCTGCCGCAGGCGGCGCTGCTGCGTGACGCCACGCGCCTGTTGCCGGGTGCGACAATCCGCGCGCACGAGGTCCTCGAGGCCTACGACACCTACTACTACGGCCGCGCGCCCCACACGATGGGCGGCCACCTCGACCGCCGATTGCCGATGCTGCGCGTGATGTTCGACGACCCCCACGACACCTGGGTCCACCTCGACCCCTTCACCGGCGAGGTGCTGGGCCGGCTCGATCGCCTCCAGAGAACCAAGCGATGGCTGTTCGCGTTCCTGCACTCGTTCGACTGGTGGCCCCTGCTCGCGGCGCGCCCGCTGTGGGACTTGCTGCTGATCGTGGGCAGTCTGGGCGGACTGACGATCAGCGCCACCGGGGTGTGGATGGGGTGGCGACGCCTGCGATGGAAGTGGCTGGCCGCCACGCGGGGCACCGATCGCCGGGCCGCGCCGAGCCCCTCGCCAGGACACCCGTGACGCCGATGACCGCACCGATGACCCACACGATGACCGCGCTCGCCGTGGCGCTCCTGTTCGCCGGCAACGCCGCCGCGCACGACACCTGGCTCTCGCTCGCGCCGACCATCGGCCCGACGCACTCGCCGTCCTCGCCCCGGTCCGGCGACACGCCCCCCGCGGGCACCGCGCCGACCGCCGCCCTTCGGTTGACCAGCGGCCACCGGTTTCCCGCGCCGGGCACCGCGGTGCAGGCCGACCGCCTGCGCGCGACGCGCTGCGACACGCCCACGGGGCCGGCCGAGCTGCGTCCCGGCGCGGTCGACGCGCAGGCCCTGTCGCTGACCCTGCCCAGCCCGCCCTCGCCGGGCTTGTCCTGCCGGGTGGCCATCGCGCCGCGCACGATCGAGCTCGACGCGAAACAGGTGGCGCAATACCTCGATGAGATCCGCGCCTCGTCCACCTTGCGACGCGAGTGGGCGGCGCTGCCGGCACCGCGGGTCTGGCGCGAGACCTATGCCAAGACGGCGGTCTGGGTGATGGCGGGCACCGACGGGCGCCTCGGCACGATCGAGGCCGACGGCCAGGGCCTGGAATTCTCGATCACGCCGGCGCCGTCGGCCGCGACACCCCCGCGCGTGCGCGTGCTGCGCGACGGACAGCCCGTGGCCGGCCTGCCGGTGGAAGCGGTGGGCCCCCGGGGGCGCTCGCTGGGCTGGCGCACCAGCGATGCGAACGGGTTCGTGAGCCTCGCGCCCCCGGCCACCGGCGACTGGATGCTGCGCGCGGTCGACCTGCGACGCGGATCCGGCGGCGAGGCGACGTGGCAGAGCCACTTCGCCACGCTGGTGGTGCAGCGCGCGGCGCGCTGACGGCGCCTCAGCCCTTCGTGGACGGAAACACCGGTGCGCGCTTCTCGCGCACCGAGGCCACGCCTTCCTTGGCATCCTCGCCCATGAAGCAGAGCATCTCCATCGCGAGCGAGCTCTCGAACACCGGTCGGGCCAGGTTCATCCACCCATTCAGCGAGCGCTTGGTGAGGCGGATGGCCGGCTGGCTGCCCATCGCCAGCTTGTTGGCCACCTCCATTGCCTTGTCCATCAGCTGCGCGCGTGGCACGCACACGCTGACCAGGCCGATGCGCTCGGCTTCCTTGCCGTTGATGAAGTCGGCGGTGAGCAGGTAGTACTTCGCACGCGCCATGCCGCACATCAGCGGCCAGCAGATCGCGGCGTGGTCGCCGGCGGCCACCCCGAGCTTCACGTGGCCGTCGGTGATCTTGGCCTCCTCGGCCATGATGCTGATGTCGGCCAGGATCGCCACCGCCAGGCCCGCGCCCACCGCCACGCCATTGATCGCCGAGATGATCGGCTTCTCGCAGGCCATCATGTTGTAGACGATGTCGGAGGCCTCGGACATCACCGTGCCCACCTTCTGCGCGTTGCCGACCATGTCGGAGATCCAGGAGAGGTCGCCGCCCGCCGAGAAGGCCTTGTCGCCCGCGCCGGTGACCACCGCCACCCGCGTGGCCGGATCGTCGTTGACCACACCCCAGACCTTGGTGAGCTCCCAGTGCAGCCGCGCGTTGGTGGCGTTCATCACCTCCGGCCGGTTCAGCGTGATCAGCAGCACGCCGTTGGGCTTGTGCTCGAAGCGAAGGAATTGGAAGTCGGTGTAGTTCATCGGCGTGTCCTCGAATGACGATAATCGGCGGGTCGACCCGACTCTACGAGAAGCACGTGATGACTTCCACCGCCGTCCCGTTCGATTGGACCCCGTCGCCGGCGATGGTGGAGGCCTCCAATCTCGCCGCCTTCCTGCGTCACACCGGCGAGCCGGACTTCGCCAGCCTGAGCGCCCACGCCGATCGCGACCCCGCCTGGCTGATGACACAGGTGTTCGCGTTCTGCGACTTCCGCTTCTTCCAGCCGTTCACGCAGGTGCTCGATGCCTCGCGCGGCATCGAGTGGGCGCGCTGGTGCGTGGGCGGCACCACGAACATCGTGCTCAACTGCCTGGACCGACATCGCGGCACGCCGGTGTGGGACCAGACCTTCCTGGTCTGGGAGGGCGAAGACCGCCGCCAGCAGCGCTCGCTCAGCTACCGCGAGTTCGATGCCGAGGTCTGTCGCCTGGCCGGCGCCTTGCGCGCCCTCGGTGTGGCGCCGGGCGACCGGGTCGCGCTGTACCTGCCCAACCTGCCAGAGACCTTCGTCGGCTTCTTCGCGGTGCTCAAGCTGGGTGCGGTGGTGATGCCCCTGTTCTCCGGCTTCGGCCCCGCACCCTTGCGCGCCCGCCTGAACGACGGCGAGGCCAAGGTGGTGCTCACCGCCGACGGCGCCTGGCGGCGCGGCGCGCCCGGGCCGATGAAGTCGGTGCTCGACGAGGCGCTGCGGGACGCGCCGAGCGTCACCGGCGTGCTGGTGTGGCGTCACCTGGGCGAGGCGGTGGACTGCCCGATGACGCCCGGGCGCGACCACGACTGGGCCACGGCCTGCACCGGCCACCCCGGCGAACTGCCCACCGTGCCGATGGACACGCAGGCGCCCGCGGTGCTGCTCTACACCTCCGGCACCACCGGCAAGCCCAAGGGCTGCGTGTGGACGCACGTGAGCTTCCTGGGCTCGATGGTGACCCGCGACGCGCACATCTGCGCCGACTTCAAGTCCACCGACCGCTACTTCTACCTGAGCGACATGGGCTGGATGGTGGGCGCGATGTGCGCCTGCATTCCCAGCTACTTCGGCGCCAGCCTGCTGGTGGCCGAGGGCACGCCCGACTACCCCGACACCGGGCGCTTCTGGCGGCTGGTGCAGACCCACCGGGTCACCTACCTCGGCGTGTCACCCACGCTGGTGCGCGGGCTGATGCGCCACGGCAGCGCCGACGTCGACGCGGCCGATCTCTCGGCGCTGCGCATCACCTGTTCGGGCGGCGAGGCCTGGACCGAGGCGCCCTGGCGCTGGTTCTTCGAGCACGTGTGCCATCGGCGCGTGCCGATCATCAACATCGTCGGCGGCACCGAGGTAGGCGGCTGCAACTTCACCGGCACGCTGCTGCATCCGATGCGCCCAGGCTCGTTCGGCGCGCGCGGCCTGGGCGCCGGCGTGGACATCGTCGATGAGCAGGGCCGGCCGGTGGGTCCCGGTCAGGTGGGCGAATTGGTGCTGCGCAACCCGAACATCGGCTTCACCACCAGCCTGTGGCGCGACGACGAACGCTACCTGGACACCTACTGGCGCACGCTGCCCGGGCTGTGGGTGCACGGCGACTTCGCGATGCGCGACGCCGACGGCCTGTACTACGTGCTGGGCCGAAGCGACGACACGATCAAGGTGTCGGGCAAGCGCACCGGCCCGGCCGAGATCGAGACGCTGCTCACCGGCACCGGCGAGGTGGTGGAGGCCGCGGTGATCGGCGTGCCCGACGAACTGAAGGGCTCGGCGATCGTCTGCGTGTGCGTGCCGATGCCCGGCGTGGCCGCCGACGACGCGCTGCGCGATCGGCTCTCGCGCGCGGTGGTCGCGGGCATGGGCGCCTCGTACCGCCCGAAGCGCGTGCTGCTGGTGCCCGACCTGCCGCGCACCCGCAACATGAAGATCATGCGCCGCGTGGTGCGGGCGGTGTTCAAGGGCGAGGACGCCGGCGACCTGTCGTCGCTGGTCAACCCGGAGGCGGTGCAGGCGCTGCGGGCCGCGCTGCAGACCTGAGGGGCGGATCAGCGCCGCGCCGCGATCGCCTCGCGCAGCATCCGGGCGATGGGCGCGTAGCCTCGGCGCTCGGCGTGCTGCAGCGGCGTGACGCCGTCGCGATCGGGCAGCCGCGGGTCGGCGCCGGCGGCCAGCAGCAGCGACACGATGGTCTGGTGGCGCTCGCCCCCATCGCCGAGGATGATCGCCTCGAGCAGCGCCGTCCAGCCGAGGTTGTTGACGTGGTCGACCGGCACCCCCGCGGCCAGCAGCACCCGGACCGTCTCGACGTGGCCGTAGTGGCAGGCGGGGATCAGCGCGGTGCCGCCATAACGATTGGTGAGGGAGAAGTCGGCCCCGGCGGCCAGGGCGGCGCGCACGATGCCGGTGTGGCCGCGTGCGCCGGCCAGCAGGAAGGCGCTGTCGCGCTGCTCGTCCTGCGCGTTGACGTCGGCGCCGCGCGCGATCAGCGCCTGCGCCACCGCCTCGTGGCCGCCCTGGGTCGCCGCGAGCACCGCGTTGCGACCGTGCGCGTCGCGCGCATGGATCTCGGCGCCGGCGTCGAGCAGCCGGTTCACCGCCACCAGGTCGCCGCGGGCGGCCGCGCGGATCAGCGCGGTCTCGGTCGCCTGCGGCGGGCGTTGCGCCCGCGCCGGGTTCACGACGGTGAACATCGCCAGGGCGAGCAGGCAGGTGCGCCGCGTCATGCCGACGCCCCGCGCTCGACGGACGCGCCCCCGATCGAGGACTTCAGGCGCGCGAGCATCCGAAAGAGCTCGCGCTGCTCGGTGGCGCTCAGGCCATCCATCATCTGCACGATCCACTGCTCGTGCTCGGCGGCCATCGCGATGAACTGCTTGCGTCCCGCCGGCGTCAGCCGCACCCACTTGGAGCGGCGATCGTCGGGGTCTTCCTGGCGGGCCACCAGGCCCTCGGCCTCCAGGCCGTCGGTGAGGCCGGTGACGCTGCCCCCGGTGACCATCATCCGCTTGGACAGTTCGGTCATGCGCAGGCCCTCCGGGTGACGGTGCAGTTGAGAGAGCAGGTCGAAGCGGGCCAACGAATGCTCGAACTCGTTCTTCAGCCGCGCATTGATCGTCTTCTCGATCAGCAGCGTGCAGGTCAGCATGCGCAGCCACAGCCGCAACGCGAGGTGGTCCTCGGGCTGGCTGGCGGCTTCCCGATCCAGCGGGGGGGTGGGCGTGACGGCGCTCATCGCGGGGGCTCCGCCGGCCACTGTAGCACCAATCACTTGACTTCCGAAGTGATTGGCGCGCCCGCCTCATCCGAACCCTCGTTCAGACCACGCTATCCCAGGGCTCGGACAGACGAATGGCACCGTTGACGATGCCGACCATCGAGTACGTCTGGGGAAAGTTGCCCCACAATTCCCCGTTCGACGGATCGGTGTCTTCGCTCAGCAGTCCCATCGGGTTTCGATGCGCGAGCAAGGCCTCGAACGCCTCGAGGGCCTCCTCGCGCCGACCGACCCGCGCCAGGGCATCCACGCGCCAGAACGAGCACACATTGAAGGCGGTCTCCGGCCGCCCGAAGTCGTCCTCGCCCTCGTAGCGTCGCATGAACGGGCCGCTGCAGAGGTGGCGCTCCAGGGCATCCAGCGTCGAGACGTATCGGGGATCCATCGGCGACAGGAACCCCACTTCGGCCATCAGCAGGACGCTGGCATCGAGATCCTGTCCGTCGAGACTCTCGACGAACGCCTGGCGCTTGTCACTCCATGCGCGCTCGAGGATCAGCGTCCGGATCCACTGCGCCCTGTCGGACCAGGTTGCCGCGCGGGCCGCGAGCCCGAGCACCTGCGCGATCCGCGCCAGCCGATCGCATGCCGCCCAGCACATCAGAACCGAGTGCGTGTGGACCCGCGCGCGGGTGCGCAGCTCCCAGATCCCGGCATCGGGCTGATCGTGGACGCGCCAGGCGCGCTCCCCCATCGCTTCGAGCAGTGCGAAGTCGACCACATCCCCCTGCTTGAACAATCTCAGATCATGAAAGGACTGCGAGGCGCCCAGCACGACGCTTCCGTAGACATCGTGCTGGTAATGTTCATGTGCCTGGTTGCCGACTCGGACAGGCCCCATCCCTCGGTACCCGCTCAATGTCGTGATCATCGATTCCGGCAGCTCGCCCTCCAGTCCGACGCCGTACAGCGGCTGCACACGTCCTTCCTTCGCGCTTCGTAGCACGTTGTACAACCACTGCAGGTATCCCTCCATCGTGCCCACCTCCGAGAGCCCATTGAGCGCTCGAACGACGAAGAACGCGTCGCGCAGCCAGCAATAGCGATAGTCCCAGTTCCGGCCGCTCGAGGGCGCCTCGGGAATGCTCGTCGTCAGCGCGGCGACGATGGCCCCGGTGTCCTCGAACTGGCAGAGCTTCAGCGTGATGGCCGCGCGAATCACCGCCTCCTGCCAACGCAAAGGCACGGCCAGACGACGAGTCCAATGCCGCCAGAAGTGTGCCGTCCGATCCTCGAACTCCCGTGCGACGTTGTCGATCCCGCCAGCCAGCGTCTCGTCCGGCCCGAGGAGAAGGCTCGCCTCTTGCGTGAGCGTGAACCATCGGGACTCGTGCACGTAGGTGATCGGCGCCGATGAATTCAATCGAAGCGTCTGCCCCGGGAGCACATAACGCAGATGGTGGCTGCCGTGGGTCACCACCGGCAGGCTTGCGCCCCAGTCTCCTCGGGGCGACACCACGATCCGAACGCGAGGATGGCCGGCCAAAGGGCGCAATCGCCTCACGAGCTGTGCAGGCCGAAAGACCCGGTCGCGAGTGATGAATCTCGGCGCGAAATCCACCACCTCCACGCCACTGCCGTCGCCGCTCCAAAGCCGCGTCCGGACGATCGCGGTGCCGCGGTCGTAGGACTGTTCGACGCGCACCAGGTCGTCGACCTCGACGCTCATCATGCCCTGGCGGGAGGCATTCGTGTCCCCGTCCAGCAGTGCGTCGAACACCGGGGGACTGTCCAGGCGGGGCAGGCAGCACCAGACCACGCGGGCGCGGCGATCGATCAATGCCGCGATGGTGCAATTGCCGACCACCGCGAGCTCGAGATCGTTCGCTGGTGGGTTGCCGGGAAGCGTCGGGGAAGACTTCACGCGAGTTCGGGTCATTCGGGGGCTCGTCGCAGGATTGATATATATTTGTGCCAATATACACACGATCCAAGATGAACATCTCCTCTGCCCAAGGTCCGCGGTCATGGTGGCCGCCACCCTTCCTGCGCACGCTGCGCCTGCAGATGCGCTTCCTGCTGCCGATGTTCGTCGCGCTGGTGGCCGCTGCGTACGTCGCCGTGCCCGTTCTCGATCAGGTCACCTTGCGGTGGTTCAGCCGGGATCTGAACAGCCGGGGCATGCTGGTGGTCAACACGCTGACCGACAGCGTCGGGGATGCGATCGTTTCCGGCCATCCGGAGAGGCTCACGGCGCTCTTCGACCGGGTGGTCCAGGATGAACGCCTCTTCGCGATCGGATTGTGCAATCCCAGTCAAGTTCCGATCTATCGCACCGAGCGATTCCCCACGACGCTCGACTGCGCCAAGGCAGCCGAGATTGCCCGACACGGCGACCCGCGCCTGGCGTTATCGGGGGGCGCGGTGCACGTGGGCGTGCACGACATCCAGGTCCTTCGCCTCCCGGAGCCCGCGCCGTCGGCGCCGCAGCCCGCCGAGTCCGCACCGGCGGGCGCACCCGATATCGACGACGTCCGCGCGCAGACCGCCGACGTGCCGCCGCGCGCGCCGGCAGTCGACACACCCTCCGCCGTCCCGACGCCGGTCGCCGAGCCGGTGCTCGTCGGGCGTCTCGTTCTGCTGCACGATCTGAGCTTCATCGATCGCCGCAGTCAGGATACCCGGCGCTACCTCATTGGCCTGATCACCGGCCTGGGCGCTGTGATCGCGCTCATTACGGTCACCGTCGCGCAGATCAGCTGGCGCGGCTGGGTCAAGGGCGCCCGTGCGGTGATGCGTGGCGAGGGAATCCTGACACCGCTGGTGCCCGCCCCCGAACTGCAACCGCTCGCCGCGGAGCTGCGATCGCGCCTTCGCGACCTCGAGGACGAGTACCGACGCGCACAAGGCCCGGACGCCGAGTGGAACGCCGAGCGCCTGCGGACATTGCTCAGAACCCAGTTGGCCGGCGATCAGGTGATCGTGGTCTCCAATCGCGAGCCCTACATTCACGAACGGAAAGGGAGCACGGTCATCGTCAAGCGTCCGGCCAGCGGGCTGGTGACCGCCGTCGAGCCGGTCATGCGGGCCTGCTCCGGAACGTGGGTGGCGCACGGCAGCGGGAGTGCCGACCGCGACGTGGTCGACGCGCGAGACCGCGTGTCCGTCCCGCCAGGCCAGGACGAGTACTGGCTTCGCCGGGTTTGGCTGTCTCCAGAGGAGGAACAGGGCTACTACTACGGGTTCGCGAATGAAGGAATGTGGCCGCTGTGCCACGTCGCGCACGTGCGCCCCGTCTTTCGCGAGTCCGACTGGGAGGCCTACCGCCTGGTCAATCAGCGCTTCGCCGATGCGGTCGTGGCGGAGGCGCGCAGCGAAGACCCTGTCGTCCTGGTGCAGGACTATCACTTCGCGCTGCTGCCAGCCATGGTGCGCGAGAAGCTGCCGCAGGCGACGATCATCACGTTCTGGCACATCCCCTGGCCCAATCCGGAGTCGTTCGGCATCTGTCCCTGGCGCACCGAGATCCTCCAAGGCCTGCTCGGCAGCACGATCCTGGGCTTTCACACACGGTTCCACGGGAAGAACTTCATCGAGACGGTGGATCGCTACCTGGAGGCTCGCATCGAGCATGAGCACTCGACGATCGCTTCCCGCGAGAAGGAAACCCTGGTCGAAAGCTATCCGATCTCGATTGCATGGCCGGAGCCCGACGACCCCGTGCTGGGAACGCCGGTGGCAATCTGCCGCGAGCAGGTCCTGAAACGCCACGGACTGCCCAAGGACGTCTGCCTCGCCGTCGGCGTCGACCGCTTCGACTACACGAAGGGCATCATCGAACGCCTCAATGCCGTCGAACGACTGCTGGAGAAATGGCCCCAGTGGCAAGGACGCTTCGTCTTCCTGCAGGTGGCGGCGCCAACGCGCAGCGCGCTCGACGAATACCGTGACTTCCAGGACAGGGTGCAACGACTGGCCGAACGCATCAACCGACGGTTCGGCACCGCCGATTACGCTCCGATCCACCTCCTCGCGGAGCACCACGAGCAGCAGGCCGTCTACGAACTCTTTCGAGCGGCGGATCTGTGCGTCGTCACCAGCCTTCACGACGGCATGAACCTGGTCTGCAAGGAGTTCATCGCGGCTCGCGACGACGAGCTGGGCGTTCTCGTACTGAGCCGATTCGCCGGCGCGGCGCGCGAATTGCCCGAGGCATTGATCGTGAATCCCTACCACGTCGAAGAGACCGCCGACGCCCTGCACCGTGCCGCGAGCATGCCGGCCGCCGAACAACGCGAGCGGATGGCCAGTCTGCGCAGCACCGTGCGCGAGTTCAATGTCTTTCGCTGGGCCGGCCGGATGTTGGCCGACGCCGGTCGCTGGCGGCTTCGTGCACGAATCGAAGCCCGCGTGCGGCGGCATCAATCGGCGTGATCCCCCGATCGTGTCATGCCGACAGCCAGATCCATTCTCAGGCCCGACGGTGTCGCCGCCATCTCGCGCCTGATTCGCTCGCGACCATTGATCGCGTTCGACTTCGACGGCACGCTGGCTCCGATCGTCACCCAGCCTGATGCGGCCCGCGTACCCGCCGGAATCGCCCGGCGTCTCGCGCAGCTCGCCGATCGTCTGCCCGTGGCCGTATTGACGGGCCGCGCGATTTCCGACGTGCGCGACCGCCTCGGCTTCGTGCCACGCTATCTGGTTGGAAGCCACGGCGCGGAGGACGACTCGAAGCCTGAGATCCTCACCGCACGCCGGGAACCCCTGGAATCGTTGAGACACACCCTCGAGGCGCAACGGTCCCGGCTTGCTGGACTCGGCATCCTCGTCGAGGACAAGACGTTTTCGATCGCGCTTCACTATCGGATGGCACCCGACCGCGAGATGGCACGATCGACGATCGATCAGATGTTGCGAAACACGGACCCGGCGCTTCACGTATTCGGCGGAAAGCTCGTCGTCAACGTGACGTCCGACGTCGCGCCGGACAAGGGCGACGCGATGTTTTCCCTCGTCGCGCGCAGCGGCGCGGACTGCGCCTTGTTCGCCGGGGACGACGTCAACGATGAGGTCGTGTTCGCCGCCGCGCCACAAGAGTGGGTCACCATCCGGGTGGGCCCCTGGGATCCCTTCTCCCGCGCGCGCTACTTCCTGCCCAGCACCGCATCGATGGCCATACTGCTCGACCAAATGCTCGCCGACCTGGCGAGATCTCCGCCTCGTCGCGACCCGCCGGCAGATCCGCCGGCCCCCTCGTCTGCGTGACGACGCACCACTCTCCCTCGGCAGGGACCGGGTGAATCCACGGACGTCCGGAGGTTGAACATGGACATCACGACACTGATCGCCAATGCGGCGTCACTGCTCGCACGCGACGCGCCAGCGATCAGCGGGCTGCGCATCGCCCTGATCATCGTGTTCGCGTGGGTCCTCGTGGCCGCGCTTCAACGCACGATCCGCAAGCTGCGTGAACGGATTGCGAGCCGGCTGCAGGATCGCGAGTCCGTCAAGCGAGCCGAGACGTTCGGACGGGTCCTGCGATACGTGGTCGCCGTGGCGGTCTGGCTGATCTGCGCGATGCTGGTGCTCGGAGAACTGGGCGTTTCCGTGGCGCCGCTTCTCGGCGCGGCCGGTGTCGCCGGGGTTGCCATCGGGTTCGGTGCGCAAAGTCTCGTCAGGGACTACTTCAATGGCCTTTGTCTGCTGCTGGAAGACCAGATTCATCAGGGGGACGTCGTTCGTCTCGGAGAACACAGTGGACTGGTTGAGGAACTGACATTGAGGCACGTGCGCCTGCGAGACTATGACGGCCACGTCCATTTCGTGCCGAACGGACAGATCAGCTCCGTGGTGAACATGGGTCGAGGGCACGCCCACGCCGTCGTCGATGTCGGGGTGGCCTACGGAGCGGCGCTGGACGAAGCGATGGCCGTGATGACGCAAACAGCGACCGAACTGGCGACGGATCCGGCCCATCGCGAGCGCATCCTGGGCGACTTCGAGATGGTCGGGGTCGAGCGTTGGGATGATTCGGCCATCATTCTGAGAGGTCGGTTCAAGGTCGCACCCCTCGAGCAGTGGACGGTTCGACGAGAGTTCCTGCGACGCCTGAAGCTCGCCTTCGATGCACAGGGAATTGAAATACCATTCCCGCAGTTGACCATTCATGCCACGCGCGATCCACGCGCCACGGCAGGTTGGTCGGATGGGATCTCGACATCGCAGGTACCGATACCCGGGCGGCAGGCTCGAGATTGCCGAAACCCGTCGGGGTAGTCCGCCGATTCCGAACAGAGGACCTCCCTCATGCCACCCCCCAGGGAACCTCGGGATGCGCCCCACGACCGTCGCACACGGCGATTCAGCCGAATCGCCGCCGTCCCGGGCTGGGGTCGGTTTCCGAGCGTGGCCTCTGCGCGACTGTCGCGAATCGCGTTCCACGTCATCGCAGGGGCGTCGATCCTCGCGTCCGTTCCAGCCCATTCGGCAACCGATCCTCGAAGGACGGTCTGCACGATCACGATCAATTCCGCCGACGAGAAGAACGCCCTGCAACGACACCTGCCGCGCTCGCGTCACCGCTTCGTCGAACTCGTCCAGCCCGGGACCGACGACTGGCTCGAGGCGGCCTGCCGGTCGGGCGTGCGCTGCGACCTGCTGGTCATCTCCGGCCACTTCGACGGCGGCAATCACTTCTACGCGGACGGCGATCCGCCCCGCTCGATGCTGTCGGTGAGCGAACTCGAGCGGGCGTCCTGTTCCGCGTCGTGTGCCGGCGTGTTCGGACGGCTTCGCGAGGTCTATCTGTTCGGATGCAACACGCTGTCCTCGCGTCCCCTGCCCTGGACCGACGGGCCCCTGGGCGCCGGCCGCGACGCGGGCACGACGGGCGCGCCACCGGTCCCCGACCCGCGCACCCGCCCCGTCCAGGGCGAAAGCGCGCGCGATCGCCTGCGCCAGATCTTCGACCGCGTCCCGCTCCTCTATGGATTCGAGGCCAGCGCGCCCCTGGGTCCGGCGGCGGCGACGGCGCTGGACCGGGCCATGCGCAAGGGCGCGCTCGCCGCGATCGGCAGCGGCAAGCCCAATGCCTCGCTGCTGGCCGAGTTCGCCGCGCTGGGCATGGTCACCGAGGCCGGCTGGGACACGCGCCCGTCGCGCACCCGCTGGAATGTCTGCCGGGTCGCCGATCCTCGTGAACAGCCGTCGAACATCGTCCGATACCTCCATGAGCTGGTGCGACAGGACATCGCTGCCGTCAGCGAGCACATCCACCGGTGGCTGGGCCTCGTCGACTGGCTGCGCGACCAGGCGCAGTCGCCCGGTGAGACCGCCACCGCCTTTCAGTCCCTCACCGGCGACGCCTCGGCGCGTCGCGAGTTTTTGGCCTTCGCCCATCGGACCGTGTCGGCGCCCGATCGCGCCCGGCTGCTGGGCCTCGCGCGCGCGATCGGCTGGTTGTCCGATGCCGACCATCGCGAGGAAGCGGTGCGCCTGTTGCGGGAGATCGCCTCGCGCCCCACGATCGGCCTCGACGAGATCGGTCTGGCCTGCACGATCGATCGGTCGCTCGCGCCGCTGTCGGACAGCGAGCAGCTCGCGCTGCGGGCGGGCGCGCCGGACAGCGTCGCGCACGCGGCGCTGCTCGCGTGCACCGGCGCCGCCCCCGAGCGGCAACGAACCCTGGCGGCCCTCGCGAGCGATGACCCGAACGACGTGCTGATCGGCGCCGCCTTCCTGAGCCACCGTCCGGCCCTGGCGCCCGTCGAATGGCGGGCCCTCGTCGAAGCAGTCGCCGCGATGACCTCGCCGCAGGCCCAGACGACGGCGCTGGAGGCGCTCGGCCGCTCCGGGCTGTCGGATGCGATGGTGGTGGCGCGACTCGGCGTGCTGTACTCGGACACCCCGTTCTGGTCGGTGCAGAACGCGATCGCCGGCCTTCTGCTGCGCGCCGAGGCGCCCGCGTGGCGGCAGGTGCCAGGGTTGGCGCCGATGCTGCGCGACCGGCGGCTGCCCGCGCCGCAAGACCGCACCCTGGTCGACGCGCTGCTGGAGCGGCTGGCCGATCGCTGAGGGGCGCGGGGTCGTCCGCCCGGGTCTCTCGCCGACGACGCGGCGCGGCTCAGGCAGGCGTCGAGGGCATCGGACGACTCATCGGCTGGTGGCTTCGGATGCCCGCTTCGCCGAACCCCAGGCGGACTCGAGGCGCGACCACGCGGAACGCCACTGCACCGGCCACTGCGGCTGCAGCGGCCCACCGGCCCGCAAGGCCATCTCGATCGTGCCCGCCAGTGTCGACATCTCCATCGCGCCGACCTGCGCGCTGGCCGAGCGCAAGGCATGCATCAGGCGTTGCACCGTCGCGCGATCGCCCGCGTCGAACGCGGCATCGGCCTCGCCGAGCCGGCGTCGGGTGTCGTCCTCGAACAGTTGCCGGATCTCCTCGGCGAAACCCGGCTCGGTACCATCGGCCACGTTGGGCAGGCTCGCCAGCACGGCCGAATCGAACACCGTGGGAGCGGGCTCCGCCACCGGCACGTTCCCGGCGGGCGGAGTCGTCGCGGGCCGACTCGATGGCGACGGATCCACGCCCAGGTGGCGGGTCAGCATCCCCAGCAAGGCCGCCCCGGTCACGGGCTTGGGCAGATAGTCGTCCATGCCGGCGTCCGCGCAGCGTTGCCGGTCCTCGGACAAGGCATTGGCCGTCAGGGCGATGATCGGGAGTCGGGCCTTGTCGGTGCCCAAGGCGCGGATCTGGCGGGACGCCTCGAAGCCGTCCATCACCGGCATCTGGCAATCCATCAGCACCAGTTCGACCGCCTGCGACTGCACCGCGGCCACCGCCTGCGCGCCGTCACCCACCATCACCACGGTCATGCCGATGCGCTCGAGCATCGCGCGGACCACCTGCTGATTGACCAGGTTGTCCTCGGCCACCAGCACCCGGGCCGGCCGTGGCAAGGCGCCGGCGGGCGAGGCATCTCCCGATGTCGTGGCCGCACCGGCCGCGGCGAGAGCGGGCCACAGCGGAACGTCGAACCAGAAGGTGCTGCCCTTGCCCGGCTCGCTCTCGACGTGGATCGATCCCCCCATCAGCTCGATGAGGTGCTTGGAGATCACCAGGCCCAGGCCGCTGCCGCCGTAGCGGCGCGTGGTCGAGGCATCGGCCTGGCTGAAGCGCTGGAAGAGCTGCGCGAGTTGCGCGGGCGCGATGCCGATGCCGGTGTCCTGGACCGTGACCCGCATCCAGTGCCGCGGGTCGCCCGCGGGCCCGTCCACCCGGGATCCGCGCAGCCTCACCGTGCCGCCCTCGGCGAATTTCAGCGCATTGCCCATCAGGTTCGTGACCACCTGTCGCAGCCGACTGGGATCGCCGCTCACCGCGCCAAGCGCGGCCAGCTCGATGTCGGTGACGATCGTCGTGCCCCGGGCGGCCCCCAGCTCGCGGAAGGTGGCCTCGATGGTTCGCAGCAACTGCGCGGGGTCGAAGTCGACCCGCTCGATCGCGACCTTGCCCTCCTCGATCTTGGACAGATCGAGGATGTCGCCAAGCAGTTCGTGCAGCGCCTGCGCGGAGCTGGAGATCGCCTGCGCGTAGCGCGCCTGCTCCGCATCCAGGCGGGTGGCCTGCAGGAGCTCCGACATGCCCAGGATCCCGTTCATCGGCGTGCGGATCTCGTGGCTCATGTTCGCCAGGAAGCGACTCTTGGCCAGGTTGGCATCCACCGCGAGCTGCCGGGCGTGCTCGCGTTCGGCCGCCACCGAGTCGCTTTGCAGGCGCAGCCGCGTCATCTCCGTCCAGCTCTGGTTGCTGCGCCAGGTCTCCTGCGTGAGGACGATGCCGTAGATCACGAAGATGGCCACGATGATCCAGGCCTCGGCATAGCCGTGCCAGATCGTCGAACTCATCAGCGGCACCAGCATCACCACGTAGTTGATCACCGCGGTGCGAAAGCTGCTGACCAGCACGAACACGCCGATCGCGGTGATGCACATCACCGCGGCGAACAGCAGCGTGCCCATCATCGTGGCGTACGTGGCGGGGATGAACACGATCGAGATGACGCCCCAGCACAGGTTGTCGAGGACGATCATCACCTCGAACCGGCCCTGCCAGTACCCGACGCGTCGCACCCGGTCGGGATCGCGTTCGAACCGACGCGTCTCCCAGGTTCGGCTGGCGCTCACGGCCACACGCACCACCAACCAGCCGAGCAGCCAGGCCGGATCGACCGATCCCCACAACGCGTAGCAGATCACCATCGAGAAGGCGATCGCGCCGACCTGCGGCTGCGGCGCCAGCTGGTAGATCGTGTTGATCCGCTGGAATCGGATCTCCGCCTCGATCTGCTGGGCAGGGCCCGGTGCGGGAGCGCTCGAGGTCGTGCTCATGGGATATCGGACCCGTTCGCGAGCGGGTTGCGGCGCGCGGGCGGATCGCCGACAGGGCCCCGGCCGCCCGAGGCGTGATGCCTCGCGCGGGCTGGCGAGGCACCGACCTCGCTGCCGAACTCCGACAAATTCATCATGCTCCTCCGAACCCGACCCCCGTCACGCTCCGGTCCCGGGGCCACCGGCGCTCACCGGCGGCGGCGCGGATACCCGGGTGATCGAAAGGGATCGAGCCGTCTGCTCCATCATCGACGCCTGGACGATTTTTGCAAGCGGCGCGCGAGGCGCCCGCTGCGGCCCGCCGGCGGGCGGAAGGTGACGGACGGGCGGCGTCGACCCCGGGAGGGTCCCCGCACGGCGCCCGAACGGTCCGCCAAACAGCGGCCGCCGACCCCGGATTCTCGACGAACCCCGCCCCCCTGGCTGCGACCGGCACCAGGCAGGCGCACAATCACGCTGCGTGCCGGGCGCCCCCATGCGCCCTGTCCAACCCCACGGAGACCCTGCGATGAAATCCCGACTCTGCGACCGGCTCGGCATCGACTTCCCGCTGTTCGCGTTCAGCCACTGCCGTGACGTGATCGCCGCGGTCAGCAAGGCGGGCGGCTTCGGCGTGCTCGGCGTGGTGGGCCACACCGCCGAGAGTGTGCGCATCGAACTCGACTGGCTCGATGCGCACACGAACGGCAAGCCCTACGGCGTGGACCTGATCGTGCCCACGAGCATCGATGCGAAGGACGGTGGCCTGACGCCCGCCGAGATCGAGGCCCGCATCCCGCCGGAACACAAGGCCTACGTCGCGCGCATCCTGGCCGAGAACGGCGTCGATGCGAAGGGGCTGTGGGACGAGGGCGTGCCCGCCGACTACGGCGACAACCTGCGCGCGAGCGGCGCGATCGGCGTGCTCACCGAGGCATTGAAGCACCCGCAGGTGAAGATGGTGGTCAATGCGCTGGGCGTGCCGCCGCCCTTCATGATGCAGATGGCGCGCGAGAAGGGCCTGTTGGTCGGGGCGCTCACCGGCGCGCGCGAGCACGCGATCCGCCACGCCGAGGCCGGCGTCGACGTGCTGATCGCCGCCGGGGGAGAAGCCGGCGGGCACTGCGGCGAGGTGGCCACGATCGTGCTGATTCCCGAGGTGCTCGAGGCCGTCAAGGACTTCCCGGATCTCTACGTGCTGGCCGCCGGGGGCATCGTCACCGGGCGTCAGATGGCCGCGTGCATGGCGATGGGTGCCGACGGCGCCTGGTGCGGATCGGTGTGGCTCACCACCCAGGAGGCCGAGACCAACCCCGCGGTGAAGGAGAAGATGCTCGCGGCGAGCTCGCGGCAGACGGTGCGTTCGCGCAGCCGGACCGGCAAGTACACCCGCCAGCTGCGTTCGCCCTGGACCGACGCCTGGCAGCAGCCCGAGGCGCCCGAGCCGCTGCCGATGCCCTTGCAGGGGCTGGTGAGCGAACCGGCGCTGCGGCGCATCGACAAGCTCGCCGAGGCGGGCGATCCGGCCGCGCGCAAGCTCGCCACCTACTGGGTGGGCCAGGGCGTGGGCCTGATGAACCAGTCGCTGTCGGCACGCCAGGTGGTGGCCGAGTTCATCGAGGACTTCGCCGCGGCCTCCGAGCGGCTGGCCGCGTTCACGCGCTGAGGGAACACGCACCATGGAAATCACACACCGATTCATCGACACCAACGGCGTGCGGCTGCACGTCGCCGAGGCCGGCGAAGGTCCGCTCGTCGTGCTGTGCCACGGCTGGCCGGAGTCCTGGTACTCCTGGCGGCACCAGCTCGTGGCGCTGGCCAAGGCGGGCTACCACGCGGTGGCCCCCGACCAGCGCGGCTATGGGCGCAGCGATCGGCCCCAGGCCATCGACCAGTACACGCTGTTCCACCTCGTGGGCGACCTGGTCGGCCTGCTCGACGCGCTGGGCGCTCCGACCGCGGTGGTCGCCGGCCACGACTGGGGCGCCCCGGTCGCCTGGCACGCGGCGCTGCTGCGCCCCGATCGCTTCAAGGCGGTGATCGCGCTGAGCGTGCCGTTCCGACCCCGCGGGCCGGTGGCCCCCACCAGCGTCATGCCGCAGACCCCCCAGGCGCGGTTCTACCAGCTCTACTTCCAGGAGCCGGGCGAGGCCGAAGCCGAACTCGAGCGCGATCCCCGACGCAGCATCCGGCAACTGTTGTACTGGGGCTCGGGCGATGCCCCGCGGCGCCCGCCCGGCGAGCGGCCCGCCGGCGCACCGCCCGCGCCCGCGGGCATGGTGCCCCGGGGGGGCGGCTTCCTGAATCCGGTGGAGGCGCCCGCGGTGCTGCCCGCGTGGCTGCTCGAGTCGGACATCGACGTCTACGCGGCCCAGTTCCGAGAGACCGGGTTTCGCGGCGGCCTGAACTGGTACCGCAACATCGACCGCAACTGGAGCCTGCTCGGTCCCTGGGCCGGTGCGAAGGTGACCGTGCCCGCGCTCTACGTGGCCGGCGAACGCGACCTGGTGGTGGCCTTCCAGGGGCCGGAGAAGACGCTGCAGTCGCTGCGCGATTCGGTGCCGGACCTGCGCGACGCCGTCTTGTTGCCGGGCTGCGGGCACTGGACCCAGCAGGAACGCCCCGCCGAGGTCAACGCCGCGATGATCCGATTCCTCGGCTCGCTCGGCTGAGGCCCACGCTCACCCGGTGCGCCCCATCAGGGCGCGCACCGGGGGCAAGGGGATCCGGCATGCCATCACGCGCCGGGACACCCCGGCGTGCACCGCCTCAGGAGCGCTTGAGCGCGGCCGCCTCGGCCTGTTGCCGGCGGCGTTGCTCGCCGATCGCGCGCAGCCTCTCCACGTCGGCCGGATCGACCCGGCCATAACGCGCGCGCCAGCCCGGGTCGTCCTTCCAGGCGAACGGCGCCTGCACCGTGGTGCGAGGCGCGCTCGCGGTCTCGAGCTGCGAGAGTGCCAGCCGCACCACCTCGCGCTGCATGTCGGCGCGACCCGGGTGCCCGCAGGGATTGCCGAGCGGGAAATCGGTGAACACGAAGCGCGGCACGCCGCAGTGTTCGACCACGTCACGCGCGGAGCCCACCACCACGGTGGGCAGGCCATGCGCCTCGAGGAACCGTGCGACCAGACTCACGGTCTGGTGGCACACGGGTCACAGAGCGCTCAGCACGACCGCGTCGACGCAGTCCTCGCGCAGTCGCGCCAGGATCTGCGGCGCGTCCTCGGTGTTGGTCTTGCGTTGGCTGTACTCGGTGGGCACGCCGTGAAAGCGGGGTGCCAGCGCACCGATCACCCCATCGCGCACCGCATCGAGCATCGCCTGAACCGGCAGGTAGGTCTCTCGATCCTGCGTGTGGGTGGACTCGCGGTCCCAGGCCAGGTTGTCGGTGTTCAGCCCCGCCGGCACCGGATCGACACGACCGGACCAGACGTGGCGCACACCGCGCGCATCCTTGTTGTGCAGATCGGGCGGGTGCGCGGTGGTGATCAGCGCCACCGTCGCTTCCCGCAGCGGTTTGTCGAGCCGGGCAAACGGCACCGTGTCGTGCGTCGCCCAGACGTAGTCGCTCGGGTAGCCGAGCGCGCGGTAGTAGCCGCGGGTCCGCTCGATGTAGCGGACGGTCTCTTCGGCAGGGGTCATGGCGGGGAGTCTCGCGAGGGGTTGGGGGGGCGATGCGCCCGCATCGCCCGGCCAGACGGCCCCGTCGTGCGGGGCCACCTTCGAGCAGTCTAGCCCCCGGCTTCGACGCACGAGGTCGGTGCACCCACGGAAATGAGCCGACCGACCTGACCTGGAAACTTGACACCCGAAGTGTGGCCACCGGATAGTGGCGCGCTCGCCCGCCGCGCCTGCCCTCCCGGCCGCCGCCGCGAGGCCTCGGAAGCCGCTCATGAGAATCGCCGTGCTCGGCGGTGGCCACGGTTGTTACGCCGCCGCCGCCGACCTCACCCTCCAAGGCCACCAGGTCGCCCTGTGGCGGCGCAACGCGCGCGAGTTCGACGCGATCCGGGCGCAGGGCGGCATCGCCCTGATCGACCACGACGGTCGGCGCATCGTGCCGATCGCGCGACTCACCGACGACATCGGCCAGGCGGTGCGTGGCGCCGAGCTGCTGCTGATGCCGTTGCCCGCGCCCACGCAGGTGGACCTCGCGCGCGCCATCGCCCCCCACGTGCACGATGGCCAGGTGCTGTTCCTGCCGCCCGGCAGCTTCGGCAGCGTGGTGGTGGCCCGCAAACTCGAGCGCGCCGGCGTGCGCGCGCGCCTGGCCTTCGCCGAGACCGGCACGCTGCCCTGGCTCGCGCGCAAGCGCGGGCCCGCCGAGGTGGCGATCACGATCCGCGCGGTGCGCCTGCCCACCGGGGTCTTTCCGCTGTCGCGCGCCGACGAGGCGCTCGCCCTCATCCGGCGCGCCTTCCCGTCGGTGCAGGCCTGCGGCGACGCCCTGTCGGGCGCGCTGATGAACGCGGGGCCGATCATCCACCCGCCGCTGATCCTGATGAACGCGGCGCCGCTGGAGCACTTCCCCCGCTGGGACATCCACAACGAAGGCACGCAGCCCAGCGTGCGCGCGGTGACCAACCGGCTCGACGCCGAGCGGATCGCGCTGCGCGAGGCGCTCGGCTATGGCGCGCCCCACTTCCCGCTGGCCGATCACTACACCAGCGACCGCTGGATGTACGGCGACGCGCACAAGCGCCTGACCGACTCGGGCGACTGGCGCGAGCACATCCCGCTGACCACGCACCGCTACATGACCGAGGACGTCGTGGTGGGGCTGGCCTTCCTCGCCTCGGTGGCGCGCAAGGCGGGGGTCGACGCCCCGGTGGCGCACGGACTGCTCGCGCTGGCCGGCGCGATCCTCGGTCACGACCTGCGCGAGGGCGAGCGCACGCTCGAGGGCCTGGGCCTGGCGCACCTGGACGTGGCCGCCCTCCAGGCGAGCCTGCGGTGAGCCCGTCCCCACCCGTGTCCGACACGCCGATCGGCGCGGTGGGCGCCGGCCGCATGGGGCGCGGCATGGCGATCGCCTTCGCCTGGGCGGGCCTGCCGGTGCGGCTGATCGACGCCCGGCCGCGCGAGCCCGCGCGCTGGCGGGCGCTGCGCGCCGAGATCGACACCGACCTGCGCGCCAACCTCGGCGCGATGGCCCGGCTGGGCACGATCGACGACGCGGGCATCGAGGCGCTGATGCGCCGCATCGAGGTGGTGGCCGAACCCGAGGCCGACGCCGCGATCGCGGCCTGCCCGGTGCTCTTCGAGGGCGTGCCCGAGACGCTGGAGGCCAAGCGCGAGGCGCTGGCGCGGATCTCCGCGGCCGCCGCGCCCGAGGCGATCATCGCGTCCACCACCTCCACGATGCTCAGCACCGAGCTGGCGGGCTTCGTGCGCGGCCCGCAACGTTTCCTGAACGCGCACTGGCTGAACCCGGCGTGGATCATCCCGATCGTCGAGGTGAGCCCGCACCCGGGCACCGAACCGGCCGTCACCGATCGGCTGTGCGCGCTGCTCGCGCGGGCCGGCAAGACGCCGGTGCGCTGCGCCCCGGCCCCCGGCTACATCGTGCCCCGCCTGCAGGCGCTGATCATGAACGAGGCCGCGCGGATGGTGCAGGAAGGCGTGGCCAGCGCCCAGGAGATCGACACCGCGACCCGCCACGGGCTGGGCCTGCGCTTCGCGGCCATCGGCGTGCTCGAGTTCATCGACTTCGGTGGCGCGGACATCCTCTATCACGCCAGCCGCTACCTCTCGGCCCGGCTCGACGCGCAGCGCTACGCGCTGCCCGAGTCGATCGAGGCGATGATGCGCGAGAATCGGCTGGGCCTGCGCACCGGCCAAGGCTTCTACGACTGGTCCGCGGGTCAGACCACGGACCCGCGCCAGGACGTGCTCGCCCGAACCCTCGGTATGCTTCGCCACTCGGGCCTGTACCGCCCTCCCGCCAACGATCCCAGTTCACCGCCCGCTCAGAAGGAGCCCGAATGAAGACCACCCTCGCCCCGCGCCGCCGCGGCCTGTCGGCCGCGATCGCCTGCCTGGCCACCGCCACGCTGCTCGCCCCGCTGGCCGCCCAGGCCCAGGAAGTCACGCTGAAAGCGGTCAACGCCTTTCAGGAAGGCACCTACTTCGCCCGCAACTTCGAGCGCTTCGTGAAGAAGGTGAACGACGAGGGCAAGGGCATCGTCCAGATCAACTACATCGGCGGCCCGAAGGCGATCCCCACCTTCGAGCAGGGCAATGCGCTGCGCAACGGCGTGGTCGACATGGCCAACACCACCACGTCGTTCACCGCCACCCTGGTGCCCGAAGGCCTGGCGCTGAACTACACGAACATGACGATGGCCGAGGCGCGCAAGAACGGCGCGCTCGAGTACCTGAACAAGATCATGATGGAGAAGGGCCTGTACTACTTCGCCAAGACCGGCGAGGGCATCCAGTACTACATCTATTCCAACAAGAAGATCGACAAGGCCGACCTCACCGGCCTGAAGCTGCGCATCGCCCCGATCTACCGCGACTTCTTCCAGAAGCTCGGCGCCAACGTGCTGCAGGTCGCCCCCGGCGAGGTCTACACCGCGCTCGAGCGCGGCGTGGTCGACGGCTACGGCTGGCCGCTGATCGGCATCTTCGACCTCGGCTGGCACGAGAAGACCAAGTACCGTCTCGAACCGGGCTTCTACGCGATCGAACTGGGCATCCAGTTCAGCGCCAACAGCTGGAAGAAGCTCACTCCCGCGCAGCGCGCCTTCCTCGAGAAGCAGGCCGCCGCGATGGAGGCCGAGAACGCCGAGATCGCCCGACGCGACTCGGCCGAGGAGATCAAGCGCCAGCAGGCCGCGGGCATCCAGGTGGTCAAGCTCGACGACGCGCAGGCGCGCACGTTCCTGAAGACCAGCATGGACGCCGCCTGGGACGGCATCGTCAAGGCCAGTCCGGTCCATGGACCGAAGCTGCGCGAGATGATGGCGCCCAAGTGATCCCCCGGCCCGAGCCCGCCCGATGCTGACCCGACTCGTGCACGGCTGCGCGGTGCTCGCCGCGCTGCTGATCGGGCTGGTGCTGGCCCTGGTGTGCTTCGACGTGATCGGGCGCAACCTGGGCATGAACAGCCTGCCCTGGATCGTCGAGGTCACCGAGTACACGCTGCCGATCGCCACGCTGCTGGTGGCCCCCTGGCTGCTCGAGCGCAACGAGCACGTGCGCCTGGACCTGCTCGGGGCCACGCTGTCGCCGGCCGCGATGCGTCGGATCGACCGCGTGGCCGCCGCCTGCGGGCTGGTGATCAGCGCGGTGCTCACCGTGTATTCGGTGCGGGTCATCCTCGACACCCGGGCGGCGGGCGGCCTGGTGCTCAAGAGCCTGGTCTTCCCCGAGTGGTGGCTGTTCGCGCCGCTGCCGCTGGGCTTCACGCTGCTGGCCGCGGTGTCCCTGCGCAAGCTGCTGCGGCCCGATCCCCACCCGTCGGCCCACCCGCTCGACCTCGCCCGCGGAGAGTGACGATGCTCTGGTGGCAGACGCTGCTCGTGCTGTTCGGCATCCTGACGGTGCTGCTGCTGGCCGGGCTGCCGGCGGGTTTCGCGTTCCTGGGCATCAACCTGGTGGGCGCGATCATCTATCTGGGCGGCGACGCGGGGCTGATGCAGGTGGTGCGCAACAGTGTCGCCTCGCTCACCAACTTCTCGCTGACGCCGATTCCCTTCTTCGTGTTGATGGGCGAGGTGCTGTTCCACACCGGCGTGGCGATGCGCGCGATCGACGCGTTCGACAACCTGATCTGGCGGGTGCCCGGCCGGCTGTCGGTGATCGCGGTGGTGGCGGGCACGGTGTTCTCGGCGATCTCCGGCAGCACGATCGCGACCACCGCGCTGCTGGGCAGCCTGCTGCTGCCCGAGATGCTGCGCCGCGGCTACCAGCCCGCGATGGCGATGGGCCCGATCATGGCGATCGGCGGGGTCGACATGCTGGTGCCGCCGTCGGCGCTGACGGTGCTGCTGGGCAGCCTCGCGGGCATCTCGATCTCCGGCCTGCTGGTGGCCGGCGTCGTGCCGGGCATGCTGCTCGCGGTGGTCTTCGTCGGCTACATCGTGCTGCGCTGCGCCTTGAACCCCTCACTGGCGCCGGCCTACGAGCACGCGCCGGTGCGCGGGTGGGCCCGCTGGCGCCCGTTGGTGGTCTACGTGACCCCGCTGGTGCTGATCTTCGTGCTGGTGATCGCGGCGATGACCGCCGGCTGGGCCACGCCCACCGAATCGGCGGCGATCGGCGCGCTCGCCACGATCGGGGTGGCGCTGCTCTACCGCGCGCTGACCCCGGCGAACCTGATGAAGGCGCTGATGGGCACCACCGCGATCACCGGTGTGATCCTCTTCATCATCCTGGGGGCCACCACCTTCTCGCAGATCCTCGCGTTCTCGGGGGCGACCAATGGCCTCGTGTCGCTGGTGCAAGGCTCGGGCCTGGGCCCCTGGGTGGTGCTGCTGATGATGATGGCGATCCTGCTGCTGCTGGGCTGCTTCATCGATCAGGTCAGCATGATGCTGATCACGCTGCCCTTCTTCATGCCGCTGGTGCAGCACTATCAGTGGGACCCGCTGTGGTTCGGCGTGATGTTCCTGATCTGCATGCAGCTCGGCCTGCTGACCCCGCCCTTCGGGATGCTGCTGTTCACGATGCGCGGTGTCGCGCCGAAGTCGATCGCGACCCACCAGATCTTCTCGGCGGTGACGCCGTACGTGCTGTTCGGCCTGCTGATGCTGGTGGCGGTGATGCTGTTCCCGGGGCTGGCCACCTGGCTGCCCAAGGTCCTGCTGAAATAAGGCCGCGACGATGGGCGCACTCGCCGACCGTCTGGAGCACGACGCCACGCGCGGCGAGGTCCTCGACGGGCCACGCCGCTACCTGCTGATGCGCGCCGACGTGTTCTCCGGGGCGATCGCGCTGGTGGCCGCGCCGCTGCGGGCGGCGATGCTCGAGGCCTTCGCCCGGTCGGTCGCGCTGCACGGCGCCGACAGCGTGCAGGCCTACCTGGAGGCCCTGCACGGCGACCGCGACGCGCTGATCGCGTCGATGCCCGCGGCCGCGGCCGACCTGGGCTGGGGCGTCTGGCGCTTCGAGCCGCCCCCCGCGCCCGGCGACCGGCTGGCGCTCACCGTCGACAACAGCCCCTTCGTGCAGGCCTTCGAAGACTCGCCGGCCGACACCGCGGTGTGCGCGCCGATCGCCGGCATGCTCACCGCCCTCGGCCAGGCGCTCTGGCAGGCGCCGGTGCAGGTGCGCGAGACCTGCTGCGCCGCGCGAGACGGCGGCACCACCTGCCGCTTCGAGGCCCGACCCCGGTTGCCCGTCCCGCCCCCGAGCCCGTGATGATCGACCCCGCGCACTGCTTCGATGGCGAGCGCGTGCACCGCGCGGTGTACCTGGACGAAGACCTCTTCCGGCTGGAGCGCCAGCGCCTGTTCGCCCGAACCTGGCAGTACATCGCCCACGAGAGCCAGCTGCCGGACACCGGCGACTATGTGACCGCCGAGATCGCGGGCCAGCCGGTGTTGCTCACGCGACGCGCCGATGGCGGGCTGGCCGCGATGTTCAATCGCTGCGCGCACAAGGGGGCGCCGCTGCTCACCGAACGCCAGGGCTGCGCGGGCGGTGCGCTGCGCTGCCCGTACCACGGCTGGAGCTACCACCTGGATGGCCGGCTGATCGGCGTGCCGCAGCGTCCCGAGTACGCCCGCTCGGCGTTCGAGGCCTGCGAATCGGCACGGGGGCTCGCGCCGGTGGCCTGCGCCTCGTACCGTGGCTTCGTCTTCGTGCGGGTCAGCCCGAGCGGCGAGGACTTCACCACCCAGGCGGGGGCGCTGCTGCCCACGCTGGACCTGATCGCCGACCGCTCGCCGGGCGGACGGATGACGGTGAGCGGGCCGTGCCTGCGGATGCGCCTGAAGTGCAACTGGAAGCTGTACCTCGAGAACATCAACGACACGCTGCACGTGCTGACCGCGCACGCGTCGGCCGCCGGCGCGGCCAGCACGGTCTGGGGCGCGCCGCCGCCGGACACCCCCAAGCCGATGGCGATCGAGCAGCTGCTGCCCTTCGCCGAGGGGCACGCGTTCTTCGAGCGGATGGGGGGACGCCTGCTGCCCGGCGGGCACACCATCCTGGGCACCCGCGGCTCGATCCACGCCGGCTACGGCGCGCTGGACGACTACACCCGGGCGCTGCGCGAGGCGCACGGCGAGACCCGCGCCGAGGCGGTGCTGGCCTTCGCGCCGCAGAACGTGATCCTCTACCCCGGGGTGGCGCTGAAGGCCTCGCCGCTCACCATCCGGGTGTTGCGCCCGATCTCCGCCGGCGAGACGCTGCTCGAGGTCTGGGCGCTGGCCCCGGCCGATGGCCCGGGCACGCTGCGCCAGCGCGGCATCACCTACAACCGGCTGGTGTTCTCGCCGATGTCGGTGGTGGCCCACGACGACATCCACCTGTGGGAGGCCACGCAGCGCGCGCTGGCCGCCGGCGGCAACGAGTGGGTGAGCCTGCAGCGCGCGTATCCGGGCGCCGAGACGGCCGACGGGCCGACCGGCGAGGGCCGCGAGGTGGCGGGCACGGACGAGGCGCTGATGCGCCACCAGTACGCGGCCTGGCGACACTGGATGACCCGGCCCGAGGAGACCGCGCACCCCTCGGCGCGCGCCTGAGGCCCACGCCTGGCGCGCCGATCGGCCGCGGACGGCCGCGCGACCCGATCGGCGATCCCTGCCTCAGCGCGACAGCCAGGCATTGAAGCGCGGTGCGCGCTTCTCCTTGAACGCGGCCACGCCCTCCTTCGCATCCGGGTGGTGGTCGCTGATCGCGGTCTTCGCGGCGATCTCGTCGAGCGATTGCGACCAGCTCAGCTCGGCCGCGTTGTGGATCGAGCGCTTGAGCAGCCGCATCGACACCTGGGGCCCCTCGGCGAGCTCGCGCGCCAGCGCGTAGGCCGCGTCGGCCAGCGCCGCGTCATCGTGCACCTCGTGCACCAGCCCCATCGCCAGCGCCTGCTCGGCCGGCACGATCCGCTTGCGCATCAGGAAGTCCATCGTGCGGGCGACGCCCAGCAGTTGCACCAGCAGGTGCTGGCCGCCTTCGTCGGGCAGCAGTCCGAAGCGCAGCGTCGCGCTGCCCATCGTCGCGGAGCGCGCCGCGAGCCGGAAGTCGCAGGCCAGCGCCATCGAGAACCCGGACTGCAGCGCCAGTCCGTTCATCGCGGCGATCGTCAGCTTGCTCTGCTCGCGGATCGTGGTGTTGAGCTTTTGCGAGATCACCCGCAGCGCGTCGTAGGTGCCGATGTCGGTGTCGTGCCCGCCCGGGATGGGGGGCACCTGCATGCCCGCGTCGCCGGTGCCGTCGCGATAACCCTTCAGGTCGTCGCCGGCGCAGAACGCCCGCCCAGTGCCGGTGATCACGATCACCCGCACCTGATCGTCCATCTGCGCCTGCGTGAGCGTCTCGATCAGGTTGCGCTTGATCGCGGTGCTCATGCCGTTCAGCTGCGCCGGGCGGTTGAACTGGATCCAGGCGATGCCTGGGTCGCGCAGGCTGACGTCGAAGCCGGTGAACGATCCTGTCTTCATGGGGGTCTCCTCGAAAGCGATGGGCCTGGCCCGCGCCGCGGGCGCGGGGGATCGGGGGGTCCCGTATCATCGCGCCTGTCGGGGCCGCCACGCGCGCCGGCACGATCCGGAGAAGCTCCATGAACGATTCTCGAAACCCCGCCCCCGGCGCCCGGACTGCCCGCGCCGTGGGTGTCATCGGCCTGGGCGCGATGGGCATGGGGGTGGCCCGCACGCTGTTGCGCCGCGGCTTCCAGGTGCACGCCTGCGACGTGCGCGAGTCGGCCCGCCAGGCCGCGCGCGAGGCGGGTGCGACCGCCCACGCCGACCCCGCCTCGCTGGCGCGCGAGGTCGACGCGGTGATCGTGCTGGTCGTCAACGCCGCGCAGACCGACGCGGTGCTCTTCGGTGAGCGGGGCGCCGCCGCCGCGCTGCGCCCCGGATCGACCGTGATCGCCTCGAGCACGGTGGCACCGGCCTACGCGGTCTCGCTCGACGAGCGGCTGCGCGCGCACGGCCTGCGCCACCTCGACGCGCCGGTGTCCGGGGGCGCCGCCCGCGCCGCCAGCGGCGAGATGACGATCATGGCCTCGGGCGCGCCGGACACCTTCGCCTGCGTCGAGGACGTGCTGGCCGCGATCGCCGCGAAGGTCTACCGGCTGGGCGATGCGCCGGGCATGGGATCGAAGGTGAAGATGATCAACCAGCTGCTGGCCGGCGTGCACATCGCGGCGGCCACCGAGGCGATGGCGCTGGGCATCCGCGCCGGCATCGACCCCGCCGCGCTGTACGAGGTGATCTCCAACAGCGCGGGCGCGAGCTGGATGTTCCAGAACCGCGTGCCGCACATCCTCGCGGGCGACTACACCCCGTTGTCGGCGGTGAACATCTTCGTGAAGGACCTGGGCATCGTGCTCGATGCCGCCCACGAAATGACGTTCCCGCTGCCGCTGACCTCGGCCGCGCACCAGATGTACCTCGCGACCAGCGCCGCGGGCCTGGGCGGCGAGGACGATTCGGCCGTGATCAAGATGTTCCAGCGGCTCACCGGCATCGACCTGCCCGCCCCGAAGGAGTGACCATGCTGCTCGGCTGCATCGCCGACGATTTCACCGGCGCCACCGACCTTGCCGGCATGCTGGTGCGCGGTGGCATGCGCACCGTGCAGACCATCGGCGTGCCCGCCGGCCCGGCCCCCGAGGCCGACGCGATCGTGGTGTCGCTGAAATCGCGCACCCTCCCGGCCGACCAGGCCATCGCGCAGTCGCTGCGCGCGCTCGCCTGGCTGCGTGCCCAGGGGGCCCGTCAGGTCTTCTTCAAGTACTGCTCCACGTTCGACTCGACTGACCGGGGCAACATCGGCCCGGTCGCCGAGGCCTTGCTGCAGGCACTGGGCAGCGACTTCACGATCGCCTGCCCCGCCTTCCCGGAGAACGGGCGCAGCGTGTACCGCGGGCACCTGTTCGTCGGCGACGTGCTGCTCGACGAATCGGGCATGCAGAACCACCCGCTCACGCCGATGCGCGACCCGAACCTGGTGCGCGTGCTGCAGGCGCAGTCGCGCGGCCGGGTGGGCCTGGCCCGCCACGACGCGGTGGCGCGCGGCGCGGCGGCGCTGGCCGAACGATTCGCGGCGCTGCGCGCCGAGGGCGTGTCGCTGGCGATCGTCGACGCGATCGACGACCGCGACCTGCTCACGATCGGCCAGGCCTGCGCGGATCTGCCCCTGGTCACCGGCGGCTCGGGGGTGGCGATGGGTCTGCCCGCGAACTTCGCCGCGCGCGGCCTGCTCGGCGATCCGGCCGCGGCCGCCACGCTGCCACGCACCGAAGCGCGGGCCGCGGTGATCTCGGGCAGTTGCTCGCGGGCCACCAACGAGCAGGTCGCGCGCTGGGCGGCCACGCAGCCGTGCTTCCGGATCGACCCGCTGGCGCTGGCCGGCGGCCGCGACGTGGTGGGCGAGGCGCTGGCCTGGGCCGCGGGCCTGCCCGCGGGCAGCACGCCGATGTTCGCGGCCACCGACACACCAGAAGTGGTGGCCGCGGTGCAGCGCCAGCTCGGGGCCCAGGTCGCCGGCGAGCGCGTCGAGGCGGCCTTCGCGGCGCTGGCGCGCGCACTGGTGAGCGGGGGCGTTCGCCGGCTGGTGGTGGCCGGCGGCGAGACCTCCGGCGCGGTCGTCCAGGCACTGGGCATCGAACAACTGCGGGTGGGCCCGGCGATCGATCCGGGCGTGCCGTGGATGGTGGCCGACGCGTCGGCCACGGTGCCCGGCACGCTCGCGCTCGCGCTGAAATCGGGCAATTTCGGCGCGCCCGACTTCTTCGCGAAGGCGCTGGCGATGCTCGACTGAACACGGTCGGCGCGGCCGATCCGCGCCCGCCGCCGTGCCCAGGGCCGGGTCAGGGCAGCGCGCGGGCGATCAGCGGCTTGAGGTCCTGCGCCAGGCGAACCGCGAAGGGGTGGAAGCCCGCCTCGGTGTCGCCACTCTCCATCGCGAGCACCGCGTAGTAGCCCAGGTTGCGATCGAACCAGGGCGTGAAGCCCAGACCACCCGGCGCCGATTGCGCCGAACAGCCCGAGGCCGGCGTGGCGCACTCCAGCCACACCCCCAGGCCGTAGCGCCAGGCCAGGCCCAGGTCGCGCGCGGGCGAGGTCCCCAACACCACCGCCGGATAGGGCTCGACCCCCTGCTGGTCGATCCGCGACGCCGCGATCAGCGAGCGGCCGCCCACCGTGCCCTTGTGGAAGGCCAGCCGCAGCAACTGGAAGTAGTCGGCGGTGCTGATGCGCAGCCCCCCACCGATCGACGGGTTGGTGCCGCCGGACTCCGCGCGCGGCGCGGTGTGATAGCGCGCCTGCGCCGACAGTGTCAGCGGCGCGCCCAAGGCCTCCTGGAACACGGTGTTCCAGCTCTTGGCGGTGGCCGCTTCGGCGATCGCGCCGAGCACCTGGAAACCCGCGGCGCCCTCGTCGAAGCGCGCGCCCGGTGCGGCCAGCGTGGGGGCCGCGCCGATCGATGTCGCGCAGGCCCGCAGCGTCACCGACGCGTCGGTCACGCACGGGGCCTGCGGCGCCAGACCGCTGGTCTGGGAGAGCAGGTGCCGCACCGAGATGTCGGCCTTCGGGCCGGTCCAGCCCAGCATCTGGCCGGTGGTGGAGTCGAGCGAGAGCTGCCCCTGTTCGATCAGGCGCAGCGCGACCAGCGCGCTGGCGAGTTGCGAGGCGCCCGCGACGGTGAGCCGCTGGTCCTCGGTCAAGGTGCCGAAACGGCGGTTGTAGACGACCTGGTCGTTGCGGTTCATCACCCGCAGAGTGAGCCCGGTGAGCCGGCCTTCGGTGACCGCCTGCTCCAGGCGCGCGTCGATCGCGGCGGCCGCCCCGGTGGTGGGCGAGGGCTGGCCGATCGGCACGCCCGCGCCGTCGCCCGCGCCGCCGGCACCGCCACCGCCGCCGCAGGCGGCCAGTGCAGCGGCCAGCACGATGCCGAGCAGGCGGCGTCCCCACGGGCGGTCCGCGCGCCGGACCGGATGCGGCGGCACCGGATCGTTCGTCCACGCCTGCGCAGACAGGCAGCGATGGGGGTCGAGGGTTTGTCGCACGGCGGCTTCGTTCGTGACCTGGGGATGGCCCGTTTCTATCACGCCGCGCGCGCGACGCCGGCGACGCGTCGCCGGACGGTGCGATCTGCGCGACAATGCGCGCCTCACGCACGCCACGCCCGCGGGACCCGCCGATGACTGCCGAACTCCATCAAGCGCGCGACGCGCTGTGCCGCACCGCCCGCTCGCTGTACGAGCGCAGCCTCACGCACGGCTCCACCGGCAACCTCAGCGTGCGGGTCGGCGACGAGTTCCTGATGACGCCCACCGGCGCGAGCCTGGGCGAGCTCGACCCGGCCCGGCTCTCGCGGCTCGATGCCCAGGGACGCCACCTCGAGGGCGACGCGCCGACCAAGGAAAGCTTCCTGCACCTGGCGATGTACGAACAACGCCCCGGCGCGCGGGCGGTGGTGCACCTGCATTCGCCGCACGCCACCGCGGTCTCGGTGCTCGCCGACGTCGACCCGCAGGACGTGCTGCCGCCATTGACCGCCTACTACGTGATGCGCGTGGGCACGCTGCCGCTGGTGCCCTACTTCGCGCCGGGCGATCGATCGCTGGCCGAGGCGGTGCGAAGCCGCGCCGCCCGACACCACGCGCTGCTGCTGGCCAACCACGGGCCGGTGGTGGCCGGTTCGAGCCTGTCGGCCGCCAGCGACGCGATCGAGGAGCTGGAAGCCACCGCGCGCCTGCACCTGATGCTGCACGGGCGTGCCTGCCGGTGCCTGCCGCCCGAGGAGGTGGCCCGGCTGCGCGCGGCGAACCCCGCCTGAGCGAGGTCTCGGCGCGGGCGGGCACTCGGCCCGCGCCTCACCGGTATCGGCGCGAGATCGACTCCGCGACGCACACCGGGCGGTCGGCACCCTTGCGTTCGAACGTGACCTCCCAGACCATCTGCGCGCCGTCGTTGGGCAGGTCGTCGCAGGCCAGCAGCTTGAAGCGCGCGCGCAGCTCGCTGCCCACCGGCACCGGCGAGGTGAAGCGCACCTTGTTCAGGCCGTAGTTCACGCCCATCTTCACGTCGCGCATCACGATCGATCGACCGTAGAAGAGCGGCAGCAGCGACAGCGTCAGGAAGCCATGGGCGATCGTGGTGCCGAACGGCCCCTCGGCGGCCCGCGTCGGGTCGACGTGGATCCACTGGTGATCGCCGGTCGCATCGGCGAACTTGTCGATCCGGTCCTGGGTGATGGTCTCCCAGTCGCTCACCGCGACCTCCTGGCCGACACAGGCCTTGATCTCGTCGAGCGATCCGAATTCGCGCACGGGCATCGATGAACTCCTGAAATGAAGGGACGAAAGGGGAACGGGGGATGTCCGACCGGCGTCGGCCACCCCGGGTCAGGTGATGGTGATGGACGCGGGGTCGACCGTCGAGTCGGGGTATTTCGGATCCATCCGCCGCAGCGTCGCGACCAGCAGGTTCATCACCGCCCAGTCGCGGTACCACTTGCGGTTGGCCGGGATCAGGTACCAGGGCGCGCGCTTGCGGTCGGTCTCGACGATCGCGTCTCGAAACGCGCCCATGTAGCGCGCCCAGTGGCGGCGCTGCTCGAGGTCGTGGGGGTCGAACTTCCAGCGGCGGTGGGGATCGTCCAGCCGGGCCTGCAGGCGCCGCGCCTGCTCCGCGCGGTCGATGTGCAGGAAGAACTTGATGATCGTGGTGCCTTCGTCGGCGAGCATCCGCTCGAACGCACGGATGTGCTCGTAGCGGCGACGCCAGCGCGCCTTGGGCACCAGCCCGTTGACCCGCACCACCAGCACGTCCTCGTAGTGCGAGCGGTTGAAGATCGTGATCTCGCCATCGGCCGGCACGTGCGGGTGCACCCGCCAGAGATAGTCGTGCGCGAGCTCGGCCGGCGTGGGCCGTTCGAAGCGCGCCACCTTCACGCCCAGCGGATTGACGCCCGAGAACACCTTGCGGATCACGCCGTCCTTGCCACCGGTGTCCATCGCCTGCAGCACGACCAGCAGCCGCTGGCGCGACTCGGCGTAGAGCCGCGCCTGCCACTCGATCAGCTCGGTGCGCAGCACCTCGGTCTGCTCGCGGGCGCTGGCCTCCTCGCCGACGAAGCCGGGGGTGGCGTCGGCATCGATCTCGTCGATCGCGGTGGACGCCGTCACCGGGATCCAGCAGCGGCGTCGGGCGCCCGCGCGGGGTTTGTCGGCCATCCGGTCTCTCCGTGTCGTGTGCGTCGGCCCGGCGGCCCGCCCGCACCCGCGAGTTAGTAGCCGAACAGGTAATCGAGGCTGATCGCCGCGCCGGTGGTCTCGAAGGCCAGGCGCTGCTCGGCCGCGCCGTAGATGATGTAGTGCGCGATCGCCCCGTTGGTGCGGCTGCCGAGGAAATCGGCGACGTACGCATCGACGTAGCCCGCCACGTCCGGATTGTCGCTCAGGTAGCGCGCCCCGTCGAAGCGCTGGAACAGCGGGCCCGGCGCCCGCCCCTCCCAGACACCGAACAGGTTGAAGTGGCGGAACAGCGTGGCGTCGTCCAGGCCCAGCGGCGTCAGGTCGGGCCAGCGGTTCTCGTACCAGCTGGCATCGAACCACGCGTTCGGGGCGCGCCCCTGCGCCGCGCCGTCGCCGAAGTAGTGTTCCTGCGCCTGATCCAGGGGGTAGGCCGCGGCCACGTCCGGATTCGCCCAGAGGTAGAACACCGGGTCGAACAGGAACGCGGCATCGCGACCGAGCTGCGGCGCGCTGGTGCGCACCGGGCCGTCGTCGTTCTGCAGTCGCCCGGCCAGTTCGGCCTGGCCGAGCACGCCATTGACCGCGCTGGACAGCAGCACACGGATCCGCTCGTGCGTCTCCATCACCCGGTCGCCAGCCACCGTGAAGCTCACCCGTCGCGACACCTCGCCCGCACCGAAGCTGACCTGTCCCGAGGGCCAGACGCCGCCGGCGAAGTCCGCCGGGGAGGCTTCTTCGGAGACCACCTGGTAGTTCACCTGGCCGGGCTGCGAGACATCCCCCCATCGGGCGACCTCGACGCGGAAGGTGGCGTTCTGCTGGGTCTCGGGTCGATCGATCTGCGCCGGGCCGAAGCCGTAACGCGATTGCGACACCCCGTTGTCGTCGTCGACCACGGTGCCGGTGGCCGCGGAGGCGCCGCTGCCCAAGCCCAGCCGCGTCGGCGCCGACAGGCGCATCGTCCACTGCTCCGGGCCTTCGTTCAGGGCATCGTCGAGCAGCGCGACCTGCACCACGCGGGTGGTGTCGCCCGGGCCGAAACTCACCGGCTGGCTGCGCGCGAGGAAATCGGCGCCCGCCTGCGCGCTGCCCGCCTCGCTGCCGACGATCACCGAGCCATTCGTCAGCGGTGGCGCCTCGAGGCTGACCACGAAGGACGCGAACCCGTCGCCCTCCGAACGCCACACCGGCTCGATCGACACCGAAGGCGTCGCCATCGCGGGCATGTCGCTGCGGCCGATGCGCACCGTGCCGGTGGCATCGGAGAGCACCGCGCCCTGCGGCGACACGAGCTGCAGTTCGAAGAGCTCGTCGGGCTCGGGCACGGGGTCGTCGCGCAGCGGCACCATCACCTGCTGCGCGACCTGCCCCGGGGCGAACCGCACCGTGGTGGGCCCGAGCTCGAAGTCGGACCCGGCCACCGCCGACGCCGAGGCGTAGATCAGGTCGGCCGAGACCACCGTGCCCGACGGTGCGTCGAGCCAGATCGGCACGAAGGCGAACCCTTCGTTCTCGTCGACCACCGCGTCGCCGATCCGAAGACCCGGCAGCGAGCCCGGCGCGGTCGTGGCGTCGTCATCGATCACCACCCAATCGGGCGCCCAGCCGGCGCTCACCGCGCTGCCGGCAACGAGCCGCCAGCCGATCAGCTCCGCGCGTTCGGCCTGGGCGTCATCGAGGATCGTCACCGGCACCACGAGCGTGGTGCGCCCCGGGGTCCAGCCGAACACGCCGGACACCGCGGCGAAATCGCTGCCCGCGCGGGCCGACACGTCCACGCTTTCCACGGTCACCGTGCCGCGCTGCGCGAGCGGGGCGTCGAGCTGCACCACCAGCGACGCCCAGCCGGCGGACTCCCCCACCGTCGTCGCGCGAATGCCGGCTTCGGTGTTGACCACCGTGGCGCCGTCGTTGCGACCGATCAGCACCGAGGCGGTCTCGCGTCCGATCGTCGCGCCCTGCCCCGCCGACAGCGTGACCGGGAACACCTCGTCCTGTTCGACGTCGTCGTCCTCGAAGACCGGCACCGCCACCGACTGGACCACCTCGCCGGGCGCGAACACCACCTGGGCTTCGGTGCCGGCGAAATCGATCTCGGAGAGCGCCGTCGCACTGGCCGTGGCCACCGCCACGGTGACCGGCACGGCCGAGGGCCTGTCCAGCGTGACCCAGACGTGGGCGAATGCCTGCGTCTCGTCGACGAACGCGTCGTGGATCGAGGCCACCGGCACACCGGCGGTCGCGTCGTCGTCGAGCACCAGCGCATGGCCGGCATTGCCGGGCACCGCGCCGTTGGCCGCCCGGACCGAGAGCGTGAGCACCTGGGCGGATTCGGCCTGGGCATCGTCGATCAATGGCACGCGCACCGTCCGGGCGATCTCGCCCGGCGCGAAGCCGAGCGTGAGCGACACCGGCACATGGTCGCGATCCGGCACCGACCCGGGTCCGGCGCTCTGCACGTCGACACTCACCCAGTGGTCGGCCGGAGCGCTCAGCTGAACGACGAAGCTGGCGTGGCCGTCGGACTCGCTCGCGGGCGAGGCCACGATGTCGACCACCGGCGTCGCGGTGTCGTCCTGGTCGCTCGGCGCGATGAAGGCCAGCGCCGACTCCCGGCCGAGGTCGGCGCCAACCGGGTCGCTCAGGCGCAGCCGGAAGGCCTCGGCCCGCTCGGCCTCGATGTCGTCGATCACCGGCACCGCCACCTGCCGCACCGTCTCGCCGGGCGCGAAGCGCAGCGTGCCCGACAAGGCGGTGAAGTCGAAACCGGTCATCGCGGTGAGGTCGTCGGTGGTGAAATCCACCGTGACTTCGCCGGTCGATGGGCGGTCGAGGCTGACCACGAAGACCGCCCGCATGTCGCGTTCGTCGACCGACACCGGATCGACCCGCACGACCGGGCGTCCCGCGGGCTGGTCGTCGTCGCGCACGAAGGCGAACGCCTGATGACGGGCCAGCGTGGCATTGACGGGATCGCGCAGCACCAGCGCGAACGATTCGGTGCGCTCGGCCTGCGTGTCGGCGGTCAGCGTGATCCGCACCGCCTTCTGCGTCTCGCCCGGGGCGAACACCAGTTCGCCTTCGGCCGCGACGAAATCGCTTCCGGGCTGCGCCTGCTGCGCCTGGGTGCTCCAGCGCAGCGACACCGGCACGGTGGCCGCCGCATCCAGACGGGCGAGGAATTCGACCACCCCGCCCGATTCCGGGGCGAAGGCGTCGTCAAGGTGAACGGTGGTCAATCGGGGCTCTCCGGGCGGTCGCGAACCGGTCGCGACGGTGGGTGTCGAGATCCGACGACTATAGCGACCCGCCACCCTCCGGCCGCACCGGGGCATCCGAACGGCCAACCCCGGCCGACCATCCGTCGGCTGCGACCGCCGTCAGACGCTCCAGGCAGGCGTCCTCGTCCGCCGTGCTGGTGTCCACGGTGGCATCGGCGAGCTGATAGAGCCGTTCGCGCTGGGCGAGCAGCGCCCGCAATTCGAGCAGCGCGTGGTCACGCCCCTGGATCGGCCGCAGGTCGCCCTGCGCGACCACGCGCGCCAGGTGGTCCTCGGGCGTCGCGCGCAGCCAGACCGTCACGCAGCGCGTGCGCAGCAGCTGGTAGGCCGTCGCCTCGAGCACCAGCGCGCCGGTGGTGGCGAGCACGAAACGCTCGTGCCCATCGATCAGACGGCCGAGGGTGCGCCGCTCGGCCTCGCGGTAGGCCTCCGAGCCGTGCACCGCGAACACGCCCTCGGCCGGTGTGCCCAGATCGCGGGCCACCTCCACCCGCAGCTCGAGGAAGGGCGCGCCGATCCGCTCGGCCAGCCGGGCGCCCAGTGTCGACTTGCCCGCGCCCCGCAGGCCCAGCAACGCGATGCGCGATCGACGCGAGGGGTCCACCGGCGCGGCGAGCAGCTCGGTGAGCTCCACCCCCAGTGCCGCGGCCACGCGGCGGATCAGGACCACCGAGATGTTGCCCTCGCCGGCCTCGAGCTGGGCGAGGTAGCGCTCGGACACCCCGCAGATCTGCGACAACCGGCGCCGGGTGATCCCCGCCCGGGCCCGCGCGCGCCGCACCCGCACGCCGAGCTGGGCGAGAAACGACTGCTCGTCGGTGGACTTCAGGCCGGAGCCCATCGGGATCCGACGCCGCCACGGCACAATGGCGTCTCGTTGCGCATGGTCCGCACCTTACCGCATGTCCTCCGAGCCCTCCGCCCACGACACCCGACGCCCGATCGACGGGCGGCAACTGGCGATCCGTCGCCTCGGCGCCACCACCCCGGGACGACCGACGCTGGTCTTCCTGCACGAGGGCCTGGGCAGCATCTCGCAGTGGCGCGGCTTCCCCGAACGACTGTGCGCGACGCTCGGCCTGGACGGCCTGCTGTACTCGCGCGCCGGCTACGGCCAATCGGACCCGGCCCCGCTGCCGAGGCCCGTCGGGTTCATGCACCACGAGGCCCGGGTGGTGCTGCCGGCGCTGCTGGAGGCCGAGGCGGTGTCCGAGGCGATCCTGGTCGGCCACAGCGACGGCGGCTCGATCGCGCTGATCGCCGCCGCGGCGCGCGAGCCCCGCGTGCGCGCGGTGATCGCGCTGGCCCCGCACCTCTTCGTCGAAGCGATCACCGTCGCGTCGATCCGGGGGCTGCGCGAGCGGCTCGTCGACCCGGCGCAACTCGCCCGCTTCGGGCGGCATCACCGCGACCCCGGCACCACCTGCGAGGGCTGGTTCGACGTCTGGCTGCGGCCCGCGTTCGCCGCGTGGTCGATCGAGGACGAGGTGGGCCGCATCACGGTTCCGGTGCTGGCGCTGCAGGGCCTGGACGACGAGTACGGCACGATGGCCCAGCTGCGGCGACTGGGCGAGCGCGTGCCGCACGCGCGGTGGTCCGGGCTGGCCGCCTGCGGCCACAGCCCGCACCTGGATCAACCCGACGCGGTGCTGCGGGCCTGCGTGGACTTCGTGCGCCCGCTGATCACGGCGCCCTGAGCGGCGCGCGCGGCACGCGACGCCGGCCGCGCGCCGATCAGCGCAGCGCGAAGCCCACCAGCGACTCCAGTGCGTCGAGCGCCGGACCCGGTTCGCCGACCTTGATCGTCCGCATGCCGAGCTCCCGGGCCGGTTTCAGGTTGATGCCGAGATCGTCCAGGTAGACACAGGCCTCGGGCGCCACCTGCAGCGCATCGGTCATCATCCGATAGATCCGCGGATCGGGCTTGCGAAGGCCCACCTTCGCGCTCTCGATCACGTGGTGGAACAAGGCCATCACCTCGCCCTTGCCACCGGCGGCGGCCTTGGCCGGGTCGGTGCGCACGTTGTTGGTGATGCACCCGGTCTTCATCGCCGCGCTGATGCGCCGCAGGGCCTCCACCAACTCGGGCCGCAGGTGTCCCTCGAGCAGACCGAGCACGTCGGCGCCGGGCACCCGGTGACCGAGCGCCTGGCTCTCCGCCGCGAACATCGCGTCGAAGGCCTCGCGGGTGCACTCGCTGCGCTCCAGCCGCGCCCAGGCGTTGTCCAGCGGATTGACCGCGTTCACCGAGCGCAGGAAATCGACGGGCAGGCCACGCTCCCGTTCGTACCGGTTGAAGGCCTCGAACGGGCTCGACGTGATCACCCCGCCGAAGTCCCAGATCACCGCGCGAATGCTTGTCATGGTCCCGTGCCCGATTCGAAGACGCGCGATCTTCGCACAGGCGGCGGCGCGCACGAGTGCGCACGGGCGCGGGATCGGACCACGGCCCGACGCGGGGCGGCCGGTGTCCGTGGGCGTGCGGCGCACCTTGGCGCCGCGGGAGGGCAAGCGAGCGCGGGAGCGTCAGAACAGCGGGTAGGTGTCACCCGGGGCCGGTGCCTTGGAGAACCGGCCCTCGAACGCCAGCAGGCGCTCCTTGGTGCGCAGCCCGCCCGGCGCGGAAAAGCCGCCCGGCCGGTCGCCCGCGGCGAGCACACGATGGCAGGGCACGATCACCACGAACGGGTTGCTGCCCAGCGCCTGGCCCACCGCCCGCGCGGCACCGGGCTCGCCGAGATCGCGCGCGATCTCGCCATAGGTGAGCGTGTCGCCCGGTTCGATCGCGCGGGCGCGTTCGTAGACGCGCCGGTGAAATGGCGGCGTGCGCCGCCAGTCGAGCACCACCTCGCGCAGGTGTCGCGGTTCCCCCTCGAACAGCGCGATCACGCCGTCGATCGCGGCGCGGATCTCGTCCGGCGGCGGCGCCGTGCCCCAGCCCGCTGCGGCCCCGCCGACCTCGGCCGTGCGCAGCCCACGCATCGCCCGGGCCCGGGTGAGCGCCACCGAGCGCTCGGGCAGCTGCAGCGACAGCACGCCGAGCGCGCTCCAGACGATCGTGCAGGTGCCCAGGCGGGTGTCGAAGTCGTGCAGGCCGATCGCCGCCGGTGTCCGCGGCGCGTCGCCCGGCGGGGCGCTCGGGGCGCACGGCATCGTGGGCGTCGGCCGGTTCATCGCGAGCACGCCGCCTCAGCGGGCCTCGATCTCGACGAACACCACCTCGTGGTCGCTGCCGTTGATCACGTTGTGTTCGACGCCCGCGTCGCGGTAGTAGCTCTGACCGGCCACCAGCGGTGCCTCGCGCAGCCCCTCCGGGGTCTCGAGGTGCAGCACGCCGTTGGTCTGCGGCACGACGACGTAGTCGTGCCCGTGCCGATGCCAGCCGGTCTCGGCGCCGGGCGCGAATCGCCATTCGGTGACGATCACGCGGTGATTGGACACCTGAACCGTGGGGACGGCCTTCGGTCGGGACATGGTCGGGTTCCTCGAACGCAAAACCCGATGGTAGCGCGCCCGCGGGGCGCGCCCGGTGGTGAGGGGCTCAACCCTTTCCGGGGGGCGCGGGCGGCGTGAACGGCTTGACCTGGCCGCAGTCGGCGCTGATCCAGCGACCGGTCTGCTCCATCCGGAAGACCTTGCCCGGGGCCTTGGGGTCGGTGGCCTCGATCGTGCCCCGGTAGGTGTCTCCCGAGAAGACGAAGTCGCCGCGGCCCTTGCGCCCGTTCTCGCAGACGGTCTCGAAAGTGCCCCCGGCGGCCTGCCACTGGGTGCGTGTGGTGCAGCCCGGCTCGTCCTTCATCAGTCCGCGCTTGAGGGTGTCGGCGGTGTGGCAGACCCGCACCTTGCCATCGGCGGACATCTGCCCACCCTTGTCGGCCATCATCTTCTCGAACTGCGCGCGCTGCGCGGGCGGCATCGCCGCGAGCTGCTGCTGGAACTGCTTCATCGCCGCTTCCATCTCGGCGTTCTTCAGTTGCACCTCCCACAGACCCGGCTTGATCGCCGGCTGCGCCTGCGCGGCGGCGCCGGGGCCCAGCAGCGCGCCGATCGCGAGCAGCGAGGCGACCCCGATGCGCCGGGCGCGTCGGGCCTGCACGGGGCGATGTCGTGGCGTGGTCATGAGGCCTCCCGTCGATGCAAAGCCCCATTGTGCGCGCGCGCGCCGGCGCGCGGGTCGCGACCGGGCGGCACTGGCTGACCGCCCGGCGGACGCTCACCGGCCCGTCGCGAGGACGAACCGGTGCCGTGGACTCAGATCGGATCCCAGGAGAAGACGTCCTGCGAGCGATCCAGCTTGTAGAACGACGAGCGCAGGGCCGGAATCGCGTGGTTGGCCACCGTCTCGGGCGTCCAACCGTCGCCGCGGTGCACCGAGCGGATCGGGCGGCTCTGCCCCATCAGGAAGATCTCGTTGGCCCGCACCCCGAAGATCTGGCCGGTGACCTCGGCCGAGGCGTCCGAGCAGAGGTAGGTGGCCATCGGCGCGATCATGCGGGTTTCCATCGTCTTGATCTTCGCCACCCGCGCGGCCTGCTCCGGCGTCTCGGTGGGGATCGTGCCGATCAGCCGGCTCCAGGCGAACGGCGAGATGCAGTTCGAGGTGACGCCGTAGCGCTGCATGTCCAGCGCGATCGACTTCGACAGGCCCACGATGCCCAGCTTGGCCGCCGCGTAATTGGCCTGGCCGAAGTTGCCCACCAGGCCCGAGGTGGAGGTCATGTGCACGAAGCGACCGCGCTGTTCGCTGCGGAAGATCGGGGCGGCGGCGCGCGCCATGTAGAAGCTGCCGTGCAGGTGAACGTCGATCACCGCGTGCCACTCCTCGACCGACATCTGGTGGAAGATGCGATCGCGCAGGATGCCGGCGTTGTTGACCACCGCGTGCACCGTGCCGAAGTTGTCGACCGCGCACTGGATGATCCGGTTGGCCCCTTCCCAGGAAGCGACGCTGTCGGCGTTGGCCACCGCCTTGCCGCCGGCCGCACGGATCTCGCTGACGACCTGCTGCGCCGGAGTGGCGTCGGAGCCTTCGCCCGCGGCGCTGCCGCCGACGTCGTTGACGACCACGCTGGCGCCATTGGCGGCCATCATCAGCGCGAAATCACGACCGATCCCCCGGCCGGCGCCGGTGACGATCACGGACTTGCCATCGAGAATGCCCATCTGTCTCTCCTTCGGGTTGAGTTGTTCGTCGCGGCGGGGAACGGACACCGCCGGCTTGGCCAGACCGCGCTATCGGCCCTGGAAACGCGCCTTGCGCTTCTCGTTGAAGGCGCGCACGCCCTCGTGACGGTCTTCGGTGTCGACGAGGAAGTCGTAGGCCTCGGCCTCGTAGCGCAGCGCCGTCTGCAGTTCCATCTGCATGCCGAAGCGCACCGCCTTCTTGGCCTGCCGGATCGACAGCGGCGCGTTGCCGGCGATCGTCTCGGCCAGACCGAGCACCGTGGGCAGCAGCTCGGCGGGCTCGCACACGCCGTTGAGCAGCCCCCAGTCGAGCGCCTGCGTGGCGGTGAACGGCTTGCCGGTGAGCAGGATCTCGCGGGCCCGGCGCTCGCCCACCGCGCGGGGCAGCAACTGCGTGCCGCCGGCGCCCGGCATGATGCCCAGCGTGACCTCGGTGAGCGCGAAGCGCGCGGCCGGCACCGCATACGCGAAATCGCAGGCCAGCATCATCTCGCAGCCGCCCGCGAAGGCGTGGCCGTTGACCGCGGCGAGGATCGGCAAGGGGCAGTCGATCATCGCGCGGTACTCGCGCTCGATGAGCTGGTGCTGGTGCCGCCAGGTCTGCGCGGTCATGCCGTTGCGTTCCTTCAGGTCGCCGCCGGCGCAGAACGCCTGGTCGCCCGCTCCGGTGAGCACCACGCAGCGCACCGAGCCGGGTTCGGCCTCGAGGTGCCGCCACAGGTGGAGCAGGTCGGCCCACATCTGCGTGTTGGCCGCGTTGCGCACCTCGGGACGATTCAGGGTGACGACGAGCACGTGCTCGCCGTGTCGCTCGATCCGGAGCGTCTCGTAGGAATGGTCAGCGGCGTCGGTCATGATCGGCTCTCCGGCGGCGAGTGTCGCACAATCGTTGCCTGATCAAGGTTCGACTTTCGAAACCACGTCCCGAATCACGTCCACCGCGCGCAGGATGTCGTCGCGCGAGACGTCCAGGTGCGTGACCGCGCGGATCGTGTCGTCGCCGAACGCGCCCATCTGCACCCCCCGGGCCGCGAGCTCGCCCACGATGTGCGGCGCCTTCAGCCCCGTGCCCGCCACGTCGAAGAACACGATGTTGGTCTCGATCCCGGTCGGGTCGAGGTGGATGCCGGGGATTTCGGCCAAGGAAACCGCCAGCAGGCGCGCGTTCGTGTGGTCGTCGGCGAGGCGCTCGACGTGGTGGTCGAGCGCGTGCAAGGCGGCGGCCGCCAGCATGCCCGACTGGCGCATCGCGCCGCCCCAGCGCTGCTTGAGCCGCCAGGCCTCGGCGATGAACTCGCGGCTGCCCGCCAGCATCGCGCCCACGGGACACCCCAGCCCCTTGGAGAAGTCGATCCAGACCGAGTCGAAGCCATGCACCATCACCCGCGCCGCGACCCCACTGGCCACCACCGCGTTGAACAGGCGCGCGCCATCCATGTGCGTGACCAGGCCCAGGCCGTGCGCACTGGCCAGCACCTCGCGCAACTGGGGCACCGACCAGACCCGGCCGCCCGCGGTGTTCGCGGTCTGTTCGACCGCCACCAGGCGGCTGCGCGGGAAGTACCGGCTCTCGGCCCGCACGGCGGCGCGCACCGCGGCCCCGTCGAAGGTGCCGGGCTTGCCGCCGGTCGCGGCCAGCACCGGGCGCAGCATCACCCCGGCCAATGCGGCCGGACCGCCGCCCTCGTAGTTGATGATGTGCGAACCCGCCTCCGCGATCACCTCGTCGCCCGGGCGACAGTGCACCGCGAGCGCGATCTCGTTGCACATCGTGCCCGAGGGCAGGAAGACCGCGTCCTCCTTGCCCAGCAGCTCGCAGACACGATCACGCAGCCGGTTCGTGGTGGGGTCCTCGAACTTCTGTTCGTCGCCGACCTCGGCCTGCGCGATCGCCTGGCGCATCGCCGCGGTGGGTTTGGACTTGGTGTCGCTAAAGAGATCGATCATGGCGGCGAATCCTGGAAAGTGGCCGCGGCCCGGGACAGACGATCGAGCACCGCCGCCCAGGCCGGGGTCGACGGCGGTGATTCGACGAGCAGGCGGTCGACGCCGCAGGCATCGAGGCGGCGCAACCGGTCGTAGAGTTCGTGGCCGAAGGCATCGGGGTCGGCGGGCGCCGGGCACCACTGCGCCGGCGGCACCGGCGCGCGCGACCAGGTGAGCACCCGCCGTCCGAGCGCGACGTGTTCGGCCACCCGCGCGGGCAGTTGCGTCGCGTCGACCAGCTCCAGGGGGGTGGCCGGCGCGTAATGGGCGGCGAGCGTTCCGGAGGCGCGCGGCGCCCGCGCGTCGCGCGCGCGCAGCGGCTCGCCCAGCACCGCCTCGATCGCCGACGCGGCGATGCCGCCCGGGCGCATCAGCACCGGGACCCCGCGGGACAGGTCGACGATGGTGGACTCGAGCCCGACCTGTGCATCGCCGCCATCGAGCACCAGCGGGATGTCGTCGCCGAGATCCGCCTGCACATGGCTGGCCCGCGTCGGACTGACCCGACCGAAACGGTTGGCCGACGGCGCGGCGATGCCCTGCCCGCCCAGCGCCGAGAAGGCGGCCAGCAGGCGCCGCGCCACCGGGTGCGCGGGCACGCGCAGCCCGATCGTCTCCTCGCCGGCACCGGCGTGCGCCGGCATCTCCGGGCGGCGGGTGAGGATCAGCGTGAGCGGCCCGGGCCAGAACGCGTCGGCCAGCGCCTGCGCGCGGTGATCGAACGCGGCCCAGGCCCGCGCCCCGGCGGCATCGACCGTGTGGACGATCAGCGGGTGATCGGCGGGCCGGCCCTTGACCCGATAGATCTCGGCCACGCCCGCGGCACTGCCCGCATCCGCGGCCAGCCCGTAGACGGTTTCCGTGGGCATTCCCACCACCCGCCCGGCGCGCAGCAGACGGGCCGCTTCCTGGATCGCCGCGTCGGTGGCCGGCTCGATGCGCACGGTGCTCGCCAGCGGCCGATCAGGCGGCCGACGCCCCCGCGACGTCGATGCCGAGTTCGTGTTCGATGCGCACCGCGGCGTGCAGGGCCTGCTCGACGCTGTCGGCCAGCACGGTGAGGTGGCCCATCTTGCGCGCGGGCCTCGGCTCGGCCTTGCCGTACAGGTGCAGTTTCGCTTCGGGATGCGCGAGCGCGAGCGCCCAGTCGGGTTCGCGCGCCGCGGCGCCCGGGCGCTCGAACCAGAGATCGCCCATCAGGTTGAGCATCACCACCGGGCTGAGCTGGCGGGTGCCGCCCAGCGGCAGCCCCGCGAGCACGCGGGCCTGCTGCTCGAACTGGCTGCTCACGCAGGCGTCGATCGACCAGTGGCCCGAGTTGTGCGGCCGCGGGGCCATCTCGTTGACGAGCAGCCGGCCATCGGTGAGCAGGAAGAACTCCACGCACAACACGCCGATGTAGCCCATGGACTCGGCCAGGCGCTGGGCCGCCTGACCGGCGTGCCAGGCCACTTCCTGGGCGATGCGCGCCGGGACGATGCTGCGCGCGAGGATGCCCGCGCGGTGCTCGTTCTCGGCCACCGGGAAGGTGGCGCAGCGGCCCTGCGCGTCGCGCGCGATGACCGCCGACAACTCCAAGGCGAGGTCCACGCGCTGCTCGAGCACGCAGGGCACGCCGCCCAGCGCGTGGAAGGCCGCGATCGCGGCCTCGCGCGTGGCGACCCGGGCCTGGCCCTTGCCGTCGTAGCCCAGCCGCGCGGCCTTCAGGATGCCCGGAAACAGCGTGGGCTCGGCCCGGGCCAGGTCGTCGGCGCCGCGGATCTCGGCGTAGGGCGCCACGGCCAGACCGCAGCGGCGCGCGAAGGCCTTCTCGGCCATGCGGTCCTGCGCGATCGCGACGCTGGCGGCGGCCGGCGCGACGAACCGCGAGCGGGCCAGCCGCTCCAGCGCCGCGGCCGGAACGTTCTCGAACTCGGTGGTGATCGCCTCGCACTGCGCGGCGAAGGCATCGAGCGCGGCCTCGTCGAGATAGGCCGCGCGCAGGTGGCGATCGGCGACCGCACCGGCGGGGCTGTGTTCGTCGGGATCGAGCACGCAGACCCGATAGCCCAGCGCCTGGGCGGCGCTGCAGAACATCCGGCCGAGCTGGCCACCACCCATCACACCGAGCCACGACCCCGGGGCGAGCACCGGGCGCTGCTGCGTCGTCATGCTCAGGCCCCGGGCAGCGTCATCGCCCGCGCCGCCTCGGTCTGGCGCACCCGGTACTGGCGCAGCCGATCGGCCAGCGTCGGGTCGGTGGTGGCGAGCATCGCCACCGCCTGCAGCGCGGCGTTGGCCGCGCCCGCCTCGCCAATGGCGAAGGTGGACACCGGGATGCCGCGGGGCATCTGGACGATGGAGTGAAGGGAGTCTTCGCCGCGCAGGTACTTCGAGGGCACCGGCACACCGTGCACCGGCACGATCGTCTTGGCCGCGAGCATGCCCGGCAGGTGTGCCGCGCCACCGGCGCCGGCGATGATCACCCGCAGGCCCCGGGGCTGCGCCTGCTCGGCGTAGGCGAACAGGTCGTCGGGCATCCGGTGCGCGGAGACCACCCGCGCCTCGTGCGGCACCTGGAACTCGCGCAGCACCGCCACCGCGTGCTGCATGATCTCCCAGTCGCTGTTGCTGCCCATCACCACGCCCACCAGCACCGCGGCTTCGCTCATCTCGCCACTCCTCGGGTCAATCGGCCAGGCCGTGACCGGTGATGCGCACCAGCGCCTCCCGGTACTTCTCGGCGGTGCGCTGGATCACGGCCTCGGGCAGCGCCGGCGCCGGCGGGCGCTTGTCCCAAGGCACGCTCTCGAGGTAGTCGCGCACGAACTGTTTGTCGAACGACGGCGGCGAGATGCCCGGCCGGTACTGGTCCGCCGGCCAGAAGCGCGAGGAGTCGGCGGTGAGCACCTCGTCCATCAGGTGCAGCGTGCCCTGCGCGTCGAGTCCGAACTCGAACTTGGTGTCGGCGATGATGATGCCGCGGGTGGCCGCGTAGGCGGCGGCCCGCTCGTACAGGCGCAGGCTGATCGCCCGGATGCGCTCGGCCAGGTCGCCGCCGATGCGCGCCACCACCTCGTCGAAGCGGATGTTCTCGTCGTGCTCGCCGAGCTCGGCCTTGGCCGCCGGCGTGAAGATCGGTTCGGGCAGTTGCTGCGCCTGCACCAGGCCCGCGGGCAGGCGGATGCCGCAGATCTCGCCGGTGGCCTGGTAGTCCTTCCAGCCCGAGCCGATCACGTAGCCACGCACCACCGCCTCGACGAGGATCGGGCGCAGCCGCTTGACGACCATCGAGCGCCCGCGCACCTGCGCGACCTCGTCGGGCGCGACGACGCTCTCGGGCGCCACGCCGGTGAGGTGGTTGGGCACGACGTCGGCGAGCCGCTCGAACCAGAAGAGCGCCATCTGGTTGAGCACGCGCCCCTTGTCCGGGATGGGCTCGGCCATCACGACGTCGAACGCCGACAGGCGATCGGAGGTGACGATCAGCAGGCGGTCCTCGCCCACGGCATAGTTGTCGCGCACCTTGCCGCGGCCCAGCAGCGGCAGCGAGCGAAGCGACGATTCGTACAGGGCGGGCGAACTCACGGCGGTCCCGGCGGTAGGGGAAAACCCGTTATTTTGACACCTTTGGCACCCAGGGCCGAATCCAGCCCAGGCCCTCGCTGGTGCCGCCCTTGGGCCGGTACTCGCAGCCGATCCAGCCCGCGTAGCCCAGCTCGTCGAGCACGCCGAACAGGTAGGGATAGTTGACCTCGCCGAGGTCCGGCTCGTGGCGCTGCGGCACCCCGGCGATCTGGACGTGACCGACCCCCGGCAGGTGCTGGCGGATCTTCATCGCCACGTCGCCCTCGACGATCTGGCAGTGGTACAGGTCCATCTGCACCTTCAGGTTCGGCAGGCCCAGCCGCTCGCGCAGGCCGTGGGCCTGGGCCTGCGTATTCAACAGGTAGCCCGGGATGTCGCGGGTGTTGATCGGCTCGATCAGCGCGTCCAGCCCGGCGTCGCCGAGCCGGCGGGCGGCCCACTCGATCGAGCGCTCGTAGCGGGCCCACTGGTCGGCGCGGTCGGCCTCGCTGCGCAGCAGCCCCGCCATCACGTGGATCCGCGGGCACTCGAGCACCCGCGCGTACTCGATCGCGGTGTCGATGCCGCGTCGGAATTCGTCCTCGCGGCCCGGCAGGCTCGCCAGGCCCCGCTCGCCGCGATCGAAGTCGCCCGGCGGCGCATTGAAGAGCACCTGCTGCAGGCCGTTGGCGCGCAGCGCGTCCCGGATCTCCTGGGGGGTGTGCGCGTACGGGAACAGGAACTCCACCGCGGTGAAGCCGTCCCGCGCGCAGGCGGCGAAGCGCTCGAGGAAGGGCACCTCGTTGTACATCATCGACAGGTTGGCGGCGAAACGCGGCATGTGGGACTCCGGCAGGCAGGGGCAAGACCATGTCGCCGTCGTGGTGCGGCGGGGCGAGGCGACGCGACCGGTAGTGTACGGGGGGCCGCCGCGGCGACACGCGCGACGGCGATCCGCTATCGTTGACGCCTGCGCGCCCACGCCCGGGTCGCGTGCCGACCGCCGGAGCCCCCATGACAGCCACGCCGCCCCTCCCGTGCCTGCCCGACGTCCCGTCACCGCCCGTCGTCGTCGACGCGGCCAGGGCCCCGACCGCGCCCTCCGCCCGCGCCTGGCTGCGCGGCGCGCTGCTGGCCGCGGCGGCGGTGTTCGCGGGTCCGATGGTCCCGGCGGGCCACGCGGCCGGGCCGCTGCCGATCGCCGACACGCACATCCACTACAGCCACGACGCCTGGGAGGTCGTGCCCACCGCGGAGGTGATCGGATTGATGCGCAAGGCGGGCCTGCGCTTGGCGCTCGTCTCCAGCTCGAACGACGATGGCACGCAGCGGCTGTACACCGCCGCCCCGGACCTGATCGTCCCCAGCCTGCGGCCTTACCGCACCCGCGGCGAGATCGGCAGCTGGGTGCGCGACGACAGCGTCGTCCAGCACGTGCAGGAGCGCCTGGGCCGATACCGCTACGCGGCGATCGGCGAATTCCACGTCTCGGGCAGTGATGCCGACCTGCCCGTGGTGCGCCGGATCGTCCAGCTCGCGCGCCAGCACAACCTGATCCTGCACGCGCACTCGGACGCGGACGCGATCGAACGCCTGTTCGCCCAGTGGCCGCAGGCCCGCATCCTGTGGGCGCATTCGGGCTTCGACCGCCCGGCCAACGTGCGGGCGATGCTGCGCAAGCACCCCCGGTTGTGGGCCGATCTCGCGTTCCGCAACGACCACGGAGGCGGCGGCAAGGTCGACCCCGAATGGCGCGAGGCGTTTCGGGAATTCCCCGACCGATTCATGGTCGGCACCGACACCTTCACGCCGGAACGCCTGCACTACATCCCGGAGCACGCGTCGTGGTCGCGCGCCTGGCTGGCCGATCTGCCGGCCGATCTGGCCGAACGCATCGCGTGGAAGAACGCGGAGTCGCTGCTGATGCCGGTGTGGCGGGCCAACAAGGCCGGTTCGGCCGCCGCGGCGCCGCGGCCGGACGCGGTGGTGATCGACGGGGCCCGCGCGCCCCTGGCGCCGGTGTCCACGGCCGCGCCCGCCTGCGCCCAGACCACCGGCGCGCAGCGGCTGGCCGGCCCCAGTGCCGCCCTGCTCTACCGCACCGAGCCGGCCACCGTCGCGGTGGGACAGCGCTTCTCCGTGCTCGTCACCGTCTGCCCCGCCACGGCGCAGACCGAGCTGCAGGCGCTGGCGGTGGACGCCACGATGCCGCAGCACCGCCACGGCATGAACTACGTCCCCACGATCGCGAAACTGGCTCCGAACCAGTACCGCGCCGACGGCCTGCTGATGCACATGCCCGGGCGCTGGCAGCTGCAGTTCGCGCTGCGCCTGGATGGCCGCAGCGAACACCTCACCCACGACATCACGGTGCGCTGAGCGCGTCGCCCCCCTCAACGTTCCCCGCCCGGAGTCCGTTTGCCCTACCTCAGCTACACCTGCCGCGACGGCATCGCCCGCATCCTGCTCGAGCACCCGCCCGTCAACGCGCTGACCGAACCGCTGATCGACGCGCTGCTCGAGGCACTGGCGCGCGCCGCGCGCGATCCCGAGGCCCACGCGGTGGTGCTGGGCAGCGCGGTGCCGGGCCGCTTCTGCGCCGGCCTGGACCTGATCGCGCTCGATGGCCAGCCGCCCGAGGCGATGCACGACCTGGTCGAGAAGCTCTACGTGCGCATGACCGACGCCCAGTTCCAGCTCGGCAAGCCCTCGATCGCGGCCGTCGGCGGGACCGCGCGCGGCGGCGGCATGACGCTGGCGATCAGCTGCGACCTGGTCGTCGCCGAGCGCTCCGCCAGCTTCGGCTATCCGGAGATCGACGTCGGCGTGCTGCCGGCGATCCACTTCGCGCACCTGCCGCGCATCGTCGGCAAGCACCGGGCCTTCGAGCTGCTCTTCACGGCCCGCGCGTTCGATGCCGCCGAGGCGCACCGGCTGGGTCTGGTCAACCGCGTGGTCGACGACGGCCAGGCGCTGACCGAAGCGCTCGCGCTGGCCGCGCAACTGGCCGCCAAGCCGCGGCGCGCGATGCGCGCGGGTCGCGCCGCCTTCCTGCGCGAGTTCCACCCCGACTATCGGCACCAGGTCGCCGCCGCGGTGGAGAACTTCAGCAGCGTCGCGGCCACCGAGGAGGCGCGCCGCGCGATCGGCGGGTTCGTCGCCCGCCGTCGCCAAAAGCCGTAGGGCATGTCGGCACGTGGCCGTGCCTGGCTGAGCTGAGATGGGTGCCGCCCGGCGAATCACGGCCGCGCTGCTCGGGCTGGCGCTGAGCGCCTGGTCCGGGGCCTCGCCCCCGTCGGTGCTCGACGAGTTCGACGCCGACGAGCGCGCGCGGCTGCTCGGCCACGGCCCCTGGCCGCCGCCGCCCGCGCCGGATCCGAGCAACCGGTTCTCCGGCCTGGACGCCGCGCGCCGGCTGGGCGAGCGGCTGTTCGCCGATCCGCGCCTGTCGATCAACCGCGCGGTGTCCTGCGCCAGCTGCCACGACGCGTCGCGTGCCTTCACCGACGGCCGGCCGAAGGCCCGCGCGATCGGCGAACTGGACCGCAACACCCAGGGCCTGTTCGACGTCGACCAGCAGCGCTGGTTCGGCTGGGATGGCGGCGCCGACAGCCTGTGGGCCGCGACGCTTCGCCCGATGCTCGATCCCCGCGAGCTCGGCACGAACGCGGCCCACGTCGCCGCCCTGGTGCGCGGCGACCCGGGCTTGCGCGAGTCGCTGGCGGGCCTGCGCGCGGCCCGCCCGGCGCCGACGCGCCCCGCCGGCGCCCCTTCCGAGGACGCCGACGAATCGGTGCTGGTGGACGTGGCCAAGGTGATCGCGGTCTACCAGGCGTCGCTGCGCTCGCCGCGCACACCGTTCGACGACTTCCGCGACGCGGTCGAGCGCGGCGATGCGGCCGCGGCCGCCCGTTACCCGGCGCCGGCCCGCCGCGGGCTGAAGCTCTTTCTCGGGCGCGGGCAGTGCGGCGCCTGCCACGTCGGCCCCAGCTTCAGCAATGGCGAGTTCCACGACATCGGCATCGGCTTCATGCCGCGCCCGGGCGTCGTCGATCCCGGCCGCCACGCCGGACTGAAGCGCCTGGCCGGCGACCGCTACAACCTGCTCGGCCCCTTCAACGACGAGCCGCCCGGCCCCGACCCGCAGGGCCGCCGGATGGACCTGAAGACCCGCACGGTGCAATCGCTGCACCGCCACTTCGGCGAGTGGCGCACACCCGGCCTGCGTTCGCTCGCGCTCACCGCCCCGTACATGCACGACGGCCGTCTGGCCCGGCTGGAGGACGTGGTGGCGCACTACGACAAGCTGGACGAGGAACGGCTGCACACCGACGGCGAGGCGCTGCTACGGCCCCTGCGGCTGGACGACCGGGAGCGGGCGGACCTGCTCGCCTTCCTGCGCTCGCTCAGCCCCTGAACCGCCGCCGGGGGCGGCGCCGGCACCCGCGCACCGCTCTGCGGTAAAGTGGGCTCCCGACACGCGCCCCGGGCGCGACACACGAACGCGCGCCGCGGGCGCGCCCCCCCTCCGGAGACACCCATGGGCGCCAACGAAACCCAGACCCTCATCGACGACATCGGCCAGTACCTGCCGCAGATGACCGAGTGGCGGCGGCACATCCACGCCAACCCGGAAACCGCGTTCGAGGAGGTGGACACCGCGCGCTACGTGGCGCAGCGGCTGCGCTCGTTCGGCGTCGACGAGGTGCACGAGGGCCTGGCCAAGACCGGCGTGGTCGGGGTGATCCGGGCCGGCACCGGCCGAAACGCGATCGGCCTGCGCGCCGACATGGACGCGCTCGACCTGCAGGAAGCCTCGGGCGTGGCCTGGGCCTCCACCCGGGCCGGCAAGCACCATGCGTGCGGGCACGACGGCCACACCGCGATGCTGCTCGGGGCCGCGCGCCACCTCGCCCGCACCCGCCGGTTCGACGGCACCGTGTACCTGATCTTCCAGCCGGCCGAGGAGAACGAGGGCGGCGCGCGCGTGATGGTCGAGGAAGGCCTCTTCGAGAACTTCCCGATGCAGGCGGTGTTCGGCATGCACAACATCCCCGGCATCGAGGCCGGCAAGATCGCGGTGAAGTCCGGGCCGATGATGGCCTCGTACGACATGTTCGAGATCACGATCACCGGCTGCGGCTCGCACGGCGCGATGCCGCACAAGGGCGTGGACCCGATCGTGATCGGCGCCGAGCTGACCCAGAAGCTGCAGACGATCGTCAGCCGCAACGTCTACCCCCTGGACCCGTCGGTGGTCTCGGTGACGAAGTTCCACTCGGGATCGGCCTGGAACATCATCCCCAACGAGGCGGTGCTCGGTGGCACGGTGCGCGCCTTCGACACCCGGGTGCAGGACCTGATCGAGCGGCGCATCCGCGAGCTCTGCGAGGGCACGGCCGCCTCGCACAACGCGACGATCTCGGTGCGCTACGAGCGGCGCTACCCGCCCACCGTCAACCACCCGGAGCAGACCGCGCTGTGCGAGCGCGTGGCCACCGCCCTGGTCGGCCGCGAGAACGTGATCCTCGACCCGCGCCCGGCGATGGGCTCCGAGGACTTCGCCTGGATGCTGCTCGCGCGCCCCGGCTGCTACGTGTGGATCGGCAACGGCACTGGCAGCCAGGGCGGCTGCATGGTGCACAACCCCGGCTACGACTTCAACGACGGCATCCTGACCACCGGCGCGGCGTACTGGGTGCGGCTGGCCGAGACCGCGCTGGCCAAGGCCTGAGCGCGTCGACGCGGCGCCGGCGGGCCGCCACGGGCCCATCGGCGCGCCTCGGGTCGGTGGAACCGCCCGAAAGAACCGGGTCGATCAGGCCGGCTGGGCCAGCAGCTCACCCACCGCCTCACGCAGGAAGGCCGCGTCCGCGGGGCTTTGCACCGGATTGCCGGCACGGTGGCCCCACGGCGAGGCGATCGGGCGCAGCTCGGCGCGCCGCAGGTGCGCCAGCTCCCGGCGGTTGTCCTCGACGCGGAAGTACTGGTCGTGGTCGCAGGGCATCAGCAGCACGCGGGCGCTGATCGCGCGCAGCGCCGCCGGCAGGTCGCCGCCGTCCAGGTCGTTGGCGCTGATGTCGCCGTGTTGCCAGGTCCACAACTGCGCGAGCAGGTCCGAGGGATCGCGGCGCGAGAAGTTGGCTTCCCAGTTGCGCACCAGGAAGTCCTCCAGCGACGAATACCCGGCGCCACGCCAGAGCTCGTCACGGTAGAACGCCTGCGACAGCGCCATCGTCGCGTACAGCCGACCCATCGCGCGGAAGCCGCGCACCGGTCGCGCGCTGAACACGCCGTCGTTCCAGGCCGGGTCGGCGGTGAGCGCCGCGCGCACCGCCTCGATGAACACCGCATTGTGCGGCGAGCACCGCGCCGAGCCGCACACCACCGCGATGCGCTCCACCGCGTCGCCGAACAGCCGTGCCCAGTGATAGGCCTGCATCGCGCCCATCGACCAGCCGTACACCAGCTTCACGCGCTCCACGCCGAACACCTCGCCGAGCAGCCGCCGCTGCACCCGCACCGCGTCGTGGTAGGTGACCGCCGGGTGACGATCGCCGGTCAGCGGCCAGGGCGTGTTCGACGGCGAGGACGAAAGCCCGTTGCCGAACAGGTTCGGGATCACGACGAAGTGACGGTCGCTGTCGAGCACCTTGCCCGGGCCGATCAGCCACTCGGTGTCGCCGTGCTGGGCGCTGAACGAGGTGGGGTAGACGATCACGTTGTCCCGCGCGGGCGACAGGGTGCCGTAGGTGCGGTAGACGATGCGCATCGAGGGAAACGTGCGCCCCGATTGCAGCACCACGTCGCCCGCCTCGAAGGTCCGGGATTCGGAAACCACGCTCATCGCCTCTCCTGGTGAACGCCCGCGTCAGCGCGCATAATGCCGCAGTCGGTCCGCCCGCGGATCGCGACGCCATTCCATCCGGAGGAGACAAGCATGACGATGAAGCAGCGCATCGACGATCTGCTCGCGCAGGCGGTGAAGGCCGGCGACGTGCCCGGCGTGGTCGCGATGGCCACGACCGCCGAGGGCCCGGTATACGAAGGGGCCTTCGGCCGGCGTGTGCTCGACCAGGATGCCCCGATGACCCCGGACACCGTGGGTTGGATCGCCTCGATGACCAAGGCGGTCACCGGCGCGGGGGCGATGCAGCTGGTCGAGCAGGGCCGCCTGGACCTGGACGCGCCGGCCTTCCGCGTGTTGCCCGAGCTGGCCGAGGTGCAGGTGCTCACCGGTTTCGACGACCAGGGCCAGCCCGAGCTGCGCGCGCCGCGCCGCCCGATCACGCTGCGCCACCTGCTCACCCACACCGCGGGATTCGGCTACGAGATCTGGAACCCGCCGATCCAGCGCTACCAGGCGGCCAAGGGACTGCCCGGCGTCACCACCTGCCAGAACGCGGCGCTGCGCACACCACTGCTGTTTGACCCGGGCGAGCGCTGGAACTACGGCATCAACATCGACTGGGCCGGCAAGATGGTCGAGGCGGTCAGCGGCCTGCCGCTGGGCGCCTACCTCGCGCGACACCTGTTCGAGCCCCTGGGCATGCACGACACGGGCTTTCGGATCACCGACGCGATGCGCTCGCGGCTGGCCAAGGTGCACCAGCGCGGCGAGGACGGCCGCTTCACGCCGCTGATGGACCTGGAGATCCCCCAGGAACCCGAGTTCGAGATGGGCGGCGGCGGCCTGTATTCGACGATGGGCGACTACCTGCGCTTCGTGCGGATGATCCTGAACGACGGCGCGGGCAACGGCCACCGCGTGCTGCGACCGGAGACGGTCGACCTGATGGCCCGCAACCACATCGGCGAGAGCCGCGTCACGGCGCTGGCCACCGCGATCCCGCCGCTGTCCAACGACGCGGAGTTCTTTCCCGGCATCCCCAAGACCTGGGGGCTGAGCTTCCAGATCAACACGCGCCGCGCGCCCAGCGGCCGCTCGGCCGGGGGGTTGATGTGGGCCGGGCTGGCGAACTCGTACTACTGGATCGACCGCGCGCGTGGCGTGGGCGGTGTGTACCTGACGCAGATCCTGCCGTTCGCCGACGTGAAGTCGCTGGCGCTGTTCAATGCCTTCGAGGCGGCGGTGTACCAGTCGCTGGACTGACGCCGACGGCGCCGGGCCTCATCCCCGGCGCACTTCGGCCTGGTAGGACGCGTACTGCGGCTGGTCGACCGACAGCCGCTCCATCGTGGTCTGCCAGAGGTGCGCGAGCAACGCCGGGGCGGCCGGGTCGATGCGCCCCTGCGCGATCGCCTCGGCCAGCTCCCGATTGCGACGGGGGAGGTCCTGCGCCCCCTCGTCGGCGCCGGCCGTGTCGGCCGCCGGCGCGCCGCGCAGACCCAGCGCCTCGAGTCGCTCGCGCTCGGCCTGCGACTGTCGCGGTTCGAGCGCGATCTGCCGCCGGACCACGTTCAAGGCGTTGGCCGCGACCCGGGCGTGGAAGGCCGCCGCGGGCGGCAGCAGCGGCATCGCCACCTCGGTGAGGTAGCGGGCGACGACATCGAGCAGTTCGTCTGGCGTGGGCGTGTTGTGCATGGCGCGGGCCTCAACGCGGCGCCAGCAGGCGCAGCAGGTCGATGTCGGTCTCGGAGACACGTCGGCCGATCATCGCGCGCTCCACCGCACGCCCCGGATCGGTCGCCTTGAAGTGCGGATAGGAGCCGGCGAGGTCCAGGCACATCACGCCCCAGCGCAAGGTGCCGATCACCTCCCAGAAATGCACCCGCTGCGGATCGACCGGGCGGCCGCTGCGCTCGGCATAGGCCGCGAACAGCGCCTCGCGGGTGCCGAACCCACCCACCGGCTTGTCGATCTGGCCGAAGCGCCAGGCCGCCACGCAGACCCAGCCAAGGTCTTCCATCGGGTCGCCGACGTGCGCGAGTTCCCAGTCGAGCACCGCCCGGACGCCGTCCGGCCCGATCATCAGGTTGCCGTGGCGGAAGTCGCCGTGGACCAGCGTGAGTTCGGCCGGCGGCGGGCAATGCGCCTGCAGCCAGCGGAAGGCCAGTTCGAAGACCGGCAACGCGGCCCCGGTGGCCCGGTACCGCTCGCGCAGTTGGGCAAGGTCCTCGGCCGGGGTGCGCCGCGGCAGACCCAGGCCATCGGCCGGCACGGTGTGCAAGGCCGCCGAGATGCGACCCACCTGCCCCGCCAGGTGCGGGCGGATCGCGTCGAACGGGGCGTCGCGCAGGATGCGCCGGCCCAGCGTTTCACCGTCGACCTTGGACATCAGGAAACCGCGACCGATGCCATCCTCGGGCGTGGCCACCGCGAGCACTTCGGGCACCGGCACGCCGCAGCCCGCCGCGCGCCGGATGAGCTCGGCCTCTTTCTCGAGGCCGATCGCCGACGCACTGGGCGTGGTCTCCGGCGGCGAGCGGCGCAGGATGACTGCCCGCGCGTCCTGCTCGCCAACGGCGTCGAAGGCCCAGGTCTGCTGGCTGGCGCCGCCCGACAGGCGCGTGAGCCGCGCGATGCCCCGCGCGCCAGACAGGCAGCGCCGCACCCAGGCGCCCAGGGCCGATTCGAGATCGGTGGTCGCGGCGGCAGGCACCGGCACGTCGCTGGCAGCGGCAGTCAGTTGATCACCCGTGGCGGGAAGGGGACGAACCGATTATCGGGCAATCGCGCGGACGCCGGAATCGGCCGCGCGCGCCGGTGCGCCGAAATCAGGACGACGCGCCGCCGCGCCGTCTTGAAACCGGCGCCCGGGCCAGCAGGATCGCCTCGATCGCCTGGCGCGCCAGCCCGATGCGGTCGCCGCCCCAGAAGAGCTCGCCGTCGATCACCAGCGTGGGCACACCGAAGATGCCCTCGGCCTCGGCCCGGTCGATGAGCGCGCGGTGCTCGCGCGCGCCCTCGCCGCTGGCGAAGGCCTCGAACTCGTCGGCCGAGCCGCCGAGCGCCCGGACGTGCGCCCGCATCTCGTCCATCGAGTCGATGTCGAGGTCGTGGCGCCAGAAGCGCTCGAAGGTGCTGTCGTGGTAGGCGTCGAAGAAGCCGGCCCGCTGCGCGAAGCGCATGCCGATGCTCGAAAGCGTGCCGTCGTAGATCCGGCGCGGCCCTTTCAGCGTCAGGCCCTGGCGATTGGCCAGCCGGCGCGCGTCGCTGTAGGCGTAGCGCACCTTGCGCCAGTTGTGCGCGCTGCGGGCATCGACCGCGTCGAGGTACTCGGCGATGCGCAAGGTGTAGGGCATCCAGACCAGGTCGATCGGGTACTCGAGCGCCAGCGCCCGCGTGGCGTTCTTCGCCACGTAGGCGTACGGACTCTTGTAGTCGGTGTACGCGACGACCCGGGGACGGTCCACCACGCTCGACCCGATCAGCCGGCGTCGGTCGCGGGGCTCAGGCGATCACCTGCGCGAGCTCGCCCTTGCGGTAACGATCGACCATCACGGTCAGCGGCACCGGCTGGATCTTGCTGCCCTGGCCGGCGCAGCCGAACTGCTGGTAGCGCTGCAGGCAGATCTGGCGCGCGGCCTCGCGGGCCGGCTTCAGGTAGTCGCGCGGGTCGAACTTGTCGGGGTTCTGCACGAAGTACTTGCGGATCGCCGCGGTCATCGCCAGCCGGATGTCGGTGTCGATGTTGATCTTGCGCACGCCGTACTTGATCGCGTGCTGGATCTCCTCGACCGGCACGCCGTAGGTCTCCTTCATGTTGCCGCCGTACTGGCGGATCTCGGCGAGCAGGTCCTGCGGCACCGACGAGGAGCCGTGCATCACCAGATGCGTGTTTGGCAGGCGGGCGTTGATCTCCTTGATCCGCGAGATCGCCAGGATGTCGCCGGTGGGCTTGCGCGTGAACTTGTAGGCACCGTGGCTGGTGCCGATCGCGATCGCCAGCGCGTCGACCTGCGTGTGCTTGACGAAATCGGCCGCCTGCTCGGGGTCGGTGAGCAGCTGGTCGCGCGTCATCGTGCCCTCGGCACCGTGGCCGTCCTCCTTGTCGCCCTTCATCGTCTCGAGCGACCCGAGGCAGCCCAGCTCGCCTTCGACGGTGACACCCAGCGCGTGCGCCATGTCGACCACCTTGCGGGTGACGTCGACGTTGTACTCGTAGCTCGCGATCGTCTTGCCGTCCTCCAGCAGCGACCCGTCCATCATCACCGACGAGAAACCGAGGTCGATCGCGCCCTTGCAGATCGTGGGGGACTGCCCGTGGTCCTGGTGCATCACCACCGGCACCTTCGGGTAGGACTCGACCGCGGCCTGGATCAGGTGCTTCAGGAAGGGCTCGCCAGCGTACTTACGGGCGCCGGCGGAGGCCTGCATGATGACCGGCGCGTCGAGTTCGGCCGCCGCGGACATGATCGCCTGGACCTGCTCGAGGTTGTTCACGTTGAAGGCCGGGATCCCGTAGCCGTTGGCGGCCGCGTGATCGAGCAATTGACGCATGGAGACGAGGGGCATGGGGGGAGCTCCTGATGGGGTGGAAACTTGGCCCAGCCGGCCGTCGGTGGATGCGAGCGACCGGCTCGGCGAAGTCTCCGCGGCGCCCATTATGCCGCCTGCCGACAGCCGCCGGCGTGACAAATCAGGCACGCGACGCCCCTGGCGGGCGTGCGCCATCGCGGCGGGCCGATGCCCTTGTGGCTGCTTCACCTCACCCGGCGAATCCATCAGTCGGCGGCACCAAGCCACCGATCCCGCCCGATCGAGTCCCGCACGATGTCGTGAGCAATCATCCTCTCTCAAGATCCCGTTCGAAGCGGCCGAAGCGCAGGGCCGAAACGTTGCCGATGATGAAACGATTCCTGTCGATCGCCGTGCTGGCCGCCGCCCTCGCACCGGCACCCGCCACCGCGCAGTCCGCCTCTGCTCACGCATACGAGTTCACCGCCTCCGGGTTCCTGACCGCCGCCGCCGGGCGCATCCTCAGCGGCACCCACGACCCCGACACCAACGGGGGATTCGCCTGCCCCTGCTTCATCGCCGACTACGCGCAGGCCGGCATCTACGAGCAGGGGCCGTGGCGGGCCGCGCCCGACAGCAAACTTGGCGCCCAGGCACGGATCGCCACCGCCGACCAACGCTACTCGTTCACCGCGCAGGTCGTGTCACGCGGCGCGGCGCGCGGCGCCGTCAACCTGGAGTGGGCCTACGGTGCGGTGCAGCTGAACCCCCACCTCACGCTGCAGCTCGGACGCAAGCGGCTGCCGCTCTTCGCCTACTCCGAGGTCCAGGACGTCGGTCTGGCGCTGCCCTGGATCCACCTGCCGCCTCAGCTCTACGGCTGGGAGATCGTCAACTACAACGGGGCGAACCTGCTCTACCAGGGCACTTGGGGCGGGTGGGCGAGCAGCGCGAACCTGTTCGCCGGCCACGAGACCGCCCGAGACGCCGGGTATTGGAAGATCTACAACGGCAAGCACTCCCGGACCGATTCGCGCTGGACCCAGATCGTCGGCGGCGAGGTCAAGTTCGCGCGTGGCGGCTTCGACGCCCGCTACGTCTACATGCAGTCGTTCACCCAGAACCGGCCGCACGAGGACGAGTCTGCCGAATACGGTGATCGCAAGCGCCAGCGGATCCACGGGCTGTCGTTCAGCCTGGAGCGTGGCCAGTGGCTGGGCAAACTGGAATCGCTGTGGATCGATCGCCGCGCCGACTACGGACGCGACCAGGCGCAGATGGCCGCGATCGGCTACCGGGTGGGGCGCTTCACGCCGCTGCTGTCGTTCTCGAACTACCGCGCGCTGCCCAACGAGGGCGGCATCGCCGAACGGCACCGCACCACCAGCCTCGTGCTGCGCTACGACCTGACGACGACCAGCGCGCTGAAGCTGCAGTTCGACCAGTGGCGCGACCGATCCGAGCCCGGGTACGGCTCGATGCACGGCCACTCCCGGCTGGTCACGATCAGCTACGACCGGGTCTTCTGATCATGATGACCGAACGCCGTCACTGGCTGATCGCCGCGCTGCTGGCCTGCAGCATGCCACGCCCCTCACTGGCCGACGACCCGGTCGTGATCATCGTGAACAAGGAGAACACCAATCCGATCGACCGCGAGTTCGTGGTCCGGGTGTACACCGGCGCGATCCGCGGCTGGCCCGATGGCAGCCCGGTGTTCGCGCTGGATCAGCCCGAAGAATCGGAGGCCCGTCAGGTGTTCAGCGCGACGGTCCTCGGACGCAGCGTCGCGAACATGCGGGCGATCTGGTCGCAGAACATCTTCACCGGTCGCGGCATGCCCCCGAAGGTCACCGGCGCCGACGCCGAGATGAAGCGGCTGGTCGCCACGAACCGCAATGCGATCGGCTACATCCGGGCCTCGCAGGTGGACGCGAGCATCCGGGTCGCCGTCCGTTGATGCGGCCACGCCTGCTCCCCCGGGGCCTTCGGGCGACGATCGGCGCCCGACCCGACGACGCCCGGCTGGCGATCGTCGTCACCTGGATCGCCGCGGTGATCGCGGTGGTGGTGTCGCTGGCCGGCCCGACCGGCTACAACATGCTCGCGTACCGCGCCGAGTCGCGGGAGGCGCTGGTCGCGGCCCGCCTGCACGCGGCGTTCATCACGCAGGTGATCCAGAACGCCGGCGACTCGTGGCGCCGCGAGGTGGTCGGACTGATCGACGCGGACCTGTCGCCGTCGGCCCTGCCGGAGCGTCGCTCGATCGTCGACATCGAGAACATCGAGGTCTCGCACAGCGGCCCGACGTTCCACGGCCCGCGGATCACCGTGTCCGCGCCGCTGCACACACGCGACGGCGTGGTCGGCGAGGTCCGAATCGTGCGTTCGACTCAGCCGCTGGTGATCACCACGATCGGCGTGGCGGTGCTGTCCTGCGCGCTCGGGCTGGCGATCTATCTGTCGCTGCGCACCCTGCCGCTGCGGGCGCTGCGCCGCACGCTGGCCGAGCTGAAGGCGAAGGAGGCGCGGGCGCGCGAGGAGGCCGAGAACAACCTTCGCCTGGTGTTCGAGCACGCGATCGAGGGCATCATGATCCTGTCGCGATCCGGCCGGATCCTCTCGGGCAATCGCGCCGCGGTGGCGATGTTCGGTCACGACGTCGACGCATTGTGCGAACAATCGCTGGCCTCGCTGCTGATCGATTTCCCGGCCGTCGATGACGACCGGCCTTTGCCGATCGCGCACTTCGAGACGCGGGCCCGACGCGCCGGAGGCCAACCCTTCCCGGTCGAGGTCACGATCAGCGAGTCCGGCATGGCCGGCACGCCGCAGCGGATCGCGATCATCCGTGACATCACCGAGCGCAAGGTCGCCGAGGAGCGCCTGTCGGTGCTCGCGAACTTCGACAGCCTCACCGGCCTGCCCAACCGCACGCAGTTCCGTGACCGCCTCGCGCTGGCGATGCGACGTGCCGGCCACCAGAACCGGCAACTGGCGCTGATGTTCCTGGACATCGATCGCTTCAAGACGATCAACGACAGCCTGGGCCACGACTTCGGCGATCGGCTGCTGGTGCAGGTCGCCTCCCGGCTGGCCAGCTGCCTTCGAGGCCGCGACGACACGCAACCCGGCGACGCGGGGCACGGCGACGTCTACCGGCTCGGCGGCGACGAGTTCACGGTGCTGCTCGAGAACCTCGAGGGGCCCGATCCGGCCGCCCAGGTGGCCAAGCGGATCCTGCACACGCTGTCGCAACCGATCGTGATCGGCGAGCACGAACTCTTCATCTCGGCGAGCATCGGCATCACGATGTACCCGGACGGCGAGACCGACCTGGACGGGCTGATCCGCCAGGCCGACATGGCGATGTACCGCTCCAAGGAGATCGGGCGCGACACCTTCTCGTTCTACAACGCCGAACTCGACGCGATCGCCACCGAGCGGCACCTGCTCGAGACCAGTCTTCGCCAGGCCTTCGACCAGGGCCACTTCCGGCTCGTCTACCAGCCGAAGGCCGATCTGCGAACCGGTCGCGTCACCGGCGTGGAGGCGCTGATCCGCCTGCACCGACCGGGACAGGGGCCGGTGTCGCCGGACAAGTTCATTCCGATTCTCGAGGAGACCGGCCTGATCGTGCCGGTCGGCAGCTGGGTGATCCGGGAGGCTTGCGCGCAGGTCGTCGCCTGGGACGCGCAGGGTCTGCCCCCGGTGCAGCTCGCGGTGAACCTGTCGGCCCGCCAGTTCCGCCAGGTCGACCTGATCGAGCAGATCGGCCTGATCCTGCGCGAGACCGGGCTGCCGGCCCACCGGCTGGAGATCGAGCTGACCGAGAGCACGCTGATCGAAGACAGCGAGGCGGTGACGCGGATCATGGCGAGCCTGGGCGCGCTGGGCGTCGCGGTGGCGATCGACGACTTCGGCACCGGTCACTCGTCGCTGAGCTACCTGAAGCGCTTCGATGTCGACACGCTGAAGATCGATCGCTCGTTCGTGCGCGACACCCCGGACGATCCGGAGGACAACGCGATCGCGATCGCGGTGATCGCGCTGGCGCACGGCCTGGCCTTGAAGGTGGTGGCCGAGGGCGTCGAGAACACCCGCCAGGCCGACTTCCTGCGCGCCCAGGGCTGCGACGAGATCCAGGGCTACCTGCTCAGCCCCCCGTTGGATGCCGAGGCCTTCGCCCGGTGGCTGGGCACGCGCCCGACGCTGGCGCCGCTCGCGACGGCCGCCTGACCCGGCCCGCCCGTCGAACCCCGCTACACTCGCGATCGCGCGCATCGCGCCGCGTCACCGGGCGTCCGTTCGCGTGCGCCCGTTCCCCCGATCGACCGAGAGCCCCGCCGTGACCGACCGCCCCAACCTGCTGATGATCCTGATCGACGACCTGCGCTTCGACGAGTTCGGCGCGGGCGGCCACCCGTACATGAAGACGCCGGCGATCGACCGGATCGCCCACGAGGGGGCGACCTTCGAGCGCGCGTTCCACACGACGCCGATCTGCTCACCGAACCGCGCCTCGATCATGACCGGCCAGTACGCCAGCCGGCACGGCATCATCGACAACGTCGCGCGCGGACCGATGAGCCACCGGCTGCCGAACTACCACCTGGCGCTGCAGGCGCTGGGCTACGACACCGCGCACATCGGCAAATGGCACATGGGCAACGACGGCGCGCCGCGGCCCGGCTACGACCACTGGGTCAGCTTCGACGGCCACGGCCAGCTGATCGACCCGGTCCTCAACGTCGACGGAACGCCCGTCGCGCGCCAGGGCTACATGACCGACCTGCTCAACGAGCACGCGCTCGCCTACCTCGAACGCCCGCGCGACAAGCCCTTCGCGATGGTGCTCGCGCACAAGGCCGTGCACCCGGACGCCTACCAGGCGCCCGACGGCACGCTGCAGCTCAGCGACATGGGCGGCTACCGGGTGCCCGACCGCCATCGGGACCTGTACCGCGGCTGCGAATTCCCGCGCCGCCCGAACTGGCTCTCGCCGGCCGAGGTGGTGCGACAGAAGCCGGCCTGGGCCGAAGCCTTCGCGCTGAGGGCCCAGCCCGAGGCCCAGGCGCTGCTGGAGGCGCTGGCCGCGGGCACGCAGGAGGAGATCCGTCTGCGCGCGGCGATGATGGCCTCGGTCGACGAGGGCGTCGCGCAGATCCTCGGATTGCTCGAGCGCCAGGGCAAGCTCGACGACACCGTGATCGTGTTCCTGGGCGACAACGGCTTCTTCTTCGGCGAACACGGGCTCGGACCCGAGCGCCGCTTCGCCTACGAGGAGGGCATTCGCTCACCGCTGCTGCTGCGTTACCCGCGGCTGGCCGCGCCCGGCTCGCGCCTGCACTCGCTGGTGATCTGCCAGGACCTCGCCGCCACCTTCATCGAACTGGCGGGTGGGCGCCCCGGCGCGCAGATCCAGGGACGCTCCCTGCTGCCGCTGCTGCGCGGCGACACCGCCGGCTGGCGCGAGGATTTCCTGGTCGAGTACTGGGCCGAGAACGCGATGCCCTGGCTGATCGGCATGTCGTACAAGGCGATCCGCACCGATCGGCACAAGTACATCCACTGGGTGAACCGGGGCAGCAGCGACGAGTTGGACGAGCTCTACGACCTGCAGGCCGACCCCTACGAACTGCGCAACCTCGCCGCGGACCCCGCGCATCGGGCGCTGCGCGACCGGTTGCACCAGCGGCTGCGAGAACTGGTGGCCGACGCGCACGGCCTCTGAGCCGCGCCCGCGCCGGCGGGCGCTCTCGGGGATCGGCGGCCGGCTAGGCGTGCTCGCCGACCGTCACGATCTTCATCGTGTTGGTGCCACCGGACTTGCCGATCGGCTCGCCGATCGTGATGATGATCCGGTCGCCCTTGCTCACCAGGCCGGCGGCCACCAGCGTCTCCTCGGCCTCGAGCAGCAGCGCCTCGCGCTCGACCGACTTGTATTGCAGCAGCACCGGGTGCACCTCGCGGTACAGCGTCATCCGGCGCCGGCTGCGCTCCTCCGGGGTCAGCGCGTAGATCGGCACGCCGGAATCCAGTCGCGACATCCACAGCGCGGTCGAGCCCGATTGCGTCAGCGCGACGATCGCCTTGATCGACAGGTGGTGCGAGACGAACAGCGCGCTCATCGCGATCGACTGGTCGATCCGCGTGAAGGTGCGGTTCAGGAACTCCCGGTCCAGCGGCACCGCCTGCGAACGATCGGCCTCCTCGCAGATCCGCGCCATCGACGCGACGGTCTCGACCGGATATTTGCCGGCGGCCGTCTCGGCCGACAGCATCACCGCATCGGTGCCATCGAGCACCGCGTTGGCCACGTCGGAGACCTCGGCGCGCGTGGGCACCGGCGACTCGATCATCGACTCCATCATCTGGGTCGCGGTGATCGTCAGCTTGTTGTGCTCCTTGGCCATCCGGATCATGCGCTTTTGCAACGCGGGCACCGCCGCGTCGCCCACCTCGACCGCCAGGTCGCCGCGCGCCACCATGATGCCGTCGGAGGCCTTCAGGATCTCCTCGAGGTTGCCGATCGCCTCGAAACGCTCGATCTTCGCGATCATCAACGCGTGACCACCGGCCGCGCGCATCAGTTCGCGCGCCATGTACATGTCGGGCGCGTTCTTCGGGAACGACACCGCGATGTAGTCGGCCTCAAAGGCCACCGCGGTCTTCAGGTCGTCCATGTCCTTGGCGGTGAGCGCCGGCGCGCTCAGGCCGCCGCCCTGGCGGTTGATGCCCTTGCGGTTGGACAGCACCCCGCCCTGCGTGACGGTGCAGTCGATCGTGCTGACGCCCACCTTGTCGACGCGCATCATCATGCGCCCGTCGTTCAGCAGCAGCGTGTCGCCGACGCGCACGTCGTTGACCAGTTCCTTGTAGTCGAGCCCCACCCGGGTCTGGTCGCCCAGCTCGCAGTGGATGTCGAACGTGAAGCGGTCGCCGACCGCCAGGTCGATCTTGCCGTCCTTGAATTTGCCCACCCGGATCTTGGGCCCCTGCAGGTCGGCGAGCACGCCGATGTCGCGGCCCAGGCGCGCGGCCACCTCGCGCACCAGTTGCACCGTCGCGGTGTGCTCGGCGGCGCTGCCGTGCGAGAAGTTGACCCGGACCACATTGGCGCCGGCGGCCAGCACGCGTTCGAGGGTCTCGGGACTCGACGACGCGGGGCCGAGGGTGGCGACGATCTTCGTGGCACGGATCATGAGGGGTCCTTCGGGGGTCAGGCGCGCGCCTCGAGGGCGGCCACCGCCGGCAGCGCGCGTCCCTCGAGGAATTCCAGGAAGGCGCCACCGCCGGTCGAGATGTACCCGACCTTGTCGGTGATGCCGAATTTCGCGATGGCCGCGAGCGTGTCGCCGCCGCCCGCGATCGAGAAGGCCGGCGAGGCCGCGATCGCCTGCGCGAGCGCGCGGGTGCCGCCGGCGAAGGCGTCGAACTCGAACACACCCACCGGCCCGTTCCAGACGATGGTGCCGGCCCGCGCGATCAGCTCGGCGAACTGCGCGGCGGTCCGCGGGCCGATGTCCAGGATCATGTCGCCGGCACCCACCTCGGCCACCGGCACCGTGCGCGCGGCGGCGCTCGCCGAGAACTCGGTGGCGACGACGACGTCCACCGGCAAGGGCACGCTCGCGCCGCGGGCGGCCATCAGGTCGATGATCGCCTTGGCCTCGCCGACCAGGTCGGCCTCGGCGAGCGACTTGCCGATCGGGTGCCCCATCGCGGCCAGGAAAGTGTTCGCGATGCCGCCACCGACGATCAGCTGGTCGACCCGTTCGGCGAGCGTCTTCAGGATGGTCAGCTTCGTGGAGACCTTGGAGCCGGCGACGATCGCCATCAGTGGACGGCGCGGCTGCAGCAGCGCGCGCCCCAGCGCATCGAGCTCGGCGGCCATCAGCGGCCCGGCGCAGGCCACCGGCGCGAACGCGGCGATGCCGTGCGTGGTCGCCTCGGCCCGATGGGCGGTGCCGAAGGCGTCGTTGACATAGATGTCGCACAGCGCCGCCATCCGGCGCGCCAGCGTCTCGTCGTTCTTCTTCTCGCCCTTGTTGCAGCGGCAGTTCTCGAGCAGCACGACTTCGCCGGGGGCCACCGCGAAGCCGCCCTCGACCCAGTCGGTCACCAGCCGCACGGGCGAGCCGAGCAGTTCCGACAGGCGCCGGGCGATCGGCGCCAGGGAATCCTCCGGCCGCACGGTGCCCTCGGTGGGTCGCCCGAGGTGCGAGGTGACCATCACCGCCGCACCCGCCTGTGCCGCCGCCCGGATCGCCGGCACTGAGGCCCGGATCCGCGTGTCATCGGTGATGGCCAGGGCATCGTCCTGGGGCACGTTGAGGTCGGCCCGGATGAAGACGCGCTTGCCGCGCAGGTCGAGATCGGAGAGGCGTTTGAATTTCATGGCGAGGAAGGCGGAGAAGGGGGCGACAAACCGGCGGCCGGACCACGGATTCCGGAACATGGCCGAGCGAAGCGTTCCATTGTAACGGCCCACCCGGGACGCCCGCGGGTGCACTTCGTCGGGTGAACGGGGCTGACTGTCGCCCCCCGTGAACATTGCCACGCGAGGATCGGCGCCATCGGCCGATAATCGGGCGTCACGATCGTCAATCCGGGCCGTGGCCCGACGTTTCGCCCACGTGCACCCGCCCCCCGCCGCCTCGCCGCGCGACACCCCGCCTCGGGCCGACACCCGTACGTCCCGGACCCTGGCCTTCTCGGTCGCCGCGGCGTCCCTCGCGCTGACATTGGCCACCCTGTCGTTGGGGCTCTACCTCAGCGGCGATCACGCGAGCATCGCGCTCGACCGCGCCCGCGCCGATGCCCAGGCACTGGCGCGCGGCACCGCGCAACGCAGCCTCGCGCCCCTCGCCGCGGCCGATCGCGACGCGCAGCAGGCGGTGCTCGCGCACGCCCTGCAGGCCGGACAGGCCGCGCGCATCGACCTCCTGGACCGCGCCGCCCAACCGCTGGCCGGGGTGCGCCAGGGGCCGCAGGGCGACCCGGTCGTCGAACGGGCGCAGGCCGCCGACGGCCCGCCCGCCTCCGGCCAGGCGGCGGTGATGGCGATCGGCGCCGGGCACACCCCGTGGTCGTCGCTGCCCGCTCAGTTGCTGGTCTGGGAGCCGGTGGGCGGACCCGGCGGGCCGGGCTGGGTCCGGTTGGTCCGCGACCTCGCCCCCCTGCACCGCGAGGTGGACCACCTGCGGCGGGATTCGCTGGCCGCGGCCTTGTTCGCGGGGCTGCTCGGTGGATTGGCCACGTTCCTGCTGCTGCGCGGCCCGCTGCGTCGGATCACGCAGATGACCGCCTTCGCCCACGGGATCGCCGGGAATCCGGAGCGCCGGTTGGCGTTCAAGTCCCGGATTCCGGTGCTCGACGCGCTGCGCGACGCACTGAACGCCAGTGCACGGGCACACGCCGAACAGGGTCGCCGCCTCACCGAGAGTCGGGCGCAGGCCCAATCCTTGCTGGACGAGGCCCGACAGGCCCGCGACGCCGGCGAGCAGGCCGACGCGGCCAAGGCGGCCTTCCTGGCCCGGGTCAGCCACGAGATCCGCACCCCGCTCAACGGCATCGTCGGCATGGCCGAACTGACCCGCGGAACCGCGCTGAGCGACGAACAAGCCGAGTACATGGGAACCCTGCGCGAGAGCGCCGACGCGCTGGTGGGGATGATCGACGACCTGCTCGATTTCTCGCGCCTGGAGGCGGGCCGCCTGGAACTCGAATCGATCGAGTTCGCGCTGGGCGAGTTGCTGGCCGACCGTGTCAAGGCGATCGCACCGCTGGCCCACCGCAAGGGCGTGGCCGTGTCGATGCATCTCGAGCCGGAGGCGGACCACCGACTGATCGGCGACCCGCAGCGCATCGGACAGATCCTCGACCAGCTGCTGCGCCAGGCGCTGCGTCGCACCGCCGAGGGGGAGATCGAGATCGACGCCGGCGTGGCCCATCGGATCGACGACGAGATCGAGATCACCCTGTCCGTGCGGGACACCGGCGAGGGTTTGCCGGCCGACGAGCGTGCCCGGATGTTCGACCCCTTGAACGGCACGATCGGCCAAGCCTGGTCGGGCGCGGCCGGCACCGGGCTCGGGTTGGCGCTGTCCAGCGGCCTGGCGCAGGCGATGGGGGGCGGCATCACGATCCGCAGCAGCGGGTCGCTCGGCAACCTCTTCCGCGTGAACCTCCTCTTGCAGCTCGCGCCTGAAGCCGGCGCACCGGCCACCGCCGACGCCGGACCGTCGGCGGTGGCGCGGGCGCTCGGTGGCTCGGTCGCGCCCCGGGTGCTCGTGATCGACGATCGGCCGGGCTGCCAGCGCGGCGTGGCCACGGCACTGCGCGCGCTGGGTTGCGTGCCGGTGATCACCGCCGACGAGGTCGCCGCGCTCGCGATGGTCAGGTCACAGCGCCCGGGCACCGACGGCGGGTTCGCCGCGTGCGTGCTCGCGGCCCGCCTGCAGGGCGTGGACGCCTTCCCGTTCGCGCAGGCGCTGCGCGACGCCGGCCTGGGCATCGCGCCGATCGTGATGTCGCTGGACACGAAGGACCTCGACCGCCAGCGGGAACGTTGCACGACCCATGGTGTCGACGCCTGGGTGGTCGAGCCGCTGACCGCCGGCGATCTCGCCCAGGCGGTGCTGCGGGCCTGCGGCCGGATGGCGCCGCACGACGAGGCGCCGGCGCCGGTCACGCAGGCGGGTCGGCCGGCGCTGGACATCCTCCTGGCCGAGGACAACCCGGTGAACCAGCTCGTCGCGACCCGGATCCTGCAGAAGCTGGGGCACCGGGTCCGGGTCGTGCCCGAGGGCCAGGCGGCAGTCCGGGCGGTGACCGAGTCCCGACCCGATCTCGTGCTGATGGACCTGCAGATGCCGGTGATGGATGGCTTCGCCGCCACCCAGGCGATCCGCGCGAACGAGACCGCGGTGCGCGAGGCGGGGGCCGCGTCGCGCAACCTGCGCCTGCCGATCGTCGCGATGACCGCCCAGACGCTGCCCGCCGACCGGCAAGCGGCGCTCGCCGCGGGCATGGACGCGTACCTCGCCAAACCGATCGACAGCACCCGGCTGCGCGAGATCCTCGACCAGGTGTGCCGCCTGAACACCACGCCCGCCTGGGCCGGCAGCAATGCGCGCGCGGCGCCGGGCGATCCGCTCGCGCCCCCGGGCCGCGCCCCGATGCGCCCGACGGGCCGCGCGGCGCCGTCGGAAGGCGCGTCGGATGCCCGTCCGACCCTGGCCGCCGTCCGACACTTCGACGTCGCCCGGCTGCACGAGACGCTGGGCGAGGACCTGCAGCTGATCGAGCGGCTGGCCGCGCTGTTCAAGGTGAACTCGTTCGAGGCCTTGTCGCGCCTGATCACCGCGCTCGGGGACGAGAACGGCGAGAGCGCGGAGTTCGCGTCTCACACGCTGAAGGGAACGCTCGCGATGCTCGGTGCCACCGAAGCCAGCGCGCTGGCCCAACGGATCGAGGCCGCCGTGGCGCGCCGCGAGTTCGCACTCGCCCGGGAATTGCTCGAGGTGTTCCAGGACGCGATGGCGCACGTGGCGCACGTCCTGGATTCATCGACCGTGCGCTGACGCGGCACGGTCGTCGCGATCGCGCGGGCCGCCCGTTCCGGGCCGGCGCCCGCGCCGACGGGGACAGGAGCCGGCCAGATCGCCGGACCCCGGCCCCCGGGGGATCACTTCGCCGACATCAGCGCGACGGTGGTGTCGAGCATCCGGTTCGAGAAGCCCCACTCGTTGTCGTACCAGCTGCTCACCTTCACCAGCCGGCCGGACACCTTGGTCAGCGTGGCATCGAAGGTGGACGACGCGGGGTTGTGGTTGAAGTCGACCGACACCAGCGGCGCCGAGTTGTACGCGAGCACGCCCTTCAGCGGGCCGTCGGCGGCCTCTTTCAGGATCGCGTTGACCTCGTCGACGGTGGTGTCGCGGGCCGCGGTGAAGGAGAGGTCGACCAGCGACACGTTGATGGTGGGCACGCGGATCGCGTAGCCGTCGAGCCGGCCGTTCAGTTCCGGCAGCACCAGGCCCACCGCCGAGGCGGCGCCGGTCTTGGTGGGGATCATCGACATCGTCGCCGAACGGGCGCGGCGCAGGTCCTCGTGATAGACGTCGGTGAGGACCTGGTCGTTGGTGTACGCGTGCACCGTGGTCATCAGGCCGTTCAGCAGGCCGATGCGGTCGTGCAGGGGCTTGACCAGCGGCGCCAGGCAGTTGGTGGTGCACGAGGCGTTGGAGATCACGGTGTCGCTCGCCTTCAGCACGCCGTGGTTCACGCCGTAGACCACCGTGGCGTCGACATCCTTGCCGCCGGGCGCCGAGATGATCACCTTCTTGGCGCCACCCTTCAGGTGGGCGCCGGCCTTCTCCTTCGTGGTGAAGAAGCCGGTGCACTCGAGCACGACGTCCACGCCCAGCGTGCCCCAAGGGAGCTCGGCCGGATTGCGGTTGGCCAGCACCTTGATGCGGTCGCCGTTGACGACGATGCTGTCGCCATCGACGGCGACGGTGCCCGGGAAGCGGCCGTGCGCGGTGTCGTACTGCGTCAGGTGCGCGTTGGTGCCGGCATCACCGAGGTCGTTGATCGCGACGATCTCGATGTCGTGCTTCTTGCCGCCCTCGTAGTGGGCGCGGAGGATGTTGCGGCCGATGCGGCCGTAGCCGTTGATGGCGACGCGGATGGTCATCGATCTTCCTTTGGCGGATGTGAAAACCGGAAGGCTCAGCGCGGGGCCTGGCCGGAGACGACGGCGAGCACCGTGTCGGCGACATTGCGCGGCGTGAACCCGAAAACCTCGAACAGCTTGCCGGCCGGGGCCGATTCACCGAAGCGGTCCAGCCCGATCACCGCGGCGCAACGGTACTTCCACCAGAAGTCGGTGACACCGGCCTCGACCGCGATACGCGGCAGATTGTCCGGCAGCACGTAGCGCTTGTAAGTGACATCCTGCCGGTCGAACACCGAGGTGGAGGGCATCGAGACCACGCGCACCGACACGCCGTCGGCCGCCAGCAGGTCGCGCGCCGCCAGCGCGAGCGAGAGCTCGGACCCGGTGGCGATGATCACCGCGAGCGCCTCGGCCGCGTCGCGCAGCACGTAGCCGCCGCGGCGGATCGCCGCGAGCTGGGCATCGGAACGGGTGATGAACGGCAGCGCCTGGCGGGAGAACAGCAGCGCGGTGGGGCCATCGCGGCGCTCGATCGCGCCGGCCCAGGCGAGCGCGGACTCGACCGGGTCGGCGGGCCGCCAGACGTCCAGCCCGGGGATCATCCGCAGGCTGGCGGCGTGCTCCACCGGCTGGTGCGTTGGCCCGTCCTCGCCCAGGCCGATGGAGTCGTGCGTGAACACGTGCAGCACCCGCTGGCGCATCAGCGCGGCCATGCGCAGCGCGTTGCGCGAGTAGTCGGCGAAGGTGAGGAACGTGCCGCCGTACGGGATGAAGCCGCCGTGCAGCGCCAGGCCGTTCATGATCGCGGCCATGCCGAACTCGCGCACGCCGTAGTTGATGTGGCGGCCGGCCTGAAGCTGACCCTGCGGGCCGGCGCGCAACGCGCCGCAGCCGGTGAAGTCGGTGAGGTTGCTCCCGGTGAGGTCGGCCGAGCCGCCGATCAGTTCGGGCAGCGCCGGACCGAGCACGTTCAACGCGTTCTGCGAGGCCTTGCGCGTGGCGATGGTCTCGGCCTTGGCGATCACCGCGGCGACCAGGTCGTCGACGGTGTCGTCCCAGTCGGGCGGCAGGTCGCCGCGCTGGCGACGCTCGAACTCGGCGGCCAGTTCGGGGTGGGCCTGGCGGTAGTCGCGCCAGCGGGCGAGCCAGGCCTCGTGGCTGGCCGCCCCCCGCGCGCGTGCATCCCAGGCGGCCTGCACGTCCGCGGGCACCTGCCAGGGCTCCATCGTGAACCCGCGCGCCGCCATCTGCTCGCGCACCAGCGCGATCTCGGGCGCGCCCAGCGGCTCGCCGTGGGCCTTCGCCAGGCCGGCCCGATTGGGCGAACCCTGGCCGATCACGGTGCGGCACTGGATCAAGGTGGGCGCGAAGCGGCCGTCACGGCCGTCGGTGCCCCACTGGCGGGCCTGCGCGATCGCGCGATCGACCGCGAGCGTGTCGTGACCGTCGATGCCGGCGATCACGTGCCAGCCGTAGCTCTGGAAGCGCCGCACGGTGTCGTCGCCGAACCAGTGCCTGACCTCGCCGTCGATGGAGATGCCGTTATCGTCGTACAGCACGACCAGGCGCGACAGCCCCAGCGTGCCGGCCAGCGAGCAGACCTCGTGCGAGACACCTTCCATCAGGCAGCCGTCGCCGACGAAAGCGTAGGTGAAATGATCGACGATCGTGTGGCCGTCGCGGTTGAAGCGCTGCGCCTGCAGCCGCTCGGCCAGCGCCATGCCGACCGCATTGGCCAGCCCCTGGCCCAGCGGGCCGGTGGTGGTTTCGACGCCGGGCGTGACGCCCACCTCGGGGTGGCCGGGCGTCTTCGAGTGGAGCTGGCGGAAGGCCTTGAGCTCTTCGATGGGCAGCGCATAACCCGACAGGTGCAGCAGCGCGTACAGCAGCATCGACCCGTGGCCATTGGACAGCACGAAGCGGTCGCGATCGGGCCAGGCGGGATCGGCGGGGTCGTGACGCAGGTGCCGCGCCCACAGGGCCACCGCGATCTCGGCCATGCCCATCGGCATGCCCGGGTGGCCGGAGTTGGCCTGCTGCACGGCATCGATCGCCAGCACCCGCAGGGTGTCGGCCATGCGCGACAGCGTGTCGACGCTGTGGGGAGAATCCGGGGAGGAATTCGCTTGGGATGTCATCTCGCAAGGCCGCCACGTAAAAGCGGGATTCTAGCAAAGGCCCGCCCGTCGGACGGCCCCGCGACGGGACCGTGGGCTATACTCGAAGGCTTTTCGCGGCACTTGCCGCGCCCCGGACTGTCTTCGCGCGGGAACACCGCGTGGAACGTGGCCCGATCGAATCCGGGCCAGGCCGGGCCATGGCGCGCTCACCATGCAAGGATTGCACCTCACCGCCGATTTGTACGACTGTGCCTGCGACGGTCCGCAACCCGGGTCGGGGCTGCTGACCGACGCCGCCCGCCTGGCGCGCCTGTGCGCCGACGTGGTCGCGCGCGCCGGGCTGACGATCGTCGACGAAAAGTTCTTCACCTTCCCGCCCTACCAGGGCGAGCCCGGCGGGGTCACCGGCGCGGTGCTGCTGGCCGAATCGCACCTGGCCTTGCACACCTGGCCCGAGCGCGCCGGTGTCACGCTGGACGTCTACGTCTGCAACTTCTCGACCGACAACTCGCTGAAGGCCGAGCGGGTGCTCGACGACCTGATCGTCGCGTTCGCCCCCGCGGTGCAGAACACCAACCGGATCCTGCGCGGATCGGCCGACCCCGAATCGCGCAGCGACGAGCTGCTGCTCGAATGGCTCACGCCGGACAGCGCCTACGGCTACCGCGTTCGCCGGCGCCTGGAAACGTTCCGCTCGCCGCACCAGCAGATCGAGGTCTTCGACACGCCCCGTTTCGGCAAGCTGTTCCGCCTGGACGGCGCGTTCATGACCTCCGAACGCGATGAATTCTTCTATCACGAGCCGATCGTCCACTGCGCCGCGATCGCCCACCCGGCACCGCGTCGCGCGCTGGTCGTGGGCGGCGGCGATGGCGGCTCCAGCGAGGAGCTGCTCAAGCACCCCTCGATCGAACGCGTCGTGGTGGCCGAACTCGACGCCGAGGTCATCCGGATCGCCCGCGAGTACCTCGGCTCGGTGCACCGCGGCGTCTTCGACGACCCCCGTCTGACGGTGCACGTCGGCGACGGTTTCGAGTACACACGGCGCACCGGCGAGCAGTTCGATCTGATCGTGCTCGATCTCACCGATCCCGACACCCCGGCGGCGCAGCTGTACACGCCGGATTTCTTCCGGCTCGCGCGGCGCGCGTTGGCCCCCGGAGGCGCGATCACGCTGCACCTGGGCTCGCCGGTGTTCCAGCCGGACCGCGTGCGCCGACTGCTCGCCGATCTCGCCAGCGTGTTCCCGATCGTGCGCCCGATGGGCCTGTACATCCCCTTGTACGGCGCCTACTGGGGCCTGGCGATGGTGTCCGATTCGCTCGACCCCTTGGGCATCGACACCACCGAGGTCGGGCGCCGGCTGCGCGAGCGCGACATCGCCGACCTTCGCCTGTACAACGCCGAGATCCACCCGGCCTTGTTCGCGTTGCCCAACTTCTACCGCGAGCTGCTGCCGGCCTGACCGGCCCCGAGGCAGGCCGATGACCCCACGGCTGCTCCTTTCGCCCTTGCGGCAGGCCGGCCAGGTGCTGATGCTCGAGCGCGAGCAGGCGCACCACGCCCTGCGGGTGTTGCGGCTGCGCGATGGTGACGAGATCCAGGCCTTCGACGGGTGTGGCGCGCGCTGGCGTGCGCGGCTGCGGGTGCTCGGCCGCGACCAGGCTCACGTCGAACTGATCGCCGTCGAGCCGCCTCTTCCTGAGAGCCCCCTCAGGGTGAACCTCGTTCAGTGCGTGAGCGCGGCCGAGCGGATGGACTTCACCATCGAGAAGGCGGTCGAACTGGGCGTCGCCTCGATCCAGCCGGTGCTCTCGCGGCGCGGCGTGGTGCAACTCGACGACGCGCGTGCGCAGCGGCGGGGCGTGCATTGGCGACGACTCGTCAGCGCGGCGTGCGCGCAGTGCGGGCGCGACCACCTGCCCGAGGTGCGCGATCCCTTGCCGTTGGCGGCATGGCTCGCGGCCCGGGATCCGTCGGCGCCCGGCTGGGTGCTCGACCCCTCGGCACCGGTGTCGCTCGCGCAGGCGGCGCGCGGATGGCGGGGTTCGTCGATCGACCTGCTCGTCGGTCCCGAGGCGGGTCTGGCCGGGTCCGAACTCGACGACGCCCGTCAGCGGGGCCTGGTCGGAGTCGGCCTGGGTCCCCGTGTGCTGCGCACCGAGACCGCCGGCCTCGTCGCCATCGCTCTTTTACAGTCGACCCACGGCGACCTGGTGTAGTCTCGCCTCGCGGCCCGATTCCCGGCCGTGCACGCGACAGGAGAAACACGATGGGCTTGCTCGAAGGTCTGCTGGGTGCCGCGATGGGCGCCCTGAACACGTCCGGTCAACAGCAGGCGTCCCCGATGGGTGGCGCCGGTGGCGCCCTGCTGAACATCGCGCTCGAGATGCTGGCCAACCGGGGGCAAGGTGCCGCGGCCGGGGGCGGCGTGGGCGGCCTGCTGCAGTCCTTGTCACAAGGTGGGCTGGGCGATGTCGTGCAGTCGTGGATCTCCACCGGCTCGAACCTGCCGATCAGCGCCGAACAACTCCAGCAGGTGCTCGGCAACGAACAGATGGGGCAGATCGCGCAGCGCCTGGGGCTGCCCTCGGGTGCGGTGGCCGATCAGCTCTCGCAGTTGTTGCCCGAGGTGGTCGACAAGCTCACCCCCGCCGGCGAACTGCCGGCCTCGGGCATGGGTGACCCCCAGGAACTGCTGGCCTCGCTGACCCGCGCCCTGCGGGGCTGATCAGCGCGCCGTCGGCGTGGCCGCGGCTTCCGATGCGAAGCCCACGCCCCACGCCGTCGGCGGACTGCCACGGCCCTTGGGCACGCCGGAACTCAGGGCCGCCCGAGCACCGAGTAGAACACCCGAAACGCGGTCTGGCGGTCGAAGAAATGATCGGCCGCGTCGCGAAACACATCGAGCAGCGCGTCGCGGTCGTCGGCGGGGAATCCCGGCTCGCCGGGCAGGCCCTTGAGCACCACCGCGAACCCGGGTTGTTCGGCACTCGGATCGGGCGTGAGATCGGTGATGCAATCGTACAAGGCGTCGAGGTTGCCGCCGAAGTGCGCCGGGAAGCCGAACGACCGGGCGATCTCGCGCAGCACCCCGGCCTTGTCACGCGCCCCTGAAAGATCGGCCATCAGCCATCGCTGATCGGCCCGTCGGGCCGCCTTGTGCAGGTCATCGAGGTCGTAGGCCCCCAGCGGAAGCACGGCCTGCGGCGGAATGTTGCTGAATGCGCTCATGGGCTCCTGCCTGCTGGCCGCGGGTCACTCGCGGATGCGCTGGAAACTGCGGTAGTGATCGGCGGTGTAGTAGTACTCGCCCGAGCGGGTGGGGTCTCCGCCGGCGACGATGCGACGCGCGCCACGATCGCGCGAGCCCGGTGTGGGCACCGTGTACTCGGTGTAATAGCCCCGCGGGCGCCGCGGCAAGATCCCTTCGCGATTGCCGAACACCGTGCCGTCCTTCGCATACGGGAACGGACCGCCGGCGCGGATCAGGCGCAGCGTGTCACGCGCCTGGACCGGCAGGTCGCGGACCGGGATCTCGTCGAGCGTGAACGCCACGGCCTGCGGCGACACGCCCGCGAACCACGCGACGGCCACGAGGACCAGACAGGACAACCCACGACGCCAGGCGGACATCAGCATGTCCGCATGCTAGACCAGATGTCGGCTCCCGACCAGCGTCCACACGCGCGGGCCGACGTCGACACGCCGACAAGGCGCGCGGCGCGCCGCGCGGTCTCAGGCGGGCTGCGGCTGCTCGGCGATCTGGTCGAGCGCCTTCTCGAGCGTGCTGCGCGATTCGACGATGCGCGCCTGATGCTGGTCGAAGAGTTGCGCGAGCTGCGTGCGATCGAACGAGCGCGCCTCGTCGGGGAACCGGCTGAGCACGTAGAGCCGCTGCTGCGGGCTCACCCACGACAGCTTGAACGCACGCCACTCGCCATCGGCGGCGAGCAGTTCGATCGCATCGCCGCGCTTGAGCGTCTCCATCCGCACGACGACGCTCTGCGCCTGGCGCGCGACGACGTGCTGCTCGGTGACGACCGGGGGATTGATCGGCTTGAACTGGATCCGCCCGTCGGAACGCATCGCGACATTGGTCGGGCGTCGTGCCGCGGCGCTCGCGGCGACCTGCTTGGCCGCGGCGATGCCCCGGGTGTGGGCCTGCAGCAGTTCGTTGAAGAAGGCCTCGCGCACCGGCTCCGGCACCGACACCTTGCGCACACCGGCCATCACCGCGCCGATCAGCTTGGGCAGCATCGCGGCGAGCTTGGCCACCTCATCGGGCGATTTCGGCGCGACCGACCAGATCAAGGCTTCGGCGGTGCCCATCGCCTCACGGACCGGCGCGCCCTCGGCGCCCCCGTCGAGCTCGGCCTCGGCCAGCACACGAGACCACCACTGGTTCAGGAAATCGCGCAGGAACACCGGCGTCTCGCTATCGATCCGATCGGCCAGCCGCACCTTCGCGACCTCGGCGGCCTCGGTCAGCGCCTCGCTGCGCTCGGCCTCGCGGGTCACCTTGGCCAGGCGCTCGGCGCACCGCACCTGCTCCTGCGCGGCGAGTTCGTCGATGCGCGCCCGTGCGTCGTCGAAGATCGACAGATCCTGCGCGAAGTTCTGCAGCACCGACTCGACCACCGACTCGACGCCCTGGACCAGCTCCGACCCGACCGCGAGGTCGGCATCGGGATCGGCCGCGACCTCGGAGATCCGGTCGATCAGACGGCGCATCGGGTGCTGGCGCCGCGCGAAGAAGCTGCGATCGATCAGTGCCGCCTTGATCGCGACGACCTGCAGGCGCAGCAGCTGCTGCTTGATGACATCGGCCAGCCGCTTGTCGGCATAGATGTAGTCGAACACCATCGAGACGATCTCGACGGTGAGCTGGTCCAGCGGCGATCCCTTCTCGCGCGTGCGCTGCGTGAGGTCGGCCAGCAGGTCACCAGGCAGCACCGCGGTGGCCGCGGAGGTCGCCTGCATCGAGGACAGCGCGTCGATCAGCGGGGGCTCGGCCGCCGGCAGCGGCAGGTCGGCGACCGCGAAGATGTCCGGGTTCGACAGCATCCGCGTCGCGCTGGCCCGCGCGTCCGGGGCGCCCAGCGAGAGCTGCGACAGGATCGACTGGACCTCGTGCGCCAAGGGCACGCCATTGGCACCGGTCAGCGTCGACGGTCCGCCGGGCTGCTGGGCGCCGGTGACCGTGCCGGGACCATGGCCGGTGATCGTGGCCGGCCCGTCGGCCGCGTCCGCGCGCTTCTGCCCGGGCGTCACCGACACCTGCGGGCGGATCTTCGGGAGCACGCGGTTGGCCTTGAGCCGCTCGTTGACCGTCGAGTAGACCAGGTTCAGGTTCGCCGAGACGTGCGGCTCGAACGCATCGAGCAATGCCGACTGGACGTCGGCCTTCGGCGCGAGCTCGGACAACGCGTTCTTCAGGGCCTCGAACACCGCCTCGGGGGCGGCCGGGTGCTGTGCCTCGTCGAACCAGTCGCGCTCGAGGAGCGCGGCCAGGCGCGCGCGCATGCCCAGCACCTCGTCGGGGTCGAGCGCTCCCCGGGTCCGGTGCACCAGCCGATCGACCGCGAGCTTGGCCTGGATCTCGGCGTCGTCGACCAGCGAGAGCTCGCCCGACTCCACGGCCTCTGGCGCGCTCGCGGCGCGCTGGTTGAACATCCGGCGTTCGAACACGTCGGTGAACGAGCGGCGAAAGCGCAGCTCGATCTCCGCGCGGTGCTGGCGCACGATCGAGACCGCGTCCATCAACGCGCGCTGTTCCTCGCTGTCGCGGCTGCGAACCGCCATCGAGGACAGGTCCTCCGACATCTTCGTCAGCGCCTCGCCGATCACCTTGGCCAGGCGCGAGATCACCATCTCGCGGCAATCCTGCAGCAGCTCGAAGCGCTTGCGCGCGTCCTCCGGTATGCCGCGGGGCTGCTCCGGCGCGGCGGGGGGCGTTTCGGTGCGGGCCTGGTCTGGACGAACTGCGAGAATGGACACGGCGAACGGCCTGTGGTGGTGTGATGTGATCGCGTATCCGGCGGATACCGTGACCAAGGCTAGGCCCGCCCCCCTCGGGGGTCAACGACGCGCCGACGAAGCGGGCACGGGGCGGCCCCCGTCACCGACCAACGGCCGCCCGCCCCGCACGAACGGTCGTGATGCAGCGCGTCAACCGCCGTTCGTCGCCGCCGCGCACGCGCCGAAGAAAATCCCGCTCAATTCCGAGGATGCCCGCGACCATGGCCCGCGCCACCCCTGGGCACGGGGGTCGAACGCCCGTCGCCGGCGGCCGGTGGCGGCCCCCGGCGCGGCGATCGGTGTCGACGCGCGTCAGCGTTCCGCGTTCGCGTCGACCACCGTCCACGCGGTCATGTTGACGATCCGGCGCACCGTCGCCGAGGCGGTCAGGATGTGCACCGGCCGCGCCGCGCCGAGCAGCACCGGGCCGATCGCGATGTTGTTGCCGGCCGCGGTCTTCAGCAGGTTGTAGGCGATGTTGGCCGCCTCGATCGTCGGCATCACCAGCAGGTTCGCCTCGCCCCGCAACGTGGAGCGCGGCATCAGGCTGTGCCGGTACGCCGGGTCGAGCGCCGCGTCGCCGTGCATCTCGCCGTCGACCTCCAGGTGCGGCGCACGTTCGCGAAGCAGCGCCAGCGTGTCGCGCATCACGACCGCGCTGGGCGTGTTCGAGGTGCCGAAGTTCGAGTGCGACAGCAGCGCGATCTTCGGCAGGATGCCGAAGCGCAGAAGCTCCTCGGCCGCCATCTGCGTGATCTCGCACAACTGCTCGGCGCTCGGCGCGGCGTTCACGTGGGTGTCGACCAGCGTCAGCTGGCGATTGGGCAGCATCAGCGTGTTCATCGCCGCATAGACCGTGCGACCCGGCCGCTTGCCGATCACCTGGTCGATGTAGTGCAGGTGCAGCGCGTGCGTGCCGAAGGTGCCGCAGATCAGGCCGTCGGCCAGATTCTTCTTCACCAGCATCGCGCCGATCAGCGTCAGCCGACGGCGCATCTCGATCTTCGCGTACTGCGCGGTGACCCCTTTGCGGTCGGTCATCTGCCAGTACTCCATCCAGAACTCGCGATACCGGCTGTCCCATTCGGGATTGACGACCTCGAAGTCGACGCCCGGCCGCAGCCGCAACCCGAACTGCTCGATGCGACGCTCGATCACCGAGGGGCGCCCGACCAGGATCGGCGCGGCGAGCTTCTCGTCGATGACCACCTGCGTGGCGCGCAGCACCCGCTCGTCCTCGCCTTCGGCGTAGACGATGCGGCGTCCGCGCGCCCGCTTGGCGGTCGCGAAGATCGGCTTCATGAAGTTGCCCGAGTGATAGACGAACTGCTCGAGCTGGGCGCGGTAGGCCTCGAAATCGGCGATCGGGCGGGTGGCCACGCCGCTGTCCATCGCCGCCTTCGCGACCGCCGGCGCGATGCGCACGATCAGCCTCGGGTCGAAGGGCTTGGGAATCAGGTACTCGGGACCGAACTGCATCGGCGCCGAGCTGTACGCGGTGGCAACCACGTCCGAGAGCTCGGCGCGCGCGAGGTCGGCCACCGCGTGCACCGCGGCGACCTCCATCTCGCGGGTGATCGTGGTCGCACCGACGTCCAGCGCCCCGCGGAAGATGAACGGGAAGCACAGGACGTTGTTGACCTGGTTCGGGTAGTCGGTGCGGCCGGTCGCGATGATCGCGTCGTCACGGACCGCCTTGACCTCCTCGGGCATGATCTCCGGCGTCGGGTTGGCCAGCGCGAAGACCAGCGGCTTCGGATTCATCCGGGCGACCATCTCGGGCTTGAGCACACCGGCCGCCGAGAGCCCCAGGAAGACGTCGGCGCCGGCGATGATCTCGCCCAGCGTGCGCGCGTCGGTGGGCTGCGCGAAGCGCGCCTTGTCCGGGTCCATCAGCTCGGTGCGGCCCTGGTAGACGACGCCCGCGAGGTCGGCCACCCAGATGTTGGCCAGCGGCAGACCCAGGTCGACGAGCAGGTCCAGGCAGGCCAGCGCCGCAGCACCGGCGCCGCTGCACACCAGCTTGACCTCACGGATGTCCTTGCCGATGACCTGCAGGCCGTTCATCAGCGCGGCACCCACCACGATCGCGGTGCCGTGCTGGTCGTCGTGGAACACCGGGATCTTCATCCGCTCGCGCAGCTTGCGCTCGACGTAGAAACAGTCCGGGGCCTTGATGTCCTCGAGGTTGATGCCGCCGAACGTGGGCTCGAGCGCCGCGATGTGGTCGACCAGCTTGTCGAGGTCGGTCTCGGCGAGCTCGAGGTCGAACACGTCGATGCCGGCGAACTTCTTGAACAGCACCGCCTTGCCTTCCATCACCGGCTTGGCGGCCAGCGGGCCGATGTTGCCCAGGCCGAGCACCGCGGTGCCATTGGTGACGACCGCCACCAGGTTGCCGCGGCTGGTGTAGCGAAAGGCCGCCGCGGGGTCCGCGACGATCTCCTCGCACGCGGCGGCCACGCCAGGCGAATACGCGAGCGCGAGGTCGCGCTGGTTGGTGAGCTGCTTGGTCGCCGTCACGGAGATCTTGCCGGGGCGTCCCTGCTCGTGATATTCCAGCGCGGCTTTGCGGAACTGCGGGTCCATAGGGTGTCTCGATTCGGCCTCGGCGCCGGGGGGCGGGCCTGTTGTTTCGTAGAGCGAAGCATTATCCGTCCCCACCGGCGGCGGGACAATCGGATTCGCTGCCCTCATCCCCTTCGGAGAACCCCATGAACCTCGCGATCATCAGCGGCGGCTCCCGCGGCCTGGGCCGCGCCCTGTGCGAGCGCTACACCGCACAGGGCTGGCGGGTGCTCGAGTTCTCGCGCGCCGCACCGCACCCCTACTCGGTGTCGGTCGACCTCGCCGACCCCGCCGCGGCGCAGCGCGTGTTCGCCGGGCAGCTCGCGCCCCTGGCCGCCGCCCGCTGGACGCGGATCGTCGCGATCGCCAATGCCGGCGTGCTCGACCCGATCGGCCCCAGCGCGCAGAAGGACCCCGCGCAGGTGCTCGCGAACCTGTCGGTGAACATCGCCTCCACGGTGATGTTCCTCGGCGAGGTGGTCCGTGCCTTCCAGGGACACGCCTGCGACAAGCAGGTGATCAACATCTCGTCGGGCGCGGCGCTGAACGCCTACCCGGGCTGGTCGCTGTACTGCGCCTCGAAGGCCGCCACCGAGATGTACGTGCGCGCGGTCGCGCTCGAGCAGGCGCTGCAGCCACACCCCTTGCGGGTGCTCAGCGTGAGCCCCGGCCTGATCGACACCGCGATGCAGGCGACGATCCGCGCGAGCACCGCGGCCGACTTTCCGGCGGTGGACAAGTTCGTCGAGCGCCACCGCAACGGGGAGCTGCGCCCGCCCGAGGTGGTGGCCGCCGCGGTCCAGCGGATCGCCGACGACGCCTCGCTGGCGCCGGGCTCGCGGGTGACGATCGAGGGGCACCTGGCCGGTTGACCGGGCGCGCGCCCGGGCGAGGTCAGCGGGCGGTCCAGCCCCCGTCGATCACCAGTTCGGTGCCGGTCATGAACGAGGCATCGTCGGAGGCCAGGAACAGGATGCCGCGGGCGATGTCGACGGCCTGCGCCATCCGGCCCAGCGGGTGGCCGGCGGCCATCGTCGCGTCGATCTGGCTCTCGGGCACGCCCCGTTCGCGCATCGAGGCCGCGACCCCGCGGGCCATGTCGGTGTCGACGATGCCCGGGTGCACCGAATTCACCCGGATGTTGTAACCGAGCTGGGCCGCCTCCATCGCGCTGCCCTTCGTGTACAGGCGAACCCCGCCCTTGGTCAGGTTGTACAGCGCGCTGTTGGCCGAGCCCACCAGACCGGCGATCGACGACAGGTTGATGATCGCCGCGCTCGGCGAGCCGGCCGGACGGCGCTTCATCGCGAGAAAGGCGTGCTTGGTGCCAAGCACCACGCCCTTCAGGTTGACGTCGAAGAGCTCGTCGATGCCCTGCACCGTGGTGTCCTCGATGCGCCCATGGCGATACAGGCCCGCGTTGTTCACCACCACGTCCAGGCGGCCCTCGCGCGCCAGCACGTCGGCGACCACCCGCGCCCAGTCCTCGTCCCGCGTGACGTCGTGGTCGAGGTAACGCGCCTTGCCGCCCGCGGCGGCGATCTCGGCCACGAGACGTGCGCCGTCCTGCGGCCGGCGATCGGTGGCGATCACCGTGGCGCCCGCCTGCGCCATCAGCCGCGCGGTCGCCGATCCGATGCCGCCCGCGGCGCCGGTGATCAACGCGATCCTGCCATCGACTCGATTCATCTCACTCCTCCTGGGTTGTGCTCGTTCTTCCGGATGTGTCGTTCGCCATCGGCGTGGCCCCTGCCCGCATCGTAGTCCGGGGGCGAGGCGCTGGCCACGTGTCCCGGTCCGAAGGCCGCGCAGGACGTGCCGACAGCCTCCTAGTCGGGCAGCGCCTGCGCGAGCGCGCGGGCCACGTGCCAGGCCTGCCGCTGCGCGCCATCGAGGATCTGGTGCCGGCAGCTGGTGCCGTCGGCGATGATCAGCGCCTCGGGGGAAGCCCCGCGCACCGCCGGCAGCAGGGCCGCCTCGCCCATCCGCATCGAGAGGTCGAAGTGTTCGGCCTCGAAGCCGAAGGCACCGGCCATGCCGCAGCAACTGGACTCCACCGGCGAGACCGCCAGGCCCGGAATCCAGCCCAGCACCTCGAGCACCGGCGTGAACGCGTCGAAGGCCTTCTGGTGACAGTGGCCGTGCACCAGGGCCTGCCGCGGCCCGAGGTCGCGCAGTGCCAGCGTCCAGCGGCCGGCCCGCCGCTCGCGCACCAGGAACTCCTCGAACAGGAACGCCGAGCCCGCCAGGCGCTGCGCCGCCTCGCCCAGACCGAGCGCGAGGAACTCGTCGCGCAGCGTGAGCAGGCACGAAGGCTCGAGCCCGACCACCACCGCCCCCTCGGCCAGATGCGGCAGCACCGCGTCGAGCGCGCGCCGGGCCTGGGCGCGCGCCTGGTCGATCAGGCCCGCCGACAGATAGGTGCGTCCACAGCACAGCGCCGCGCGGTCCGGGTCGTTCGGCGCGGGCGCGGCGATCTCGACCCGATAGCCCGCCGCGCGCAGCACGCGCTCGGCCGCATGGAGGTTCTCGGGCTCGAAGTGGTTCGAGAAGGTGTCGACCCACAACAGCACGCGCGGCCGGACCGACACGGTCGGCGTGACCGACGGCGCCCCGGCCGCGGGGGTCCGGGGTCGGGTGCGAAGGTAGGTGTCGCGTCGCCAGCGCGGCAGGCTGCGCCGCGCGGACAGCCCGAACAAGCGCTCGCTCAGCCGGGCCAGGCCCGGCACCGCATCGCGCAGGTTCATCAGCGGCGCGAGCCGCGAGGCGCGGGTCGCGTAGCGCGGCAGGTGCGCCACCAGCCGCTCGCGCCAGCTCAGGCCATGGCGCGATTGCCAATGGTGCTGCACTTCGATCTTCATCCTCGCCATGTCGACGCCGGTGGGGCAATCGCGTCGGCAGCCCTTGCAGCTCACGCACAGTGCGAGGGTCTCCCGCACCACGGGCGAGGTCAGTGTCTCGGCACCAAGCTGCCCGCTCAAGGCCAGGCGCAACGTGTTGGCCCGCCCGCGCGTGGAGTGCTGCTCGCTTCGGGTCACCCGGTAGGACGGGCACATCGTGCCGGCGTCGAACTTGCGGCAGTGCCCGTTGTTGTTGCACATCTCGACCGCCTTCGCGAAGCCCTGCGCCGGGTCGCCCCCGGTGCCCGGCGCGGTCGTGCGCTCGGTCACCGGATCGGCCTGAACGTTCCACGCCGACCAGTCGAGCGCGGTGGCCAGGGGCTTGACCTGGTAGCCCGGCGGGAAGCGGAACAGGCGCTCCTCGTCCATGCGCGTGGCGCGGACGATCTTGCCCGGGTTCATCAGGCCCTGCGGGTCGAAGAGGTCCTTGACGGTCTCGAACGCCCGGGTCAGCCGGGGGCCGAACTGCCAGGCGACCCACTCGCTGCGGACCAGGCCGTCGCCGTGCTCGCCGGAGAAGGCGCCCTTGTACTGGCGCACCATCGCGGCCGCCTCCTCGGCGATCGCGCGCATCTTCGTGGCGTCGCCGCGGCGCAGGTCGAGGATCGGGCGCACGTGCAGCGTGCCCACCGACGCGTGCGCGTACCAGGTGCCTCGGGTGCCGTGGCGCGAAAAGACCTCGCTGAGTCGGTCGGTGTACTCGGCCAGGTGTTCCAGCGGCACCGCGCAATCCTCGATGAAGCTGACCGGCTTGCCGTCCCCGCGCAGCGACATCATGATGTTCAGGCCCGCCTTGCGGACTTCCCAAAGCGCCTTCTGCGCCTTCTCGTCGGGCATCTCCACCACCGACCCGGGCAGGCCGAGGTCGCCCATCAGCTCGACCAGCCGACGCAGCCGTTCGAGCAATCGGGCCCGGTCATCGCCGGCGAACTCCACCAGCAGGATCGCGTCGGGCTGCCCGATCAGCGCACTCTCGATCACCGGTCGAAACACCGGATTGGCGCGGGCGAGCTCGATCATCGTCCGGTCCACGAGCTCGACCGCGCAGGGCCCCAGCTTCACCAGGTGCTGGGCGCTGTCCATCGCGCGATGGAAGCTCTGGAAGTTCACGACCCCCAGCACCTTGTGCTTCGGCAAGGGCGACAGCTTCAGGTGCAGGCGCCGGAAGTAGGCCAGCGTGCCTTCCGATCCCACCAGCAGGTGCGCGAGGTTCACCGAACCGTCGGGCGTGTAGGGTCGCTCAGATCGGGGATGAAAGACGTCGAGGTTGTAGCCGCCCACCCGACGCATCACCCGGGGCCAGACCCGCTCGATCTCGTCACGCTCGCTGGCGCCGAGCTCGAACAGACGCGAGACGAGCTGCGCGGTGCGCGCCGACCCCATCGGGCGGCGCGCATCGGCACCGAAGGGCCCGAAGTGTTCCTGCGTGCCGTCGGCGAGCACCGCGTCGATGCCCAGCACGTTGTGGACCATGTTGCCGTAGGCGATCGAGCGCGAGCCGCAGGAGTTGTTGCCCGCCATCCCGCCGAGCGTGGCCTGCGCCGACGTGGAGACGTCGACCGGATACCACAGGCCGTGCGGCTTCAGGAAGGCGTTGAGCTGATCGAGCACCAGGCCGGGCTGGACCTCGACCGTGGCCGCCGCCGGGTCGAAGCCGACGATCTTGTTCAGGTGGACGCTGTTGTCGATCACCAGTGCCTGGCCGACGGTCTGGCCGCATTGGCTGGTGCCCGCGCCGCGCGGCAGCAGCGGCACCGAGAGCTCGCGGGCGAGATCGATCGTGGCGACGACGTCGGCTTCGTCGGCCGGGACGACCACGCCCACCGGGTCGACCTGATAGATCGACGCGTCGGTCGCGTAGCGGCCCCGCGAGGCGGCATCGAAGCGGACCTCGCCGCGCAGCACCCGGCGCAGGCGCTGGGCGAGGCGGCTTCGCTCGAGAGCGGCGGAGGCCACGGGTGTGGGGGCGGCGGGAGCGTTCATCGGGGGGAGGCCTCGTCGGATTCGTTCTCGAGCACCGCGACCAGCTTGTGGCGCAGGTGGGCCTCGAGCAGCTGGCGCAGGCGTGGCGCATCGCGATCGGCCAGCGCCTCGATCATCGCCTGGTGCTCCGCCACCGCCGCATCCCACTTCTCGCGCTTGAAGTTCGACCGGAAGCGCTGGTTCTGGATGCGCAGGTTCAGGCTGTCGTAGGCCTGGGCGAGCATCGGATTGCGCGCCGCGCGGTTCAGCGCGGTGTGGATCTCGCGGTTCAGGCGATAGTAGACCGGCAGGTCGCCGCGGGCGTGCGCCGCGAGCATCTCGAAGTGCAGCGCGCGGATCTCGCGCAGCTCCTCGTCGGTGCGCCGGGTGGCGGCGAGTTCACCGGCGAGCCCCTCCAGGCTGCCCATCAGCTCGAAGAGGTGTCGGATGTCGTCGCGGCTCAGACGGGCCACCGACGCGCCCCGGTGCGGGTGAAGGGTGACCAGCGACTCGGCCGCCAGCACCTTCAGCGCCTCGCGCAGCGGCGTGCGCGACACCGCGAGCCGCTCGCACAACACCCGTTCGTTCAGGTGCTCACCGGGGGCCAGCCGGCCCTCGGTGATCCACTCGCGAAGGCGGTCGGCCACCTCGCCGGACAACGATCGGCGAGGGATCGGAGCAAGCGATGGGCCGGCCGCGGCGTCGGCGGTCGACTCGAGGATGTCGGTTGATTGCATGCAATATTCTAACCTGACCGTCGGAGATTCGGCGAGCCCGGGTCGGGCGATGGCGACCCACTCCGGCCCCCACAGACCTGGTTTTCAATGGGGAAATCGCGCGCACCGCGCGATCGGCCGATCGGTCGCCCTCGGATCCATCCGGGTGCGCTGGGCTTGCGAACCCAGGTCGTTTGCATACAAAATTACCGACTCACCGACTGTTCGACCGCGCACCGTGCACGGTGCGGCCCACCCGGAGCCCCCATGAAGCTGTCCCAAGGCCTCGCCCTGAATGCGCACCCGAGCGGGCGCCACTTCCTCCAGATTCCCGGGCCGACGAACGTCCCGGACCGGATCCTGCGCGCGATGGACTACCCCACCATCGACCACCGCGGACCGGAGTTCCAGCGGCTGGGCCGCGCGGTCCTCACGGGCATCCGCCGCATCTTCCAGACCGAGAGCCCGGTGGTGATCTACCCCGCCTCGGGCACCGGGGCCTGGGAGGCGGCCCTGGTGAACACGCTCTCGCCCGGCGACACCGTGCTGATGTGCGAGACCGGCCAGTTCGCCACACTCTGGAAGCGTCTGGCCGAGCGCCTGGGCCTGCGCGTGCGCTTCATCGAGGGCGACTGGCGCCACGCGGCCGACCCCGCCGCGATCGGCGAGCGCCTGCGCGAGGACACCGAGCGGCAGATCCGCGCGGTGTGCGTGGTCCACAACGAGACCTCCACCGGCGTCACCTCCGACATCGCCGCGGTGCGGCGGGCGATCGACGAGACCGGACACCCGGCACTGCTGCTGGTCGACACGATCTCCTCGCTGGGCTCGATCGACTATCGCCACGACGCCTGGGGCGTGGACGTCACCGTCGCCGGCTCGCAGAAGGGCCTGATGCTGCCGCCCGGTCTGTCCTTCAACGCGATCAGCGCCAAGGCGCTGAAGGCCGCCGAGCAGGCGCGCCTTCCCCGCTCGTACTGGGACTGGCAGGAGATGCTGACCAGCAACGCGAACGGCTACTTTCCGTACACGCCCGCGACCAACCTGCTCTATGGCCTTCACGAGGCGATCGCGATGCTGCTCGAGGAAGGCCTGCCCGCCGTGTTCGCGCGTCACGAGCGACACGCCAGCGCCACGCGGGCGGCGGTCGACGCCTGGGGGCTGGAGGTCCTGTGCGCGGAGCCCGCCCGCTGCAGCCCGGCGCTCACCGCGATCCTGATGCCCGCCGGCCACAGCGCCGACGCGGTCCGCCGGGTCGCCCTCAGCCGCTTCAACCTGTCCCTGGGCCAGGGCCTGGGCAAGGTCACCGACAAGGTGTTCCGGATCGGCCACCTCGGCGACTTCAACGACCTGACGCTGCTGGGCACCCTGGCCGGGGTCGAGATG